>WNGO01016381.1_pt1 | contig 10679 bp, 12 predicted proteins | sample 5400511 | NCBI WGS metagenome assembly WNGO01 (sample SAMN13153380, study PRJNA577476) | soil metagenome | isolation source: 20 cm soil or saprolite under Garry oak tree replicate 2 | place: USA:California | collected 2016-06-15
CATGATCATCGGCCATCTCGATCTGGACGCTTTCTTCGCGGCGGTCGAGGAGCTCGAGGATCCCAGCCTCAAGACGAAGCCGCTCGTGGTCGGCGGCGACCCGCACGGCCGGGGTGTCGTCGCTACGGCGAACTACGTCGCGCGGAAGGTCGGGATTCACTCTGCGATGAGCTGCGCAGAGGCGCTCAGGCGCTGTCCACAGACAGTCTTCGTGCGGGCCCGCCACTCCCTCTACCGCGAGTACTCCCAACACGTGTGGGAAACCGTGCGTGGAGTCGTTCCCACCGTCGAGAGGACGGGGCTCGACGAGGGTTACCTCGACATCGGCGAGGTCGCCGACACGTTTCTCGAGGCCCGCAAGATCGGCGAGGCCGTTCAGACGGCGGTCCGCGCCGCGACGAGCCTCACCTGCGCGCTCGGCATCTCCACCTCGAAGGTGGTCGCAAAGATCGGCAGCGACCATCGCAAGCCCGGCGGATTGACGGTGGTCCCTGCAGGTCAGGAGGCGAGCTTTCTGGCGCCCTTTGACGTACGGCGGCTCCCGGGAGTCGGCCCGAAGGCCGAGGAGCGTCTGATCGCGGCGGGGGTCGCGACCATCGGTGCGCTGGCCGCCCTCGGAGACATCGAGCTCCGAAACGTGCTCCCGGGGAGCGTCGGGCGAGTCCTCCACGACCGGGCCCGCGGGATCGACCCGCGTGGGCTCGAGGGTCAGACGCAGCGCATCTCGATCAGCGTCGAGAACACGTTCGAACGGGATCTCACCGACCGCGCACAGTTGCACGCCGAGCTACGAAGGATGGCCGACCGTCTCGCCGAGAATCTGCGGGAAACGGGACGAACCGGGCGCACCGTGTCGACGAAGTTGCGCTACTCCGACTTCTCCATTCGGACGCGCTCGACGTCTTTGCGCGTCGGCATCGACGAGGCGGCGAAGATCGGAGAGCTCGCCTGCGCACTCCTCGACCGCGCGCTCTCCGACCGCCCGGGCGCGCTTCGACTCGTCGGCGTGGGCGTCTCCGGGCTGACCAGCCACCAGCAACTGGCACTCGTCTGATTCGTTCCCACTTTGCGGGGAAGCGTGCACGGACGAATGGCGAACGCTCTACACTCGAATGCGGAGGCGCACGACGACTCGGTGTGGTCCTAGCCCTCGGGATCCGGAATGCGCTCGAAAGTCAACTCGACAATGGTCAGGAGGACGGTTGCAGCGCGTGGACCGAGGAGAGCCGCAGCTCGATCCGAAACGGGAGGGGCAGCATCCGCCTGGGCAGTTCGTCTCCGACGAACACGAGGCCGACTGCTCGAGATTCCTTCAGGACGTCAAGGAATTCATCCGCCGCCGCTCCGAGCTCGGGCTCGGTCGCGAGCGCTGAGGCGCGTCCAGGATTCAGCCGCGAGGAGGGGTACCAGCGCCGTACTGCCGACGACGATGGATGCGACGATTCTCTCCTTCGTGGAGTCGAGGTACGAGCTGTATTCGAGATGGGAGATGACATAGATCCAGCTCAGACCGAGCCAGGCCACGATCGTCCAGACGAGCGCGAAGAGCGGTAGCGCGCGCAGGCCGAGCAGCAGCGCCGCAGCGAGCAGCGCCGCGAAGATCGCCACCAGCAGTCCCCACTGCTGCGGATCGAGCATCTGTTCCGCGAGCGTCCTGAACGCTATCGGCCCGACTCCCAGCCTGCTGTGCACATGCCCGTAGTCGAAGCTGTCGCCGAGGCTGTAGTTGATGTCGTGCAACTGGTGGCTGTGGACATAGATGCGCCAGGGAAGCAGGAGCAAGAGATCCGCGGAAGCTGCGACTGCGAGCGCACGCCAGCGCGTGTGGGCCGTGACGAGCAGGCCGAGAAAGACGGCGAGAACAAAGAGAGAGCCCTCGTTTTTCGTCAGCAGCGAGCCGGCGAAGCAGAACGACGCGAGAGCGAGGGCCCAGCGTTCGTTCGTGATCACCCAGCGGCCGGCTGCCCCGACGCCGACGCCGAAGACGAGCGCAAGCGGTAGGTCCGCGTATGCCGTGAGCAACTGGTCGAACACCGCCGGCGCCAGCGCGAGAGCGAACAGCGACAGCCAGAGGACGAGCGAAGGAACGCGATCGCGCAACAGTGCAAAGAGAGCCAGCAGCGCGGCGACGAGGAAGAGCAGGAACTGCACGTGCACGAGCCGCGTGTCGAACGCACCCATGGAGCGAAAGTCGACCGCCTCGAGCGAGGGGATCAGCAACGGGTAGTCGAGGTTGGCGAACCGGTAGGAAGCGCCGGCGAACACGACGGGGTCGGCCCATCCGAAGGCGTAGAGCGCGTGGCCCTTGAGCGCCCAGATCGCCCAGGCGTCGTAGCGATTCAGGGGCGCGACCCGAAACGCGCGGCCGTAGTCGATCACGAGCGCGACGAGAGCGGCGAAACCGGCGGTGTCGATCCAACCTGGCCGACGCCAACTCGGGCGTTCGGTGCCCTTGAGGCGCCACGCGCAGAGCCCGAGCGAAAAAGCGGCGAGTATCCCGAGGCCGGTCCAGCCGAAGCTCACGTGGACGAGCGCGAGGTGCGCAGAGACGATCCCGACGAGCAAGATGCCGCACAGGTAGGCGAGCCCGCACCGGAAGAAGAGCAGACGCCACGAGCGTGCGATGCCGAGCAAAGGCAGCATGCCGAAGCCGGCCACGAGCATCAGCGCGTTCGCGCCGAGCAGCGCGGTCATCCTCATCGGAACCGATAGTGAAAGACGTGATCCGCCTGCTCGACCTGGACCGCCGGCAGAAAGTAGAACGCCGCATACGCCCTGACGACGGCCCCGCGGGTGATGAAAGGCCCCTTGGCGCCGGGCGGGACGTCGACCGCGTAGGGCTCGCGCGGCAGCAGGCCGGCGCGAAACGCGTCGAACGGGGCGGGGTCGAGGCCGAGCCGGTCGCCTGCAGCGTGCCGCCGCTCGGCGGAAGTCAGCTTCGAGCCGTGCGTCACTGCGTCCGCGACATGACCTCGAACCTCGTTCCCGGCCAGCAACGCGGATGCGATGAGGGTCGCGACGACGACCGCGGCTGCGACGAACGTCAGCCGAACAGGCGGACGCTCAGAAGGACGCGGATCGCCTTGAAGCCGTCCCTCCATGTGATCTTCTTCCCCTCTGCATAGGTGCGACCGTAGTAGGCGATCGGAAGCTCGTACACACGCAGCTTCCGCTTGCAGATCTTCGCCGTGATCTCTGGTTCGATGCCGAAGTCGTCCTGGCGGAGATCGAGCGAGCGCAGAATCTCCGTGCGGAACGCCTTGTAGCCGGTTTCCATATCGGAGAACGTGGTGTTGTAGAGGACGTTCGTCAGCAGGGACAGGAAGCGGTTCCCGACGAGATGCCAGAACAGATAGACCCGCTGGGGCTTGCCGCCCGACAGGCGTGACCCGAACACCACGTCCGCGCTTCCGCGCACGATCGGCTCGATCAAGGCCGGAACGTCGGCCGGGTCGTACTCGAGGTCGGCGTCCTGGATGACGCAGATGTCACCGTCGGCTCGGGGAATCGCCGCGCGAACGGCTGCCCCCTTGCCTCGGTTCTCCTGCCGGACGAAAACGACGTCGTCGCGTCCGCTCCGCCACTTCTCGACGAGATCACCCGTCCCATCCGTCGAGCCGTCGTCGACGACAACGATCTGCTTGTCGAGCTCGAGCCGGGAGACGCGGTCCAGCAGCTCGACGATGGTCGCCGCTTCGTTGTAGGCGGGAACGAGAAAGGAAACGCGCACGGCGGGGGAGCCTACCGCGCAGGAGATGGCGAGATAGAGAAGCCCCTCTGACCGACGTCCCCATCTCGCCGCCAACTAGACGTCGCGACCGAGGAGGTTCTTGCGGTGTGCCAGGGGCGTGGCGAATAAGGACTGCCGTCGGCGACGGCCTGTCTCGTCGCCGGGGCGGGCTCTGCCCGTCCCGGCTACCCGCTACCCGTCGCCGGAAGGAGTCGTTAACGCCGGAAGATCATCATGGCGCGCGCCGCGCGCCGGATCTTCCGGCGTAAGGCAGGGGCGGAGGGACTCGAACCCCCGGCCTACGGTTTTGGAGACCGCCGCTCTACCAACTGAGCTACGCCCCTGAGTTGACTCGCGAGGCGCAGGTCGACAGATCTCGCTTGCAAGTCATCATGGCGCCGCACGAGCGGCGCCGGACTTGCATGCGAGAGAATCCCCGGCCTACGGTTTTGGAGACCGCCGCTCTACCAACTGAGCTACGCCCCTGTGTTCGTCGCGCATTGTAGCCCTGCCGAATTTGCCGTCCTGCCGGGCTTTGACCGGTGGGGCTTGCACAGGTGCGCGGCGACTCATCCCGCTTGCAAGCCATCTCCGGAATCCAACTCATCGTGAAGCAACGACCGGCGTTGGGTGCGTTGTTCGCCCTCCTTGCGTTGGCGTTCGCAGGTGTTGCCTTCGCGGCCGGAAACGGCGCCGGAGGGCAAGCTGGGCGCTGGATCATCGCGCTCGCGGCTGCCGTTCTCGCCGTCTGGCTGGCGTCTATGGCTTTCCGGGCGCTCAGGTAGGCCGAAACACCGCGTATCCTCCCCCGCGTGGCCGAGGCCCAAGACACCAAGTCTCTCTGGCGTCAGTATTCGACGAACAAGGGCGACAAGGCCCTACGCGATCGGCTGATCCTGACCTACGCGCCGCTCGTCAAGTACGTCGCGGGGCGGCTCGGCTCCGGTCTGCCCGCACACGTCGACGAAGGTGACCTCGTTTCCTACGGGCTGCTCGGCCTGATCGGGGCGATCGAGCGCTACGACCCGGATCGCGATGTCAAGTTCGAGACGTACGCGATCGCGCGGATCAAGGGCTCGATCATCGACGAGCTCCGGGCGATGGACTGGGTGCCCCGCTCCGTGCGCGCGCGGGCGCGCGACATCGAGCGGGCGATTGCCGAGCTCGAGCGCAAGCTCCACCGCGCGCCGACTGACGACGAGATCTCGGACAAGCTCGGCATCACGACGGGCGAGCTCGAGGATTCGCTGACCGACATCTCCCGGTCGTCGATCGGCGCCCTGGACGAGCTCTGGAGCGTGAACACCGGCGGCGGCGATTCGGTCGCGCTGATCGACACGATCGAGGACACCGACGCACCGGATCCGCAGGGGTCCCTGTCGCAGACCGAGATGAAGGAGGCGATCGGCGAGGCGATCGCGCGGCTGCCCGAGCGCGAGAAGCTCGTCGTCACCCTCTACTACTACGAGGAGCTCACTCTGCGCGAGATCGGTGAGGTCCTGGGAGTCACCGAGTCACGGGTCTCTCAGCTCCACACCAAGGCGATCCTGCGCCTCAAGGCCCGGCTCTCGGGCGCGACCACCCGAGCCTCCCTGGAACACTGAGCGAGATACGATGCGGCGCTCAAGCCGTCGCGCAGAGGAGCTAGTGACTTGCCACTCGAGCCCGGGAAGATCCGCAACGTCGCCGTCGTCGGGCATCGCGGCACGGGGAAGACGTCTCTCGTCGAGGCGCTCCTGTTCCAGGCCGGCGCCACGAACCGGCTGGGCACGGTCGAGTCCGGGTCGACGGTCAGCGACTGGGACGACGACGAGCAGCGCCGCCAGATGTCGCTGTCCGCGTCGATCTGCAACGTCGAATGGCAGGGCCGGAAGATCAACCTGATCGACACGCCGGGCGATGCCGGCTTCCAGGGCGACGCCATCGCCGCGCTTCGCGTGGTGGAAGGCGCGCTCTTCACCGTGAGCGCGGTGATGGGAGTCGAGGTGCAGACCTCGCGGCACTGGCAGCGCGCAGACGCCGGCGGTCTCTCGCGTGTCATCTTCGTGAACATGCTCGACCGCGAGCGGGCCGACTTCTACCGCGTGCTCGAGTCTCTCCGGGCGCAACTGTCCGACAAGTGCGTCGCGGTGCACATTCCGATCGGTGCTGAGCACGAGCTCGAAGGAATCGTCGACCTGTTGCACATGCAGGCGTACATGGACCCGGGAGGCCAGCGCGAAAGCGGCCCGGTCGACATCCCCGCGAGCGTTCGGGCCGAGGTCGAGCAGTACAGGGAAAGACTCCTCGACGCTGTGGTGGAGACAGACGAGAGCCTGATGGAGCGCTACCTCGACGGACAGGAGCTCTCTCCGGAGGAGGTCGCGAAGGCGCTCAAGGACGCGGTGACCCGCGGCGAGGTGTTTCCGGTCGCCTGCGGCGTCGCCTCGAAGAACCTCGGTACGACGGCGGTCCTGGACCTTCTCGTCGAGGGCGTGCCCTCGCCCGCGAAGAAGGGTGCGCCGATCAAGGTCGACGGCGCCGGCACCGCAGCGTTTGTCTTCAAGACGATTGCCGACCCGTTCGCCGGTCGCATCAACGTCTTCCGTGTCCTCAACGGGACGCTCAAGGGCGACTCGACGATCGTGAACTCGCGCGCGCACTCGAAGGAGCGCCTCGGCCAGCTGATGCAGCTCGAGGGCAAGGAGCACGTGCAGGTGACGGAATTCGGCGAGGGCGACATCGGTGCGGTCGCCAAGCTGAAGGAGACCCAGACTGGTGATGTGTTGCTCGACGCCGAGCGTGAGATCGAGACACCGCAGATCGGCTTCCCCGAGCCGGTGATGAGCTTTGCCGTCACTCCGAAGTCGAAGGGCGACGAGGAGAAGATGGCGGCGGGGCTCCGTCGCCTGAGCGAAGAGGACCCGACGATTCAGATGAGGCGCGATCCGCAGACCGGCGAACAGCTGCTGAACGGCCTTTCGCAGATTCACGTCGAGGTGGCGGTCGACCGGCTGAAGAGCAGGTTCAACGTCGAGGTCGAGCTCCACCAGCCCCGCGTCCCCTATCTCGAGACGATTCGGAAGGAGTCGCGCGCCCAGGGCCGCTACAAGAAACAAACGGGCGGGCGCGGCCAGTTCGGCGACTGCGTGATCCAGCTCGAGCCGCTCGACGGCCGCCAGGGCTACGAGTTTGTCGACAAGATCGTCGGCGGCGTCATCCCGCAGAGCTTCCGTCCGGCCGTCGACAAGGGAATCCAGGAGGCGATGCTGCACGGCGAGCTTGCCGGTGCGCCGGTTCAGGGACTGCGCGTCCTTCTCGTCGACGGCTCGTACCACACCGTCGACTCGTCGGAGATGGCATTCAAGATTGCCGGCTCGATGGCGTTCAAGTCTGCGTACGAAAAGGCGGATCCGGTTCTGCTCGAGCCGATCATGGAGCTCGAGGTGACAACGCCGGACGAGGCGGTCGGCGCGGTCAACGGCGACCTCAACTCGCGGCGTGGCCGCCTGCAGGGAATGGAGCCGCAAGGCGGCATGACCAACATCAAGGCCGAGGTTCCGATGGCGGAGATCCTCACCTACGCGCAGGCGCTCACTTCTATGACGGGCGGGCGCGGCGACTACCACATGCACTTCCTCCGCTACGAAGAAGTTCCGACGCACATCGCGCAGAAGATCATCGACGAGACGAAGAAGGCGCAGGAAGAGGCGAAGGTCTAGCCCGCCGAAAGTGCTTGGCACTTCCGGCGGCGGCTATAGACCCGCGTCTTCGCGTTAGACGCTCTGCGGCTCCGGCTGTCCCGTTTGCCCGGGCTGCTCGCCGGCCTGCAGTCGCGTGATCAAGTCGGACACGTCTGCGAGCTCCTGTTCGAGGTCGCGCTGGTAGTTCTCGAGCCGCTCGAGGACGTTCTCCCTGTCGTACCACCGCAGGCCAAGGCCGCGGTGATGTCGTCTGCGTGAGTGGTGCATGTTCACCTCCCTTCGTAGCGATCGATGAAGGTGTCGATGCGTTCGCGCGAGCCCCGGAGTGCGGCGGCCCACTCGTCGAGCAGGCGCGTGCCTTCGGTCGTCAGCTCGTAGGTGCGCTTGGCCGGACCCGGTTCGCTCGATTCCCACTGCGAGGTCACGAGACCGTCTTCCTCGAGAGCCCTCAAGACGCGGTAGAGGTTTCCCATGTCGACGCGCGCCTCGCCCGTCAGGTCGGGCAGCGCCTCCAGCAGCTCGTAGCCGTGGGTCGGCCGCTCGCGGAGCAACAGGAGGAGAGCGGGCTCGCTGAACCGTTCCACGCGCGCGCGAACGCCCCAGTGGCCGGGGCGGACCATGCGCCTGCACCTGGCTCCGCGGCCTCCGCGCTGCCTCATCGCTTACCTACATGTAAAACACACATGTAACGCCGACACTAGCAGTTGCAGCCGTCGACGCCTGGGCTAGGGTCCACTTCGTGCCACCGTTGGCTCGCAACTCCGTGAAGCGAAGCTGTGCCGTTTGCGAGCGGTCGCTCCTGACGGGCGAGCGGGCCATCCGCTTCTCGCCGAACGGGGAGGACTTCGTCGACGTCTGCCCGCTTTGCCAGGAACTGGCGGCCGACTACGGGTGGGTCAAGGAAGGCAGCCCGACGTCGCCGACGGTCCCGAATCAACGGCGCCGGAAGCGTCGTGGGATCGCCTCGCTGTTCGATCCGCGGCGTCAACCCCCCGACGATCCCGTCGTGGCGGAGCCGATCCTTCGGCGGCTGTCGGCGCCCGAGCAGCAGATGGTCGAGGCCGCCGACATCTTCAACTCGAGCGACTACCGGCGAACGGTCGGCGGCATCGCGAAGAGCCTCGGCGCGCCGCGCGCGAGCATCGTTCCGCTCTCAGGGGTCAGCGGTGAGCTGATCGTGACCGTCGCCTGGGACATCTCGTGGTACCAGTACCGCGTCAGCCCGGAGGCGGCGCAACCGGTGCGCCTGGCCGAGCGTGGCCACGAGCTGGCCGAGCTGGATGCCGGGTATCAGCGCTGGAATGCCCGCATCGAGCAGGACGGCCGGCTCGTTCCGGAGATCTCGCCTCTCTAGCGAGGCGGACGGGCCCGGATCGCCGGGCCGGCAAGAAGCCCAGCGACGGCGCGAAAGAGCAGCGGAAGATCCGAGACCGGCGCCGGGCTCGGATTCCCGGCACCTTCCCCGAGACGGACGCTCCCTCTGAGTAGACTCGCCCCGTGGCACTGACGGGGACGAAGACCTTCCAGAACTACATCGGCGGCGAGTGGTGCGACGCGGCTTCCGGCGAGACGTTCGACAGCGTCAACCCGGCTTCGGGCGACACCATCGGCACGTTCCCGCGCTCTTCGGCGGAGGACGTCGATCGGGCCGTCGCCGCGGCCAAGGTCGCCTTCGAGGAATGGCGACTGGTACCCGCGCCGAAGCGGGGCGAGATCCTCTACCGCTTCGCGAATCTCCTGATGGAGGAGAAGGACGAGTTCACCGACCTCATGTCCCGCGAGATGGGCAAGGTCAAGGCAGAGGCCGGGGGAGACGTCCAGGAGGCGATCGACATGAGCCTCTACATGGCCGGCGAAGGCCGCAGGCTCTTCGGCCAGACCACGCCGTCGGAGTTGCGCGACAAGTTCAACATGAGCGTGCGAATGCCGATCGGAGTGGTCGGCGTGATCACGCCGTGGAACTTCCCGATCGCGATCCCATCGTGGAAGATTGCGCCCGCGTTGATCTCCGGGAACACGGTCGTCTTCAAGCCGGCCACCGACACACCGCTGCTCGGTGAGCGTTTCGTCGAGTTGCTGATCGAGGCCGGCTTGCCGGACGGTGTGGTCAACATCGTGCACGGCGGCGGTGGCGCGGTCGGCGACAGGCTCGTCCGGCATCCCGATGTGCCGGTGATCACGCTGACCGGCTCACGCGAGACCGGCGTCGAGGTGATGCGCAACGCCGCCGACAATCTCAAGCACGTCCACCTCGAGCTCGGCGGCAAGAACGCGATCATCGTTCTCGACGACGCCGACCTCGAACTCGCGGCCGACGGCATCATCTGGTCGGCGTTCGGCACGTCAGGCCAGCGCTGCACGGCGGCGTCGCGTGTGATCGTGCAGGGCGGCGTCTACGAGCAACTGCAGTCGCGGCTCGTCCCGGCGGCCGAGAAGCTTCGCCTCGGCCCGGGCTGGGAAGGACCGCATTGATCCGCGTCAAGGATTTCGACGAGGCGATTCGCGTGTCGAACGGGATCAAATACGGGCTTTCCTCGTCCATCTTCACGCGTGACGTCAACAAGGCGTTCCGCGCGATGCGCGACCTGCAGGCCGGAATCACGTACATCAACGCCGGAACGATCGGAGCCGAGGTGCATCTCCCGTTCGGGGGCACGAAGGACACGGGCAACGGCCACCGCGAGGCGGGTCAGGCCGCCCTCGACGTCTTCACAGAATGGAAGTCCATCTACGTCGACTACAGCGGCAAGCTGCAGAAGGCGCAGATCGACACCGAGACCTGAACCGCAAGCTCGTCGTCTTCGTGCCGCGCGAGGCGCTCGACGCGGTGCGCAATGCCCTCTTCGAGGCGGGCGCCGGACGGATCGGCAAGTACGAGCACTGCTCCTGGTACACGCAGGGGACGGGGACATTCCGGGGCGGCGAGGGAACCAATCCGTCACTCGGCGAGGCCGGCCGCGAGGAACGTGTTGCGGAGCTGCGACTCGAAACGGTCTTTCCGGAGGAACGTCAGGAGGAAGTGATCGCGGCGCTGCGCGAGGCGCACCCGTACGAAGAGCCTGCGTTCGACGTTTACGCACTGCTGTGAAAGCGAAGCTGTTCACGGATGGTGGCTCCCGTGGCAATCCCGGCCCCGCCGCGTACGGGTACGTGATCGAAGCGGAGGACGGACACGTGTTGGCCGCGCACGGTGAGGCGATCGGTCGCGCGACGAACAACGTCGCGGAATACAGCGGCCTCGTCGCCGGCATGGAGAAAGCAGCCGA
>WNGO01004373.1_pt1 | contig 10678 bp, 9 predicted proteins | sample 5400511 | NCBI WGS metagenome assembly WNGO01 (sample SAMN13153380, study PRJNA577476) | soil metagenome | isolation source: 20 cm soil or saprolite under Garry oak tree replicate 2 | place: USA:California | collected 2016-06-15
TGTAGAGCACTAAATAAACGAGAACCCCTGTTACCGAAACATAAAGCCAAATCGGCATGGTCCATCGCGCGATGCGTCGGTGCCGGTCCCAGCGACGCCGAAATACCGGAATGAGAGTCACAATTACCAGCGGCAGAGTGACGAAGGCCAAGACGACATGGGAGATCAACATCGGGAAATAGATCATCGCGACCAGGCCGCCGGCGGCGAAGTGGGTTGATTTCTCGCCCACATGCGCGTGATACACGATGTAACCGACAAGGAAAAACGTGGACGAAATCAGCGCGATAATCATGCACGCGACATGCCGGCGCCACGCGCCGTGGCGAATCAAATACCAGCCGGTGGAAAGAAACACCGTGCTGACAAAATTAAGAGAAGCGTTGATCGCGGGAAGGTCGGAAATGGAAGGCATCAACTCAACCTTCAATGCTCAACGCTCAACGTCCAACCCTCAACGCTCAACGACGCGTCGAGCCTTGTCATGTCGACCGGAGTGGAGACATCTCTTACTATTTCTTCCGAGGCGATCCTCTCACGTTCGCCGGTTGTTGAAAACACGTCGAACGGTTGAATCGTTAAAACCCTCCAACGCTTTAGTTGTTTAACAAATCACCCGTGCCCACACTCGTCGAACCAGCAAAAGTTTCCGCGCCGACACGGGATCAACCACCGAGCTTCGCGCGTCGCCTTGGCGCAAGCGCAGTCCGGCTGTTGGTGATTGCTTTAATTTCTGCGTTGATCGGGGGCGGCTGGTACCTCGGAAAAAAAGGGTTTGGCGAGCAATGGCGTTATCGCGTAGTCGAGGAATTGCACAAACGTGGCGTGGAAGCTTCTGTCCGCCGCCTGACGCTCAATCCATTTCGCGGCTTGGTCGCGCAAGACGTCCGTATCTTCGATTCTAAACACCAGGAGAAGACTCTCGCGCTTATCAGCGAAGTCTCGCTCGATATCAACTATGCCGCGCTGCTCCATCATCAGCCGTTTCTGAACGCTCTCGATGTCAGAAATGCCCACTTGACGCTCCCGTTTGCCGGCGCTGAGGGGAAGACTAACCAAGCACAATTAAAGCAGTTCCGGGCCCACATCTATTTTCCGCCTGAGCAAATTTACGTCAGTCAAGCCGAAGGAATTTTTTGCGGAGTGCGAATCTCGGCTACCGGTCAGTTGATCAACCGCCGGAATGTTCAACCATCGCCTCCGCTTTCGGAGGAAGAATGGGAGAAACGTTTGTCGATCCTACAGCGGGTTGTGGCCGAGCTGCAGAAGTTCAGCTTTCCCACTGAACATCCATCGCTCCAGGTGAAATTCAGCGGCGATCTCGCGGATCTGGAAAACGCCCGGATCGAAGCAACCCTGCGTGGAGAGCGACTGCTCCACGATACTTATGAAATGCGCGATTTGCTTGCCAGCATCGAATTCGCCGACCAGCGGCTGAGCATTACCCAATTCACATGGAAAGATGCAGCCGGATTATTCTTCGGACGCGGCAGTTGGAGTCGACAAACGCAGGAGATGAATTTTCAAGCGCGCAGCAATGTCGACCTCAAGTCGTTTCTTGCTGCATTCGGCTTCGTCGAACCATTGGCTGACGCCACATTTGACACGGCCCCGGAAATAGACCAGTCCGGACGCGGTAATTTCGGCCAGGGGCAGCCCCAGCTTAAGATTATCGGCCATGCTGCGGTGGCGAGCTTTGCCTATAAGGGCATTCCTTTTTCGGATTTGAGCGTCGACTTTTCCTGGGACGGGAAGCGGACTCTCCTGCGCGATATCCGCCTGCGGCATCAAAAGGAAACACTCCACGCCGATCTGCTGGATGCGCCTAACGACTTTCGACTCGACCTTGACAGCACGATCGATCCGGGCATCCTTCGCGCCTTCATCTCACCGGAGCTGCAACAGTTTTTTAATGAATGGCAATGGCTCCCACCCGCCGTTCATCTGACGATACGCGGCCCCGATCGGCACCCCCAAAACTGGCTGGGGGAAGGAACGGTCGCCCTTTCACGCACGCGCTTCCGCGGGATTTGGATGAATAGCGCAAATGCGAAAGTTCATTTCCGCGACGGCGCCGTCACCTACGAAAACTTTCGCGTGATACGCGATGAAGGCGCGGCCACGGGAAGCTTTACCTACGATTTCAAGAAACACGAGGTCCGCATATCAAATATCAAAAGCTCGTTACATCCCGCCGAAGCCATCGTTTGGATCGAGCCGAGCCTAGTGAAGACAGTCACCCCGTACAAATTCCGGCACCCGCCGAATCTGACTGCAAACGGCGTTTATCAGTTTCAGGGTGGCAAGAACACCCGGCTTGAAATCAACGTCGAAGCCCCCACTGGAATGGACTATGTCTTCCTTGGCAAATCACTGCCGTTCGACCGTGTTTCCGCCAGGCTCCTTTTCACAAATGACCGACTGCAAATCATTGATCTGAAGGCCGGGTTATTTTCAGGCACAACAAACGGCAGCGCCGATATCTCTTTGGCAAAAAATGATCCTCATTACAAAGCAAACATTTCCCTCAGCAGGATCGATTTCCCGCATTTGACCGATTTGTATTACCAATATCAGACCGCCCATGGCCAATTAAGCGGTAGTTATAATTTCACCGGTCTCGGCAGCGATGCGCGCACCATGCGCGGCCATGGAAACATCGAAGTGACCAATGGCGACGTTTTCGCGATCCCGGTATTCGGACCCTTGTCCGGCATCCTCAACGCCATTGTCCCTGGCACCGGTTACAGCATCGCACGGAAAGCCGCCGCCAACTTCACCATTGAGGATGGGATTATTCACACCGAAAACTTCGAGGCTGCCGGGAAACTTTTCAGCATGTTGGGCCGTGGCGATATTCATTTTCTCGACGACCAGCTTGATTTCGATTTGCGCATAAGTGCAAACGGACCCGCTGCAGTGCTTACCCCCGTCTACAAACTTTTCGAATATGTCGGTGAAGGCAGCCTGAACCATCCCAACTGGCACTCGAAGCGGTTCTAGCCGGTTGCCAAATGCGAACGCGGGCCAACCAATCACGTATCACTAATCACCAATCGCCTCCCCTGTTAGGCGCTCACATGTCGATAGGCGGAGGAGCACATATGGCGATAGAGCGGGCCTGCTCAATCAATTGCACGGCCATGCAAATCTTCGTGAAGAACAACATGCAATGGTTCGCCCGGCCACTCACGCGCGAAGAGATTTCTTTATTTCTACAACACCGCGAGCGCGGCCAATTATTGTCCATCTTTGCCCACGCGAATTACCTCATCAACCTGGCCGCGACAAATCCGCAGTTTCACACCAACTCCCTGCGGGCCTTGTCCGAGGAACTAATTCGCGCCGATCAGTTCGACTTGCCTTTTCTGGTCATACATCCGGGCGCACATCTCGGCGCCGGGGAAGAGGCGGGCCTCAACACCATTATCCGATCGATCAACCAGGTGTTCCGGAAATTGCCGAAAATTAAAACACGAATCGCTCTGGAGACTACAGCCGGGCAGGGTTCGTGTCTCGGCCACACGTTCGAACAAATTTCTTACATCATCGAGAACGTTCACCAACCAGAACGCCTTTGCGTGTGCTTGGATACCGCGCACGTCTTCGCGGCTGGATATGACATCAGAAATGAAGTGGGAGTCCGAAAAGTGTTCCGGGATTTCGACCGCGTCATCGGGCTCCGCCGGCTCGCCGCCATTCACCTGAATGATTCCAAGGCGGGGCGCGGATCGCGCGTGGATCGGCACGAACACATCGGTAAAGGCAAAATCGGCTTAGATGCGTTCCGGGTAATTGTGCGCGCCCGGCGTTTTCGAAAAATCCCGAAAGTGCTCGAAACGCCGAAGGGGAAAGATTTGAAAGAAGACGTGGTGAATCTGAAAACGCTGCGCGGCTTGCTGTAGACGCTTCGCTCTGCGAAGCGCGACCCTGACGTAATTAATCCGACGATTACATCGAGCAGGACGAGCCGTCTATGGTTGAAGTATGACGAAATTTCCGCGCCCACTGCGAAGACTCGATCTAATTTATCCTCCAAAGCCCATTTACTTCGTCACCTGCTGCACCTTTCGCCGACGCGCTATTCTAGCAAACATGCGGGTCCACACGGCATTCGTAAATTTCGCCGAGAGCGCGCAGACAAATTTCGCCATCGCCGTCGGTCGCTATGTAATTTTGCCCGACCATCTGCATTTATTTGTGACCGGGATGCCTGGTTTGAGCCTCGGAAAATGGGTTGGCGCTCTAAAACGATTCCTCGCAAAAGCAGTTGGACCCACCAATTCCCAAGATCCAGTATGGCAGCGTGGGTTTTTCGATCATGTCCTGCGAAGCGCAGAAAGCTATTCGCAAAAATGGGATTATATCTGCGAGAATCCTGTTCGCGCCGGGCTAGTTACGAACGCCAGCGAATGGCCATTTGCCGGTGAAATCGTGACAATCTCTCACAACTGATCGCTAATCGGCTTACTCTTTTTACGCGACACGGACTGCTGATATGCCGCGCATCGCGTCGCCCAGAGGTCGACGTCTACAGCCTGCGCTCGGGATGACAGACGTTGTCTGTCATTTAATAAACCTGATCGCCATGGGGTAGCGATAAAGCTTGCCGTCCCCCGCTTGAATCGAGGCAACGATGACGAAAACAATATTGAGCACGTAGAGCAGAATCAGAAGCGGAATGCCGATCAATACGATGACCAGGATTCCTGCGATCACGTTGTAGATCAGCATGGACAACTGGAAATTGAGCGACTCTTTTCCGTGCGCATCGATCTCCGGTGATTCGTTGCGTTTCAGCAACCAGACGATGAGCGGACCGAAAATGTGTCCAACAACATGCAGAAAAATCCCACTTAGGGCGGAAGCGTGACAGAGCACGCACCATGTCCGCACGCTCGACGATGTTGGCGTTAGAGGCGGTGGAGTCAACGGAGGTGGTGGTGTCGATGTTTCCATGGGTTCAACCTTTCCGACGTGGAGTAGAACAAGCGTCCCGCCTGTTGCTATTGGACGCAAGCCAAAGGCTAAGCGGAAATACCGAAGCGACAGTCAGCGATTCTTTTCGTTATTCCTTCGTCATTCGACATTCGACATTTCAGTTACTCTTTCACTCGCTCGATGTGCGCGCCGAGCTCGCTCAACTTTCCATCAAGATGTTCGTAGCCACGGTCGATGTGGTAAACGCGGCTAACTTCCGTAACTCCGTCTGCCTTCAATCCGGCGAGCACAAGAGCAGCCGAGGCACGCAGATCGCTCGCCATAACCGGCGCCCCAAAGAGATGATCAACGCCTTTAATTATGGCAGTCGCTCCTTCCAGATCGACGTGCGCGCCCATGCGCTTCAGCTCCGCCACATGCATGTAGCGCTGCGGAAAAATATTCTCCGTGATCGCGCTGATCCCTTCGGTAGTCGAAAGCAGCGCACACATTTGCGCCTGCATATCGGTAGGAAACCCTGGATACGGCTCGGTCGCGATCTCGAGCGGTCTGGTGTCTCCATTAGGAGACACCGTGATCGAATCGGGTGTCGATTCAATGCGGAAACCACAACTGGCCAGCGCCGTTGTGACCGACCGCACATGCTCCGGCTCGACGCGCTTCAGGCTGATGCCTTTGCCACAGATTGCTCCCGCGACCAGAAATGTGCCGGCCTCGATTCGGTCTGGAATGATGTCGTGCTCGGCACCATGAAGAGCGGGCACGCCTTCGATTATGAGACGACGTGTTCCAGCTCCTTCGATCTTAGCGCCCATCTTGTTTAAGAAATCGGCCAGATCGACAACTTCCGGTTCCTGAGCTGCCCCCTCGATTACCGTGGTCCCATCCGCCAAGACCGCCGCCATCATCACATTATCGGTTCCGAGAACAGTGGGGCCGAATTTCCCGCGCAAATTAATCACCGCACCCGTTAATTTTGGCGCAAAAACTTTTACGTTTCCGCCCTCAACGCGAATGGCTGCGCCGAGCGCTTCAAATCCCTTCAAGTGCAAATCGATGGGCCGATCACCAATGACGCAACCACCCGGCATCGAGACGGTCGCCTCTTTGCAACGCCCCAGGAGCGGACCGAGAACGCAGACTGAAGCGCGCATCTTGCGGACCACATCGTAGGGTGCGACCGAATTCACCTTTTCCGCTGTCACGCTGACCGTGCCGCTAGCGCGTTCCACCTGAGCGCCGAGGTGCGTCAGTATTTGCAGCATGTAATGCGTGTCGCTCAGGTCGGGGACACGACGAATGATGCATTCCTCTTGCGTGAGTAGCGTGGCAGCCAAAATCGGCAGCGCCGAGTTCTTCGATCCGCTAATCTTGATCGAACCCGAGAGCGGATGTCCGCCGTGGATGAGAATTTTATCCATACCTGGCAAAAAGGAAACGCGGAGTACCTGAATAATCCGTTTTTGATTCAATGTCGTGATAATTTTTTTGTGCGAGAAACTCCCGAAGTGGTTCGCTGTGGCCTACGCCAATTTCGAGCGCAAGCAGTCCGTTTGATCGTAGTTGTGAGGCCGCTTGCTCGATTAATTCGCGAACCAATTCATCGCCCCGCTCACCTGCGAAAAGCGCCACGGCGGGATCGTGTCCCACCTCAGGCGCAAGATTATTTCGATCGGCTGTAGAGACGTAAGGCAGATTCGCCACAATTAGGTCAAAGTTGTTATCGAGATCATCAAGTAGATTGGTTTTAACAAATTGAATACGGTCGATTAACCCAATTCTTTCAGCATTTTCCCGTGCCAGCGCCAGTGCGTCCTCGGAAATGTCCGCCGCATAGATCTCCGCTTCAGGAAATCTCGCGGCCAGACTGAGCGCAATCACCCCGCTCCCGGTTCCGACATCGAGAATTCTGAGTTTGCAATTTGGAGCTTGGAATGTGGAGCTTAAGAGCTCCACAAGCTCTTCCGTTTCCGGCCGCGGAACCAGGGCGCGTCGATCGCACAAAAATGTGAGACCACAAAACTCGATCGTGCCGAGCAAATGTTGCAGCGGCTCGCCTTGCCCGCGGCGCCTCACCAGCTCGCGCAGCGGCACGAGTTCGGATTCGGCGAGATTTCGCTCGAAATCGAGGTAAAGCTCGAGCCGCTTTCGCCCAAGAACATGGGCGAGCAAATGCTCGGCATTTAGCCGCGGATGCTCGATCTGCCGCTTCTTAAAATAATCAGTCGTCGACTGCAGCACATCGAGAAGGGTCATAATGGAGGGACGCGCGCACCGATAATTGTGGGGCGGCTATTTTGGCCGCCTTTCGCTTCGATGGCGGCGAAGATCTCTGCCCTACAAGATGGGCCGGAATTCACGCCGAGATCGAGGATTCCTTCAGCCGCTCTGCCATGTCGGCCGCTTGCAAGGCGCTGATCATTTCGCCGAGATCCCCGTTCATGACGCGGTCCAGACTGTAGAGCGTTAAGGCAATGCGGTGATCGGTAACCCGATTCTGCGGAAAGTTGTAGGTGCGAATTTTTTCTTCCCGCCCACCGGTGCCAATTTGGCCGCGACGTTGCGCGCTGTATTTTTCCGCTTCCTCCCGCTGCTTCCTTTCCAGAAGACGCGCCCGCAGAATGCTAAGCGCCTTGTCTTTATTCTTCAGTTGGCTGCGGCCATCCTGGCAGCGCACGATCGTGCCAGTGGGAATGTGCAACACTTGCACGGCGGAGTCGGTTGTATTTACACCTTGCCCACCGGGGCCGCCGGACCGCGAAACTTCGATCCGCAGATCCTCGGGTTTTAATTCAACGTCAACATCTTCCGCCTCCGGCAACACTGCCACCGTTGCAGTGGATGTGTGAATTCGACCCTGGGCTTCCGTCGCCGGGACCCGTTGCACGCGATGCACCCCGCTCTCGTATCGCAATTTTCGAAAAACCGATTCTCCCGAGACGCGAAAGATCACTTCCTTCAATCCACCTAGTTCCGATGGGCTCGACTCAAGATCCTCGGTCTTTAATCCGGCAGATTCGGCGTAGCGATTGTACATCCGATAAAGATCAGCCGCAAAAATAGCAGCTTCGTTGCCTCCGGTGCCGGCGCGGATTTCAATAATGGCATCGCGCTCCTCGGTCTCATCCATCGGCAGCAGTGCGATCTGAATTTCGCGCTCCAGATCGTACACGCGCATTTCCAAATCGGGAATCTCGTCGTCAGCCATGGCTGCGATCTCCACGTCGCGCGAAGTGGCCAGCTCACGGTTGTCGTCGAGCTGCTTGCGCGCCGCTTCCAGCTCATTCCATCGTTCCAGCAGCTGCTTGATGCTGGCGTGCTCCCGCATGATTTCGCTCGCCCGTTTGCGATTGGAAAAAAGCAACGGGTCGCCAATTTCACGATCCAGTTCGGCGAAGCGTTCGCGTTTGCGTTCGATTAAAAAATTAAGGTCCATGGTCGCTTTGTAGCCACGGTCCCGCGACCGCGGGATCGCCGAGCCCCGACAGAGCGGGGCGGCTACACGTATCAGCTAAGCTTTCTGGGAAGCGCGCGTGGCTTTGGTGCTGCCGTAGCGACGAGTGAATTTCTCTACGCGACCGGCCGTATCGACAAACTTCTGTTCGCCCGTGAAAAATGGATGACAAGCAGCACAGATGCCGATTTTAATGTCCCGACGTGTCGAGCGCGTGTGATAGACCGCGCCGCATGCACACACAATATCGGTCTCGTAATACTCAGGATGAATGCCCGTTTTCATGATTGCGAACGAGCGCGGAACTTACGCGTAGGCAAGCCTTTTCGCAAGCGATGAAATCATCCGATCCGCTCCTGGAAGCGTGGCGAAAAACTCTGGCGCGAAAGGGCGATACCTCCGCCATTTTTGATACAAATGGCGCGGCCCTGCGCAGCTTTCGGCAGATCGAAGAAGAGGCGCGCACTTATGAAACGAGGCTTGGCGCATTTGACCGTGGCCGAGTTGTTGCGATCCAAATCGGAAACCATGAGGATTGGCCGTCGATCTTGCTCGCCTGCTTGCGGCGAGGACTTGTCGCTCTTCCGTTGGAGCAATCGATCAGCGAACAAGAACGCGATTTGTCTATGCAAGTCTGTGGCGGCAGTGGCTTGATCGCGAGTCCTGCAGTGGCCCTCACCCCAGCCTTCTCCCGGGGGGAGAGGTGGTCCCTTCTCCCCTCGGGAGAAGACGAGGATGAGGGCTTTGACCCAAAAAAACCTGCCCGTGTTGCGAATCAGCCCTCGCTTCTCAAGTTAACTTCGGGAACGACCGCCCTGCCGCGCGCCATTCGTTTTCGGAGCGAACAGCTCCTGGCCGATTGTGAAAATATCTGCCGGACAATGGGCATAAGCGATGCCGATCTCAATTTTGGTGTTATTCCGATTTCGCACTCTTATGGATTCAGCAATTTGCTCACGCCGCTGCTTGCCCGTGGCGTATCGATGGTATTGAGCCGCGATCGTTTGCCCCGTGCTGTGCTCAACGATCTCGCCCAAACCAAAGCAACAGTTTTTCCCGGGATGCCTGTTTTTTATCAGGCATTTTGCGAACTCGATGAGCGCCCACACCTGCCAAACCTCCGTCTGTGTATTTCCGCGGCCGCCCCTCTTACGGCTGCGACCGCAAAAAACTTCCGCGAGGAGTTTAACCTACCGATTCATTCCTTCTATGGATCGTCTGAGTGCGGTGGGATTTGCTATGATCGCGAAGGCGCTGCGTCTGAAGACGGATTTGTCGGTGCGCCGATTGATAACGTCAATATCTCCTTGATCGATGCGCCCGCGGAATCAAGTCAGATTCGCGTTCGCAGCGCCGCCGTGGGCAATGGATATTTTCCGGAACCCGACGAACAGAGATTGGGCCGGGGTATTTTCATCCCTGATGATTTGCTGGCCCGACACAGCTCAGGATTCACAATCGTCGGCCGGATTTCCGACGTCATCAATGTCGCCGGGAAGAAGGTAAGCCCGGCGGAAGTGGAAGCACAGTTATTGCAGTTTGGGGGCGTCCGCGAGGCGGTTGTCTTTGGAAGAAAATCCGCACTGCGCAACGAAGAAGTGGCCGCTTGCGTGGTCGCGGATGCAAATGTCCGTGAATCCGAGCTGCTACCATTTTGCCGAAAGCGATTGAGCGCGTGGCAGGTTCCCAAACAGATATTTTTGCTCGATCAGATTCCGGTAAATGCGCGCGGCAAAACAAGCCGACGCGAACTGGCGGCACGCTTTGCCGCCAGGTAGGCACCGCGCGCTTGCGTTTTGGAGTGCGGCGGTGCTCCGCCGCTTTTCATCTATGCGCGGCAGCCGAAAAACGATTGTTTCCCGCCCAACCTCTGATCAGTCTTGCCAGATGCCTCAGCGAGCGATTCCCTGGCCGCACGCCCCAACTCATCAACTCTCCGAGGTCGGCACCTACTTCGTCACAGCCGGCACTTACCTCAAAGCGCATCACTTCCGCGCACCCCAGAGCGCCTTGACGTTCTACACCGTGGAGTTCTGAGTGTTGCACGGCAGTTCTCGTGGAACCTGGAAGCGTGGGCCGTGTTCTCCAATCATTATCATTTTGTAGCTCGTTCACCCAGCAATTCGGACGAAGCCACCAGCCTGTCGCAAATGCTAGGCGCGCTTCACACCCAAACCGCCAGTTGGGTCAATCGGCTCGACAAAACACCCGGTCGCAAGGTGTGGCACAATTTCTGGGAGACGAGGCTTACCTATCAGACGTCCTATCTCGTCCGTTTAAATT
>WNGO01008295.1_pt1 | contig 10678 bp, 5 predicted proteins | sample 5400511 | NCBI WGS metagenome assembly WNGO01 (sample SAMN13153380, study PRJNA577476) | soil metagenome | isolation source: 20 cm soil or saprolite under Garry oak tree replicate 2 | place: USA:California | collected 2016-06-15
GGGATTCCAGCCAGAAGGTCTGCTGACGTTCCGCGTCATTCCGCGAGGCGAAAAGTACACCCAATTGTCGCAACGAGCGGCTTACTACCAGCTGGCTTTGGACAAAATTGGAACTATCCCCGGCGTGCAACACGCCGCTGCCATCTCATTTTTGCCCCTGACTCTTTATCGGGCGAGCAAAGGTTTCCGCATCGACGGCCGTCCCGTGGCACTACCCGGGGAAATACCTATGGCCGACTATGACATCGTTTCTCCCGGATACTTCGAAACGATGGCGATTCCCTTGATTGCGGGGAGGGACGTCTCCTGGGGCGACACGCCAGGAACCCAGCAGGTGGTGGTAATCAATCAGAGCATGGCGCGTACTTACTGGCCGAACGAAGATCCGCTCGGCAAGCGCATCAACCAGGGCTCGCCCGATGAACACACGCCCTGGCTGCAAGTCGTGGGAGTCATCGGAGACCTTCGTGAATTCGACGTCGCCAGTCGTCCCCGGCCAACGATGTATTTCTCGGTCTCGCAATTCGAGGGAAACGGTTTGTTGCGTGACTGGGTGGTCCGCTCAGCGGGCAACCCTGTTTCGGTGTCCTCGGAGGTGCGCGATGCCATTTGGAGCATCGACAAGGATCTGCCGATTTCGCGGATGCGGACCATGTCGCAGGTACGTTCCGCTTCAGTGGCCGCGCAGGCGTTCAACGTCCTCCTGCTTGGCCTCTTCGCGGGTCTCGCTCTTACTTTGGCCACCGTGGGGCTCTACGGAGTCACCGCCTATTCCGTGGCCCAGCGCACACGCGAGATTGGAATTCGCGTCGCGCTCGGTGCACAACACCAGGACGTGCTAAGCCTGGTGCTGCGCCAGGGAACTACACTGGCCCTCGGCGGGGTGGCCATCGGCGTGGTCGCAGCTCTGGGGTTGACACGGCTGATGACCGGCCTGCTCTACGGCGTTCCGGCAAACGACCCGCTGACCTTCGCGGGCGTCACGATTCTTTTGTTGCTCGTGGCCCTTGCCGCGTCCTACGTGCCGGCACGCCGCGCCATGCGTGTCGACCCCATGGTCGCCCTTCGTTACGAATAGCTTATGGGTGCGCAGGATTTCCTGGCCCTGAGTTTTGCTGCTGGTCGTGAGGTCAGCGGCAGGTCAATTCGCCGTTTCCTGTCGCATGCTCCGGCAGGAGCGACCTGATTTAGCGCGCCGCCATTGGCAAGGCGTGCTGTGGTCACCTTCCTATTTCAACGCCAGTTGCGGCAGGCCCCCGCAACATTCTGAAGAATTATATGAGCAGCCGAAGAAGCCGCGCTGACGTCTTATATCCCCGGCCTGAAGTCCGGGGCTTTACGGCCCCCGGGGTAAGAAAATCATTTGACTTGCGCACGAGAAGGGCATACAAAGGCAGGCAAACTCGCTTTTGCTACCGACGAGTTGATGTTCCCGGTAGCGCTTTCCTGCTGACGAACGATTTGCCAGGTCATCGCAGACTGTCCGCCAGGCCGTAACGACGCTGCCTCCGATCAGTCAGGAGGACACTTGATTCGCAATATACCCAGGTCTCACCTCGGTCTTTTTCTGTTACTTCGCCGGCGAAGTGCCGGCGCGATTACTCGGAGCGCAATGCTGACGCTGATTGTGGCGCTTCTCGCTGCTAGTCCCTTACCGGTGTCGGCTGCCGCGCCTGACCCGGTACTGGAGTGGATCGGGGTCATGAACACAGCCGTCCTTGCGGGCGGTACCAGTCCGCTGGTAACCAGTCGCGTGGTCGCGCTCGTGTCCGCGTCAGTTTTCGACGCCGTTAACGGCATTGAGCCACGCCTTCAACCGCTGCATGTGAATCCAAACGCACCGCACCATGCTTCGCAACACGCCGCGGCGATTCAAGCAGCGTACGCGATCTTGCTTAAAATGTATCCGGCGCAGACCGCAACCCTTACTGCGCAACGCGACGCCTCGCTTGCCGCGCTGTCCCCAAACGAAAAAGCAGAATCGATTAACTCCGGTATGGCCTGGGGACAGACCGTGGCGGACGCCATTTGGGCATGGCGACTGACCGATGGAATCGCGCCTGCGCCGCCGCCGTTCGTCGGCGTGGCGGTAGTCGGGGCCTGGCGGCCCACACCGTTGGCCAACGCGCCCGGAGCGGCACCGCAGTTCGCCTCCATGACGCCGTGGGTACTGAGCAGGCCATCGCAATTCCGTCTACCGCCACCACTGGCCCTCAACAGCCCGGAATACGCTGTCGATCTAAACGAACTCAAGGTTATGGGCATTTTCTCCGGGTCGGCGCGCACGCCGGATCAATCGGAGCTCGCGTTGTTTTGGGCAGGGAACACTCCACTTTACTGGAACCGTATTGCCGCGCAGATTTCCGCTGCACGCGGGCTTACGTTGACCGAGAATGCGCACCTATTTGCTTTGCTAAATGTCGCAATGGCGGACGCGGGCATCGCGTGCTGGGATGGCAAGTACCGCTACGTTTTCTGGCGGCCCATCACCGCAATTCGGACCGGTCTCACCCCCGCGGACGCGGACCCGACCTGGGTGCCATGGCTGGACTTTTTTCCGACCGGCACTCCATCCCATCCCGAGTATCCGTCGGGCCATTCCACGTTGAGTGGTTCGGCCGCGTTCATCCTCGCCGCCGCGTTTGGAGAGAACACGGCGTTTAGCGTCACCTCGGATGCGCGTCCGGGCACTCGTGCGTTTTCGAGTTTTGCGGACGCGGTTGCGGAAATCGCCAATGCGCGCGTCTTTGGCGGCATTCACTTCCGAACCTCGTGCGTGCGCGCCAATGCGCTGGGTAGAGCAGTGGCGGATTACGTGTCCAGACACGCGATGCGCGCGCGGGGCGACGACCTAGGCGATGGAGAAGATTAGACTCGATTATTCGCTGGGGATAACTGTTCCGCTATTCGCGACGCATGGCCATCACTGGGTTGACCCTCGAGTCGCGGAGGGCCGGAATCTGGCTGGCTGAACACAAACACACACCGCGTGCTGAACCTAGTGGCTCCTACGAAATCCGCTCCATCTTCGAAAAAGGAGACAGCAAGATGGTGAGCCGTCCTGCTGGCACCCTTCTCCGCCGAGCGTGTGGCGCGCTTGCGCTCTTGTTGCTGGCTCTCGGTCTCCTTTGTGCGAACTCCGCGAAAAGTTCCGACAAGCCACCGGAACTGTTGATCGCTATCGGCGACGTGCACGGTGATTTTGATGATTTTTGCCTCCTCCTCAAAAAGGTTGGCTTAATAGACGCCCAGCGCCATTGGACCGGCGATAACACCGTGCTGGTTCAAACAGGAGACCTCATCGACCGCGGCCCCAAGGGACGTGAGGCCATGGACCTACTCATGGGGCTCGAGAAAGAAGCCGCAAAAACGGGAGGGCAAGTCGTGGCCTTGCTCGGCAACCACGAAGTAATGAACCTTTTGGGCGACCTGCGCTACGTCACGCCTCAGGACTACGCCGTTTTCACGGACCACGAGTCCGAGAAGCGGCGCAGCGCCGCCTATCAGGAATACGCAGCTTGGTACACGAGCCACGCGCAATTGTTGGCGGCTCTCAAACAACCTGCGTTGCCCGTCAGGGAAGAAGAGTGGATGTCGAAACATCCGGCTGGCTTTCTGGAGTATCGCGATGCCATGAGTCCCGAGGGAAAGTACGGGAAGTGGCTGCGACACCATGCCGCGGTGGCCAAAATTGGGGGAGTCATCTTCTTGCACGGCGGAATCTCACCCCAGGTGATTTCCATGAAACTCGATCAGGTAAACTCACAAGTACAAGAAGAAATCGAAGAATTCGACAAGACAAAGGAATATTTGATTTCGCGTAAGCTGATTCTGTCGTTCTTCACTGTCCAGGAAGTGGCCTTGGCGGTACAAGCGCAATTGATTGCAGACCGAGCGGGGGATACGGCGCCCGACGCGGAATATCAAGCCAGGCTGGTGCGCCTCCTCGGTTTTGACAAATGGCTCTGCATGCGTGACGACGGCCCTTTGTGGTTTCGCGGCTACGACCAATGGAGCGAGGAGGAAGGCGCCCTGCAAGTCGACAAAGTACTCGCGGCCTACGATGCAACGCACATCGTGGTCGGCCACACGGTACAGGCGCTCGAAATCCGCGCCGGCCGAAAATTCACTGCCGAGTACTTGGGCGGACAGGAGGTGCTGTTCGAGGAAAAACCTCTGCAGTCCGCGGGGACAGAGCACTAGAGGTTTAGCCTGGGGGGCACGCGTGAGAAAGGGTTCTAGAGATGAACCGCTGGATTGAGCGGGCTCTGAATATTCATCCGGGGGATTTGCGCCGCGGCGTCCTCCTGAGCTCTTGTCTGTTTCTCACCATCAGCGCCAGCGTCATCGGGAAAGTAGCTAGCAACGCCTTGTTTCTCGCGCAATTCCCGGCCGTTCGGCTGCCCTATGCGGACATCGCTAGCGGCGTACTAGTTGGCTTCGTCGTTGTCGTCTACTTGCGATTGGGGCGCCGTACCTCGCTCGGTAGTTTGCTGGTGGGCAGCCCTTTGTTCTTTGCCGCCGTCTGCGCGTTGATGTGGGTCCTCGCTCACTACTACCATCCGGCATGGCTTTATCCGGCCTTCTATGTATGGGTGGGCATCTTCGCAGTCCTCGCGCCGACTCAGGTATGGACGCTCGCGAATTATCTCCTCACCACGCGCGAGGCAAAACGCATTTTCGGCATGGTGGGTGGCGGTGGCATCTGCGGTTGGATTTTCGCCGGCTACGTCTCAAGAATTGTCACCAAAGCCTTCGGCACCGAGAGTCTCCTGCTGGGCATGACCGTTCTCCTGCTCATTTGTTCCGTGCTCATGGCCGTACTTTCGAAAGGCGGCCAGCCCCAGATGGATCTCAGAAAGGATCCGGCTGCAGGTGTAGCGGGAACCGGCCAAAAGGATCTGCAGGACAGCATGCGTTCCGTTTTTTCGTCCTCCTATCTCCGAGCCATCGCCGCGGTCATCTGCATTTCCTCGTTCGCAACCACTCTAACCGGCTGGCAATTCAAAGCTCTGGCCAAGCAGTCGAGTGTGGGCCAAGACGCCCTTGCGATCTTCTTCGGTGATTTCTATTTTTACGCCGGCCTCCTCGCATTGCTGTTTCAATTGCTGCTGACCACGCGCCTGCTCCGCCGCTTCGGCATCGGCCCCATGCTTTTCGTTCTTCCCATTGTGGTGCTGGCGGGCTCTGCTGGCCTGCTCGTCTTGGGAACCGTCGGCGCCGCCTTGTTCCTTAAGGGCGGTGATCAAGTTCTTCGCTACTCCATCGACCGCTCCACGATCGAATTACTGTACTTGCCGCTTCCGCACCGCGTGAAACTGCGGGCAAAATGGTTTATTGACACGGTAGTCTGGCGCCTGGGAGACGGCTTGGCCGGCGTCGTGGTGCTGATCTTTGCCGCGCAGCTCCACTGGGCGCCACAGCAAATCAGCTGGATCGCCACGGTGTTGACCGTGGGCTGGCTCGGCGCCGTTTACGTGGCGGGGAAGCAGTACGTCGCACTTCTGAAAGATTCCATCAGCCAGCACCGCCTTGATGCCGAACAAGCCTCCACGCTGGCCCTCGACCGCTCCACGGCGGATTTCTTAGCCAGCAAAATCCTTGCCTCCGGCCCAGAAGAAATTCTCTACGCGCTCAGCCTCTTCGAAGTCGAGCGTCAGCGCGCCGCTCATCCTGTGATTCGTGGTCTCCTGAGCCATCCCGCGCCTGAAGTCCGCCAAAAGGCCATCTCTGTTCTCTCCGCCGTCGGCGACAAGTCTGTTCTCCCATCCATCGAGCTTCTGCTGAAAGACCCCGACCACAGCGTTCGAACCGAAGCAATGCTCTATCTCGCTTACCACGCCCACGTTGATCCCCTCACGCTTCTCGCAGAACTTGGAGACTACGCCGATTTTTCCGTCCGCTCCGCGGTAGCCGCGTACCTTGCGCGTCCCGGTGAAGCCCAAAGCCTCGAAACCGCCCGTCAAATCCTCAATGAAATGTCCCGCGAGGGCGGCCAGGAGGGTCAACGAACCCGCCTGGAAGTCGCGCGCCTCCTCGGCGAACTCTCCGATTCCTTCGATCCCTTGCTCGCGACGCTCCTCCGCGATCCCGCCAATCTCGTGGTGCGCCAAGCCGTCCGCTCCGTCGGGGCGCTCAGAAAATTCTCCCTGGTTCCAACACTATTGGAACATCTTTCCAACCACGAACTTTCCGGTGACGCCGCGCAGGCGCTGGCCAAATTCGGCGACCAGGTCGTCGCCCTCCTTGGCGGCCATCTCGGCGATTCTTCCTCTCCAGTTGACGTCCGGCGGGCCATCCCGCCCATTCTCGTCAGCATCTCTACACCTGCCGCGGCACATGCGCTCGTAGACAACCTCCTCGAAAGAGACACGGCAGTTCGTTTTCAAATCATCAGTGCTCTAAACAAAATTCACCAGTTTCATCCCGAAATCGAACTTGACCCGCAATTGCTCGAAACCGTTCTCGCCGCTGAAATCATGGGCCACTATCGTTCTTATCAAATCTTGGAATTGCTGCGCATCCCTGGGAACTCCGATGAACCTGTCATGCGCGCGCTCGGTGAATCCATTCAACAGGAGCGCGAAAGAATTTTCCGTCTCCTCGGGCTTTTGTATCCAAATCTGGATTTGCACTCGGTGTATTTTGGATTGCAATCGAGCGACGTGACCGTCTACGACAATGCGTTGGAATTTCTGGAGAATGTCCTGAGATCCGAATTGCGGGGCATGCTCGTGCCGCTCCTGGACGGCAAGGTGAGCCCCAAGGAGAGAGCCGGGATCGCGGAGCGCCTGGTGGGGGCAAAAGTGGAAAATCGCGAACAGGCCGTTGCAGAACTAGTCGCCAGCGATGATCCGTGGCTTAAATCCTGCGGCGCTTACGCCATTGGAACACTCGGAATGAAATCCCTAGAAGCGCAATTGAACCGCTGCCTCGAGCATCCGGATCCGTTGCTGCGCGAAACGGCGCGCACGGCGAAACTCCGCCTCGAAGCTCTGGCCGCGAATTCCTGATCCTTCGCGGCCCGGTGCAAAATCCCCCCACCCTTGGTTCGGAACTGCCAATGGGTGCAGATTAAGCGAACCCCGCTGTCCTAGCGGAGAGGGCCCCGGGACGTCACATCTCAAGAAAAGTCATCGTGGCAGCCGCAGGTCAATGCGAGTTGCGTGCAGCACGCCCTGATCGTCTACCTTGCCGAGCACAATTACAAACGAGCCTTCCTTGACTTCGTCCTGTTGCCCGGGCTTTCCAAGCTTGGTCCATTCCGTGGAGTTGCCGTAGGCCACCTTCCTGGATTGCACCGAGGGGGCGGGGCCGCCCTGGATGTCCATCATCGACTCGTCCTTGTAAATTCTGATGACCTTGCCCTGCCACTTCTTGTCTTTTTTCACAGCCGTTGCTTCTTTCTTATCGGCTGCGGCCTGGTTGCCGCTCGCGGGCATGGCAACAAATACCGCTCCTGCAAGCACCAAGGAAAATAAAGTTGCCGGAACCTTCATTGGACCTCCATATTCGAATAGCAGTTAATGCGTGACCCACTACGAGGGGTTAGATTTCGTTGCCAGAGGATAGTCCCGCGCCGGAGAATAGTAAAGAAAAATCTGCCGAAAACGACTTCCGAGCAGCGATAGGTGTTGTCTCCGCGCGTGCCCTGGGGGTACAGTGTAAGGCAATTTCCGGAGGACACCTCCCATGCAAGAATATCTCAGGCCCTTCTCGAGACCTCTCCTGGCGGTTCTCGCTTGCGTCATCCTCTCTATCGCTGGGCGTGCCGCTGACAACACCCCGCTAACCAAAGAACAGGTCAAGCAGTTTCTCCAGACCGCCGAAGTCATCAAGAGCAAACCCTCCAGCAAGGGCATCACTCATCCATGGCGGCTCACCCTCAGCAACGGCACCATCACGCACGACGCCTCGTTCCAGTCAATCGACGAGCACAAATCCGAGATGAAGCTCGCAAGCGGCAAGGTGGAAATCGATTTCGTCGATTCCTACAAGTACAATATCGCGGCCTACCAGCTAGCCGAACTCGTGGGTCTCGACGACATGCTGCCGGTGTATGTGGAACGCAAATGGCAAGGCAAAACCGGTTCGCTCAGCTGGTGGCTCCCCGTCAAGATGGACGATGTCGAGCGCGTCGAAAAGAAAATCGAGCCGCCTGATCCCGACAAGTGGAACAAGCAGATGTACCGCATCCGCGTTTTAGACGAGTTGGTCTACGATACCGATCCCAATCTCACCAACGTACTCATTGGCGAAGATTGGACCGTTTGGCGCGTCGATTTCAGCCGCGCGTTCCGCAAGAACAAGGACCTGCGTGCGCCGAAAAACCTGGTGAAGTGCGACCGCCAGCTCCTCGAAAAACTGAAAGCCCTCAAGGCTGATGAACTGGCGGGAGAAACCAAAGGCTATCTGACCAAGGATGAAGTGAACGCCGTCATGGCCCGCCGCGACAAAATCGTCGCCACCTTCGAATCCCTTATCGCCGAAAAAGGCGAAAAAGAAATCCTGTTCTAGCCCCGGCTCGCCTCGCGGTACTGCGAATGTGGAAGCCCGGCATCGCTTGGCCCCTCAATTGCTTGCGTCGTTTCGGATTGGAAACGGGGAATTGGCCCTGACCACCAAGCCAATGGTCCGAGTCGCGGACGCTATCTTCACGGGAGTGGGTCTAGAAGCACTCCCTGCCGGAAAGCAAATTTCCGTAACCGGCTTGCCCGGCGATCGAAAAAACGCGGACCACCATAAAAAGGCCGGTCCAATTCCAACTTATTGCGGGCATTCCGAGATGAGTTTGGTGTAAACCTCGCGAGCGTGGTCGTAGGCGGCCTGCGCTTCGGAAAGCTCGGCCTTGGAGATTTTGGGAGCCTTCTGGGTCCAGCATTGATTTACGCCGGCCAGACACCATAGGGCGCTCTCGCGTGAGGCGCGAATGGGTTTGCCGTCGACCAGAACAAAGATGGGGTTAGTGTGCGAGGAGCCCAGGATGCGCACTGCGAGCCAGCTACTTTTCTCAACGGGCACATCGAAGGAAATTTCCTGAACCGCTCCGTCGGCCAAAAGATTCTTGTGAGCCACGGATTTCCCGTTCCTCACCAGTTCAACCGTCACTTCGCGGGTGTTTCCGATACGCGCACGCTCGAGATGCCAGTAAGGTGTTTGATCTATCGGACGATCATGGATATTGTCCGCTGGGCTATTGCGATTGTTGAGAGCGTCTCTCCAGAAGTGATCCCCTCGGTCAGAAGGGATGCTCTCGGTTCCCGACGCAACGGGACTGAGGTAAGCCGAGACCTTCACCCGAGCGTGCACCGTCCCTGTTCCCGTCAGTCTCACCTCGCTCGCATTCGTTCCCACCTCAATATTGTTCACGCTGAAGTCCATCAGATGGCTCCTGCCATCGGACACGTAGCTTCGGCCGGCGCGCAGCGCCTCTACCCAGCCGCCGTAACTGAGCGACCGGTCGATCTTGGCATAGACACGCCCCTGCCCGACGCGGGCGTCTGTGATGCAAGGGAAATCTGTCTCTCCGGAGATACGCGTGCGGAACCCGACATTCAGCGTGTGATACCAAATGTTGAGTTCCCAGAGGTAAGGTGTGTCCATGGTAGAAATGAAATCGACCGCGTCGGGATGCGTCACGTCCACGATGTATTCATTGGCCCCAATGGAGTCAAAGCCCGGAATTTCGTAATTTGGAAGTTCGCGCGACCTCACCGCAAGTCCCCAGCCAGAGTGCGCAAAGCCCGCCGAAGCTCCCTGCGATTTCGCCCATCGCAAAACAGGGAGATCCCAGGTGGGCCACTGCTCGATCCGTAGGCAATGCGGATAATCCTGATTCGTCAACCCCAGTAATACCAAATGTCCGGCGTGGCTCGATGGGAACCCGGAAACCTCCAGGTCGTAATGCATCAGCCCATCGGGCTTCGAGAGGGGATGATCCTTGCCGCTGAAAAACTGCTTTTGGTAGTAGTAACAGGGTCCCCAGGTCAGAACTGCGCCGACATTCAATTTCTCGCCCAGGATTTGGCGCATCATGTCATCCGGTTGCACGCCTTCGGTGGGATTCTGGTAGTGCGAACAGCCGGCGGCATGCACGTGATGGTCGCCGGAATACCAGCGGTATTTCGCGGGGTCGATCCAGCGCTGCATGGCGAATGAAACTTCGTTTGGGCCCGTTGCGGTTACCTCGACTTGTTTGGTTTGCGGGTGATATTCAGGTCCCATTGAAGAGGTCACGGTATAAGAACCCGCGGGCACGAGAATTGTGTCGCCGTTCTCACGATAGACCTGCGGCTGGAAAAAGAGGTCGGGTGCCAGACGCTTTGCGGGATTGGGGTACAGTCGGCCCAATGCGTCGCGGATCGTGAAGGCGGCCATCGACGGTGCCCCGTTCTCGTCGCGGACCCGCAGCCGCAATGCGCGGGCGGGTAGCGCTGTGAAGACCAGCACGATCTCATTGCGAAACCCAATGTCTTGCGTTCCCTGCCCGACGTTGAAACTGATCGCGGCTGAGCGTTGCCCTTGTTCGCGGCTGTAGATTTGGAGGATTCGATATTCGAGCGGCAGACCTGAGAGTCGCGAGGACATCGGATCTTTGTCGTAGAGCTCCAGGCCCATCCACCTGTCTCGGGCATCGGCAGCAGAGATTTTCTTTGGCGGTTCTGGGCTGGAATCCGAT
>WNGO01003436.1_pt1 | contig 10677 bp, 8 predicted proteins | sample 5400511 | NCBI WGS metagenome assembly WNGO01 (sample SAMN13153380, study PRJNA577476) | soil metagenome | isolation source: 20 cm soil or saprolite under Garry oak tree replicate 2 | place: USA:California | collected 2016-06-15
TGTGCCCGCGCTCCCCCCGCGTGCGAACTCGCCCGCGGCCGGTCACGCAGTAGAGGAACTGTCCTCCCGGGTGCCGGTGCCAATGGGTGCGCGCGGCCGGCGAGAAGTGAACCACCCCGATGTTGGTCGCGTCGGCCGCCGTGATCGTGCCTCGCAGCCAGACCTCACCGGTGAACCTCCCGGTGTCCCCGCGCTCGAAGACGCCATCCGCCGCCCGTGCTACCTCCACGATCCACAGCCTATCCGCGCCGGAGCGCTCGTGAGTCGGGGCGGGGCGCTCCGTCCCGCTACGATGCTTCTGGCATGACCGAGTACCGGATCGAGACCGACCCCTTCGGCCCCATCGAGGTCGAGGCGAGCCGGTACTGGGGTGCGCAGACCCAACGCTCGCTCCATCACTTCTCGATCGGCTGGCCCGACGCCGACCGGATGCCACGCGAGGTGATCCACGCGATGGGGATCCTCAAGCAGGCTGCTGCGCAGGTCAACATGGAGCTTGGCCTCCTCGATCCGGCCCTCGGCGAACCCATCGTGGCGGCGGCGGACGAGGTGGCCACTTCCCGCTCTACGTCTGGCAGACGGGCTCGGGGACGCAGACCAACATGAACGCGAACGAGGTCATCGCGAATCGCGCGATCGAGCTGCTGGGCGGCGAGCTCGGCTCGAAGACGCCGATCCACCCGAACGATCACGTCAACCTGTCGCAGTCATCGAACGACACCTTCCCGACCGCGATGCACATCGCCGGTGCGACGGCGATCGTCGAACGGCTGCTGCCGAACATACGCGCGCTCCGTGACGCGCTCGATGCGAAGGCCCGCGCGTTCGCCGACATCGTGAAGATCGGCCGAACGCACCTGCAGGATGCCGTCCCGCTCACGCTCGGTCAGGAGTTCTCCGGATACGCGGCGCAGCTCGACGCGGACATCGCACGGATCGAGTCCGCTCTCCCGGGTCTGTACGAGCTCGCGATCGGGGGCACGGCGGTCGGGACCGGACTCAACGCCCCCGACGGGTTCGGGGAACGTTGCGCCGGGAAGATCGCGACCCTCACGGGTCTGCCGTTCGTCCGGGCTCCGAACCTGTTCGCGGCGCTCGCCGCGCACGACGCGATCGTCTTCATGAGTGGAGCGCTCACGACACTCGCCGCGTCGCTGATGAAGATCGCGAACGACATCCGGTGGCTCGGTTCCGGGCCGCGAGCGGGGATCGCCGAGCTTCGCCTTCCCGAGAACGAGCCGGGATCCTCGATCATGCCGGGCAAGGTCAATCCGACGCAGTCGGAGGCCACGACGATGGTCGCCACGCAGGTGATGGGGAACGACACCACGATCACGATCGCAGGGTCGCAGGGCAACTTCGAGCTCAACGTCTTCAACCCGGTCATGATCAGGAACCTCCTGCATTCCACGGTCCTGTTGGCCGACGCGTGCCGGAACTTCCGGGAGTTCTGCATCGAAGGCCTCGAGGCCGACCGCGCTCGGATCGAGGAGCTCGTTCATCGTTCGCTGATGCTCGTGACACCGCTCACGGCGAAGATTGGCTACGACAAGGCGGCCGAGATCGCGAAGAAGGCACACCACGACGGGACGACCCTGAAGGAGGCCGCGCTATCGCTCGGGTACCTCACGGAGGCCGAATACGATGAGGCCGTCGTCCCCGAGAAGATGGTGTGACCGTGAGCGAGCCCCGGATCCCGTGGACGCACCAGCCCAGCGGCCGCACGGATTCGCGCGACCGTCGCGCGCGGTCGTCGGAGCGCCTGGCGCTGCTCGCGGACGCGCCGCTCTTCGAGGGTCTCACCAAGACCCAGCTCCGGAGGATCGCCAAGGTGAGCGGCGCGCGGACGTTCGATCCCGGCGAGGAGCTGGTGAAGGAAGGCGCCACCGGGCGGGTCTTCTACATCGTCGTCGAAGGGCAAGCCAAGATCGTTCGGCGCGGGAGAACGATCCAGCGCGTCGGTCCCGGCGATTCCTTCGGCGAGATGGCGATCCTCACGACCGCGCCGCGCTCGGCGAGCGTCGTGGCCGAGACCCCCATGGAGGTCCTCACCCTGTCCGGGCCCCACTTGCGGGAGATCTTGTTGGATCAGCCGAAGATCGCCGTTCGCTTGCTGGACACGCTGGCCCGCCGACTCGCCGACCTCGACCGGCGCTTCACCTCCTGACCTCAGACCAGGGTCACGATCAGCGGCGCGTGATCGGAGGGCTTGCCTTCGCCGTAGGTAGGCTTGCGCTCGTCGCGGTCGACCATCACCGATCCGAGCCGGTCGGCGACGGGCACGGTCCCGAGGGCGAGGTCGATCCGCAAGCCCCATCCCTTATGGAAGGCACCCGCGGTGTAATCCCAGAACGTGAACGGGCCCGGCACATCGCCGGCGGCGGCGCGCCCCAGATCCGTGAGGCCCCATCCTTCCAAGGCGCGCACGGCGGCTCGCTCCGGCTCGCTGGCGAGGACCGACCCACTCCAGAGCACCGGGTCCCAGACATCACGGTCGTCGGGCGCGACGTTGAAGTCCCCGCAGATCACGAGTGGATCCGCCGGATCGAACGTCGCCGCCAGCCACGCACGGAAAGCGTCGAGCCACGCGAGCTTCGTCTCGTACGCGGGCGCGCCGACCGCCTGGCCGTTCACCACGTAGACGCAGACGACCCGAAGGTCTCCGGTCTGGGCAGAGACGACCCGAGACTGCTCGGGGATCGGATCGCCGTCGAACCCGTGGCGGACGTCCTTGAGACCCACCCGAGACAGGATCGCGACGCCGTTGTACGCCCGCTGACCGAACATCGCGCACTCGTAGCCGGCACCGACGAGCTCCATCGTCGGGAAGCTCTGATCCTCGACCTTGGTCTCCTGGAGACACACGACGTCCGGCTCGTGACGGCGGATCAGCGCCAGCAAACGCGGGAGCCGCTGCTTGATCGAGTTGACGTTCCAGGTCACGAGGCGCACGACCGGCCAGCTTAGCCCTCGCGGACGACTCGATCGGCAATCGCTCCTGCTTCGCGGATGCGGTCGGGGATGCCGACCCCGCGGTACGCGCCGCCGGCGACGTAGAGGCCGGCCGGCAGCGCTGCATCGATCGCGCCAACGAGGTCGAGGTGGCCAACCGCGTACTGCGGCATCGAACCGGGCCAGCGAACGAGCATCTCGTGCTCGGGCGCAACGGACAGTCGGTACACCGAGGCGAGCGCCTCCTGGGCGGACGAGAGGATGTCCTCGTCGGGGCGATCGAGTTCGTCCTCGAGCCCCGCTCCCCCGACGAAGGCACGGACCACCGCTCGGGATCCGAACGCCTGCCGTGGCCACTTCTTCGAGATCGCGCTCGCCGCGGTGATCGGCAGCATCCCCCGAGGCGCCACGAACCCCGACGTCTCGGGGAGGAAGCGGTTCGTCCCTTTCGGGTACACGAAGAGCGCGATCGCGGTCGATGCGGCATGGATCCCTCGGATGAGCTGGGATGCCTGGGGCGCCAGATCGGACAGGAGCTTCGCCGACGCGGCGGCCGGCGTGGCGAGGACGACCGAGTCCGCCGGAAGGTCGTCGCCCGCGGTGGTCACGACGCGGAACGGCCCACGCTCCTCACGTCCGAGCTTGACGACCGCGGACCCCAGCCGGAGTCGTTCAGGCCCGAGGGCGTCGGCGAGGGCGTCCGGGAGGCGCCGAAGGCCGCCGCGGATCGTCGCGAACGGGGTGGCCGGTCCGGCGGGGACCCGCCGGACCAGCGTCGGCTTCGCGCGGGCACCGGCGCGAAGGCTGCCGAGCTCCCGGTCCCACCGCGCCAGCTCGGGGAAGGCCGCGTCCACGCTCAGGAGGTCGATGTCCGCGGCGGAGATCCCGCTCAGCAGCGGCGCGACGAGGGCGTTCGTCGCGCCGCGACCCAGCCGCCGGCGGAGGAGCTGCCCGACCGACCGATCGGCGCCGCTCCTGCGCCGCGGAACGGCTGGCTCCGCCATCGCGCGGAGCCGAGCGGCGACGGACATCCCCTTCCATCGCAGCAGACCCATCGCCGAGGTTGGGATCCCGAAGCGCCCGGGCGGGACCGGAAGCAAACCTCGTCGCGTGAGGATCTGGGACGCGATGGCTCCTTGCGGGACGAGCTCGCGCTCGAGCTCGAGCTCGTAACACAGATCCATGGCCCAGGGCTTCCCGACCAAGAACGAGTCCGGCCCGGCCTCGAGCTCCAGGTCGCCGACCTGAACCGACCTGATCACGCCGCCCGGTTCGCGATCGGTGTCGACGACGAGTACGTCGGCGGCGACCGGCGCGTGCGAGATCCGATAGGCGACCGTCAGTCCGGTGATGCCGGCGCCCACGACGACCACCCGGCGGCTCACCGGACCGCTGCTTCTCGCTCGGCGAGGTGTCGGCGGATGACGTCCGCGAGCATCGCGGTGAACGCCGGGTCCGCGTTCGGCATCGCCGTCCTCGCGAACGCCATCCCGTTCTCCTGGGCGATCGCGCGCGCTTCGATGTCGAGGTCGTACAGGATCTCGAGATGGTCGGACACGAACCCGACCGAGCAGACCACGACGGCGGGAGCGCCTCGGGCGCCGAGCTCGCGGATCAGCTCCTCGATCGGCGGCCCCCACCAGGGATCCGACGTACGCCCCGCGCTCTGCCACGCCGTCGTGAAGCGATCGAGGCCCATCTTCTGGGCCACGAGGTCGGCCGTCTCGCGGAGACCGGCGTCGTATCGGCATCCGGCGGCGCACGCCGCGTCGTGGCAACGGAGGCACCGATCCGATCCGTCCGCCTCCGTCCGGATCGGAAGGCTGTGCGCGGAGAAGATGACCGTCGCGCCGCCGCGTGTGTCGGCGGGGAGCTGGTCGAGCGCCGCCCGAACCCGGTCGGCCAGTAGCTCGATCAGCGCCGGATGATCATGGTAGCTCCGGACGAACGAGAAGGCCGGGCCGCCGTCGGCGGCGATCGCGGCCTCCACCCGGTCGGCGTAGGTAGGGATCGACATGGCCGACCAGTGCGGGGCCATGACGATCCCGACCGCGTGCTCGATCCCGTCGTCGCGCATCCGTGCGACCCCCTCGGCGATCCAGGGCGGCGAGTGCTTCATCCCCAGGTAGCAGCGGAACCCATCGGCGTCATCCCGGTTCAGGGCGGCCTCCAGCCCCGCGGCCTGTGCACGGGTGATCTCGAGGAGGGGGAACCGATCGCCGATCGCCGCGTACCGCGACCGGAGCTCCGCGAGATGTTCGGACGACGGAGACCGCCCGCCGCGGATATCCGTGTAGTACCGCTCGATGTCGTCGACCCCGGCCGCCGTCCCGTACGCCATCACCAGGACACCGATGGGTCGTTCGCTCGTCACGCTCGCGTCGATCCTCCCGATCCGCGGCCCGGCGGCGCCGCGCCCAGCCACAGGATAGGGAAGCCCGCGCCGGCGGTCCGCGTAACGTTCGGGGCCGTTGCGCGTACGGTGGCCTCGGTGGCACTCAACACGTCGACGGAACCGATCCCGGCGGCAGGACGCCCGGGGAACGAACGCGCGGGTCCCGGCGCGGTGGTGGGCGGCGCGATCGGGTTCCTGTCGGCGGCGGTCGCCCTGGGGATGGGGCATCTGATGGCCGGCTTCGTCGGCGGCACCTCGAGCCCCGTGATCGCGGTCGGGAGCACGGCGATCGACGCCTCCCCCGAATGGTTGAAGAGCTATGCGATCCGGACCTTCGGAACGAACGACAAGGCCGTGCTCGTGGCCGGGATCGGCGTGGTCGTGGCGATCGTCGCGATCGTGGTCGGCGTCATCGCGCTGCACCGGCCGAGGGTCGGCGTGGTCGCGCTCATCGGCCTCGGGGCCGTCGGAGCCGCCGCGGCGGTAGCGCGCCCGGAGAACGGCCTCGGCGCGGCGGTCCCGTCGATCGTCGCCACCGCTGCAGGGCTCGTCACGTTCCGGTGGCTCCGCCGCACGGCTGGGATCGGACCGCCGGTCACGGGAGCTGCCGATCCCGACGCGATCGCCCCGTCGTCGTTCGACCGGCGGCGGTTCCTCCTCGCGGGCGCGGGCGCGGCCGGGCTGGCGGCCGTCTCCGGCCTGGCCGGCCGGTTCCTGATCCGCCGCGCCGAGGCGAGCGCCTCCCGTGCCGCGGTCCGGATCCCGGCGCCCGCCGACGTCGCTCCGCCGCCGCCGGCAGGCGCCGACCTGCGCATCCCCGGCGTCGGACCGTTCATCACCCCGAACGACGTCTTCTATCGGGTGGACACGTCGCTGCTCGTCCCTTCGGTCACCGCCGAGGGATGGACCCTCCGGATCCACGGCATGGTTCGCGACGAACTGTCGCTCGACTACGCGACGCTGGTGGCGCGACCGTTGATGGAGCGTGACGTCACGCTGACGTGTGTCTCGAACCCGGTCGGTGGTCGCTACATCGGCAACGCGCGGTGGATCGGCGCGCCGCTCGCCGATCTTCTCCGGGAGGCCGGTGTCGACCCGGGCGCGGACCAGATCGTCTCCCGGTCCGTCGATGGGTTCACCGTCGGCACGCCGACGGCGGTCGTCATGGACGGTCGCGACGCCATGCTCGCGGTCGCGATGAACGGCCAGCCGCTCCCACTCGAACACGGTTTCCCCGTCCGGATGATCGTCCCTGGCCTGTACGGATACGTGTCGGCGACCAAGTGGCTCGTCGACATCGAGCTCACGACCTTCGCTTCGTACGACGCCTACTGGGTTCGCCGCGGCTGGGCGCAGCAGGCGCCGATCAAGACCGAGTCGCGGATCGACCTGCCGAAGCAGGGCGCGACCGTCCCCGCGGGCCTGGTCACGGTCGCGGGGATCGCGTGGGCGCAACATCGAGGGATCTCGCGCGTGGAGGTGAGCGTCGATGGCGCCTGGCAGCCCGCTCGCTTGGCGGCGCAGGACACGATCGACACCTGGCGGCAGTGGGTCTATGACTGGGACGCCACCCCGGGCGAACACACGCTCGCCGTGCGTGCCACCGACCGGACGGGCGCGACCCAGACCCCGACCCCGGCCGATCCCGTTCCGAACGGCGCGACGGGCGATCACACCATCTCGGTGACCGTCACCGGCTGACGATCGCGCGGCCCGTCGCGCGGGATGCTCAGGCGAGCTCCGCGAACAGCTCGAGGTAGGCGCCGAGGTAGTGCGGAGCGAGGTAGCGGTCCCGAACACGGCGATGCGCGGCCGCTCCCAGACCCGCCGCCAGCGAGGGGTCCCCCAGCAACGATCCGACCGCGTTCCCGAAGGCCGTCAGGTCCCGCGGATCCACGAGCAGCCCGCTCACGCCGTCCTCGATCTGGTCCCGGATGCCCCCGACCCCCGCGGCGACGAGGGCGCGTCCCTTCCACATCGCCTCGGTGACGGTCAACCCGAACCCCTCGGCCAGGCTCTTCTGGACGACCACGGAGGCATGGCGCTGGAGGGCGTTCACGATCGTCGCGTTCTCATCCACATCGTCGGCCGGGATGTTCGTGAGGTGCACCCGCCAGCGATCCCCGGCGGGAAGGCTCTCCCAGAGCTCGTGAACCTCTTGGCGCACCGTCGCGGACTCCGGGTCGTCGGCGACCGCGCCCGGCATGGGGCCGGCGAGCATCAGGCGGGCGTCGCCCATGCCGGGCGCATCGACGAATCCCCGGATCACGCCGAGGGGATCCTTGAGGGCATCCCAGCGGGACACCTGGACGACCAGCGGTACGTCGAGCGGCAACGGTGTGTCCGGCGTCATCTGCACCGTGTGGGAGAGGCGGGCCCTCGTGCCGTCGCTGCGCTCGAAGGTCGCATCGCCATCATGGCCGGTGTTCGAGACGAGGCCGGCCGCGCCGAGGATCGCGGCCGTCCGGTCGGGGTCGATCTCGACGTTCTTCGGCGACGCGTGATCGATGCACGGTGGCAGCACGCGAACACGAGCGGGTTCCAGACCGTCCCAGGCGTACGCCGCTCGCGTGAAGGTGACCGCCTGTGCGGCCCGGGCATCGGGCAAGAGGAACTCCCACGAGGAACGGACGAGCGCGTTCGGCGTATCGGCACCGATATGGCACGTCCAGATGACGGTCGCGCCGAGCGACCGCAGGATGGGCACGAGCCCCAGCGGCTGCGGATCGTGGACCACGACGACGTCACCCGCTCGCACGGATCGACGGAGGTCGACCGCGTTCGAGCGGGTGACGTCGTCGTAATGCCGGCGCTCCGCGTCGCCCAACGGACCACCGTCGCCGAGCACACCGTGAAGCCGGTTATGGATCCGCTTCGTGATCCGGAAGAACTCGGGGTCGCCGTCGATCACGACCCAACGCGTGTCGATCCCATCAGCGAGGAGGTATCCCACGAACGACCGGAGGAGCTCCGCGACACCCCCGCCCTCGGACGTCGAGTTCACCTGCCAGACGGACCGGCCGTGGAGGATCCGACGCGCGTCGGCGAGACGCTGTTCGTAGCGGCGGCCGGCCTCCGGCCCAGCGATCGTCCGGAGGCTCCGTGCGGCCCGAGGGTGAACGGTGACCTCGTACATCCGGAACCGCAGCTCAGCTCGTCAGTGCTCGTGTTCCGGTCGAACCGGCTCGAGCCGGACCCGAGCGTCGACAACGATGGCGCCGTTCGGAAGCACCATCACCGGGTTGCAATCCATCTCCACGATCTCCGGATGCGTTTCGGCCATCGCGCTGACCCGAAGGACCAGCTCCTCGAGGGCAGGCACGTCCGCCTTCGGGGCGCCGCGATAGCCGTCCAGACGCGGATACGTCGCGAGCGAACGGATCATCTCCCGAGCATCGAGGTCGGTGAGCGGCGACACGCGAACGGCGACGTCGTTCAGGAGCTCCGCCTCGACGCCTCCGGCGCCGCAAGCGACGACCGGACCGAAGTGGGGGTCCACGGCCACGCCGACGAGCATCTCGACGCCCCCCTCGATCTCCTCCTGGACGAGGAACCCTTCCAGCGGCTCGCCGGCTCCGTCGAGCCGCCTGGCCATCGCCGCCGCCTCGGCCGACACCTCCTCGGCGCCGGACAGGTGGAGGCGCACGCCGCCGACGTCCGTCTTGTGCAGAGGCCCGACCGCCTTGAGGACGATGCGCCCTCCCAGGCGGCGGGCCGCCTCCCCCGCTCGCGCGGGGGAGGCGGCCCGCTCCGTCGCAGGGGTCCGGATGCCGTAGCAGCCCAGCAGGCGCTCGACCTCCTCGGGTTCCAACCACGAGCCGGCCCTGCCGAGGGCGGCCGACAGGATGGCGGCGGCCTCGTCGGCGCGAGCGTCCTCGAACGTCACCACCTTTCCCTCGGGGCGGTTCCGCCACTGCCCATAGGTCGCCGCGTGTGCGAGCGCGATCGCCGCTTGCTCGGGGAAGGCGAACGAGGGGATGCCGACCGACCCGGCGCGGAGCTCGTCGGGCACGCCGCGCGCGCTCATGAACGCGGTGATGACGGGGATCGTCCGGTCGAGGGAGCCGACGGCCTCCGCGATGTGCCGGGCGACGTCGGGTGCCTGCGACGCCATCGGCGGGATGTAGATCACGACGAGCGCGTCGACCTCGCCGGAACGAGCCACGACGCGGATCGCCTCCGCATACTCGGCTCCACCGGCCGAGGCGATCATGTCGACCGGGTCCTCCGTGGACGCTTCGGGCGGGAGCGCCCGGGCAAGCGCCGCCGAGGTCGCCTCCGAGAAGCGCGGGACCGTGAGTCCGCGCGCCTCGGCTGCGTCGGCACATTGCACGGCGAGACCGCCCGCGTTCGTGATGATGCCAACCCGGTTCCCGGTCGGAGCCGGTTGGTGCGCGAGGACGGCGGCGACGTCGAGCATCTCTTCCAGCGTGTCCGTCCGGATCACACCGTTCTGCCGGAACAGCGCGTCCAGGGCCGTGTCCGACGCGACGATCGAGGCGGTGTGGGACGCGGCCGCCCGGATCCCCGCGGGGCTCCGGCCGCTCTTCACGGCGATGATCGGCTTGTGAGCGCCGATCCGGCGCGCCAGACGCGCGAAGCGTTTCGGATTTCCGAAGGACTCGAGGTAGAGCAGGATCACGTCGGTCCGCGCGTCGCCCGCCCAGAAACTCAGGATGTCGTTCCCGGAGATGTCCGCCTTGTTGCCCACCGAGACGAACTCCGAGAGCCCGAGGCCGAGTCGGGCCGTCTGGTCCATCACGGCGAGGCCGACCGCCCCGCTCTGCGAGAGGAACCCCACGCGCCCTCCCACGGGGACGGTCGTCGCGAAGGTGCCGTTGAGCCCGACCTCGGGATCCGTGTTCACGACGCCCATGCAGTTCGGACCGATCAGCCGCATGCCGGATGCGCGACACACCTCGAGCAAGTCGCGCTCGCGCTGCGGCCCCTCGCCCCCGGTCTCCGCGAACCCTGCGGAGATCACGACGAGCCCGCGCACCCCCTTCTCGGCGCACCCGCGCGCCACGGCGAGCACGTGAGCGGCCGGAACCGCGATGAACGCGAGGTCGACCTGGGCCGGGACGTCGAGGACGCTCGGGAACGCGGCGACCCCCTGCACCGCGGTCGCACGCGGATTGACCGGGTACACGACGCCGTGGAACCTGCCTTCCAAGAGGTTCAGGAAGAGCCGCCCGCCGATCGCCCCGGGGTCGCGCGAGGCGCCGATGACGGCGATCACGTCGGGGACCAGGAACGACCTGACGGCGTTCGCGGCGGCGGCGATGTCTCGATCCTCGAAGTGACGAGCTGCGTCGTCGGTCAGCGTGGTC
>WNGO01003103.1_pt1 | contig 10669 bp, 5 predicted proteins | sample 5400511 | NCBI WGS metagenome assembly WNGO01 (sample SAMN13153380, study PRJNA577476) | soil metagenome | isolation source: 20 cm soil or saprolite under Garry oak tree replicate 2 | place: USA:California | collected 2016-06-15
CCAGCCAGTCCGACGGGGACGGCGGCAGCAGATACCTTTGCTCGGGATAGTAAGGACGAAATCGTGTGCTCATCGCGCGCTCCAAAAAACTTCTCGCGCAGATTACCACCACTCCGGTTTTCTGTGGGACAAACTCCTAGGGGGCTTAAGCTTTTATCCAACATTTTCGTAACTAAACGCGGACACGCCAAGATTCTCGACTTTGGGTTAGCTAAGCTGACTCCCGCGGGCCGGGCAAGGCAGCCGATTGCGCTCCCTTAACTGTTCCCTTGAAAATCGAATCCACCCAAAGTCCCTCGTGAAGTCGACGAGATCAACCGAGTCGACGCTCAAGGGCGTTGAGCCTGGTAGCTCGGCCCAGGATGTGCGCTCTCCTCAGGTACTTAAGCATTTCCTGAGGCGAGCTAAATCAATATCTACGCTATTCTGCACACTACGGCGTTGGATCCAGGTAAGACCCACCGAAGATGTCCGAGTTGCCGAACGTAGCCGGGCAATCGACGTTCGGTGAAGGTTTTGGCACCGAGCCGCCAGTTTGCAGCGAGAAACGCCAGGCATCGACGGCGAGGCAGTCTGCTGCGTTCAGTACGTCGTTCCAGACCACTGCCCCGTACGTCCGCGTGGCAATGGCATAGACGTAGTCTCCTAGAAATTCGGAGATCAAACTGTTTGCGCTAGAGGCTCGCGGATCGCCTGGAGGACTCCGATGCAGTACAGTCCATCCCGTTGGCGTTCCTCCTGCTCCGATGTCCGCGTGAAGCACCACACCTTCCAGGATGCGAGGGGACGTGGTATCGCTGCGGTACGGGGTGAGAAACGCATTATAGACTACGTAGAGATCGGTCCCATTGGGTGAGATTCCTGGTGCCGTGTAATAGCCGCGATCACCGCGCTGCCCAATACTCGACGGACCAATCCAGCTAGCTCCACCATCGGTCGAGTACGAGAGGAAGACGTGCTCATGGTTGAGACCATCGCGGCCATCGACCCAGGTGTCCACGATCTCGTCCGTGGCATCTGCGCCGTCGGGAGCACCATTGGCAATATCCACATTGGGTTCGGGCGCGAGGTCGTCACGCGCTCCCGCCACTCCGTCCTCAACGCAGCGCCCCTGGACCGGGTCGAATGCGTTGCAGAGATCAACTGCAGTGAAGAGAGTGCGCGGGCGAGTCCAGTTGTGCCCGCCATCAAAGGACTGGATCAAAATGTGAGATCCGAATCCAGGGAGGCCAAGGGCGAACTGGTAGCCGAACAGGTAGACCACCCCGTGGCTGTCGGTTCGAATCGCGCATCCTGAAATGCCGAAGCTGTTAATATTATCGACCGCGGGAGTGACCTGTTTCACCCTCCAGGTATCGCCGCCATCTGTAGAGGTATCCACCTCGAGCGGAGAGGGAAACGCCCTCCCTTTCTCCTGGCTGCGGAAAGCAACATTGCAGATGTAGGCATTTCCAAAGAAAGGACTGGACGCCGCGTTGTCGACCCAGATCTGCTCCTTATCTGAGAACAGTGTCGAGTTCTGTTTGCTCACGATGACCGGGGCCATCCAGGCACTCGCGTCGCCTGCAGCAGCAGATACAACATCGTCGGTGCGCGAGATGGTAACAGCCTCGAAGCCCTTGAAAGCCTCCTCAGAACGGATCGCGCTAAAGTTGGCGGTCAGATTGGCGTAATAAAGGCGCTCGCCATTGGCCCAACTAAACGTGCCATCGGCACCGGGGCGAGGGCCGAAAGCGAGGGCCGGGTCGCCATCAGAAACCAGCCCATTCTCATAGTACTTGGGCAACGTGCCGATTGGCCCGACGTGCGCGGTGCAAGTAAAGCCCGGTGCGCCCACACAGTCCCTGGCCGTCCAGCCACTATAGGTCGGCTGCGTCCAGCTCGTGCCGCTATTGAACGAGAAATAGATGCCCGAGATGCCTACACCCGGGGTGAACGGGCAGGTAGTGGGGTCCCCCGCATTGCAGGCCTCGAGGTCAATCTCATCGTTTGAGCCTGCCGCCAGGATATTCGGATGATTGGCGTCCACGGCTATCGCGGGTTCGTTTTGCTTATTCTGGGTAAACGGTGACGTGGGGCTGCCAACGGTGACGAGTGTGTCGATACTCGTTGCGGCTATCCGCGTCGGGGCCGCCAGCTCAACGGATAAGATCGTAATCAACATCAACGCTCTGTATTTCATAGCATCTCCTTTTGGCATTGCCTTGTGGAGAGTGCAGCGCCACTGCCCGGACGGGAATCGTCCGATCCCCAATTTCGCTGCCACTCTGGAACTGCTAAGTCGTGGCCCAATGGCACGGAGGTGACAGAAGAGAAAAGTTTGTCCCATGAGTGATGCCCATTTGTGCAGCCGTGCGGAGGTCGCGGGGATTCCCTTGGAACAAACCAACCCAGCCGGAATTTCCAATTTCAACTTCATCTGCGGGCAGTACAGATAATCCTGCCGCCGTCTCGTGTCAACACTAATTCCCACGGGTGGCGCAGTTTGTGAGTACTAGAACCCTTAACGGTCGGGTTGACACAACCCATATTCCGCGCGACGCACGAGTATGGGACACGTCCCCCGCATCGCGTGTGTGGCATTCCTCGTCCTTGTCAGCCGGGATTTCCATTTTGACTTCCCGGCCGACCGATAACGTACACCCACCTGTGCCTCGCCAAAAGGTCGTACACCTGCGAAATGAATGACTTGGCGCAAAGCTTGATTCGGTCGTTTCCGCTAAAATTCTTGCCATCATCGTGTCGCTCCGACATTTCCTCGGCTGGTTGGTCAGTTCTTTCCGTTGCCGGGCCGACCTCGTCCTCGAAAACCTGGCTCTCCGTCGGCAATTGCTGGCTCTGCACGCGCTACGACCTCGCTGTCGATTGACGGCCCTGCACAAACTGTTCTGGGTTGCGTTGAGAATGTGCTGGTCTGGGTCGAGGCAGCCTCTCGTCTTGGTCACTGCTAGAACCGTCGTGAACTGGCATCGAGCGGGATTTCGTTTGTATTGGACGTGGGTCTCCAGAATTAGCCAGGTAGGAGGACGGAAGCGTGTCCGCAAAGAGGTTCGCGCCTTGATCTTCGGTATGGTTGCTGAGAATCCAACCTGGCTGTGACCTGTAAAGTTGTTGGATTGATTGTCTGTACAAGGAGGATTGATCAGACCGTGCGTCCCATCGCACGTAGCCTACGAGGTTGGAGCGGCGAGGCAACAGACCGTTCGAAGCCCTCGGACAATGTACCCACACTCGCAAGAGTGACACCAGAACCGTGAGGCGACGGTGTATCTGCCAGCATAAGGCGGAGATGAGGCTAGGCTCGATAACATGGTCAGAATACACAAACACTCGTAAGCGTCGTTAGATTCAAAGAGCCTAATATGCTGCGCGGCTCTTCGTGCAGTGAGTACGGCGGCTCCAAGTTCCGCCGTCATGGGTAATAAACACTGTCGGCGTACTGAGTGGACCTAACCTATCGTGTCAGTCCAGCGGAACAGGGTAAATCCATACCGCTCCTCCGTAACAGGGGGAAAGTGTACATCGCAAGATGAACCGACGGCGGTGCGGACAGCAGGTCAGGGAGAAAGCGAAAGCTGCTCTGTAATGGAGCAGATACTGGTTGCGTCGGCCATGCCGACAATATCACCGGGCGCGAAAGCGAGCAGACTTCCCTGAGGTGCTTCACACGAGAGAACTAGGCAAATCGGCAGATGAGGCAAAGCAGATGACGACGGCGCAAGCTGTTGGTGCGGTCTCAAGCGAAGCGGCAGAATGGTATGCCATTGACTGGCAGACCATCCACCGCAACGTTCGCCGACTCCAAGTACGTATCGTGCAGGCGGTGAAGGAAGGCAGATGGGGCAAGGTGCGAGCCTTGCAACGCCTGCTGACCCACTCGTACAGCAGCAAAGTTCTCGCTGTTCGACGAGTGACGGAAAACCAAGGCAAGAAAACCCCTGGTGTGGACCGAGAAATTTGGGACACCCCGGAGAAGAAGATACAGGCTGTACATGAACTCAAGCGTAGAGGCTATTCACCTCAGCCTCTTCGACGTGTTTATATCCCGAAATCGGACGGCAAAACGATGCGCCCGCTTGGTATCCCCACCATGAAAGATCGAGCCCAACAGGCACTGTATCTGCTGGCACTCGATCCCGTGGTGGAAACCACCGCTGACCACAACTCGTATGGGTTTCGCCAGCAGCGGTCCTGCGCCGATGCGATCGAACAGTGTTTCAAAACACTGTCCAAACCCAATCCGCAGTGGATTCTGGAAGGTGACATCAAATCCTGTTTCGACCGAATTTCGCATGATTGGCTTCTGGCTCACGTCCCTATGGACCGAGTCATTCTCCAAAAGTGGCTGAAAGTCGGGTATTTGGATAAGCACGTCCTCCACGAAACCACGGATGGGACTCCACAAGGTGGAATTATTTCACCAGCGCTCGCGAATTGTGCGCTGGATGGACTGGAGCGGCTCTTGAAGGAAAAGTTCCCGCCACGTAGGCCGTTCCCCTCTCTTGGAGGAAAACTTCCCTGTGTTAATTTCATCCGGTACGCCGATGACTTCATCATCACCGGTAGAACCAAAGAACTACTGGAAGGAGAAATCAAGCCCCTCGTCGAGCAGTTCCTGCAGAAACGAGGGCTGGAACTTTCTCCCACGAAGACGGTCATCACACATGTGGAGCAAGGCTTTGATTTCCTCGGACAAAACGTGCGCAAGTATCCCAAGGGGAAATTGCTCATCAAGCCTTCCAAGAAGAACGTTAAAGTCTTCCTGGACGGCATCCGGAAGATAATCAAAGCCGCCTTGGGCATGTCGGCTGCCGAGTTGATCGATTGGCTAAATCCCAAAATACGGGGTTGGGCCAACTATCACCGGCACGTGGTAAGTAAACGCGTCTTTCGACGCGTGGACCGCGCTATCTTCATCAGTCTGTGGCAATGGGCCCGACGAAGGCACCAGAAGAAATCTCCCGGCTGGCTCAAACAGAAATACTTTGAGCAGCAGGGACACAATAACTGGGCGTTCTTCGGCGAATCGTACGACGACGAAGGCATACCGCACAAAGTGCGATTGCTGTACGCTAGTCGCACGCCCATTCAACGACACGTTAAGGTCAAAGCTGAAGCCAACCCGTACGACTCTGACTATGAAACCTACTTCGAGAAACGCGAAGGGGATCATATGGCGGACACGTTCCGGGGTACTCGAACACTTCGCTTTCTCTGGTATTTCCAACGCGGGCTCTGCCCCGTGTGCAATATACGGATCACCCGAAATACGGGATGGCGTCTTCATTATGGCGTCCCCCGTGTAATGGGCGGTTCCACGAGTGCAGATAACCGCGTTTTGCTTCATCCAGAGTGCCACGACCGGGTTCACCGCCAACGTCTTTTCGTATCCCTACCGCGTCTCCCTGAAAGAGGCGTTCGAAGGGCCTGAGCCGGATGACGGGAAACTGTCACGTCCGGTTCTGAGAGGGCCGGCCCCCAGCAATGGGGGCTGGCTACTCGGTGCAGCGCCGCGCATTCACGGCGAACTGCTCAAGCTGGGTTTCGATCTCTCGGAAAGGAGTGTCTCGCGATGGATCCGGCGAGCCCCAAGAAATCCAGACCCGGTGAAGCGATGGCTGACGTTCCTCAGAAACCATCGCGAGGCCATTGCTGCGATGGACTTTTTCACCCTCCCCACGCTCACGTTTGGTGTTCTGCTTTTTCGTCATCGGCCACGACCGGCGTAAGATCCTGCATTTCCATGGGACACGAAATCCCCATGCTCTTTGGGTGGTACAGCAATTGCGAGAAGCAGGGGCCTACAAACCGCCACACAGATTCTTGCTATTCGATCGAGACGCAAAGTTTGGAGCCGATGTGGTTTTGGCCGTGAGGGAGATCGGAAGCCAGCCAACTCGCACGGCCTTTCGCAGTCCGTGGCAGAAAATATTTGTTGAAAGGAAGGTGCGATTTTTGACATCATGGCGGTCACCGTCATCCACCAGATCATGAAGTCAGACGCTTCCGCTTTGGGATGAGACTAAGCGCTTTCGTCGTGCCCCTCAAAATGCGTGGCGGCTCATAGTTTAGCTACGTCCCGTGAGGAGGCGATGCAGTAAAGGGAAAGCGCCAAATACACACCCAAACATGAAGGTGGAGAAATAATGGTGGTTCCGTTCGAGCGCCGGGAGAGAAAGCCGCCAAGACTTCGGAACCCTCGTAGAGAATCGCGCCGTAGAAATTGCGGGGGGACACAAGAACGAGGGCCGCCCAAGCTTCGGACAGTTGGCACGCATAACGCTTTGTTCCGTTTGTTCCGGTTGGCCAGAGTGGTTAGCTGCAACGCATAGAGGGCACAGGCCTTATTTAGTAGCTCGTACTTTCGATCCCCACCGCCCCTACCAAACCTCACGAAAACAAGGATTTCTAGGCCGAAGGGTTGCGGGCCGATCCCCTATCACCCCCCGTTCAAATCCTCCGAAAAACGAAGGCTTCAAGTCGTTGAGTCAGTAATTGTCTTCCAAGCTGCTCTCTTGGCGTTGCTTCGGAGGATTGGGTTAACTGGAATAACTTCCGCATGGCCCGTGGTCCAGGGCCAATCCAGAAATCACGTTCCACAAGCCGAACTTATCGGTACCGATCCGCATATGGCAAGCTCAATTACTGCAGAATTATCCACTATCCGTTTACAATGGCAGGATCGCTATCGTTCCTGCACCCTCGGGCAACCATTCATTATTTTTGCGAGAGGAAGTAGAGGTCGTCGTGGCCACCTGGGCGGGCGTACACGACGGAGGACAGATCGCCGGAGACGACGAAGGCGTTGCCGCCATAGTCTTCGCGAAGAGCGAAGGGGAGTTTGAGTGCCGGAACGGGAGAACCGACAGCAATGCCGTTATGCCAGGGCTGTCGGAAGATGGTGGTTTGGCCATGGGACGCGAGGGAGTAGAGAAACGACTTGCCGTCATTCGAAAACATGCCGAGGTAGGTGGTGACGCCCGTCTTCAGGGCGGTGCATTCCTTGTCGGCGACGGAGTATTGAAAGAGGCCGGGATTTTCTCCCCAAAGCGCGGTGCTGATAATGAATTTGCGATCAGGAGAGAGAGCAAGGGCCATGGCGCAACCGTCGAAAAAAGGAACGGCAGGGGAACCGTTCAGGAATATTCGCCAGTTCCTCGAGTCGCGATTGTTCTTATCGAGGCCGCCTAGAATGATGGATTGATCCCCTGGCTCCCATATGGCGAAGCCGACAAAATTTCCGGACCATGGCAGCTCGTGAAAGTTCTTGCCGTCGGCGTCGATGACATAGAGCTTCATTTCCGGCTTATCGGCTTCGGCATAGAGAAATTTGGTGGCGTCATTGGACCAGGCCAATGTCTCCAAGCGATTGCCGGCGGCAAGCTTCAGACTATGATTACCGTCGAGATCCGAAACCCAGATCTCAGATTTTCCTGCGTCGGGAGTGGTGATGTAAGCGAGGTGGTGACCGTCACTAGAGAGCGTGGGTTGAGTGGCGTCTTCGGTGACGAGATCGGAGAATTGTTTGTCAGCAACGCGATAGAGAGTAAGAGTTCCGGCACTTCTGCCATTGAGGAAATAAATGCCTTTCCCGCTGGGATATGACATTGGAGCATGATCGGGGCCGGGACCGAAAGTGATTTGCTTCAGCGAATGATCAACCAGAGAGGATTCCCAAAGGTTCGAGATATCGTTCACCTTGCGGCTGACGTATAGACTCTTCCCCGGCACAGCCCAAGAGGTTAAGGCAGACGTGTCGCGCAGTTCGGCCAGATTCTCAAGCTGGCGCGTGGAGAGATCCAACCGGCGAAAAGAGGCAGCACCGGATTGAGCGAGGGAAGTGATCAATAGATTTTTTCCGTCCGGGTAACTCTTCAAGTCAGCGCCGAATACGCCGCTATCGGGCAAGGTGTAAAGGAGTTCCTCGCCGGAACCGGACTTGGGAGAGCGAACGATGCGTCCATCGGTCTTCTGAAGAAATAAGGACTGGCCATCCGCAGAAGGCGTCACGGACCTGCCACTGGCTAAATGTCTGGGAGAGCCGCCGAGGGTGGGGATGCTCCAGATATCGGGCTCACCGAGAGTCTGACCGAAGTAGATTTCCGTGCCGTCGGAGGAAAAACTCAAGACCGTCTTGTTGCCCTCATCTTTGGTGAGCTGGAGCGGATCACCGCCGGAAGTGAGCATGACGAAAACCTGATCGTAACCTTCGACGGGAGAAGTGAAGGCAATGGTGCGTCCATCGGGAGAGAGAGATGGGTGGATCATGGACTTGTTCCACTGGCTGATTTTCGTGATCTTGGCGGGGCCTTCAGGAGCGCGATGATTAAACGCCAGATTATATGCGCCGTAACCAGCAGCCGCAATGAGAAGAACAAGCAGCACTCCAAGGGAAAGCGCTTTGGCTTTATTTCGGGAGGCGGCGATTAGGGAGCCACTGGAAAGATGGGTAGCGGAAGGAGCAGGAGATGGGTAAGATGCCGAGCGCTGAGACGATGCGGAAATCGCAGGATTGGAGGAAACGCGTCCGGAACCGGTGTTGCGGTGCAGGCGCTTGAGGTCAGCGCGAAGTTCGCCGGCGTTCTGGTAACGGAGGTCGCGATCTTTTTCGAGAGCTTTGCCGATGATGCGTTCGAGTTCCGCGGGAACTTCCGGATATAGGCGCGAAGGTGGAAGAGGCGAGCGATTGAGGATCGCGTCGAAGATTACGCCGGAAGTCTCGCCGCGAAATGGCAGTGATCCCGTGGACATTTCATAAAGAACGGTGCCGAAGGAGAACAAATCGGAACGAGCGTCGAGTTCCCTGCCGCGAACCTGCTCCGGGGACATGTAAACCATGGTGCCGAGAGCGGAGCCCGGGCTGGTAAGGTGATCAGAATCGACGACGAGAGTTGCGGCAGTGGCGGCAACAGCTTCGGCTTGGCGGCGTGAGTGAGTAACTTTGGCAAGGCCGAAATCGAGAATTTTGGCGTGTCCGCGTTTGGTGACGAAGATATTGGCGGGTTTGATGTCGCGATGCACGATGCCTTCGGCATGGGCCGTGTCCAGGGCATCGGAAATTTCAATAGCGATGTCGAGGAGGCGATCAAGCTGCATGGAGCGGCCGGCGATCAGATGCTTCAGGGTTTGCCCCTCGAGGCATTCCATGGCGATGAAGGCCTGCCCATTCTCTTCACCGATGTCGTGGATGGTACAGATGTTGGGGTGGTTGAGAGCCGAGGCGGCTTTGGCTTCGCGACGAAACCGACCGAGAGATTGAGGGTCATTGGAGAGATCGTCGGGAAGAAATTTTAGAGCGACGAATCGATCGAGGCGCGTGTCCTGAGCTTTGTAGACCACTCCCATCCCACCGCCGCCGAGCATCTCGATCACGAGATAGTGAGAGAAGGTTTGTCCTACGAGTGAGGAGGAATCCGCCATTTGTGCGGCACCGGAATGACGTGTGACTGAGTGCACATCTTAGGGTACGCGATGGGACAAGTCAACGGAGGCCAGCGTAGGAGTGGCGACGGTCCAGTTCACATATCCTTTGGCAGGATGACAGGCAGCTCGGGAAAAAATCTACAGTCTCCAGGATTGGTCCCGACAAACGTTAGCGCTTGCGGTCATTGACGAACCGACTGCTGGATTCGGCTTTTCATTTCGAGCGCTTGGATCAGTCAGCAGAATCAGCAATTGGATTTGGCGGGCGGTTGCAACGCCATGATTCCACGGGACTTTGTAGTTTGGGGGTCGTGTTCGATCCCCACCGCCCCTACCAAACCTTTTTATACTGAATGGCATGCCGTTCGATTTAACAACAAGATATTTAACAACAATTGGACCTAATTCGTGGCGCACTGTTCGATGCGCGCTGAACGATTCTCAAGAGCACCTCGCTGCGCATTTTCTACAGCGCGTCCATAGATTCCCAGCGTCACCCGTGCGTCTGAGTGCCGCAGTTGCTTCTGTAGCATAGCCGATGTTGCACCGTCTGCGAGCAGGGCGCTGGCCGCACCGTGCCACATGGAATTGGAAATCGATCCAGAACCACGAGGAACGGAGAAGTGTCTGACAAAACCAGATGGGATGGCCGCAATCAGCAGTTTCGGGACTCGCGTTCGGGAAGATAGGACCCTGTCGCGTGGTCCTGGACCCAGCCAAAGAAAAAGAATTACGCTGGATCCCTTGAAGGGGTGTAGAGTGGGAGGTCTTGGGACCTAAAAAGGAAATTCCGGGTTAGACTGGCTTAAATCGGCCGGATTACGCCAGCCAGAGAGAGGAGCAGGTCATGATCAATGCCAAGTTCCGGGGTGCGATGTGGCAGAGAATTGGAGCGGGCGTGCTGGGTCTCGGTGCTTTCCTGATGCTCCCTTACCCTTCGATCGCCGCAGGTTCGTCCAACAAGCCGGTGACGTTTGCCAAGGACGTCGCCCCGATTTTTCAGGCCAAGTGTCAGGAGTGTCACCATCCAGGAACCCCGGCGCCAATGTCTCTGATGACATATGAAGAGACGCGCCCTTGGGGGGATAAAATCAAGGACCGCGTGGTCACCCGTAATATGCCGCCGTGGCACCTCGACAGAACGGTTGGAATCCAGCATTTCAAGAACGACACTTCCTTGACGGATGGGGAGATTGACACGATCGTTAGGTGGGTCGATTCGGGCATGGCACAGGGGAACCCGAAA
>WNGO01004866.1_pt1 | contig 10666 bp, 13 predicted proteins | sample 5400511 | NCBI WGS metagenome assembly WNGO01 (sample SAMN13153380, study PRJNA577476) | soil metagenome | isolation source: 20 cm soil or saprolite under Garry oak tree replicate 2 | place: USA:California | collected 2016-06-15
CTCGGCCGAGGCGATCAAGAAAATCAGTCCCGCCGACGCGGCCAAGTGGCCCGAGTTCTGCGCCCGCATGCGCCGGCTCGCACGCGTCCTGGAGCAGCTCTACACGGAGCCCGCACCGGACGTCGAGACCACCGACCCGCGTGAGCTGTTGCATCTCGGACTCGTCGGTCTGCGGGTGCGCCGCCTGGGCCGCCAGGGGATGATCGATCTCCTGCGTATTCTCCCCATGGCGGTGCAGGAGCTGCTCGACGATTGGTTCGAAGGCGCCGCGCTTAAAGCTATCCTGGGCTCGGCGGGCGTGATGCACCTGCGCCAAGGTCCGCGCGCCGGCGGCACCGCGTTCAACATGCTGCACCATCACGTGGGGAACCCAGCGGGCGTCTTTCGGCCGGCAAGAAGCAACGTGCGGGCGGTTTTGGAGGGGATGGAGGGAGTGGAGGTGAGGCGGGGAGTGCGCGTGGCCCGCATCGCAGTGAAAGACGGCCGAGCGACCGGCGTGATGCTCACGACCGGCGAAGAGTTCCCGGCCCAGACGATCGTCTCGGATGCCGACCCGCGCGCCACCCTGCTCGGCCTGCTCGATCCCGGCTGGCTCGATCCGGAGTTCGCACTCGCCGTGAAGAACATCAAGTGCCGCGGCGTGGCGGCGCGAGTGACGCTCACGCTCGATCGGGCGCCCGATTTCACCACGCTGCTCGTGGCGCCGTCACTCGATTATCTCGAGCACGCCTACGACGACGCGAAGTACGGCCGCGTGTCGGCAAACCCATGGCTCGAAGCGCGCGCTGACGGCAACAAGGTCGACGTGCACGTGCAGTATGTGCCGTACGTCAACGGCGACGATCCCGCGCGGGCACAGACGTTGGGTGACGTGGTGTTCGACCTGTTGAGCCAGCACGCCCCTGGCCTGCCCCACGTGAGCGCCCGCGAGGTGCTCACACCGGACTCCCTGGAGCGGCAGAGCGGTCTCACCGAAGGCCACCGCTACCACGGGGAGCACACGCTCGACCAGATTCTGTTCATGCGACCGGTGGCGGGGTGGAGCCGTTACCGCACGCCGATCATGGGCTTGTATCTGTGCGGCGCGGGGACGCATCCGGGCGGGGCGATCGCGGGTGGGTCGGGCCGCAACGCGGCGCGCGCGATTCTGAAGGAGAAGGCATGACGACGTTCCTCAAGACGACGGACGCCTACAAGCAGGGCGCGCGCACGCTGGCCGGGCGCTATTACACTACCCCAGAGATCCTGTCCGAAGAGGCGGAGCGCATCTTTCGGCGTCAGTGGATCTGCGTGGGGCGCGCCGAGACGATTGCGAGCCCGGGCGATTACGTCGTGGTGGAAATCGCGGGCGAGAGCATCATCGTCTTGAAGGATCAGTCAGGCGAGCGGCGCGCGTTTTACAACGTCTGCCGCCATCGCGGCACGCGGCTGTGCGAGGCGACGCACGGCAAGCTGTCCGAGACGATTCAGTGCCCCTATCACGCCTGGACGTATGCGCTCGACGGCCGGTTGATCGGCGCGCCGCACATGAACGAGGTGGCGGGCTTCGACAAGAAGGAGTACCCGCTGCACAGCGTGGCGTTGGCCGAGTGGCAAGGGTTCCTGTTTGTGAACCTGGCGCGCGACGCCAAGCCATTGGCCGAGGCGTTCGCGCCGTTGGTCGGCCGGGTTGCGCCCTACAACCTGCCCAACTTGCGGACGGTACGGCGCATCGAATACGACGTGCACGCCAACTGGAAGCTGATTCTGCAGAATTACAACGAGTGCCTGCACTGCCCCACGATTCACCCCGAGTTGTCGACCAAGCTGCCGTACACGAGCGGCGCCAACGACCTGATCGACGGCCCGTTCCTGGGCGGCTACATGGAGATCAAGGCGCCCAACGAGAGTGCCACCATGACGGGCCGCGCCTGCGGGCTGCCGCTGGGCGATCTGCAGGACGCCGACCGCCATCGCGCGTTTTACTACGCGCTCTTCCCCACCATGATGATCAGCCTGCACCCCGACTACGCCGTGTTCTACACGGTGTGGCCCAAGGCGCCGCTCGAGTCACGGGTGGTGTGTGAGTGGATGGTGCATCCCGATTCGCCGGCGTCGCCGGGCTACAACATCGCCGATGCCGAGGAGTTCTGGGACCGCACAAACCGCCAAGACTGGCACATCTGCGAGCAGAGCCAGCTCGGTGTCAGCTCGCGGATGTATCAGCCGGGGCCCTACTCGCCGCGCGAGAGCATTCCGGCCGCATGGGATCGGGAGTACCTGAGGGTGATGGGGCACGCCGCAGGGCGCTAGCGGATCAGGCGGCGTACCGGAAAATCGCGACCCAGTGGCAGGCACTCCCCACCAGGACGAAGAGGTGCCACACGAAGTGGCTGTAGCGCACGCGTCGCGCGGTGAGAAACCCCACCCCCACCGTATAGGCCAAGCCGCCCCCCACGAGCCAGAGGAACCCGTACAGCGGCAGCGCCTGCATCAGTGGCCGAATCGCAAAGACGATCAACCAGCCCATCACCACGTACACGGGAGTGGAGAGCCGCTCGAAGCGCTCTCCTTCCACGACCGTCAAGCCGATCCCCAGGAGGGCGAGGATCCATTCCACGACGAGCAGGGTCCAACCCAGCGGGCCGTGCAGCACGCTGAACGCAAACGGCGTGTAGGTGCCGGCGATGAGCAGGAACACCGCGCTGTGATCGAACGCGCGGAACAGGCGCTTGGCGCCGCTCGGCGGCAACGCGTGGTACAGGGTCGAGGCGAGATACAGGAGCAGCAGCGTGGCGGCGTAGACCATCGCGCCGGCGAAATCGAGCCGGTTGCCACCCCGAGCGGCGTGGAGGAGGATCGGCGTCGCGACGAGGGCCGCCAGCAGACCCACGCCGTGACTGACGCTGTTGGCGATCTCTTCGCCGGGGGATTGCAGGCGCTCCTCGGTCACCCGCTCAAGCTGCGGCCCGCGACGGGCAGAGACAAGCCGCCGCGGGCCGCCTTCTCGTGCACGACCTTACCGCACCAGCGTGATGAAGCCGTTGAGATTGGCAACCGCGCCGATGTGGCCCTGCTGGCTGAACGCGATGCGCCGCGGGTTGCCGCCCACGTTGATCGTGGTGGCGAGGTGGTGCGACTGCAGGTTGAACACCTGCACCACACCCGCATTCGGGATCCCCACGTACGCCTGCACGTCATCCGGTGTGACGCCGATGCCGAAGGCGCCGCCCACGAGCGGGATGTTGGCGGTGACTTGCCCCGTCTGCAGATCGATCTCGTTGAGGAAGCCGGACTCGTTCGCCACGTACAGGAATTTGCCGTTCTTCGTAACGGCGAGGTCCTGCGGCGTGCCGCCGACGTTGAATGTCCGCAGCACGTCACCCGTGACGATGTCGAACTCGGTGACGTTGCCACCGAACGCCGCCGCCGCGTACGCGATGCGACCGTCGGGCGCGACGTCGAACCCGTTCGGCACGTAGCCCGTCTGGACGCTGTTGATGATCTGGCGGGTCTGTGTGTCCACGATGTAGACGGTGGTGCTGGTCGTCCCGATGAACAGCCGGCTGCCGTCGAGCGACACGCGCACCACCGACGGATTGCCCGCCGGCGTGAAGATCGTGGCGACTTGCTGCGCCGTGGCGACGTCGATCACGCCGACGTTCTGGCTATACTGGTTCGTGACGTAGGCGGTGAACCCGTCCGGCGAGAACGCCAGGCCGGTGGGGATGTCTCCCGTGGGAATGAACCCGTCAATGGTGCGCGTCTGCGTGCTGGTGATGCCCACGCCGCCGTTGTACAGCTCGGTGAAGTACGTCAGGCCGTCGTCGCGCACCGCGATGCCGAACGTCGCGGGCGTGATGATGGTATCGATGATGAGCGCGTTGGGGTGCGTCTTCTGGTTGCAGCTCTGACCGGAGTTCATCGTCTGCACGTCCGCCGACAGCGGCGGTACGAAGGATCTCGGCTGATTCGTCGACGCGGCGTCCGAACCGCAGGCGGTGAGGAAGGCAGCGGTGCCGCACAGCAGGAGAACGGCAAGCTTCGGATGATGCATTGGGGACCTCACTGGTGGGGGTGAAAACGCTGCAGCGCAAAGACGCGGCATCCACGCAGCAAGGTCTATTCCTGAATCGCGTTCCCTTAGAGAGTTGCGTGCTGAAACTAGATAATGCCGCGAGCGGGCGACATCCGCCGCGGGCGCGCGACGCGGTCAGTTCGCCGGTGAAATGCCCGTCTGCTCCCGCAACCAATTCCGTGCGTCCGGTTCGCTGGTGAACGCGCGGACGTTGACGCCGCGGTTGCGGGCGACCACCTCGGCGAATCGACCCGGATCGAGAATGGGTTCCTTGCCTAGAAACGCGATGGGCGCGGTGATCTGTTGCTCGACGGCCGCCATGGCGAAGCGGTAGCGATCGAGATCCTCGATCGCCCCGAACATCTCGAGGGTGTCGACCAGCAAGGCAGCGGCCGGTGCCGTCCGCGTCGCCTTCCCAATGTCTGTAATCACCCCCACGAACGACTCGAGGGAGTATGGGCCGCTGAGGCGCACCACGAGCCAGTCACCCTCGCGCACGAAACGCGCCTCAAGCTGGGCACTCAAAACGGTTTCTCATGATGCTGTAACATGCGCACGAAATCGGCGATGCGCTTCGCGCGCGTCTCGGGCCGCTTGGCGTCGTGGATCCGCCACAGAATAGCATAGCGGTACCGCGCGGAGATCTCCTTGAAGAACTCCCGGGCCTTCACGTTCTTGGCGAGGGCGGCGCGCAAGTCGGGCGGGACGCGGATGTTACGCGGCGAGTCGTACGCCGAGACCCAGCGGCCGTCGCGCTTGGCCCCGTGCACCTCGCGCAGGCCGGCCGCCTGCATGCGGCCGCCCTTGATCAGGCGCAGCGCTTTCCCGCGGTTGATCTTCGACCAGACGCTCTTGGCGCGGCGCGGCGTGAACTTCTGCAGCCACCAGGCCGCATCACACAGCTGCTTTTGCCCATCGATCCAGCCGTAGCACAGCGCGCCCTCGACGGCTTCATCGTAGGTGACGGACCGATGCCCGGACGCCTTCTTGGCGATCTTCAGCCAGATGCCGGGAGACGTGGTGTGGTGCCGTGCGAGCCACGCCTCCCAGGCACGCTGACTGGCAAACGAAACGATGGGCCGGTCAATCACCTTACGTCAGTGCGGCCACAACCAGCCGAACGTGCCGGCGGTGAGCAGCGCGTAGATCAACCCATCCACCGTCGCCTTGATCGTGATGATCCACGAGCGGCCGTACCAGATGGACAGCTGCCACAGCGCCAGCGAGTACCCTACGAACGCGACCAGTCCGACGAAATGGAACACGTGCAGGTACGGGCTGCCCGGCGGCAGCGCGCTGCCGGCGACGCACGCCGCGAACCCGCTCACGACGACGGCGTACACAAACCACCCGATGAAGCGCGGCGCCATGTCCATCGAGCCCTTCATCACCGTCATCACCACCACCGGTCCCTGCTTCAGTTTCGCGGCGAACTCCGGCGTCGACATCTCCTGACGCGTGGCGGGGCGCGGGATCATGTAATCCCCGGGCGGGATCGCGAACGGGCGCAACGCCGCCAGGATGCGATCCTCGTTGGGCATCTTGGGATAATCGCCCTTGTGCCAGGGCGACAGCATGTGAATCACCGAGCTCACCACGAACACGATCACCGCCGACAACAAAATCGGAAGCCACAGCGCCAAGACAGCGGTCATGCCGACCTCCTGAAAGAGTCCTGCGGATGTCACCGTTTCCGCGCGGCCTGCGCCACCGCCACGAACCGCTCCAGCGGCACGCTCGCCACCACGTCGCCCACCACGTCCAGCGCCAAGTCGTCCGCCTGCTTGAACCGGATGCACGCCTTGCCCATGTCGAGCCGCTTGCCCGCCGCCCGGAACCCGTCCTCGAGTTTGGTCTTGAGCGGACCGCTGCCGTAGACCGTCAGCAAGTGCAGCGTGAGGTAGTTTTTCTGCGCGGCGAGCGCCGCGTACCACAGCGGCTGCCCGTTGTACGTGTCGGGGTAGCGGTCGAGCGGCACCTCGTAGACGATCATGCCGGCGCGCATGGCTTCCACGTAGCCCGGCGGCAGGCGCCGCCGCACCACCTCGCGCACCCGCTCCAGCTCCGCGCGGCGCGCCGCGGGGAGCTGCGCGAGATACTCCGCCGGCGTCTTGGCATCTGCCTTAGGCAATAGTCCGGAACAGCGCCAACACGTTGCCGTCCTCCATGAAGTCACGCTCGTACTCGAGACCGACCTTGCGCAGCACATGTTGCGACGCGGCGTTGCTCAGACTCGTCACCGCCACGATGGTCTTAAGGTGCAGCTTCTCGCGTCCCAACGCGAGACACGCCGCGGCGATTTCGGTGGCGAACCCCTTGCCCCAGTAGGCGGGATAGAACGCGTAGCCCACCTCCACTTCATCCACACCCTCCACCAAGAGGTGTCGGAGCACTGCGCGGCCCACCGGCGGACCGCCGCCCAGCTCCCGCAGGATCCACAGCCCGAAACCGTAGTCCGTCCAGTGCTGCAGGTTGCGGGCGAGATACGCGGCGTTCCCTGCCTCGTCGCGCACGCCGCGGAGGTGCTCCATCACTCTGGCGTCGGCGTGCATGCGGCGGATTTCGGGGAGATGCTCGGCGGTGAGCCGTTCGGCCTGGAGCCGAGCCGTGGTGAACAAATCAAGCACCAAGTTTCAGCACCGTGTTCCAGTTGCGGGCCGTACCGCGCAGTCCCAGGGTCTTGTCGATCAACCCCGTGGTGAGGCGCGACGTGCCGACGCCGTCCGGATAGATGAAGTACGCCTGGCGGCCCACCGCGCGCACCACCTCGCGGCCCTTGATCGCCGCTTGCAGGGCTTTCACATCCTTGGGGGCGGGCGCCTCCTTGAAGCACATCAGCAGGAGGTGTCCAGGATCCTTGCGGGCGGCGTCCGGAAACGGATTGCGCTTGATGATGCTCTGCCACTGAGCCGCGGTCCGCACATGGACGTCCGTCGCGAGATCGAGACGGCGTTGCGCCTCCTGCTCGAGCTTGCGCTCCAGTGACGCACTCGCCTGCGCCCGGCCCTGAAACACGAGATTGCCGCTCTGCAGCAGCGAGCGCACATCCGTGAACCCCAGTCCCTCGAGCATGGCGCGCAGATCGGCCATCGCCACCATCTTGTGACCGGCGAGATTGACGCCGCGCAGCAGCGCGATGTAAACCGGCATCACTGCTTCGTGGGCTGGTAGTGGCCGGGCTCGACCCGCGCGGCGATCGACAGGCGGTTCCACGCGTTGATCGTCGCGGCGGCAAGCGTCAGGTCGGCCAGCTCTTTGTCGTTGAAGTGCGGGCGTACCTCGGCCAGCACCGTGTCCGAGATGCGACTGGTGGCGACGAGCGTCACCGCTTCGGTCCACGCCAGCGCGGCCTGCTCGCGGGGACTGTAGAACGGCGACTCCCGCCAGGCGTCGAGCGCGTAGAGCCGTTGCTCGCTTTCGCCCAATGCGCGCAGGTCTTTCCAGTGCATGTCGATGCAATACGCGCAGCCGTTGATCTGCGACGCCCGCAGCCGCACCAGATGCAGCAACGACTCTTCCAACCCGCACTTGGCGAGATACTGATCGAGGGCGTCCATGGCGTCGTAGACGCCCGGGGCCACCTTGGCATAGTTGAAGCGCAGTTTCACCGCACCTCCAATCCGACCTTGGCGACGATGGCCCGAAACCGCGGGTCGCCCCGCAGCGGATCCACAATCGCATTGACGTTGAGATACACGACCCACCCGCGTCGCTCCTCGTAGGCGCGCTCGGTCCACGTGAGCGCTTCAGACCAATTCTCCAAGCCGAGCTGCAGCGTCGCGAATGCGACCGACGAGACGTATCCTGCTTGCCCGCGCGCCGTGAGATCCGCCAGAATCGCCTCGGCTTCCGCGCGCTGTCCGGTGCGCGCCAGCACATAGCCCAGCGCCGACGCGGTGTACGGCCCCGCGCCTTGCAGCGTCATCCCCTCGCGCACTACCCGCTCGGCCTCCTGCCAGTCGCCCTGCTGCGCCATGACGAGGCTCAGCACGCGGTACGTCTCCGCCGCCGTGGGATTCATTTCGATCGCGCGCGTGAGGTGGTAGCGCGCCTGATCGTAGCGCCGCGCGTAGTAGTACAGCCATCCGAGGCTGCGGCGGATCGACACCGACGCGGGATCGAGCTCCAGCGCGGTGTGGCCCTCGACGAGCCCCTCGTCCATGCGACCCATGGCCGCGAGAAAGAAGGCGTACCATTGGCGCGCGGTGGGATAGCGCGGGTCCAGCGCGATCGCCCGCTGGAACTCCCTGGCCGCCTGGTCCCAATCCCAGTCGTAGATGTAGATCGCCCAGGCGAGCGACGAGTGGGCTTCCGCGACCGTCTCGTCCAGCTCCAGCGCCTTGCGCGCGTACTCTTTGGCGCGCGCGAATCCTTCGGCCACCGGCAGGCTGCGATAGTCGAGCAGCTGGGCGTACGAATCCGACAGGCCCGCATACGCCGGGGCGTAGCGTGCATCCTCGGCGATCGCCTGCTCGAAGAAGCGGATCGCCTCGACGGTGCCCTCGTTGGTGCGTTTGTTCCAGGCGTGCCGCCCTTTGAGGTACAGCCCGTACGCCGTGACGCTGTGCGTGTAGCGGCGCGTGGGCGGCGCGGTGAACTCCGCGAGCGTCGTGGCGCGCAGCGTGTCGACGATGGTCCGGGCGATCTCTTCCTGGATCGCGAACACGTCCGCGAACGTGCGATCGTTGGGCGGTGATGCGCAGCCGGTCGCCGGCCCGCCGCAGCGTGCCCTCGAGTACCCAGGCCGCGCCCAGCAACGCGCCCGTCGCGCGCACGTCCTGCGGCTTGCCCTTGAGCGAGAACACCGAGGTGCGCGAGGCGACGCGCAGCCCCGCGACGCCCGCCAACGCGCTGATCAGCTCGTCGGTGATGCCGTCGCTCAGGTATTCGTTGTCGGGATCAGGGCTCACGTTGACGAACGGCAGCACGGCGATGCCGCGCGTGGCGGACCAGCCGGCGCCGCTTGCCGGGCCCTCGCCCTGCAGGGCCGCGACGAACGCGGCGGCCGACGCGAAGCGATCCGCGGGATCCTTGGCGAGGGCCCGGGCGAGCGCCCGCTCGAGATGCACGGGCACCTCGGGTCGCAACACGCGCAACGGCGCCGCCGATTCGGTCACCTGCTTCGCCATGACCGCGCGCGCCCCGGCGCCGCGAATCGGCGGCTGACCCGCGAGCATCTCGTAGACGACACAAGCCAGACTGTACAGGTCACTGGCGTTCCCCAGGTCGCGTTCGCCGGCTGCCTGCTCGGGGCTCATGTATTCTGGCGTCCCCAACGTCACGCCGACCTCGGTGACCGCGTCCGTCCCCGCCACGCTGCACACGCGCGCGATGCCGAAATCGGCGAGCACCGCATGGCCATCGGCGAAGAGGATGTTCTCCGGCTTCACGTCGCGGTGCACGAGATTCTGGCGATGGGCGTAATCGAGCGCGGCGCCCACGTCGCGCGCGATGCGGATCGCTTCCGCCACCGGTATCCGATGGTCGCGCAGCAGCCGCTCGCGCAGCGAACCGTCGGCCACGTGCGGCGTGACGTAATAGAGCAGCCCGCCGGCCTCACCCGAGTCGATCAGCGGCAGGATGTGGGGATGGGTGAGGCCCGCGGCGATCTGGATCTCCCGCAGGAACCGCTCGGCGCCGAGCGATGCGGCCAGCTCGGGATGCAGGACCTTGATGGCGACTCTGCGGCCGTGCTTGGGATCCTCGGCGAGGTACACCGTCGCCATACCGCCCCTGCCGAGCTCGCGCTCGATGCGGTAGCGGCCGGCGAGAGAGGCGGTGAGGTCGGCGGGTATGGGCGCCATCGGGCAGTGGAATATGCCCGGGCGCGGGCGCGAGGGGGAGCGGTGCCGGCGCGGCTGAAGCCGCACTAAAGTACAGGCGGCTCGGCGTCGTCCGCTTAAGCGGAAACGCCGGTTCACGGGCCGTCGCCGAGCCGCGAGTTTACTCGCGCCGGCGCTCCCGACGCCGTCTACCCTACCTTACCCGCTTGAGCTCGATTTCCGAGATGATGAACCCGAACGCGGGCCAGCCACCCGAGCGGACCGACCGCTCGAACCACGTCCGGGCGCGCGCGGTGTCGCCTCGCACCAGGTACCAGTTGCCGATGCCGTAACTCAGCGTCGCGACCTGGATATCGGCCGTGTCGGCCGGCGTGAACACCGAGTCGGGGTTGGTCTGCCCGCGATACAGCTTCAGGCGCTGCGCGTAAGCGTTGGTCACCGGCAGCGAGTCGGGGTGGCGGTCGAGCATCGCCTGTGCCTCGGTCCCGCGGCCGGCGCGCGACAGCGACATCCACAGCCAGTCGGTGGAGCCGGCCAACTCCGCCCCGTCGGGCGCGCGCGGCTGGGCGCGGGCGAAGGCGTCGGCCGCGCCTCCGAACTCCCCGCGGGCGTAGCGGACGATCCCCAGGTGGTACCAGATGCCGTAGATCGTGCTGTCGAGGCGGGCGCCGCGGGTGAGATCGTCCAGCGCGCGGTCGAACTCGCGCACCGACAGGTAGCGATGGCCGCGCCAGCGATAGAGTAACGCATTGTTCGGCGCGATCTTCAGGCCGCGCGTGAACGTCGCGATCGCCTCGCGGAATTGCCGCACGCCCGATTGCGCGAC
>WNGO01011909.1_pt1 | contig 10665 bp, 9 predicted proteins | sample 5400511 | NCBI WGS metagenome assembly WNGO01 (sample SAMN13153380, study PRJNA577476) | soil metagenome | isolation source: 20 cm soil or saprolite under Garry oak tree replicate 2 | place: USA:California | collected 2016-06-15
GCAATCGCCAGTGCCTCCATTTCGGGATTGGCGGCCTCGATAACAGCAAGATTTTTCATGCCAAGCGAAATCTTGTCGGCGATGTCGGGTTGGGCCAGCCGCCGATGCCATTTCGCCGTCGCGTTTGAAGGCCGCATCGCCTCGGACACCAGCACATCGCGCCCATGCGCCGCCGGTGCGCTCAATCTTTCGACGTCGCCGCGCCTGATGCCTAGTCGATGCAGCAGCGCCTGCATCGCGAACTGCGGATGGTTCGACGCCGGCGGCTGGGTGAATTTGCCTTGCGCGTCCCTGACACCGCCGATCGACTGCCACGCTTCGTCGTCGAGATCGGTATCGAGGCCCGGAAGCACCACTGCGCCTTGCGGCAGAGCGGCAACGGCCTGGAGGAATTTTGCCGTGGCCGGCATCGATCCGGTCGAGCCTGCGGCAATCGCCGGACCATCATGATGCCTGGTCAGGCGCCGGGCTTCCGCCTCGATCAGGAGATCGCGCCGCGCCGCCGGCTCGATCTTTCCGATCTCCTCGAGATGCGCGGGCCATGCCTGTCGCGCAATCCGCAAGAATTCCAGCGAGTGCTGCCAGTATTGGTCAAGTTGATCGGGCACCAACCGGTCCAGCGCCTCCCAGCCGACGCCCCGGGTGACCATATCGTCCATCAGGCGCGCCAGATCCGAAGCCAATGCAAGCGTCGATGCCGGGCCGCCGACGACCAGCGGCGCCGATACCGGACTCTTCGCCCACGCCGCCACCAGCTTTGCCAGCGTGAGCCGGCGGTCGAGCTCGCCGAGCTTTGGCGGAATGTCCAGCGGCGCCACGCCGCCGTATGGCTCGGCCTGTTCCGCGAACGCCAGTTCGTCTTCGTCGATGTCGCCGAGCGCGACGATGCGCGGCAGCACCACCGCGTCGGTCTTCAGCTCATCGAGGAAGATTTCCCGCACCATCCGTCCGGCGCGCCGGGTCGGCAGATAGAGCGTCGCCCGCGCCAGGTCGTCGGGGCGCGCGCGGGGCTCAAATCCATCGATCAGCCTGCCGTCGACCAACGCGGCAATGACGGTTCGCAAAAACGGCGCAGATACTGGAACGCTGAAAACGCGCATGGGCTTCCTGATTCGCGATCAGGCTGCATCATGGCACGGGCCTATTTCGGGCGCGATTTTTAATTGAGCATGCGTGGGCCACAGATAGGCCGGCAGGGGCAAGCGCATTCCAGGCAGCGAATCGTCGCCCCCGCCAAAGCGGCGACGCACAACTACTGTCGCGCAAGGATTGGCCGACCGGCCACGAGCCACCTCAAATTTTTGACCCAGGCTCGCGAGGCAGGAACAAGCGCGAAAGGCTCGCATTGGTTTTATGCGGGGTCACGAATGGAATGGTAGCAGGCCGGCCACGCGTTTAGAAAAGCTTTTTCGCGATAGGAGCTATGCCAACGGGAGTTGAGAGATGAAAAAGCTGCTTTGGTTGGTTTGTGGCCCGCTTGCTGGAATAACAATCCTGCATTTTAGCGCATTTGCGGAGACCGCCAAGCCAAACGCAACCTCCGCTCCCCCTGCTGCCAACTCCGCACCACCCAAAACAAACGGACAAAGCTCGAAGAAAACTGCGAAGGATTGCGACGATGAATGGAGAGCCAATCAAGAAACAATGATGAAACACGGTATGACTGAAGAGTCTTATGTCGAACAGTGTAGCGTGGAAGATGACGTACCGGCCCTTCCCTCGGAAACGAAGACGAATGCCGCTCCGTCAGCCGCAGCCAAATAGGTGCGCTGGCCGCTAAAGGACAGTAGCGGCAAACGCCTGAAATTAGGGGCAAGGAGGATCAACTCTGTGCGAGCGCCAATTCCGGGTAGCTAATTATGACACTTTTCGCGTTATGATAACTGCTCGCGATGACGTGAACAACTCTAAGCCGGAAAGGCGCGACAAGATTTCCTGCAATTGGCAATTGGTGTGCTGATGTTCGAGCATGTCGCTGTTGATCGCGGTCGCCGCGCGCTGTTGGGCGCTGCAGGAGCGCTCATTCTTCAAGGGGTGCTCCAACCGATGACCGCATCGGGTCAGACATCCTCTGGTCCCAGGATGAAAATCGGCGTTATCGGTGCGGGCCATATTGGCGGCACAATCGGTGGCCTCTGGACCAAGGCAGGCCATCCGGTCTTCTTCTCATCACGTCATCCGGAGGAATTGCAAGACCTTGTTGCGCGCCTTGGCCCCCTTGCACAGGCTGGCACAGTCGATCAGGCGATTGCGTTTGGCGACGTTGTCTTCATAGCCGTGCCATACGGCGCACTGCCGCAGATCGGGAGAGATTACGGCAAATCGTTAGCGGGCAAGATTGTGCTCGACGCCAACAATGCCGTGGCGAGCCGCGATGGCGCTATCGCCGACGAAGTCGAGCGCGACGGCATCGGTATTACTTCCCAGAAATATCTGCCCGGCGCGCGGCTGGTGCGCGCCTTCAACACGCTCTCCTACATGATCTTTGAACGCGAAGCGAACCGTCCTGTCCCCAGGCTCGCGGTACCGATTGCCGGTGATGATCAGGAAGCAGTCCAAGTTGCGGCGGGACTGGTGCGCGATGCCGGCTTTGATCCGGTGGAGGTCGGCAAGCTGGCTGACGCGAGCCGGTTCCAGCGCGGTGCGCCAGGATATGGCCAGAACGTGGGCGCCGCTGAACTCAAACAGAAACTTTCGCTGGCGCCATGACAGCTCTCGCGAGCTGGTTACAGCGCGCGGTGCCCGCGACAGCGCGAGAACGTTCGGCAGCGCTGTGGTCCTTCGTTTATTTCTTTACACTGCTTGCCGGCTACTACGTGTTGCGTCCGCTGCGCGATCAAATGGGCATCGCCGGTGGTGTCAAAAACCTGCCGTGGCTCTTTACGGCTACGTTTCTCAGCCTGCTCGCCGCACAGCCGCTCTACGGCGCGCTGGTAGCCAGGTTGCCGCGGGTCAAGTTTATTCCCATCGTCTACCATTTCTTCGTCGCCAACCTGGTTCTGTTCTGGGTGTTGCTGACTTTCGACGTAGAAAAGGTGATCGTAGCACGCGCATTTTTTGTCTGGGTCAGCGTATTCAACTTGTTTGCGGTGGCGGTGTTCTGGTCGTTCATGGCCGATCTGTTTACTGCGGAGCAAGGCAAGCGGCTGTTCGGATTCATTGGCGCCGGAGGCACCGCTGGAGCGCTCCTTGGTCCGGTCGTGACGATCTTGCTGTCAGCGCCGCTCGGCCCGGTCAACCTGCTGATCGTGGCCGCCGCCTTCCTCGAAGCAGCCGTGTTCTGTGTCCATCGAGTTGAACGCGTGGCAAACGCGCCGACAGACGTGGATCCTCGACGGCAGCGCATTGGAGGCAGCGCCCTCGCGGCACTGCCCGAACTGATCCGCTCGCCTTATCTCATGGGCGTGGCCATCTGGGTCAGCCTGCTCTCATTCGGCGCAACCATCGCCTATTTCGCGCAGGCCAACATCGTCTCAACGACGATTCATGACGCAGCCACACAAACCCGTCTGTTTGCGGGTATCGATCTCGCGGTGGGCCTGCTCAGCCTGGCGACCCAGGTCTTTGCCACCGGCAGATTCCTCAAGCGCTTCGGTACCGGCATCTCGGCTGCAGCTCTGCCCGCTGTTTATGTGGTCGGCTTCGTCGCGGTGGCGATCGCACCGATCTTGTCGGTGGTTGTGACACTCCAGGTCGCGCAACGCTGGATGAACTTTGCAATCGCAAATCCGGCACGGCAGGTATTCTTTACCGTGGTCGGGCGCGAAGAAAAGTATAAAGCCAAGAATTTGATCGACGTGGTGATCTATCGCGGCTCGGATGCGTTGTATGGCTGGGTGTACGACAGCCTGCAGGCGCTGGGATTGAAGCTTGGTGCTATCGCGCTTTGCGCGCTCCCCGTCGTGGCGGGCTGGCTCATTCTCTCAACCGCGCTGGGGCGAACGCAGGAACGTCTTACAACGAAAAGAGATGACGAAGGAGCGCCGAGATGCCAATCCGAATAACTCGCCGGGACTTCGCCGCACTCGCGGGCGGATTTCTGGCATCGTCCAAAGCCATTGCTCAAACCGATACACCGCTTGTTACCCGTGCAATTCCCAGCAGCGACGAGCGCATTCCCGCTGTTGGCCTTGGCACCGCCTATGTTTTCGATCAGGATGATGAAACGACACGGAGCAAGGCCGATGCAGTCGTGCAGGCTCTGATCAGGGGCGGCGGACGGCTCATCGACACGGCGTCGACCTATGGCGATGCCGAAAGCGTACTGGGCAAAGTCACCGCAGCCGCCGGCGTGCGCGACAAGCTTTTCATCGCCACCAAACTCGAGTCGCCCGACGTCCAGGAACTCAAGCGGTCATTGGCCCGACTCAAGACCGCAAGGGTCGATCTTCTGCAGCTCCACAACGTCAGCAGCAAGCAACAATCTCTCGAACGCTTCAGGGAGTGGAAGGGACAAGGCGTATGCCGTTATGTCGGCATCACTTCAACTTTTCACCGCGACTATCCCGCGGTCGAGGCCGTGCTGAAACGGGAGAAGCCTGATTTCGTCCAGATCGACTATTCACTCGATAACCGCGGGGCTGAGAAGAGCATCCTGCCATTGGCCGCCGAAGTCCGAGCCGGCGTGCTCACCGCATTGCCTTACGGCAACGGCAGATTATTCCGGGCAGTGCGTGGCAAGGAATTGCCGGATTGGGCCCGGGTGTTCGCGAACTCCTGGGGGCAGTTTTTCCTGAAATATTTGCTCGGGGACCCCCGTGTGACCGCTGTGATCCCCGGGACCGGCGATCCCGGCCACATGACGGACAACGCCGGTGCCATGCGCGGCCCGTTGCCCGATCCTGATCAACGTCGTCGAATGATCGAGTTCGTTGAAGCGCTTTGATGGGTAATCGATTTGCCGGCGTTATCGCCTGACTGACTAACATACACGGCGGAGGGTCGCTTAGCGATCAGTCTTGGCCAACGCCACCCAATGCTTCTGAGGATGCAAGGGTCTGCCGGGAGCAAGATGCTGCCTCCGGCTTGGTAGCCAGCACCGTGTTGTAGGGGTTACCGAAGACAAATACCTTCGACGTGCGCCAAATGATCCGTTCCAGTTCCACGAATGTGCGCATTTTCAGGCGATACTTCCACAACACCAGGTGCTGAATGAAGTTCCAGGTGAGGCCCCAGGCCCAGAAGGGCAGTCGCCGATAACGGATCGGGGTGAAGCCTAGTCGGCGCATCTTGTGGACGAGAAGATTGGCGCCGACAAAATTGTAGCGCCAGTTGTCGAAGAAGGCGGTGACGCTCAGGTAATCCTCTTTGCGCCGGCAATGATCCAACGACCCCGGTGAGCGGATCAACAGGCTTCCTCCCGGCTTGAGCATCCGCCAGCAGCGCGCCAGCCAGGCGTCCAGGTCTTTGGTGTAGCCGATCGATTCGAGCGAATAGATGGCGTCAAAACTTTCGCTTGGGAGATCGAGGCTATCGAAGTCGGTGACGATCACCTGCCCACGCCCACCCAGATTTGCAAATTTCCGCTGGCAGATGTCCGCTTGCACGGATGAATTGGTCACGCACACAATTTCGATATCTCGCCGGCTGGCGAGGTAGTAGGCCGCCGCGCCGGATCCGCACCCGAGATCCAATAGCCGCATCCCGTCCTTTGGCTTCAGGAGAACGTATTCGGCTTCGTAGGGACGCGAAAACGCGACCCGGGGAAAAACGCAGGTGCTGTAGTTCGCTTGCTCGTCGCGATACGTGCCGAACACGTCATCATACGCTCGGCTGCGGTGTCCACTCGATCAGTTGGCGCTGCTCGAATTCATTCAACTCGTGACCGATCTGGCCCGCGTCCTTCGGTTGAGTCACCAGGAGAAAAAGTACGTAATGAAAAACGTTGTATGCCACGAACAACGCGATCATTATCGCAACGACCAACTGAAACGTCAGAACAATGTCCAAGGTTGCTCCTGTGGCGATGGAGATTCTCGTATCGATGAGGGGTCACGGCCAAGCAGCGCCGCGCGTTATTATGCGATTCATGTTCTTCTTGGGGAGCCTCGCCCGCAGGCCATAAAATCACGGCAGACCCAGGTCGGATAGACCAATTGTCCGCTCCGGGCCGAGGCGGTGTGAAAACTCCGGCGTCGAACTTACGCGTAGAAAGTTTGTCCAATAGCAATCGAGCAAACGCCGCAAGATGGTCAATCGCTTCCCTTTTTACTTAGCGGCGACCGCTGGCGGCAAACGGAGAAGCGCCGGGCAGCGACAGCGAATTGATGTCGCTATCGATGCGCCCCGACTGTTGGGTGTAGCCGAACCCGAGTGACAGGCTGACATTCGGCGCCGGCTGGAACTCGAGGCCCGCATGCGCGCTATAGCCGGGCAGTGTGCCGGACGTGGTGTCGAAGGAAGCAAAAGGGCCACCGATGCCGGATTTATAATTCAAGGTGTCGAAACCGGCATAGACAGTGACGGGTAACCCGCCCGCGCTTCGGAAGTTGTAGCCGAACTGCACGCCTTGGTAATAAAGCGAGCCGAAGTTGCCGAACGCTCCATTCTGGTTGATGCCGTTCATGCTCAAACCCATGCCGCCGCCTTCGCCGCCGACAAACCAGCCGTTCGGAAAATTGTAGCGCATATAGGAGCCGCCGCCTCGGGCGTCACTGCCGTCAAAGCTTGGAAAGTTGCCGTAAGTGTCCGAGCTCTGGTCGACGATTGGACTGCCACCGAAGCCGAGGGGCCAGCCTGGGGTCCAATATGTCACAGGCGCGGCTTGGGCATGGGCCGTTCGCCCGCCCAGACAGAGCGCCGCCAATACGAGTGCGAGACCTAATCCGCTTGAGAAGATGGACATCCGCGCTACCGTCAAGTGTCCTGAAACTATACGGTCTGGATATCAAGAACGCCAGTGCGGCGTCGCCGAGGGTCGCGCCGTCATTCCGGGGCGACGCGAAGCGTCGAACCCGGAATCTCGAGATTCCCCGATGTGCAATTGCACATCTGGGGTTCGCGTCTTCGACGCGCCCCGGAATGACGAAGCGTTACGCGACGCTGGCGAGGAAGGCCTCTTCCGCCGCGTCTACCGCGTCGGGGGTTCCGACATGCATCCACACGCCGTCGAGCCGAAGGCCGAACAGCCGCTCCTGTTCGTTGGCGCGATCGAACATCCTGGTCAGCGAAAACTCGTCCGATGGGGCATCGTTAAACAGTGACGGCGACATGATCGCAGCGCCGGCATAGACGAACGGCACGACCTGAAGTTCCCTGCGCTTGCGCAACGCGCCGTCGGGCAGCATGGCGTAATCGCCGCGTCCGCCATAACCGATGCTGCTCGCCGTCGGCGCCATCAACAGCAGGATATCCATGCGCGAGGGCTCGAAGGCTTCGGCGAGCCGGGCCAGATTGGGCCGCACGCCATCGATCCACAGGGTGTCTGCGTTGACAAGGAAGAACGGAGCCGGGCCAAGCAAAGGCAGCGCCTTGACGACGCCGCCGCCGGTGCCGAGCACCTGGTCGCGCTCGTCCGAGATGATCACGCGGGGCCGGGCGCGGGCGGCGACGTGATCGATGATCTGGTCGGGCAGATAGTGCACATTGACGACAGCTTCGCCGGCGCCTGCGTTGCCGAGCTTGTCGAGCACATGATCGAGCAGCGCGCGGCCGGCCACGCGCACCAGCGGTTTTGGAATCCGGTCGGTCAAGGGGCGCATGCGGACGCCAAGTCCGGCGGCGAGGACCATGGCTTTGGTGGGGTGGACGGACATTTTTGGGATTTCTCGAACCGTGTTTGTGGTGGCGTATGTTTTTGCCCCGATCATATCACGGGGATTCGCGGAGGCTACCGCCCGTCGATGCCATAACCGTCGGGCATGACGGTTGTGCGACCGGGAAACTTTCGCGCTCAGACTTCCGCGGCCTGCGGCGAACCGCGCCGAGCCGTCTTTTTTTTCTTTTCGCCGGTTTTGAGGAAATTGACGCCGATCTGATCGCCGTTGACCCAGGCCAGTTCGCAGCGGCGGTACGCCAAACCGGTGGACGACAGAAGCAGGAAGAATTCCTTGAGATGCAACCCCTCTACGGAACCTTCGACGGTGAGTTTCGCGCCGCTTTCCGAAACGTCTTCCATGGTGCATTGGCGCCGCCAGGTGCCATCGATGCCCATCATGTGCGCGCCGATGCCGCGTTCGAACGCGACGCGCTCGCCCTTGCGCCGTTCTGCCACCATGGTCCCGCCCTCAAGCAGCCCCCGAGCTTCCATGCGCGAGGGCTGGCAAGAGATTAAAGCGGGGTTGACTAACAACCGGTAAACTCAGGGAACCGGCGGGGGGACGTTGGCTGAATACCACTCGCGCGCGCGCGACAGCACCGGATGTGCCAGCGAACGCGTGAGGTAGGTCCAGATTCGCGGCTGGTGGCGCAGATATTGCGGCTTGCCATCGCGGCGGTTGAGCCGTGCAAAGGTACCGAGTAGCCGCGTGTTGCGCTGCGCCGACATGACGGCATAGAGCTCGGCATATTGAGCCGGATCGAAGGCATCATCAGAGGCGCGCCGCGCCCTGATATAGCGCGTCAGCAGCGCAAGCTCGAGCTGCTCGGGCACATCGACCCGCGCGTCCTGCAGCAGCGATACCAGATCGTAGGCGGGCGGCCCCAGCACGGCGTCCTGGAAATCGATGATGCCCACTCTCGCAATGTCGGACCGTTCGCCGAGCCAGATCAGGTTGGGGGAATGAAAGTCGCGCAACACCCAGGTTTTGCCGGCGGCAGCGGGCTTGCTCAGCAAATCGCGCCACATCGTGATGAATTCGGCGCGCATCTGCTCGGTCAACTCCGCCCCGCGATCCGGCAGATACCACTCGAGCATCAATCCGATCTCGATCAAAAGCGCGTCGGTGTCGAAGGTCGGGATCGCATAGGTGAGTTGCGGCGAAAGCGGCAGGGTTTCGGGCAAGGCTTGGCGATGCAGCGCCGCGAGCAGGTCGGTTGCGGCCTCATAACGTTCGGCGATCGGTGCGGGTGGATCGCCTTCGACGAGACCCGCGACGCCGAAATCCTCGCTGATCAGAAATCCGCTGTCGAGGTCGGCGTGATGGATGGATGGCGCCGAGAAGCCGCGGGCGCGCAGAGCGTTGTCGATCGCGACCCAGGGTTTGACATCCTCGGCCAGATGCACGGCCGCGCTGTATGACTTACCGTCATAGAGCGCCTGGCCGTCGGGGCGGCGCGGAAAGTTCATCAGGATGACCACCCCATCGTCGCGGATGAGCCGCGCATAGGAACGGATCGACGCGTCGCCCGGCATGCGCTGCCGTTTCGCCTCGACATAGCCCGCCGCGTCGAGGAACTCGCGCAGCGCCTTGAGTCGCGCGACTTGCGCAGCCGCTTTGCCGTAGCCGGTGATTTCGGCGGCGCGGGCGGTCGATCCCAGCGCCGCACGATGGCTCAGCGCGATGTCGATCCGGTCTGGCGGAAGCACGCCGGCTGCGCGCTCCGGCCATTCGATCAGCGCGACCGTGCCCTCGGGCAATGGCGACAAGCCGATCTCTTCCAGTTCCGCCGGATCGTTGATGCGGTAGAGATCTGCGTGAAGGAGCGGAAATGGCGGCAGATCGTAGGCTTGCGCAAGCGTAAACGTCGGGCTCGGCACCTCGAGCGCATCGTCGTCGGCGAGGTACTGGATCATCGCCCGCGCGGCGGAGGTTTTGCCGGCGCCAAGATCGCCGGAAAGGGTAATGACATCGCCCGGTCCGATCAGCAGCGCAAGATCGGCCATCAAATGCGCGGTTGCTGTCTCGTTCGATAGCGCCAGCGAGAATGTGGTGGGATCGGTCATTCGGCGGCGTTGCGATGCGCGGCCTGATCGCTCGGAAAGTCGCACGTCACCGTCGTGCCCTTGCCGACGACCGAATCGACGCGCACCTTGCCTCCGTGCAGTTCGACAAAGGAGCGCACCAGCGACAGGCCGAGGCCGGCGCCGCGATGCCGCGATCCCTGCGAATGACTCTCGAACCAGTTGAACACCTTGTCCTTGACATCGGGCGGGATGCCGGGACCGCAATCGGTCACGGCGAAGACGACGCTGTGTTCGGTTCGCCTGGCGCTTAAGCCCACGGTCGCGCCCTGCGGCGAAAATCCGACGGCATTTGCCAGGAGATTATACAATACTTGCACCACGCGGCGTTCGTCGCCGACAAAACTTCCGATGCTGGGATCGACGTCAACCTTGAGCTCGATGCGGTCGGTGGCGAGCCGGTCCTGGATGCCTTCGGCGGCGGCTTCGATGGTCTTGCGGATATCGACGGAGCCGAGATTGAGCGACATCGCCCCGGCGTCGATGGTGGCGAGATCGAGAATGTTGTTGATGATCGCGAGCAGCGCGTTGGTCGAGGCGGTGATGTAGCCGAGATATTCGCCCTGCTTCGGCGTCAGCGGACCGGTGACGGGATCGCTGAGGAAGTGCGCAAAGCCGATGATGGTGGTCAGCGGCGAGCGCAATTCGTAGGATACGTGGTGGACGAAATCGACCTTCATCTGGTCGGCGGTCTCCAGCGCCTCGTTGCGCTCGCGCAGCGCGCGCTCGACGTTCTCGGTATCGCTGATGTCCTGGAATGTCAGCATGGTGGCGCCGTCGGGCAGCGGCATGGTCATGCAGTCCAGCACGCTGCCATCCTTCCG
>WNGO01003108.1_pt1 | contig 10663 bp, 8 predicted proteins | sample 5400511 | NCBI WGS metagenome assembly WNGO01 (sample SAMN13153380, study PRJNA577476) | soil metagenome | isolation source: 20 cm soil or saprolite under Garry oak tree replicate 2 | place: USA:California | collected 2016-06-15
TTAATTATTCATGATTTTGCTGGCAAAAAAGGAAAAGGTGCTCTAAAAGATTGATGAACACCGGGTTTTCGCGAACCCGACATTCTCTTTCGGAGCACCCAAAACGTGACATCTCGTTATATACCACAGCTCTCCTTTTCCTTCTACCAACATCGAGCCATTCGAGCCGATTTTTCGGGTGGACAGATCACCAGTGATGCCGGCCTGCTGACGCTGCGAGCCTTCGATGAGCGTCATCATCTGACGCGGGACTGGGCCGCGCTCCTCGGCGACCCGCGTCAGGAGGAGCGCGTCCGGCACGACGCGCTGGCGCTGTTGCGGCAACGCATCTATCAGATCGTCGCCGGCTACGAGGACGCCAACGATGCCGACCGCTTGCGCCATGATCCCGCCTTGCAAATCGTCGCCGATCAGAAACTGGGAGAGCCACTCGGCTCGCAACCAACCCTCAGCCGCTGGGAAAACGCACCTTCCGCCCGCAGCCTGGTGCATCTGAACGATGCGCTCTTGGATCAGTTCATTCGGCTCTGTGGCCGGCAGGTCCGCCAGCGCGGCGAGATTTTGCTGGACATCGATTCCACCGACGATCCGACGCACGGCCAGCAGCAATTCAGTTTCTTCAACGGCGCCTACGATCAGCACATGTACCATCCCATGCTGATTTTCGAGCGCCACACCGGATGCTTGCTGAGCGTGCGTTTGCGACCGGGCAATGCTTCCAGTCACGCCCGCATCGTGCCCATGTTGCTGCTATCAAGGAAGGCATTAGGAAGGCGAAGTCTGCAAAGGCGTAGCAACGAGGAGCGGGGGCGTATAACAAACGTGTATAACCAAGGGCTGGGACTGGTTCCCAGCCTTTTGCTTTTAGGTGCAAATTGCACCCCGATTGCACGCGAAGGGCATCTTCTGGCATCTGCTGTGACCTCCTGGATTCTCTGTAAATCGCTGATTCTACAGCTAAGTGCCGTGTTCGAGGGGTCTGATTCAGGCTTGAGAGGGCTACGTCCTAACCCTTAGACGATATCGCCATTGCCTTTCAGGTAGAGAATGATTTTCGCACGGCTGGAAATCGCGTGCAAGTAAACGTCGGACACGCCAGGATTTCCCCGCTTTCGCCATCATCAGTCCCGCATCGCGATTCATGGATTCAACGATTTGCTACTCGCCGTGGGCGGCCGCCACGGGCCGCTCTTCCCTTCGCAGCGGCCGCATGGAAAAAAACTTGTGCCGGCAGGGTGCGCAGCGTAGCGCCGGGAGCCCGAGGATCCGCCCGGGAATCGCAGTCACACCCGGCACGTGCTCGGCAGAAATGCGCTGCAATTCCAGGTTGCCGCAAATCCCGCAATGAGCGTAGAAGAAGGTGCGCAGTGGCAAGAGACGAGCGTGAAATCGTAACTCACAGGACGCGCAGCGCCACGGCAGGATGCCCGAGAGACTGAAGAGATAATCCAGCACCGACCGGCGTTTGGAACGCCGGCAGTTCGAACTGTGACAAACCGGGCAGCTTGTCGGGCTCGTGCTGATTGGCTCTCTCCTCGACAAGAGTAGGCGAAATGCTCGGAAGTCCGCAAGAGAAACTCTTCCCCTCGTCGCGATACAATAAGGTTGAGGAGCGCACATGCCCGACTACACCGCAGAACACGCCCGCGCTGGCGTCAAAGCAAAACTGCCCGCGCTCGAGACCTGGCCCAATCAATTTCCCGGCTACGTCATTACTACGCGTTTTCCCGAATACTCCTCCGTCTGCCCCAAGACCGGTCTTCCCGACTTCGGTACCATCACCATCCAGTACATGCCAAGGAAGGATTGCATCGAGCTAAAAGCCCTGAAGATGTATCTCCTCGCCTACCGCAGCCTGGGCATCTTCTACGAAAACGCCGTGAACAAAATTCTCCAAGACATCGTCGCCGCCGTTCGCCCGGAGTGGTGCGTCGTCCGCGGCGAATTCACCCCCCGCGGCGGCCTCACCACCTCGATCTTCGCCCGCTGGCCCTCCCTGCACCTACGCGTCAAACGCAAGCAATAATACTGTGGGCGGTGGCCCCAGACGCAAGCTACCACGTGTGGTGCATTTGACTTTCCCTCCATCCTCTTGCCCCACCCTCTTTTCTCAAGATTTTCCGCGCCACCCGATTCAAGAGCCTGGCTTACGCGCCAGGCAACGCTTATCGTGCGAATCGGGAAGTCCTTATTTCTTGCCTTTTTCGCAGTTTGCCTTAAGCTGTCCGGTATTGGTCGGGCAATTCCCTCACAATGAATTGGAGGCGTATCATGCTTCTGGCACCTAGTGCGAAAGATCCCATCGTTCTTTCTTACCTGGCCCTCAGGAAAGCTGTCGGGGCAGTCGCGCTAGGACTTCCCTTTGCGCTCTCGATGCCGTTGTGGATTCTGCGACACCACATCATCGAAAGCTCAATCAGTGGCTACTACTACACGGGGATGCGGAACCTTTTTGTCGGTAGTCTCTGCGCCATCGGCATGTTCATGCTGTGCTGCCGTGGCTATGATCGAAAAGATGAGATTGCCGGTGTTTTCTCTGCCTTTTGCGCGCTGGGCGTTGCTTTTTTCCCAACGGCCCCGGATAGCGGCGCAACGTCCCGCCAAAGCCACATTGGGATTGCACATTACATCTTTGCCATACTTCTGTTTTCGACGCTCGCCTATTTCTGTCTTGCGCTTTTCAAGATGAGCGCCACGAACAAGACCATGACTCGAAAAAAGGTTCAAAGAAACCGCGTGTACACGATTTGCGGGTACGTGATCATCGCTTCGATATCACTGATTGCGATCCTAAAACTCCTTCTCAAGATAGATCATCTGGTTGGAAACCTCGGGACAGTCTTCTTCTTCGAGACGACCGCACTCCTTGCGTTTGGAACCGCGTGGCTTACCAAGGGAGAGACATTCTTGAAAGATGAGACCCCGGGACCTTCCAGAACCGTGACAACCGACGGTCACGTCTTGCTCACTGCATAAATGAAGCTCAGTCAGAATAGGGGTAGGGAGAATCGCAAAGGATTCCCCCCTCCGAACCGGACAGGCGGGTCACCCGCATCCGGCTCTCCAGCCCTTTAGGGAGAGGAGGATGTCAAAACTATCAACTGCTTCTCCCTCCCCCCGCCCGGTGGACATCCAGCCCTTTGCAAGCGATAATTCCCTTTCGGCGCCATTGCCCAGGATGGCGACTATCGCTGAGGAGGGGGAATGAGTATTTCTCCAAACATACCGAGCCCGCAGGAATCGTATCAGTACGAATCCTCGGGTACACCGCGGTGGATCGCCGTGCTGTTCGGCGTCGTGATTGCCGCGCTGGCCGTGCTGGGCATTGCCGGCTATTCCACGCAGTCCCGCCTGAGCCAGGATCTCGCGAAGCAGCAGGATCAGAACAAGATTCTCATCGCCCAGCTCGACCAGGCGAATTCGCGCATCGCCGATTTGAAGAGCAAGATGGAGTTCACCACGCAGAAAGTCGGCTTGACGCAGTCCGAGCTCGCGCAGGCCAAGAGCCGCGCCGAATCCATCCGCAAGGAACAGCAAGCGTCGGACCAGAAACTCACCACGCAGCTCACTCAGGCTCAAAAGGAAAACGAAGAAAAAATCGGCGCGGTGGCCACCGAGGTCGGTGGCGCCAAAAAAGACATCGAAGCCACAAAAACCGATTTGGAAGCAACCAAAGGCAAACTCGAGCGCAGCTTGGGCGACATGAACGTCATGAGCGGCCTCATCGCGCACAATCGGGACGACCTGGAAGATCTCAGGCGCAGAGGCGACCGCAACTATTACGAGTTCTCTCTCCAGAAATCCAAGAACGCGCAGCGCGTCGGCCCGGTGCAGATGTCTCTTAACAAGACCGATCCGAAAAAAGCAAAGTACACTGTGACGGTCATAGCTGACGACAAGACCATCGAAAAGAAGGATAAAACTTCCGGCGAGCCCGTTCAGTTCTATGTGAAAGGCAGCTCTCGCATGGCCCCCTACGAAATCGTGGTTTTCGACGTCGGCAAGAATCAGATCACCGGCTATCTCGCGACCCCGAAGGAAGGCGGCGCCGCCGCTCCCCCGGCCGCTGCCGCGGCGCCGGCGGCCACCGCCCCTCCCACAAAACCACAGTAATATAACTATATAGATAACTAGTTTATATGATGCTTTCGTTCCTTGTTTCGGCGAAACCGTAGTTACATAGCGCTTCGGTTTTCGTTCCGAAAAGAGCTGTTCCGCGTTCTGGAAACTCAGCGCGGGACGGGGCTTCTGTCCTTCCGCCCGCCGCGTTAATATTAAAAAGTTAGGCCTTTCCTCTACCGACTTGTCGTGGAGCACTCCGATGAAAGCACTGAGCCTTCGCATCCTCTTGCCGATTGCCGCTCTCCTCTGTATCTCCGGTTCGAATCCGGCGCATGCGCAAGCTCCGCTCGAACCCGCACAAATGTCCCCGCGCACGGCGTTCTACTTGGTCTGCCGCGGCGTCTCCGGTCCCGAAGCGAGAAAGGCAAACTCCCTCGTCGCACTCTGGGACGATGCGGATTTTGCTCCCGTGCGTTCGGCGATCGCTTCGAATCTGATCGGCTCCCCGGCGGAAAAATCACCAAAAGAAAAACTGACTGCGGAAGAGATTCAGGAATATGCGGCGCTACTGGAGAATTCATTTACGCTTGGTTATCTGAGCGAGCCTGCAAGGCGAACCGTTTCGAATGGCGGCGCGCCGGATTCGAAACCGGCGTGGAATGGGATGTTTTTTGTGTATGACCGAAGCGGGAAGGAAGAATTGCTTTCAAGAGCGGTTCTTCGCTTGCGCGCTGTGGGAAAAGAAGCGCCTCTCCTTTCGCAGGTCACCATCGGAGGCGTCCAGGTCCTCAAGGTTCAAGGCAAGAGCAGCGTCACGTATTGGGCGGAACATGGCAAGTACGCCGTCAGCGCCGGTGAACGATCCGTCATGGAAGAAATACTCGGCCGCCTCGACGGCAAAGTTTCCGGAACGGCATCTCTCGCGCAATCCGCCGCTTATCGGGAAGCGCAAGCGAACCTCGGAAGCGGTTTGCTCGAATTCTTTCTGCGTATTCCCGACCTGGAAAATCTTGCGACTGATTCGAAAGCAGGAAACTTTCAGGTCCGCCCGCTCCTCGACGCTGCCCGACTCGACGCTGTGCACTCTCTCAGCGGCCACATCACGTTTGAAGGCGCAAAGACACACGTGCAGGCCGCGATCCTAGGTGATGCCGCTCCTGGAACGCCCTTTGACATCTGGGCCACCGGACAGTCATCGCCTGCTTCTCTCTCCTTTGTGCCGGTGGATGCCGTCTCTTACACTTCCGGACAACTCAATTTCCCAGCCATCTACGACACCGTGAAGCGCGTGGCCCGCGCCGCTTTTCCCCAGGTTCAGCAGGGTAACGCCGATCTACTCGACACTCTCGCTCAGACGCGCCTCGGCATGCCTGTGGCAGACGCTCTTGGACTGCTCACCGGAGAATTCGCCTCGATGCAAACCAGCGCGTCGATGGACAGTACGAAACAAGTCTATTTTTTTGGCATTCGAAAGAAACCAGAGGCGCTCAAACTCATGCGCACTGTTTTCAGCGATCAGATAACTTCGGAACGCAATGAAGGTGATGTTACTTTCCTGAAGATTTCCCTTGGGGGGAAGCAGGGCATCGCCGGCGTGGCGCAGTGGAATTTCTTTAATCTCGCGGTCACGCAGGACATGATTCTCGGTGCCAATCGTATCGAAACCCTTCGCGAAGTGCTTTCGAATCGCGCGCACGCTTCCACCGTCGCCGGCCTCGCAACCGTCCCGCAGTTTCAGGCTGGCCGCGCCAAATTTCCGGAAAATCTCAATGGTCTAAGTTATTTCGACTTTCAGAAAGTCGATTGGCAGGCACTGAAGGATCGTTGGATCGAGGAGGCAAAGAAAAGCCCGGTCGCAAAGACCGTGAACGCTTCGAAAGATGCCGTGCCGTCCACGGCTCCCGACTGGCTCGCGCAGATCGATCCGCAAGTCTTCGCGCGGCATCTACATTACTCTTCGAGCGTCTCGTGGAAAGATTCGAAGGGCATCCATTGGGACCAGCGGGTTGAATAGCAGAGCGATGAACTCTTTTCGTCTTCCGCAGGCGGCAGCGCTCTTTCCCGCCGTGCTTTGGCTGTGCCCTTTCGCCGAGGCCCAAGACAATCCGCAACAGTCAAAGCAAACGATTCACGTCAGCGTTGACCGCGTCAACGTCGGAGCGATTGTCACGAATTCGTGCGGTCATTAATCCAAAGGCATTCGCCAACCCGGCACAGGGTTCTTTTGGGAACCGTACCGCGCAATTCCGTCTATGCGCCGGAATTCGGCGACGTTGATTTTTCCGTTCTCAAGAACATACCGATCACGGAAAGATTCCGCGCCCAATTCCGCGTCGAGTTTTTCAATCTGCTCAACCGCGTCAACTTGGCGCCGCCCAGCGGTACCATCGGCGGCCGGTTCGGACAGAGCCGCGACACGGCAGGAGACTTTTACGGCTCGCCGGCATAGGTCCTGGAGAACCCTTCAACATGCAACTCGCGTTGAAGATCCTGTTTTGATGGGGAGCCCTTTCCCCGCAAGCCTTCCGGTCCAGCGAGGAGGGGCGTCGAAATGCGCTGCTTGGTACCGCTGCATCTGTTGGCAGCGATTGCCATTCCACGGTGCGCGCAAAGAGCGCGACGGCCGAAGACAGGTAGAGCGAGCTTATTTCGGGGCTATTCGAATTCTTTCAAAGTGCGTGCCATGGCTTGGAGGCGCTCATCGATCAGCGCGAGGACGGTCCCCGGTTCGAATTTTCCGTCGCCGTTTTTCTTTCCGGCGGCCATTCCGGTCAGAAGCTCGATGCCTTGTTCGACCTTGCCCACCGGCCAGACGTGAAATTTCCCAGCAGTCACGGCCTCCAGAACATCTTCGCGCAGCATCAAATCTTCCACGTTGGACTCCGGCATCATCACGCCTTGGGTGCCGGTGAGCCCCTTGATGCGGCACACGTCAAAGAATCCTTCAATCTTTTCATTTACTCCGCCGATCGCCTGAATATCGCCCTGCTGGTTGATCGAACCGGTCACCGCGATGTCCTGCCGGAGCGGCAATCCGGAAAGCGCCGAGGCGAGCGCATAGATCTCCGTGGAGCTGGCGCTGTCGCCATCGACTCCCGAGTACGATTGCTCGAAACAGATGCTCGCCGCAAGCGAGAGCGGCTTGTCCTGCGCAAACAGGCTTCGTAAGAAACCGGCGATGATGTGCATGCCTTTGTCATGGAAGCGCCCGCTCAGATTGGCCTCGCGCTCGATGTTGATCAAACCCGTTTTTCCAAGGGCCGCGGTCGCGGTGATGCGCACGGGCTTGCCGAACGAGTATCCGCCGATTTCGAGGACGCTCAGTCCATTCACCTGGCCGACGCGAGTCCCTTCGACATCCACCAACAGCGTACCTTCCTGGATCATTTCGCGGATGCGCGTCTCGATCAGGTTGTGGCGCTCCATTTTCGAAGACAAGGCTCCGCGCACGTGCGCCGCACGGACCACCGATTCCCCGGCCGCCGCCGCGTTGTAATGCGCCTCGCGCGCCAGGTCGGCGATCTCGACGAAGCGCGCCGTCACCTTGTTTCTTCGCCCCGCCTGGCGCACGCCGTACTCCAGCATGGCCGCGAATGCGCCGCGGTCGAACGGGTACAAATTCTCTTTCTCGGACAACGCGCGCAGCCGCCCCGCGTATTCCGCGATGACCCCGTCGCTCATGGCCATCTCTTCGTCGAATTCCACGCGCACCTTGAAAATCTTGCGGAAGTCTTCCTCATACTCGTACAGCAGCTCGTACAAGGAGCGGTCGCCGATGAGGATCACCTTTACGTTGATGTCGATGGCCTCCGGCTTCTGCGCGCTCCCGCCGAAGGGATAGAACATTTCCAGCGGCTGAATTTCCAGCCGGTTATGGTTGAGCGTGCGCTTCAGCGCGCGCCACACGCCGACTTCGGACAGCGCTTCCAGCGAATACATGATCAGGAAGCCGCCATCGGCGCGGAGCAGCGAACCGCCGCGCAGATCCATGAAGTCGCTGGACCATCCACCTCGCGTGTCATAAGCGCGCTGGATGGTCCCGAAAAGGTTGGCGTACGTGGGGGTGGTCTCGAAAATGACCGGAGACTTGTCTTCGTCGCTATGGGCGAGAATGACGTTTACGCCATACACCCGAAACGGATCGCGCTCCGGACCTCCCTGGGCCTTCGGCAAACCGTCCGGCGTCTCTTCATCGTGTTCGCCTTCACCCTCGCGCTCCTTGAAGGGGTCGAGATTGTCGAGAAGATGATGGCGCACTTCTTCGAGATATTCGGCGATGTTCGGGCCGGCGTATTTTTCCTTGAGTTCTTCGATGACGCCATCGACCAGCACGGACGCCGCTTCCTGCTCCAAGTAGCTCAGCTCGCTGGCGAGTTCCCGCGAGAGCGTCAGCGTCTTGCGGTACACCACGGTAAATTCCTGCCGGAACTGCTCGTACTTGCGCTCGATATCTTCCGCCATGGGGCTTTCGAGTTTCCCCTCGTGGACCATCTTGGAGATGTCCTCGATCGGCACCATCTGGCCTTCGAGCACCGGGAAAATTTCCGGCAGCGCCACCGCGCCCACCTGCATGTGGCCGAGCGCAAATTGCTCACGCGCGATCCTGCGCGTGAAATCGTCCATCAATTCTTTTTCGCGGACCGTGAAGCGTTCCACGATCCGGCCTTTTTGCCGCTGGAAGGGCTCGCCTTCGAACACCTGCGGAATGCGACGCCGCAGAAAATCGATTCCCGCCTGCATGTCTTTTTTGAAGCCGTTGGCCTGGCCGCGAGGCAACGCCAGCAACCGCGGCCGGTCCGTCAATTTGAAATTGTTGACGTAGCAGCGGTCGAGCGACTCTTTCGTCGGAGGGTGAAGCTCTTCGACCATCCGAGCGATCGTTCCACCGCGGCTGGTCCCCGCCAATCCGCACACAAAAACGTTGTAACCCGGGGCCGAAAGCTCCGCACCCATCTTCAGTGCGCGCAGCGCGCGCTCCTGTCCGATGAACCCTTCGCGCAGCTCCGCCTGCGCGGTTGTTTCGAAAGGGATGCGCGAGAGCTCGCACTTCCACTTCAGTTTCGCCGCGGGAAGCTCCGTCGGTTTCGGGGCTGGTCTGGTGGTCATGAATTTCCTTCGAGCGCGTTACTCTAGCACACTCAAGTCGCGGCCCCACGACAAGACAAACCACGTGTTATCGAGCCGTTATGGGCGGATTTTCCGGCCTCTCCATGTACGCCGCCAGAACTCCCGCCGCCGTGGCCACCAGGACCGGCCCAAGGACCATGCCCAACATTCCGAACAGGCCGACGCCGCCAACCACGCTGATGAAGATCACCAACCCGCTCAATTCGCTTCGCCCGCCCAGCAGCAGCGGACGCAAGACGTTATCCACGATCGCGGACACTCCGGCGCAAATCACCAAGAGAAGAATGGCCCGCCCCCAATGTCCCGTGAAACCCAGCCACAACGCCGCAGGCACGAAGATCAGCCCGGAGCCCACCACCGGCACCAGCGAAAAGAAGGCCATGGCCACCCCCCAGAAAAGTGGCGCCGGCAACTTCACGAGCATAAAGCCAAGTCCGCCGATTCCCCCTTGAATGGCTGCGAGGATAAGGCTTGTGGTGACACTCGCGGAGATGAGGTTCCGCGTTTGCGTCATCAAGGTGTCTCGATGTTCCGCATCAAAAGGGAGAATACTGCGGACTCCCCGGACAATCTGGTCCGCGTCGCGGAAAAAATAAAACATCGCGAAGATCATCACGAACAGATCGAAAACGAACGCCGCGATATTGCGCAGGACCGTGCCGAGGCGCTCCGCGAGAAAACCCGCCTGCTGCTGAACGCCTTGGGCCAGCATTTCCAGCACATCGGCGTTGGGATCCAGGCCCGGCACATGGTGGGCGATCCAGTCCCAGCTTTTCGCCAACATGGGCGCCTGCTGCACCAGCAAGGTATGCTGCATGCCCCGTGAAACGAAAAACGCCTCGCGAATGAACAAGGTGGTCACGAGAATTGCCGGCACGATCAAAAGGAAAGTCACTATCAGGGTACTCAAGACCGCCGCCTTAGTCGCGGAAAAACGCCGCAGGAGCCGATGGTGCATCGGATAGAAAAAAATCACCAGAATGGCCGCCCACCCCAGCGAAACGAGGAACGGTTCGTAGATTCGGAAAACGAGGTATATCAGCAGCAGCAACACGCCATAGGAGAGGACGGTGGTTAAACGGTCACTGGTCGTCGCGTTCGTGGAGGGAGCAGGATTCTTAGTCATCATATAATCTTGATAGGCTGGGCAAAGGCTGATAACTTCCGGTCTACGCTACACCAGGTCACGCGCGAGTCACCGAGCCAATTCAGCATGTCTACCAAGTCCATCCCGCTCACTTCTTACCAGATTCGTCTACTTGCTGTACTTGCTTTGATCAATTTTGTCAACTTCGCCGCTCGCCAGGTCTTCGTCCCATTGATTCCGCTCTTGCGCGATCATCTTCATGCTACAGACGCCCAGCTCGGCTCGCTGCAAACTTTTCTCCTCGTGGTCCTGGCCGTCGGCAGCATACCTTTCGGCTTCTTAGCCGATCGTTTTAGCCGCAAGGCCATCATCGCCATTGGCATCCTG
>WNGO01004552.1_pt1 | contig 10663 bp, 6 predicted proteins | sample 5400511 | NCBI WGS metagenome assembly WNGO01 (sample SAMN13153380, study PRJNA577476) | soil metagenome | isolation source: 20 cm soil or saprolite under Garry oak tree replicate 2 | place: USA:California | collected 2016-06-15
TGAGGCGAACAATTGCTTCGCCGCCACTCCACGGGTCTCCCACGCTTGTGAAAGTGTTTCCGGTCACGACAAACATCTCAGTGCCATCGCTGGCCACACCGCCGTGTCCCCAGATGCCACCGCCTTCTGCATCCGTTGCCCAGGCACGCACGTTGGAATGATTGTTGATCTCCACGCCCACAACCCAGCCGTGATAATTGCCACAATCGCCGTTATATCCGGAATAAGCCACGTACACGATGCCGTTGACGAGAGCTAATCCACCCCGTTCTTCCTGCACAGCCGAACTAAAGTTCGGCACCGTAGCATCCACATCGACTGACCAGTTTGTCGCGCCGGTATCAACGTTTAATGAATAAATGAAATGCTTGTCCGGGTTACCATCGATCAACGCGTCGAAGAAGAGCGATCGGGAGGCGAGATCGACGGCAGGCGTGCCTGTGATACCAACAGGGATAATGTTACCTGGGCATGCACCTTGTGGCGCCGGCGTGCCGATGTCGGTGCGCGACCAAATCGGCAGGCCGGTGTCGGCATGAAGCGCGTACACATTGTTCGATTCGGTCACCGCAATGACCATTGCCCCGTTTGGTCCGCCTTCGATGTAAAGCGGCTGCGCGTAAACATGACCTGAGATTGTGCCGTCAAAATTCAGGTCGCGAGTCAAATTGCCCGCATTGGCTGGCGTGAACGCGGGATCAACGTAGAGCCCGTCGCGAGAAAGATTATTGTGCTCCTGGGTAACGTTCACCTGCGCGCTTGCCGAAAGGAGCGCAGTCCACGAAAGAATAATGATGAGTGATACAGAAGAAATTAGGCGCTTCATAAGATGCGTGGTGAAAACCGCTCCCTTCTAAAACAGTGCGCCGCACTGCTGTCAAGGATTACCGCAACCAATCTGAGCAGAAAAGTAACGCGACTGTCAGTTTTCGTCGATTTGACTGAACTGTAACCGGGATCGGTTTGTCACGCCGGAGCCGGGGAGGCGAAGGGGGAATGATCCCGGCCCGCGGAGCGCGCACTGCTTTAGAAACCGGCATCAACGATGGCGGCTACAGAGTTTCGGGGTGCCCGGCAGAAGCCTTCACGGTGTTGCTGGCAATCCCCGCCACGGTTACCCGCCGCCGTCAGAACTTCACCGTTGCTTGATTAGAACAGGTTTGGCTGCCGGCGTTGCACACTTGATAGGTGTAGGTGGCATGGCCACCGCCACCGGGGGAATCGGTGTAGAACCCGTCATTCAGGGTGGTGACGATTGGCGCGCCATTACGATAGATGTCGACGTTGCTCGAAGTCGCCCCCGCCCAGGAGAGGTCCACCGTTTGGCGTCCGCGCACTTTGTAGCCGCGCGCAGTGAGGATGATCTGCCCAGGCGTAGGCGTAGGCGTAAGTCTAGGTGTGGGTGTAGGCGTAGGTGGTGGTGGAGTCGGAGTGGGAGTTGCAATTGGTGTAGCAGTAGGAGTGGGTGTAGATGTTGCTGTTGGTGTCGCCGTAGGAGTAGGCGTTGCCGATGGACACGACTCGCTGCCCATGGCGATAAACGTGCCGGGGGAGCTTTGGTTATTGTACTCCGTAGCGACCCAGTCTTGGGAGCGCGCGCCCGCAGCGACATGGACTTCATCGATTGCGCCATTAAATAGGTTGCCTCCTTGCTGGCCGGATATGTCGAAGTCAGCCGTTGAACGTATTGAAGCCGTCAAATTATCGAACTGCGTGGTTGTGGCCTGCGCAATTCCGTCTTCGTAAATCTTCAAGCCAGCGGCGGTACTGCTTCCATTGGAAGTGAAATGATACAGATGCCAATTACCATCGTTCATGTGCGTGGCTGACGATGTATGAACAAGCGCTTCACTGACTCCAGGGTTGCTGGTCAGGTCAAAGGTAACTACGCCAGTGGATTGCAAGGCACCGTACCCATTCATCATACAGTTCCAGCCCGTGTATGGCCCGGTGTTCATAATCTTGCCCACCGCCAGTTCCCTTGCAGTCGAGGCCGTATTGGGCTTTGCCCAATACGAGACCGTGAACGGGTCTGTGCGCTCGAAATTCATACCCGATGGATTTACTGCGGATACATATTGGGTTGAACCATTGAAGGTGAGCGCACCTTTGATCTCCCCCGTGCCTTGTGTCGGGTTTCCAGTCGGTGTGCAATTGTATCCGCTGCTGGTCGAATCCTTCGATGTGCTACCGGTGGCTTCGTCCAGGTGATACACTGCCTTGAAGTTTGAGTCCCAAGTATTCGGCGGATCGGACTGGTCTGTATTGATCGAGCTGTCTCCGTAGATCAAGTAGAAGACCGTATCGCTAGAACTGGACACGGACGGGATCTTTACCCATGCAATCAATTGCCCGGTGGTGCCATCGTATTTCTCGACTTCCCACTTGAGCTTTATAGTCCCCCCAGAGTCGGAGTAAAAACCGATGTCGTACCCGTTCGCATTCGCTACGTGGCCACCGTTGGCTACCGTCTTAAGCGCAGCATCAGTGACGCTTACTAGTATCGTGAAATTGGATTGTGCGCTGGGAACCTTGGTATGGTCGATCGTCATTGATCGGTGACAAGCTGTAGCCGGTGTTGGCGCAGGAGTAGCGGTCGGCGTTGCGGTAGGAGTTGCTGTAGGTGTCGGTGGTGGTGGGGTCGGCGTTAGTGTTGGCGTAGGTCTAGGCGTTGCTGTAGGTGTGGCGGTCGCAGTAGCTGTAGGTGTCGCCGTTGCAGTCGGGGTAGGCGTAGGCGTGGGCGTTCTAGGCAGGTTAAAGGCGTAGATCTTGTTATCAGCCGGATAATAAATGCGGCCACGAGCTATAATGCCTGTGTTCCATTTACGCGTGCCGGTCATCATTTCGTTAGCGCCCCCGCCAGCGTAAACCACTGCGCCGGTATCGCCATTGTAACCATGCAAACGCTCGTCGCCTCCAGCACCTGCTACCCATACGATCACGTTATCCGTGCCATCCGTCGAGGCAACAAAAGCCGACCCCAGGCCGGTCTGACTCATGGTCCACGCATTAACTATCGTTGGTGGATTCGTGGGAGTAACTTTGTAAGCCGCGACGGCATTACTTTCGGTATGAAAAACGAAATAAGTTCCCTGGCTGGTTCGGTAGGTGGCAGCCGATTGGCCCCTCACAGCTGTTGGAAGGTTTGCCGAGGCTACCGGCGCAGCGATGCCGCCCAGATTATTGCGGTTAAGTAAATAGGCCATGCCGTCTTTACCCAATGCGAGCACTAGTTGCGAAGGCGTCGCACCCGGCACGTCCACCAGCGTGGCGCTGACACCACCAAGATCGGTATCGCCGTTATCGAGCTGCTGCCAATTAGTTGGCGCCCAGTAGTCGGTAGGCTGGCCACTAAAGATGGGCCCGGTTTGCAACCGAATAATTGCTTCGCCGCCCATCCAAGTGGCAGCGTTGAACGTGTTTCCGGTGATCACAAACATATTGGTGCCATCACTGGCAACGCCGCTGTGTCCCCAAATACCACCGCCGATGGCACCCGTTGCCCAAGCCATGACGCCGGAAGGATTGTTGATCGGAATGCCGACAACCCAACCGCGATAAGTGCCACAGTCGCCGGCGAGCCCTGAAAATGGCACATAAAGGATGCCATTCACAATGGCGAGACCGCCGCGCTCGTTTTGCACATTAGAAGTAAATCCCGGTACTGACACATTCAGGTCCACCGGCCAATTCGGATTTGTCGCGCCGGTATCCACGTTCAGCGAATAAACGAAATGCTTCTTAGTCGCGCCATCGATCATCGCATCTAGGAAAAGTGACCGGGAAGCAAGATCGACAACGGGTGTGCCGGTGATGCCGAGCGGGCTGATGTTGCCGCACGGGAGCCCTGACGTGACCGCTGGGCCAATGTTTCGCTGCCAAATGATGCTGCCGTCGTTGGCGTCGAGTGCGTAGACATTGTTCGACTCGGTCACGGCTATGATCATTGCCCCGTTCGGGCCACCTTCTACGTAAAGCGGCTGCGCGTAAACGTTGCCTGCGATTGTTCCGTTGAAGTTCAGGTTGCGAGTTAGATTGGCTGCGTTGGCCGGCGTAAACGCCGAATCGATGTAAAGACCGTCGCGAGATAGATGGTTGTGTTGCTGGGTGACGTTGACCTGCGCGCCCGCCGGAAGAACGGCAGTCCACAAAAGAATAATGATGAGTGATGAAAAGAAAATTGGACGTTTCATAGGTTTGCGATGAGATACCGCGCCCCTTCTAGAACAGCGCGCCGCATTGCTGTCAAGCATTACGGCGAAACAATTTGTGTCACCGAAAAGCAACGCTGTTGTTAGTTTTCTGGTGGCATTTGAGAATTACGGCGACAAGGTTTTGCTGATTGTTGCATTTGCTTATCTGTAGCCGGGATCGGTCACCCAGCCTGCACGAGTAAGCACTTTCACGGAGAACCGGCATCATCGATGCCGGCTACAACATCATGAGCCGGTTTCCTTGGCCGGTTTTTTCTCAGGTGACTTTTTCTCAGCAGGCGAAGGAGCTTTCGAAGGTTCCTTCGCAGCGGCAGATTTCTCTCCACCAGATGCGGCAGCAGGAGATTCCTTTTTGGCTGCCTCTTTGTAGGAATCGCTTCGGTAATCAGTGGTATAGAATCCCGATCCCTTAAAGATCAGACCTGCGCCAGTCCCGAACAGGCGCTTCACTTTTCCGTGTCCCCATTTCGGCAACCGGCAGAGCTCTTTCGGGCATTCGCGAAAAGCTACGTCACGCATCGACTGGAATGCATCGAAGTTCTGGCCGCACTTTTGACAAGAATACTCGTAAGTTGGCATCAGGATCGCTGGGAAGTCTGCCTTAAACAGATTAGAATTCAACTCCCAGGCCGGTGTGCTATTCCTAACCACGAATCCGCCTACGTCGAGGCTACGGCGTGACAGGTGCACACAAATGGACACGAAGACAATGACGAAGCACAAATGACGAATGACGAAGGAATGTCGAAGCCCGAATGACAAAAGCGCGATACGAGCTTCGCGACGCTTCCGGTTTCGTCATTCGGATTTAGTTCGTCATTCGTCATTCGGATTTCGTCATTTAAGGATTTGTGTTTATTAGTGGTTAATTATGACCTACGGCGTGAACGAGATTGCGGGGCTGTTTCCCAGTTTGATGGAAATCAAGGATGAATCATTGCGGGAAAAGGTTGCGGCGGTGTGGAACGAAGCCATTACCACAGGCTGCGGCGGGAAAGGCTGGACCTTTGACGAATTGCGCGCGGTCAAGTTCACCCTCCTGGCTGGCGACATCGACATGACCTTTATCGAGCATCTTAACTCCTGTGCGCGGCAATGCATCGCGATCGCGGACGTGCTGGAGAGTTCGTTCCGATGCGGCATTCCGGTCGAGCGCGATAACCTGATCGCTGGTGCACTGCTCGCCGACGTGGGCAAACCGCTCGAGTACGACAAGGACGCCTCGGGCAAAGTCATTCAGGGTAAATTTGGGCAGCAATTACGTCATCCGTTCAGCGGCGTCGCCCTGGCGCACAAGCATGGTATTCCCGGTGAAGTGCTGCACATCATCGCGACGCACAGTCATGAGGGCGACAAGGTAGAGCGCTCGATCGAATCGATCATTTTCCACCACGCCGACTTCGTGGACTTCGATATCGCAAAGGTGCTTGGCAAGCGCGCTGCGCAAAAGTGAAGTATTGAAAAGGCGATGGGCCCGCGAAACACGCTAATTGACGCGAATTTTCCGGTTCATCTATTATCTTTTAGCGTGGTTCGTGTGTTTCGTGGGTAAATCAGAATTGATATGGGCTTAACGCTGGTTGAGAAGATTGCTGGGCGCCACGCGGATGGACTTGACCCAGGGACCGTGGTTCGCAGTGGCGATTTTATCTCGATCCGCCCGCGCCACGTGATGACCCATGATAACACCGGCGCGGTGATTCCAAAGTTCAAGCAGATCGGCGCGACGGCGGTCCCAGATCCGGCGCAACCGGTTTTCGCCATAGATCACGACATCCAAAACACTTCGCCGGAAAATCTGGCCAAATACGCGAAGATCGAGGCATTCGCTTGTGAACACGGCATTGATTTTTATCCGCCAGGCACCGGCATTTCGCACCAGGTAATGGTGGAACAGGGCTACGTTGTTCCCGGTTCGATGGTGGTAGCAAGCGATTCGCACTCGAATTTATACGGGGCCGCCGCCGCCCTCGGCACGCCGGTGGTACGGACCGATGCCGCCTGCATATGGGCAACCGGCGTCACATGGTGGCAGGTCCCACCCGTGGCAAAGATGGTTCTCAAGGGATCGCTCTCGCCGGGTGTGGTCGGCAAGGATGTCATCATCGCGTTATGCGGACTCTTTAACAAAGACGAGGTGCTTAATCACGCCGTTGAGTTCGTAGGTGACGGCGTAACGAATCTTCCCATGTCCGCGCGCATGACCATTGCCAACATGACCACTGAATGGGGCGCGTTAGCGGGGGTGTTTCCTTTTGATGAAGTGACGGTGAACTATCTGCGCTCGCGCGTGCCCGAGTTCACGAACCCGAAACGACCGGGAACGCGGGGTGCGACGAGCCGCTCCGGTTACACGAATGGCGACATCGACGAGTGGTGGAAGAATCGAGCCAAACTCAGCGCTGACCCCGACGCGGAATACGCGATCGAATTGGAGTTGGACCTTGCGACGGTCGTTCCGCACGTTTCCGGGCCTAACGAAGTCAAAACCATGGTTTCGCTGCCGGAAATGGAACGGAAGCATGTGCCTATTCAGAAAGCGTATTTGTTATCGTGCGTGAACGCGCGCTTCGAAGATTTGCACGACGCCGCAGAAGTGGTGCGCGCCCGGGGCGGACAGGTGGCCGACGGCGTCGAGTTTTATCTCGCTCCGGCGAGCGCCGAAGTGCAGGCCAGATCGGAATCGAACGGCGATTGGCAAACTCTACTGGGCGCGGGCGCGATTCCGCTGCCGCCCGGTTGTGGCGCATGCATCGGACTGGGACGCGGTCTGGTGCAAAAAGGCGAAATCGCGATCAGTGCGACGAATCGCAATTTCAAAGGACGCATGGGCGATCGCGACGCGTTCGTTTATCTCGCCTCGCCTGCTGTGGTCGCCGCCAGCGCGTTGGCCGGATTCATTTGCGCGCCAAAAGATTTCAGCGACCAATCTGCTGGCATTACCGTTCGGCGCCCCCAAAAAAAACCGAGACCAACGGCATCGGTGCAGATCATGGAAGGTTTTCCGTCCAGTGTGCGAGGTCGTGTTCTGTTTATCGACAAAGACAATTTGAACACCGACGGCATTTACGCGGGCAAACACACTTATCGAGACGATATGACGGCGGAGCAGATGGCCGCGGTCACATTTGAAAATTACGATCCGAACTTCAACAGTCTGTATCAGCGCGGCGATGTCGTCGTCGCTGGATTCAATTTCGGTACTGGATCGAGTCGCGAACAAGCCGCCACAGCACTCAAGTTCAAAGGCATCCCTTGCGTGATCGCTGGCAGTTTCTCGGAGACTTACAAGCGCAACGCGTTTAACAACGGCTTCGTAGTGTTCGAGTGTCCCGAGTTAGTGACATACCTGCGCTCCGCCCTGACAAATCGCACACCCACGACTGTAGGGTCTGAAATCACAATCGATTACGCCAAGTCCATCTTGACCATCGATGGAAAATCATTTGCCTTTCCGCCGCTCAGTCCTGCAGCACAGGAATTGGTAGTAGCCGGCGGCGCAGAGAAGCTGGTAGCGTCGCGCCTTCGCGCGAGAGCGTCTGAATAACAAGCAAGCCAAACGACTTCGAACAGAAGATAACGAAGAGAACAAAGTTTCTTCCGAACAAATCTAAGATCTTCGCTTTCTTTGTTCCCTTCTGTTTCTCTTATCAGTGTCATCCGTGTAATCCGCGGTTGCTGGACGGGGCAAGAGCCACCTATGATGCGATATGAAATCCGATTTGCCGGCGCCGAGGTTCCGGCGGAGGGGCGAACAGCGGCAGCAGTTTCTGGTAAATGTCACGCAGAGCCGTGTCGTGTTCTAATAATGTCTTATCGATTTCAGTGAGGCGCTTCAGAATCGCCACATTCACTGCCCGTTTTTCCCGCTGCTCAATAAACGCGCGGATAACATAGACGTTGACTCGCGATCTCCCGATCGCTCGGTCGCCTCTACCAGGCGACCAATGCAGTCCATCCAACGGCGTCCCCGCACGTCGTATTCATAGCAATGGCGCGATCGCTTCGCAGGATGTTTGCGACCTGAAGCGCGCCATGCTCAGTAAAGGCCCATGGCCGATGAGTCTTACGTCGGCGCTTTCGCGATGTGGTCGCAAACTGCGACCACATGGCTAAGGAGGACGATGATGTGGTCGCAGATTGCGACCGCTTCGTTTCTCCTCTTGGTGTACCTTTGTCTAAGGTCGCAATTTGCGACGTTAAAGCCGCAAATTCTTCCGCGGTGAGTTGAAAGGCGAAGTCTTCAGGAAAACGCCTGCGATTGCGTCGAAATTGTTCATTAAGGCGCTTCGTGGTCACCCCATAAACCGCAGCGAGGTCGCTATCGAGCACGACCCTCTGTTCACGTACGCTGAGAATTCTAATGTCCGGCGCCTTATTCTCATTCTATGAACGGAAAGATACTATCACTCGCACGCACAAATGTTTTACAGAAGGGCAGCGAAGAAAACGAAGATTGTAATTTGGGCGGATACGAATCCTTTGTTTACTTCGTTTCCTTCTGTCAGCGCCCTGCCCGGGATCAGTGATCGGGCTACAGCAGCCATCCGCGTAATCCGTGGTCGGCTCAAAAACTACACGGCTCGCTTGCGGGTTGATGAGGCACCGATAAAGTCGCCTTCCTATGGCCAAATACAGAATTGCGTGGATGCCAGGCGACGGCGTGGGGAACGATGTAATGGAAGCGGCGCGGATCGTTCTCGATCGGATGAAATTCGATGCCGAGTATGTGCCTTGCGATATCGGCTGGAAATTTTGGTGCACGGAGGGCAACGCGCTTCCTCCATCTCCACACTAACATGCGGCCGTGTAAAAGTTATCCCGGCAACCCGTTGAACTATCGCGGTAACAAGATCACGAATCCGAGCGGCGAAGATGTGCTAATTGATCAGGTCGTGTTCCGTGAAAATACCGAGGGCATGTACGGCGGCGTCGAGTTTTTCCCGTTGCCGGAGGCTGTTTACACGGCGCTGTGCGCGAATCCGAAAATGAAGAAATGGAAGGAGAAGGGCCTTGAGAATGTCGCGCTCTCCACACGCATCATGAGCGTGCAGGGGTGCACCAATATTTGCAAAGAAGCCTTTGAATACGCAAAGAAAACCGGACGCAAACGCGTGACGCTAATCGAGAAACCAAATGTGCTGCGCGAGACCGGTGGATTGATGACGCGCTGTTTCCGCGACGTGGCAAAGGGTTACCCAGACATTTGGTCCGACGAGGTGAACATCGACGCCATCTGCATGTGGATGTTCAAGAATCCCCAGGATTACTCAGTGCTGGTGGCGGAAAATATGTTCGGCGACATCGTCAGCGATTTGTGCGCGGGCCTTGTCGGCGGACTCGGCTTCGCGCCCAGCGCGAACCTCGGCGACAACTACGCTGTGTTTGAGCCGACACACGGCTCAGCGCCGAAATACGCCGGTCAATACAAGGTCAACCCGATTGCCATGCTCCTAACAGTGAAACTGATGTTCGACTGGCTTAAGGAAAACGAAATGGCGACGCGTCTTGAAACCGCGATCGCGCGCGTCATTAAAGAAGGCAAAGTGCGCACCTACGACATGGGGGGCAAAGATTCCACGCTCGACACGGCTAAAGCGGTTGCTAATTACGCTACCGCATAATGGTGAGGTTTTCTCAGGCCCATCTGTTGGTTTGAAAAGAAACATTGACGGCAACTGAAAACCCGTGCTCGATGGAGGCATGAAGATAAGAACTATTGGATTAACTCTAGCGTTTTGTTTTTTCGTAGGAGCAGCGTGCTTCGCTGCCGACGATCCGAATATGGGCACGTGGAAGCTAAACGAAACTAAATCGAAGACTGCCCCTGGCATGGAAAAGCTTACCACCGTTGTTTATGAGGCTGCAGGCGACCAGGTGAAAGTTACTATCGACGGCACCGACGCCAACGGGAAGCCGATACACAATGAGTGGACGGGCAAGTTCGACGGAAAAGACTATGCGGTTACCGGTGACCCAACATCAGATATGCGCTCGTACAAGAAGATTGACGCACAAACGTTGAAGTTCACCGTTAAGAAAGGTGACAAGACAACCGCCACCGGGCGCATTGTCGTAGCAGCCGATGGCAAGTCCCGCACGGTGACGGCGAAAGGAACTGACGAGCACGGTAAGCAGTTCAAAAACACATCCGCATACGATAAGCAGTAACGGTCTGAATGCTCTCAAGGCAGTGATCATCTGCGAAAATCTTATGCGCGGATCTTACGGGTGAACGTTGCAGAGGCGGCTGTATCAGCCGCAAAAACAAGAAGAAGCCCGACGAAACATTCCGCCTCCGTTGAACTCTGGTTCCGAGATCACTCCGCGTGATTCGTGGGCAAAGATCCTCCGCTGATACTGAAAGCACCCATCGGTTTTGCGTCCGGATGCGGCTCTCTTTTCATCACATCATTTTCGATGTATCGGCGGAATTCATCGCCAAACAT
>WNGO01007108.1_pt1 | contig 10663 bp, 9 predicted proteins | sample 5400511 | NCBI WGS metagenome assembly WNGO01 (sample SAMN13153380, study PRJNA577476) | soil metagenome | isolation source: 20 cm soil or saprolite under Garry oak tree replicate 2 | place: USA:California | collected 2016-06-15
TTCCGTCCTGGATCGCGACATCGGCCTGGTAGCGCGAGAACCCGGTGCCGTCGACGATCATCCCGTTCCTGATCAGCAGGTCATAGGCCATACCATCCTCCGCCGCTCGTGCTTGGCCAGCGCCAGAATGATAACGTTGCGCGCGAGGGGAGTCCAACATGGCGTCTCACCAGGAACTCTTCAATCCGCTCCTGCCCGAGTTCCACGCCGACCCCTATCCCTTCTATCACCGCCTCCGCTCCGTCGCTCCCGTCTACCAGGCCCCGATGGGCCTGTGGGTCCTCACCCGGTATGACGACGTCGTCATGGTCCTCCGCGACGGGCGCTTCGGGCGCGACGGGTTCGAGCAGCTGCTCGCCGCGGTCTACGGTGGCGACACGGAGGCAGGCCGCCTCCCCCGGTCGATGCTGTTCCGCGACCCGCCCGATCACACACGCCTCCGCGCGCTCGTGAGCAAGGCGTTCACGCCGAAGGTCATCGAGAACATGCGGAGCCACATCCAGGACATCGTCAATCGCCTGCTCGAGCGCGGCCAGGGTGCGGGGCGGATGGACGTCATCGCGGATCTCGCGTATCCGCTTCCGGTCACGGTGATCTGCGAGATGCTCGGTGTGCCCACCGAGGATCAGGGCGCCATCCGTCAGTGGTCGGCCGACGTCGCCCAGAGCCTGGACGCCATCGGCCTGCCCACCGACGCCGAGATCGTGACACGTGGAAGAGCCGCGCGGCGCGAGCTCGGTGAGTATTTCCGAAGGCTGCTGCCCGAGCGCCGGCGGCAGCCGCGCGAAGATCTCTTGAGCTTGCTGATCGCGGCGGAGGAGCAGGGCGACAAGCTGACGGAAGGTGAGCTGCTGGCCACCTGCGTGCTGCTCTTCATCGCGGGCCACGAGACGACGGTGAATTTGATCGGCAACGGGCTGCTGGCCCTGCTCCGCAACCCGGCTGAGCTCGCGCGCCTCCGTACGGACTCGACGTTGCTTCAGAGCGCGATCGAGGAGCTGCTGCGCTACGACAGCCCGGTGCAACGGACGGCGCGCATCACGAACACCGACGTCGTGATCGACGGCCAGACGATCACGAAGGGCTCGATGGTCGTCGCCGCCATCGGCGCGGCCAATCGCGACCCGGCCCACTTCACCGATCCGGACCGCCTGGACATCGGCCGTCGCGACAACCGCCACGTCGCGTTCGGCTTCGGCATCCACTTCTGCCTCGGCGCTCCGCTGGCGCGCGTGGAAGGACAGATCGCGCTGGGGACGCTGCTGCGCCGGATGCCCAACCTGGCGCTCGCCGGCACTCCGACCTGGCGGGCGTCGTCCACGCTGCGCGGGCTGGAGGCGCTGCCGGTCAGCTTCTAAGCGCGCCGCTCCGTTTCGACGGTGCCGGTTACGGCCGCTTGACCCGCACGTCCTCCAACGGCCCCGAGTATGCGAAGCTCCTGATCAAGTTGATGCCCGGCTCCTCGACGCGCGGGCCGACGCCCCAGATGAACGCCAGCTCGTAGATCGGGATGTGCGTCACGCGCTCGTGCAGAATGCCCTGGATCTGATGGAGCAGGGCCTCGCGCTTCTTCGTGTCGGTCTCGCGCGCCTGGCGCTGGAAGAGATCCTCGACGTCGGGCATGACGCCAGCCGTGTAGATGCCGTTCTTGCTGACGTACGCCTCGAGGCGCGTGGCCGCGTTGCCGCCGGCGCCGGTGATGCCGACGATCAGGTTCTTGAGCTTCTTCTCGCGCCACGCCGTCGTCATGGCCGCGCGCTCCATCGTCCGGATCTTCGTCTTGATGCCGATGGTCTGGAGATACGCGGCCAGCGCTTCGCCCATCGAGAAGTACGGAGGCCACGGATAGAACTCCCCCGCGTCGAAGCCGTTGGGATAGCCGGCCTCGGCCATCAGCTTCCTGGCCTTCGCGGGATCGTACGGGTCCGGCTCGAAGACACGCGAGAACTCGTAGGCGCGCGGGATGATGCCGCCGGTGGGCTTGGAGAAGCCGAGCGTCTCGGCCTGGTTGAGCGCCTGGCGGTCGATGGCGAGGCTCGCGGCCTGACGAACGCGCCGGTCGTGCCAGGGCGATTTCGGATCCCACTGATCGGGGAGATCGATCCAGAAGACGGCCGGTGACTGGTTCGGCGCCACGAGCTTGAATCCCGGCGTGCGCTGAATGTCCTCGGCCACCGGCCCGGTCAGGAGATACGCGATGTCGACCTCGCCCTTCTTGAGGGCGGCGGCGCGCGTCGTCTCCTCGGGCAGGCTGCGATAGATGAGGCGCTTGATGTTGGGCACCTTGCGCCAGTAGTGCTCGTTCGCCTCCATCACCAGCTCGACGCCCGGCGTGAAGCTCACGAACTTGTACGGCCCCGCGCCGATCGGCGCCTTCTTGAAGCCGTCATCGCCCACCTTCTCGACGTAGGCCTTGGGCACGATCCAGCCGGCGCCGGTCGCTGACGTTCCGTAGAAGGTCATGAAGTCAGGCCACGGCTCCTTCAGATGGAAGCGCACTCGCCCGAGATCGACGATCTGGACTTCACGTACGCGCTCCTTGAGGAGTTTCGCCCCCGCGCCGCGGTAGCGCTCGAACGAGAATTTCACGTCCTCGGCCGTCACCGGATCGCCGTTGTGGAACTTGACGCCCTTGCGGATGACGAAGTCGTAGGTGAGCCCGTCCTTCGATTGCGTGAACGACTCCGCGAGGCTCGGCGTGTTCGGTCCCGCCGGCATCGGCTTCACCAGGGCGTCGTGGAGCGCGTACAGCACCATGAACGGCGTGATGATCCCCTCGGTCTCGGCCGGATCGAGCCAGCGCGAGGCGAGCGTGATGTGAACGCCCCACGTCATCGAGCCTTCGGGAGACGCCGCCGCTGGCGCGACACTGGCGATGAGAAGAAGGAACGCGAGAAGGTACGCCATGATTCAGCCTCCCTTTTGAAGGCCTCACTATAGCAGGGGGATGTTGGGACGTTGTTTGTGAATCTCTGGAAACTTTGTGAATCCTCGACGCGTCGTAACAACGCAGCTTCTTACGCGGCGGAGTCATCGTTCTTCTGCGGCATTTCCCCCGGGGCGCGAAATCCCCGCGTGAAATGCCCCGCTTCTTCGGTGTTGCGAACCTTTTTCGGCGATTCCAGGACGGTGGCGGTTGGAGGCGTTCAGGGCACGGATGTTGCGTCAGGGACGAGCGGGCCGGCGATCCGGCCAGCAACGGACAACCGAACTTACAGGAGGGCAAGCATGTATCAGGTTTCACGCGCGCTCCGGCGCGCAAGCGGCGCACTCATCGTTTCGGTCGGGCTCGCGTTGGCGCCGCCAGTCGCGGTTCCGAGTCAGGCAGCATCATCTGCCGGCTGCGAGGGCGGTGGATTCGTCATCAACGGGCTCAACGACAGGAGCACGATCGGCATCGACGGTCGATTCACGATCACCGCCGACAATCTCGGCCCGAGTGTCCTGGTGGATGGGAAGTACGTCGAGTTCACCGTGGTCTCGGAGACCTTCGGGGTCGAGGACTGGACGCTGACCGGAGAGCCGAACCCACTCGACATTACCGGCAACCGGCGCACCGTGGTCTTCGACAGCAAGACTCCCGATCACCGCGGCCTCGTGCTGACCGGTGACGTCACGGTCGAGCGCAAGGGCACTGACATCATCCTCGTCCGTCAGGGCCCCGGCCTGACGATGACGATTCAGGCGAAGGACTGCGCCAACGGCGGAATCTTCCAGATGGAGGTGGAGCGCAACGACGCGACGGCCACGAGATTCACCCACGTGCTTGGCGACGGCGTCTTCTACTTCGACAACCCGAACTTCCGCGCCCGTGAGGGCGACGTCGTACCCTTCAAGGACACCACCGTCACCGTCGCTGCACGGATCAACTTCGCGAATGATTCGTCGGGCGCGTTCGTGGGCAGGGACAGTCCGCAGGTCGCCACGCGAGTCCAGGAGCTGGGATGTGTGAACCACATCGCCACGCGGACGGGTGGCACCGCGACGGTGAGCCACTGCGGCGCCGTCTCGCGCTGGGACGTGGCAAGCGGTGGCCGCATGGGCCAGGTGATGGGCGAGGACGCGGTCGAGGTCGCGCCTCCCGCCACCACCTGCACACAGCGTTGCCAGGCGCGGGACCGGGTGAGAGGCGAGGCTATCGTGCTGGGGTTTCCGTTCCCCGTGCCGCTCGAGAGCCGGCTCCAGCCGCCGTTCCCGGCTCAATAACCGCGGTCGTCATCGTCTCTTCGGGTTTCGTGAGACCGCCCTGAGTACGACTGACGTCAGGGCGCGAGCTCAAAGTTCTGCGGTTCGGTAACGGGACGGCGCGGCTGCGTGTCGCGCCGCTTCGTTACCCAGCCGCCGGAGTCGAGCTCCCGTCCGGTCGTCCTGGACTATTTCGTGGTCTCAGACGTGTGTCCGCGGCGATCCTGATCAACCTTGTCATTCCATCGGACCAAGGTCCAATAGAGCGCCCGGCCACGCGCGCCTATTATTCCCCCATCGACGTCGTCGCGGGCGCGGACCGCGGCACAGCGACGAAGCCATGATACGATCCGCCTCCGCGGTCGAGATCCGGAGCGAACCGGCGGATGCACGACAGAAGCGGTGAGGAGCAATGTCGGACGTGGTCCAGGAGGAGCTGATGGTCCGAGCGCACGACGATGTCGGAGCCAGCGCGTTGTTCATGTGGAGGATGGTGGTCTTGTGGGTGTCGGTGGTGGCCGTGCTCGGGTTCATCGTCCCGTGCAGTGCCATCGCCGGGCCGCTCACCGACCAGGTCCGCGATTCCATCGACACTGTCCTGAAGGTGGTCTCCGACTCCGAGCTGAAGAAGGACGCCCGAACCGCCGAGCGACGGCGAATGATCCGGCAGGTGGCCGGCGAGCTCTTCGATTTCACCGAGATCTCGGCACGCAGCCTCGGACCGCACTGGCGAGCCCGGACCACGGCCGAACGCGAGGAGTTCATTGCCCTGTACGGCGATCTCCTCGAGTACTCGTACATCTCGAAGATCGAGATGTACTCCGGCGAGACGATCCGCTACCTCGGCGAGGCCGTCGACGGCGAGCAGGCGGTCGTCAGGACGCGGATCGTGACCAAGCAGGGGACCGAGATCCCGGTGGACTACCGCATGATGAAGAGCGGTTCCCGCTGGCTCGTCTATGACGTCAACATCGAGGGCGTCAGCCTGATCTCCAATTACCGCTCGCAATTCAACACGGTGATCCAGCGCTCGGGCTACCGGGATCTCGTCGCCAAGCTGAAGGCAAAGCAGGTCGAGCGCCCAACAGCCCAGCGCGCGACGCCGTAAGCTACCGGCCGACCTTCTGCAGGTATTCCGGGCCCACCAGGATCTCGCGCGGCTTGGCGCCCTGGCCGGGGCCGCCATGTTGATCAATTCGGTCCTGCTCCATCATGTCGATGAAGCGCGCGGCTTGCCTCTCCTTGGAAGCTTCAGATCGACGTGGGCCGAACTTCCGGCTCCTTTGCGCGCGACCGGCAAACAACCTGGAAGAGCACGGCACTCAACGCCCACAGTCCAACCCACGCGCCGGCGAACGGAACAAGACCCGAGAGATATCGATCGCGAATGAGCACGCTTGCCGAATTCCCCACGATATGGAATGCGACGGTCGGGAACAGGGACTGACGGCGCCGGTAGACTTCAGCGTAAACGATTCCCACCATCACCAGAAACAGGGTCTTGAAGGCGCTACCGTAGGACAACCGCATTGAGTGGCCGGCCGCCCAGAGGGCCGCGCTTGCCACGGCGGCGCCCGCCGGGCCAAACTTCCGAAACAGGAGTCCATAAGCAAAGCCGCGAAAGACCATCTCCTCGGCGATCGGGCCGAGAACCGCCGCGATGACATACCACGCGAGAAAATCACCCAGCTGGCCGTGATACGTCGTAGGCAGAGGCACCGAAGCCGCATTGTCGATGCCCGAGGAATCTCGTCGAACCCAGAGCATCAACACTGCGAACGCCGAGCCGAGGCCGAGCGCGATCCGCAGTGCCCAGAGCGCATTGTAGAGCGCCGTGCTTGGCTCGAAACCTAAGGCCCGCCACGGCCGACGATGCCTCCATCGAACAGGGACCCAGACGCTCGCCATTACGAGGAGCGCGATCCATGCGGGGATGATTGCCCACAGCGGCCCACCCGGCGTGAACGACCCGGCAGGAATAGGGACGAAGTTGATCACGGTGATGACGCCAAACACGATGATGAGATCGCGATAGCGCCATCGCTGACTCGCGAGAAACGACGACTCCGGCTGGTGCCGGGATGGAACAAATCCCATCAGGAGGACGGCGACAAACGGCACGACGTCCGTCAGGGTTTCGGCGCTGGGCCTCACGGGCCACATCAACTTCGAGACGGCTCGCGGACTACCGTCCCACCTTCTGCAGGTACTCCGGGCCCACGAGGATCTCGCGCGGCTTGGCGCCCTGGCCGGGGCCAATGATCCGGTCCTGCTCCATCATGTCGATGAAGCGCGCGGCCTTCGGATAGCCGAGGCCCATGCGGCGCTGGAGGAACGAGATGGACCCCGCGCGCTGGCCGATCACGAGCCGCACACAGTCCCAGTAGAGGTCGTCGCGCTCGGCGCCGTCACCGCCCGCTCCGCCCGCGTTGTCGTCGGTCGGGAGCTGGACTTCCTCGTACACGGCGCGGCCCTGCTTGCGCAGGAACTCGCAGATGGCCTTGACCTCCTCATCGGAGACCCAGGCGCCGTGCACGCGCGTCAGCTTGTTGGCCCCCGGCGGCACGAAGATCATGTCGCCGCGGCCGAGGAGCTGCTCGGCGCCGTTGGCGTCGAGCACGGTGCGCGAGTCCACCTTCGAGGCCATCTGGAATGCGATGCGCGTCGGGAAGTTGGCCTTGATGAGCCCGGTGACGACGTCGACCGATGGACGCTGCGTGGCGACGATCAGGTGGATGCCGACCGCGCGGGCGATCTGGGCGAGCCGGACCAGCGCCGTCTGGACGTCACCGGACGAGACCAGCATGAGGTCGGCCAGCTCGTCGATGACGACCAGCCAGTAGGGCAGCCGCTCGCTGGCCTCGACGGCTTTGTTGAAGCCCTCGATGTTACGCACCTGCTTGTTCTGCAGCAGCTTGTAGCGCTCGTCCATCTTGCCGACGATCCAGCGCAGGCGGGCCGCCGCTTCCTTGGCGTCGGTGACGACGGGCGCCAGCAGATGGGGAATCCCCTCGTAGATGGACAGCTCGAGGCGCTTGGGATCGATCAGCAGGAACCGCACCTCCGCCGGCGTCATCCGGTAGAGGATCGAGCAGATCATCACGTTGAGGCCGACCGACTTGCCAGTGCCGGTGGCGCCGGCACGGTGCCCCGACCGGGGATCGGCCCGACGATGCGCACGGCCGCGGCCTTCAGTCCGAGCGCGAGATCGTCGGCGAGATTGACGACCCGGCTGATCTTCACACCGGCGGCCGGCTCGAACTCGTACGACGTGATGATCGGCCCCGGGCTCACCTGCACGATCCGGCCCTCGACCTCGAAGTCGAGGAGCTTCTTGCGCAGGGTCTCGGCGTTGTCCTGCAGCTCCGCGTTGGTGAACGTGTGGTCGGGGCCGTCCGGCGCGTGAAGCAGCCCGGTGGCCGGCAGCTGGAACGACTCGGCGCCGCCCTTGCCGAAGTCGAACGTCTCCTGCCACGCGAGGCTTGCCGTCGCCCGCTTGCGAGGCTCGACGACGACGGGCGGCGGTGGCGTCTCCACGACGTCGTCGGCGACGTCGCTCGTCATCGCGGCCGGCATCTCGGTGAGCGGTTCGCCGGCAGCGGCGGTCGCCCGGCCGGGGTGGGCTGGCTTCGACCTGCGCCAGCGCTTGAGGCGCACGTTCACCATGCGCGAGACGGCGCTGTACGACACCTGCGTGATGAAGAGCACGCCGATCGGCACACCGGCGATGAGCACGAGCCAGGTGCCGAATTCTCCGAGCGAGGCCTGGAGCCCGGCCGTCACGCCCCAGCCCACGGCGCCACCGGCACCGGCGTGAGCGGCCTCCGGCCCGAAGTACGACGACGTCTCGGCTAGAAGACCGGTCGCGCTCAGCACGATGATGCCGAGGCCGACGAACGGCGCCCAGCCGTGCGCCGCCAGCGGTCGCATGAACGCGCTCAGCGCGATGATGACGAGCAGCAGCGGAAAGAGGAACCCGGCGTAGCCGAGCGCACGGAAGAACGCCCAGCCGAGCCAGACGCCGACGGGACCGACGGGGCCACGCTGAACGCCCGGCGCCAGCGCGGGATCGAACGTCGCCAGCGCGACCAGGCCGAAGCCGGCCGCCGCCAGCAGCAAGATAGCCTGCGCCTCGCGCAACCACCGGCGCGCCTCCTTCTTCTTGCGCGCGCGTCGGGGCCGGTCGGGCGTCGAGGCGATCGTCGCCATCACACCTCCAGGATGATCGGCAGCACGATGGGCTTGCGCTGGAAGCGCTGGTTGATGAACTGCCGCACGGTCGTGCGCACGAGGGCGCCGATGGCCTCGCGGTCCCCCGGGGTGGCGGGATCGCGGCCGGTCACCGCATCCATGACCGCCTGCTTGATCTCGTCGATGAGCGGCCGATTTTCCTGCATGTAGACGAACCCGCGGGAGGCGATCTCGGGTCCGCTGACGACGCGGCCCGTGCGATCGATCACCAGCGACACCGCGACCAGGCCGCTCTCGGCCAGGATCTGCCGGTCGCGCAGCACGACGCTGCCGATGTCGCCGATGCCCTTGCCGTCGACGAGGACGCGGTCGACGGGAAGGTGCCCGATCACGCGCGCCGCCGTCTTGGTCATTTCCACGACGGCGCCGTCCTCGACGAGGAAGACGCGATCGGACGCGAGGCCGACGCTCTCGGCCAGGCGGGCGTGACCGAGCAGGTGCCGGTACTCGCCGTGGACGGGCATGAAGTAGCGAGGCCGCGTCAGGTTCAGCATGAGCTTCAGGTCTTCCTGGCTGGCGTGGCCGGAGACGTGGACGAAGGCGTTGTCCTCGTACAGCACGTCGGCGCCGCGCCGCAGCAGCGCGTTGATGACGCGGCCGATCGTGCGCTCGTTGCCGGGGATCACGCGCGCCGAGATGATCACGAGGTCGCCGCGTTCCACCTGCATCGCCCGGTGCTCGCCCGTCGCCAGCAGCGAGAGCGCCGAGTTCGGCTCGCCCTGGCTGCCGGTGGACAGGATCACCTGGCGCCCGGGCGGCAGCGCGACGAGGTCGTCGAGCGGCATCACGAGGTCGGCCGGCACGCGCAGGTAGCCGAGCTCGCTGGCGACCCGCACGTTCTTCTCCATGCTCATGCCGAGGAGCGCGACCCGCCGGCCGTGCTCGGCGGCCAGCGTGAGCACCTGCTGGATCCGATGGATGTGGGAGGCGAAGGTGGCCACGACGATCCGGCCGCTTGCGCGCTGGAAGCGCTCGCGAAGCGCGACGCCGACGTCGAGCTCCGAGCGCGTGTGACCGGGACGGCCGACGTTCGTCGAGTCGGAGCAGAGCAGGAGCACGCCGTGCTCTCCGAGCTCGGTAAACCGTTTGTAGTCGGGGGTCTCACCGTCGAGCGGGCTCGGATCGAGCTTGAAGTCGCCGGTGTGGACGATCGTGCCGACTGGCGTGTCGATCGCGAGCCCGATGCCGTCGGCGATCGAGTGGGTCACCCGGATCGGCTCGATGCGAAACGGCCCCGCTTCGATGCGGTCGTGGGGCTTCATCGGCCGCAGATCGGCGGTCTCGAGCAGGTTGTGCTCCCGCAGCTTCTCGGCGACGAGCGCGAGCGTGAGCGGCGTCCCGTAGACGGGAATGCGCGTCGTGCGCAGCAGGTAGGGCAGCGCTCCGATGTGGTCTTCGTGGCCGTGGGTCAGCAGCACCGCGCGGAAGCCGTCGCGCTTGGCCACGGCGTACGAGAAATCCGGGATGACGTAGTCGATGCCCGGCAGCTCGTCCGGGTCGGGGAACATGAGGCCACAATCGACGGCGACGACGTCGTCACCGAACTCGACGAGCATCATGTTCAAGCCGATCTCGCCGAGGCCTCCCAGGGGGATGAGCCTGACGGCGGGCTCGGATGTGGATGGCTCCACGAAGACTCCTTTCGCAGCGGGCTCATCGTAGCACCGGGAGCTAGCGGGCCCGAAATTTAGAAGCGCCGACGACGCGCTCCAATGCGCCGATTTCGCTGAGGAAATCGTCGAGACGATCGTACCAGCCGGTCAGATCGCGTACCGAGTAGTGCGCGTTGGCGCCACTGGGATTCGGAATCACGAAGCAGCGGGTCGGGCCGAGACGGCCAGACTCGTGAGATTGGGCGCCGAGCGCGAAGGCCGAAGGCACGTCACGCAACACGCCACGCTGGAAGTGCTCCCAGGCGGTGCGGCCGTGGAAGCACGCGACGGCCGGTCGATAGCGCCGCAATCGCCGAAGACAGAGCGGCGCCCAACGCGCGACATCGCGGTCGGTCAGCGTGCTCGCGTTGGGGCTCGGCCGCTTGACGACGTCGGTGAACCCGATGCCGAAGTCGAGCAGCCGCCGGTCGAGCTCGGAGCCGAGCGCCGCGATCCCCAGCGCGCGTCGGATGGGCGCGGCGAGGCGCGACGCCGAGAACGCCGGCCAGAAGCGATTGTTCGGGCTCGAGAAGTAATGACCGCGCACGACCGAGCGCGTGCCGGGATTGATCCCG
>WNGO01003109.1_pt1 | contig 10658 bp, 7 predicted proteins | sample 5400511 | NCBI WGS metagenome assembly WNGO01 (sample SAMN13153380, study PRJNA577476) | soil metagenome | isolation source: 20 cm soil or saprolite under Garry oak tree replicate 2 | place: USA:California | collected 2016-06-15
AGGAGATAGAGCACGAGACTCGAGGCGCCGAGCGCGGGGCCGAGCAGGCCGCCGACGATCAAGACGGCGAGCGGCTGCAGCGTCACCGGTACCGGCGTGCCGGGAATCGGCACGGCCACCTGCGCGGCGAGGGACACGAGCGCCGTGCCGAGCATGACGGCGACCGTGCGGCGCAGCGCGAGATCGCGCGAGCTCGAGACCAACGGCTGGACTTGTTCCATTACATCATCTCCACGCTGAGGGCCACGGCATTGCCGCCACCGAGACACAGGGTGGCGAGGCCGGTTCGCTTCTTTTTTTCTTGCAGCGCATACAGCAGCGTCGTCAGCACGCGCGCACCCGAAGCGCCGATGGGGTGGCCGAGCGCGATGGCGCCGCCGTTCACGTTGACGCGATCCCAATCCCAGCCGAGGGCGCGGCCGTCGGCCAGCGCCTGCACGGCGAACGCTTCGTTCGCTTCGATCAGGTCGTAGTCGCCGATCTTGCTGCCCGCCTTTTTCATCAGGTTCTGCACCGCGAAAATCGGCGCGAAGAACAAGTCCTTCGGCTCACCACCACCCGTCGCGTAGGCCGTGACGCGCGCCAGCGGCTTCAAGCCATGCGCCTTGGCGAACGCCAGCGACGCCACCACCAGCGCGCTGGCGCCGTCGTTCAAGCCGGGCGCGTTGCCCGCGGTGACGGTGCCGTCCTTTTCGAACGACGGTTTCAGCGCCGCGAGCACCGCGAGGCTGGTATCGGCGCGGGGGCTTTCATCCTTATCGATGACGACCGCGCCCTTCTTGCTCGCGATCTCGACCGCGACCGTCTCCGCCTTGAAGCGGCACGCCTGCATCGCCGCCACCGCCTTCTGGTGGCTCCCCAGTGCGTACGCGTCCTGATCGGCGCGCGACACGCCCGCCTTTTTCGCCGTGTACTCGGCGAGGTTGCCCATGTGCTGATTGGAGAACGAATCCCACAGCCCGTCGCGGATCATGCCGTCCACGAGACTCGAGTCGCCCGCCTTGATGCCGCCGCGCATGCCGTACACGTAATGCGGCGCGTTGGACATCGACTCCATGCCGCCCGCCACCAGACACTCGGCATCGCCCGCCTTGATCGCTTGCGCCGCGAGCATCACCGCTTTGAGCCCCGAGCCGCAGACCTTGTTGATCGTCATGGCGGGAATGACACCGGACAGCCCCGAGTGGATCGCGGCCTGACGCGCCGGCGCCTGCCCTTCACCACCCTGCAGCACGTTGCCGAGGATGACTTCTTCGACCGTCGCGCCATCGACCGCGGCGCGCCGCACCGCTTCCTTTACGACCAGCGCGCCGAGCTGCGGCGCCGTCAGCGGCGCCAGGCCGCCGAGGTACTTGCCGACCGGGCTGCGGCAGGCGGACAGGATGACCGGTGTGGTGGCGTCGCTCATATGATCCTCAAACTAGTGCCGTCAAACTCCTGGTGCGAACTTCTTCCAGGATCTTTGTCAGAAACTCGTCCAGCGGCAGCACGACCTGCTTCTTGCCTTCGCCGCGCGCGCGAATCGCGACCGTCCCCGCCTCGGCCTCCCGTTGCCCCACCACCGCCATGTACGGCACTTTGTGCGTCTCGCCGTCGCGGATCTTGTAGTTCAAGGTCTCGGCACGCTCGTCCAGATGGGAGCGGATGCCGGCCGCGCGCAGCTTGTCGTGCACGGTGCGCGCGGCATCGAGCTGCGCGTCGGCGATAGGCATCACGCGCACCTGCTCGGGGCTGAGCCACATTGGAAAGACCCCCGCGAAGTGCTCGATCAGGATCCCCATGAACCGCTCGAACGAGCCGCACACGGCGCGGTGAATCACGACCGGGCGGTGCTCGGCGTTGTCCTCGCCCACGTAGATGAGACTGAAGCGCTCCGGTGCCGCATAATCGAGCTGAATGGTGCCCAGCTGCCACGCCCGGCCGATCGAGTCGGCGACATGGAAATCGATCTTCGGGCCATAGAAGGCGCCGTCCCCGGGGAATGTCTTGTAGGGCACCCCGGTCTCCTCCAGCGCTGCCTTGAGCCCCGACTCGGCGCGGTCCCACATCGCGTCGTCGCCGATGCGCTGCGGCGGGCGCGTGCAGAAATGCAGCTCGGCCTTCAAGTCGAACGTGCGGTAGAAACCGATGATGAAATCAGTCATCCGCCTCACTTCGGCGGCGATCTGGCTCTCCATCAGGAAAATGTGGCAGTCGTCCTGCTGGAATTGCCGCACGCGCGTGAGTCCCGAGAGCGCGCCCGAGACTTCGTTGCGGTGCAGCATGTCGAACGTGGCCATCCGCAGCGGCAATTCGCGATAGGAATGCTTGCCTGCCGAGTACAGCAGATAATGCGATGGACAGTTCATCGGCTTCAAGGAGAAGTCGTGCTCGCCGGTCTCCTTGTTCAGCACCAGGAACATGTTCTCCTGGTACTTTCCCCAATGGCCCGACTGCTCCCAGAGGCCCTTGTTGTACATCAGCGGCGTCTTGACCTCCTGGTACCCGTCGCGCATCAACGCGCGCAGATACTCGTTCAGCTCCCTGATCATCGTGGTCCCGCGCGCCGTCCAAAACGGCACGCCCGGAGCCCAGTGATGGAACATGAAGAGGTCGAGCTCGCGCCCCACCCTGCGGTGGTCGCGCTTCCGCGCTTCCTCGAGCCGGGTGATGTACTGCTCCAGCGCTTCCTTGGTAAACCACGCCGTGCCATAGATGCGCTGCAGCATCTGGCGCCGCTCGTCGCCGCGCCAATAGGCGCCCGCGGCGTGCAGCAGCTTGAAATGCTTGATGCGGCCGGTACTCGGCACGTGCGGGCCGCGGCACAGGTCCACGAACGGGCCGTCCGTGTAGACCGAAATGATCTCGTCTTCTTTCAGATCATCGATGCGCTCGAGCTTCAGCGGATCGTCCTTGAAGCGTTTCTTCGCTTCTGCGCGTGAGACCTCTTCGCGCACAAACGGGTAGTCCGCGTTCAGCACCTCCGCCATCTTTTTCTCGATCGCTTCGATGTCCTCCGGCGTGAACGGGCGGCCGATATCGAAGTCGTAGTAAAACCCGTCCTCGATCGGCGGCCCGAAGCCGATCTGCGCGTGCGGGAACAGCTGCCGCACCGCCGTCGCCAGCGCGTGCGCCGAGGAATGGCGCAGCACGTCGAGCGCCTGCGGGTCCTTGTCGGTGAGGATGGAGATCGTGGCGCCGTCGGGCACGGGACGGCCGAGGTCGCGCACATCCCCGTTGACGCGGATGGCGAGCGCGGCTTTGGCGAGTCCCGGACCGATCGCCTTGGCGACGTCGAGCCCGGTGGCGCCGGCCGGCAACGTTTTCTGGCTCCCGTCCGGGAGCGTGACGCGGATGGAGTCGGCCACGGCGGTCAGCGGACGTTCGCGGCGGGCGCCGCCGGCTCGAGCTCCGGCAAGTCGCGGCCGTGCACGAAATACAGCGCGACAGCCAGCACCAGAAGCAGGGCCAGCGTGCCCCAGCGCACCAGCCGCGCGAGCGGGACGACGTTTGATTCGTCGGACATTTGTGGGTATTCTAGCTATTCGCGTGACACTGTGACAGTTGCGCATACGGGGAAAGGGGAATGGGGACGGGGGAAAGGTCTCGTACCGTCGTACCGTTCCCCATTCCCCAGTCCCCCGTCCCCTTCTGTCTATATAGAGGAATGGCCACCCCCAAGCCGCTGGAGCTCCCGCCGCAGTACGCACCCGCCGACGTCGAAGCCGGGCTCTATCGCCGTTGGCTCGACCGCGGCGTGTTTCAGCCGCGCGAGGGCGCCAAGCCGTACGTCATCGTGATCCCGCCGCCCAACGTCACCGCCGTCCTGCACGTGGGCCACGGGCTCAACAACATCATCCAGGACGTGCTGATCCGCTTCGAGCGGATGCGCGGCCGCGCCGCCGAATGGCTGCCGGGCACCGACCACGCCGGCATCGCGACGCAGAACATCGTGGAGAAGCAGCTCGCCGCCGAAGGCACGACCCGCTTCGACCTGGGGCGGGAGGCGTTCCTCGCACGGATGTGGGCGTTCGTGCGGGCGACGGGCGACACCATCATCGAGCAGCTCAAGATCATCGGCTGCTCCTGCGACTGGAGCCGCACGCGCTTCACGCTGGACGAGGCCTACTCGCGGTCGGTGCGCGAGGTGTTCGTGCGCCTCTGGGAAGAGAAACTGATCTACCGCGGCCACCGCGTGATCCATTGGTGCCCGCACTGCCTCACCGCCCTGTCGGACGAGGAAGCGGAGCACCACGAGACCAGCGGCAACCTCTACTACATCAAGTATCGGCTGGCTGACGGCTCCGGCGACGTCACCGTCGCCACGACGCGTCCCGAGACGATGTTCGGCGACATCGGCCTGGTCTACCATCCCAAGGACGCGCGCTACAAGGGCCTCAAAGGCAAGCAGGTCACGATCCCGCTGTCCGGTCTCGCAATTCCCGTCGGCACGGACGAGGCAGTGGAAAAAGAATTCGGGACCGGCATGCTCAAAGTGACGCCCGCGCACGACGCCAACGATTTCGACATCGCCAATCGCGTGTGGCCCGATGCCGACAAGCCGCTCATACTGACTGAAGATGGACGAATGGGAGAGGAGGTCGGTCGAGGGCGGACAGGGACGGGCGAGGGCGGGCGGATACCGCCCGAGCTCGTGGGACTGGATCGCTTCGAGGCGCGTCGCAAGATCGGTAAGCTGCTCGAGAAAGCAGGCCTGCTCGCGAAAGTCGAGCAGCACCAGCACGGCGTGCGCCATTGCTACCGCTGCGACACGGTGGTGGAGCCGCGGCTCTCGGATCAGTGGTTCGTGAAGATGAAGACGCTCGCCGAGCCGGTGCTCGCCGCGTACCAGCGCGGCGAGTTCAAGATCATCCCCGAGCGCTGGCGCGCCACGTTCGAGAACTGGATGGCGGGAATCCGCGACTGGAATATTTCGCGCCAGCTGTGGTGGGGCCACCGCATCCCCGTGTTCACCTGCACCAAGTGCCAGCACCAATGGGCCGACCGCCAGGATCCCGCGAAGTGTCCCAAGTGCGGCGGACCGGTCGTGCAGGATCCCGACGTGCTCGACACCTGGTTCTCGTCCTGGCTCTGGCCGTTCGCGACGTTCGGCTGGCCCGAAAAGACGCCCGACCTGGCGCGCTTCTATCCCGGGCACACGCTGGTGACGGCGCCCGAGATCCTGCAGCTCTGGGTCTCGCGCATGCTGATGTCGGGGTACCACTTCATGGACCGGCGGCTGCCCTTCGACACGGTGTACTTGACCGGTACGGTGCGCGACACGCAGCATCGCAAGATGTCCAAGTCCCTGGGCAACGGCATCGATCCGCGCGACGTGGTGCGCCTCTACGGCACCGACGCGCTCCGCTGGACGCTGATCGGCGGCGGCTCACTCGGCGCCGATGTGATCGTGGACCCGAGCGATCTCGAGACGACGTTCGCCTCGGGCCGCAATTTCGCCAACAAACTATGGAACATCGGGCGCTTCATTCTGAGCCAGCTGCCGGAGCGGGTGCCGGCGATCGATCAGATCGACCGCGCGCAGCTCACGCTCGCCGACCGCTGGATCCTGGCGCGCACCCAGGCGGCGATCGCGCAGGCGACGCAGGCGATCGAGGAATTCCGCCTCGACAACGCCGCCGAGGTCGCGTTCCAGCTCGCCTGGCGCGACCTGGCCGATTGGTACCTCGAGGCCGTGAAGCCGCGCCTCAGCGCCGGCAACGCGGCCGCGGTGCACGCCGTGCTGGCCTACACGTTCGACGTGGTGCTGCGGCTGCTGCACCCGGTGGTCCCTTTCATTACTGAGGAGCTGTGGCAGAAGCTGCCGGGGCGGGCGGCGGCGGACCTGTTGATCGTCGCGGACTGGCCGCGGGCCCGGGCCGAGCTGCGCGATCAACCGGCGTACAACGAGTTCCAGCGCGTCCAGGAGGCGATCACCGCGATCCGCAACATCCGCGCGGAGTACCGCATCGCGCCCAAAGAACGCCTCACGGCCACGATCACACCGAAAACAAAAGGCGCGCAGCAAGCGCTCGCCGGCGAGCGCGACACGATCGTGCGCCTGGCGCACCTCGCGGGCCTCGAGCTCGGCCCCGCGCCCAAGGACGGCGGCGGCGGCCACGCCGTGCTGCCCGATGCCAGCGAAGTGTTCGTGGCCTTCGGCGGCGCCATCGACGTTCAGCAGGAATGCGGCCGGCTCTCGACCGAGCTCGCCCGCCTCGACCAGCAGCTCGCCGCGCTCGCGGCGCGACTGTCGAACCAGAACTTCGTCTCCCGCGCGCCCGCCGACGTGGTCGCCAAGGAGCGTGAGAAGGAGCAGACGTGGCGCACGCAGCGCGGCGTCCTCGCCGACAAGCTCAAAGCGCTGGGCTGCTCTTAGCGCTCGCCTGCGCCGGCGGCGCCGGCTGCGCCAGTCAGGGCGACCCGCCGGGCGGGCCGCCCGACACGGCGCCGCCCCAGATCATGACGGTGCGGCCCGACTCGGGAGCGGTGCTCCCCAACTTGAAGGGCGACGTCGTGATTCAATTCAACGAGGTGATCGACGAGATGCCGGGATCCTCGGGCGGCGCGTCGGGCATCTCGGGCCTCGCCAAGCTCGTGACGCTCTCGCCCGTCGCGGGTGACGTGAAAGTCTCATGGCACCGCAGCGCCATTCACCTGCACCCCAACGAAGGGTGGCAGCGCGGCCGCGTGTACCGTCTGGAGCTCTTTCCCGGCATCACGGACCTGCGCCACAACATCATGAAGCAGGGCCGCACCATCGTGTTCTCGACGGGCCCCGCCCTGCCCCACGCCGCCATCAGCGGCACCGCGCTCGCCTGGGTCGAGCAGCGCGCACTGACGCAAGGGTTGATCCTCGCGGCGCTGCGCCCCGACACGGTGCCCTACGTCACCTACAGCGACTCGGCCGGCAACTTCACGCTCACCGGGATTCCGCCGGGCAACTATGTCGTCTATGCCGTCGCCGACCAGAACAACAATCGCCGCATCGACCGGCGCGAGGCCTATGACTCCGCGAACGTGCACGTCGACTCCGTGGCGACGGCCGTGCTGTGGACCTTCGCGCACGATACCGCCGGCCCGCGGCTCCATGCGGCCACGCTCGTGGACTCACTCGCCCTGCGGCTCGAGTTCAACGCCGCACTCGATCCGGCGACCCGGCTCGACACGAGTGCGGTGCACGTCTTTCTGCTGCCCGATACCGCGCCCGTGCCCGTGACGGGCATCTACGCCGCCGCCGCGTACGACTCGGCGCGCGCGCGCGAGCGCGCGGTGCAGGATTCGCTCAAGCACGCCGCCGACACGTCGCGCCGCGCGGCCGTCGACACGAGCCAGCGGGCTCCGCCGCCGGCCGGGCGGCCGGGCGGGCGGGCGGCTGGGCCTGGCGGTCCGGCGAGCCCGGGTGCGGTCGATACGCTCGCGCGCCACCTGCTCAAGCAGCGGGCCGTGCCCACCGACAAGATCGTGGTGCGCGTGAGCGTGCCGCTCAAGCCGGGCAGCAAATACCTCGCGCGCGTCCGCGGCGCCACCAACCTGAACGGCGCCAAAGCCGACGGCGCGGCGGTGCTCGCGGTGCCGGTCCCGAAACCCGCCGCGAAGGACTCCACGCGCGTGCGCAAGGACACGACCCCGTGAACGACCCGCGCCGGCGGCTGCCCGCCGTGGACGCTCTGCTCGCCCTGCCGGACGTGACGCCGCTGCTCGCGGCGCAGCCGCGCGGCGTGGTGCTGCGCGCCGCGCGTGAGGCGCTCGACGCCGCGCGCGCCAACGGCGGCGAGGCGCCGGCGGAAGGTTGGGGTCCGGTCATCGCGCAGCGCGTGCGCGCGCTGGCCGAGGCGCGGCTGGGCCCGGTGATCAACCTCACGGGTGTGGTGCTGCATACCAATCTCGGCCGCGCGCCGCTCGCTGCTGCGGCCGTGCGGGCGATGACCGCCGTCGCCGGCGGCTACTCCAACCTCGAGTACGATTTAGGGAAAGGCGCGCGCGGCTCACGCCAGGCGCTGTGCCGCAACCTGTTGACCGAGTTGACCGGCGCCGAAAGCGCGCTGGTCGTGAACAACGCCGCGGGCGGCTTGCTGCTGGCGCTGGGCGCGCTGGCGCGCGGCGCCGACGTCGCCGTGTCGCGCGGCGAGCTGGTCGAAGTGGGCGGTGGGTTCCGTATCCCCGAGATCATGGCGCGCTCCGGCGCCCGCCTGATGGAAATCGGCGCCACCAACCGCACCCACAAGAAGGACTACGAACAGGCGATCGCCGGCGGCGCGCGGCTGTTGCTCAAGGTGCACCGCTCGAATTTCCAGGTGACGGGCTTTACCGCGGAGCTCGAGCCGGCGGATGTCGCCGCGCTCGCCCGCGCGCAGGGCCTGGCGAGTCTGTTCGACCTCGGCTCGGGACTGCTGCTCGATCTCACGCCGTGGGGTCTCAGCGGCGAGCCCACCGTGCCGCAGGCGGTCGCCGCGGGATTCGACCTGGTGGTGTTCTCGGGCGACAAGCTGCTGGGCGGGCCGCAGGCCGGCATCCTGGTGGGCCGCCGCGCGGCCATCGAAGCGTGCCAGAGCGATCCCGTCGCCCGCGCGGTGCGCGCCGACAAGCTCACGCTGGCGGCATTGGAAGCGACGCTGGGGCTGTATCGCGACCCAGCCATCGCGCGTGCGGAGATACCGGTGCTGCGCATGCTGACGGAGAACATCGCCGAGATCAAGCGTCGAGCAGAAGCGTTGCACAGCGGCCCGCTGGTCGACGGCTTCTCCGAGGTCGGTGGCGGCTCGTTCCCGGGCGCCAAGCTGCCGACCGTCCTCGTCGAGCTGTCGGTTCCGGGAGTGTCGCCCGACGCGCTGCTCGAGCGGCTGCGCGCCGCCACGCCGCCCGTGATCGCGCGCATCGAGCGCGACCGCGTGGTGCTCGACGCGCGGACGTTGCTGCCCGATCAGCTCGACGCCGCCATCGCCGCCATTCGCGGGAGCCGCGATGGCTGACGCCGTCTTCCTGGACCGCGACGGCACGATCGTCGAAGATCCGGGATTCCTGCACGAGCCGGGGAAAGTGCGCCTGCTGCCGGGCGCGGGCGAGGCCATCCGCCAGCTCAACCAGGCGGGGTTCCTCGTCGTCACGGTGAGCAATCAGTCCGGCATCGCGCGCGGGCGCTACACGGTCGTGGATTACGAGGCGGTGCAGCGCCGCCTGGCCGAGCTGCTGGCGTCACATCAAGCCCACCTCGACGGCTCGTATTTCTGCCCGCACCACCCCGACGTCACCGGCCCGTGCGACTGCCGCAAGCCGGGCGTCAAGCTGTTCCAGGACGCGCGCACCGCGCTGGGGATCGACTTCGCGCGTTCGTGGTTCGTGGGCGACCGGCTGTCGGACGTGGAACCGGCGCGCGCGTTGGGCGGGCGGGCCATTCTCGTGGAGAGCGGTGACGGCCGTCACCACGTCGCGGCGGCCCGCGCCGTGGGGTTCGCGACGGCGCCGGACCTCGCGGCGGCGGTCGCCCTGATTGTGCGCGGCGGCTAAGACCGCGAGATTGGTGCGTCACCGGACACCGCCTCAACAGGAGCAACCCCCGTGGTCGTCGCTCGCTCGCTGACCGTGCTCGCGCTGTTACCGCTCGCCGCCCTCGCCCAGAAGCCCGTGCCCGTGCGGCTCGACATCCCCTCCGTCAAGAAAGCCGTCGTCACCATCCACGCGCTCGACGCGAGCGGCGAGGCGGTGGCCAGCGGTACCGGCTTCTTCGTCACGGGCGGGTCCGTCGTGACCGCGGCGCACGTGCTGCAGGGCGCGGCGTCGTGTTCGGTGGAACTGTCCGACGGCCAGACCATGCGCTGCTCGGTGGCCGCATCCGACACGGGAAAGGACGTCGTGATGCTGCTGGTCGGCGGCCAGCCGCCCGCGACGCTGCGCTGGGGCACGAGCGACGACGCCAAGGACGGCGACGAAATCACCGTCGTGTCGAACCCGTTGGGCGAGCTGCCGGGCACGGTCTCCAAGGGCATCGTGTCGGCGTCGCGCGTGGTGAGCGGGACCAAGCTGATCCAGATCTCCGCGGCGATCTCGCACGGCTCGAGCGGCGCGCCGGTGCTCGACAGCCATGGGCAAGTGATCGGCATCGTGCGCAGCACCATCAGCGAGGGGCAGTCGCTGAATTTCGCGACGGCCACCGACGCGGTGCGCTACATGCTCAACAGCCCTTCGGCCGTAGCCGAAGCGCAGGGCTTCTTCGCGAAGCCGGCGGCGGCACCGGCGCTCGTGACGACCGCGCCCGCGGCCGGCGGACAGGGCCGTCGCACCATCCAGGTCGGCCAGACGGTGAACAGCACGCTGTCGAGCACGGATGAGAGTTACTCGGACTCGACGTACTACCAGCGGTGGTATTTCAACACGCGTCCCAATACGTCCGTCACGCTCGACCTGGCGTCGGATGACTTCGATCCCGTCCTGCTGTTGAGCGGCCTCGACTCGACCGTGGTGGACGTGCGGCATCGCGGACCGGGGTGCGCCGCCCGTATCTCGCTGGTCTTCCCCGGCGCCGGCCCGTACTCCGTGGTGGCCAACACCAGCGTCACGCCGGTGCGGCAGATCGGCCGCTACACGCTGTCGCTCACGCAGGGCATCAAGCCGCTGCTGCCCGACGACGACTGCACGCCGGCGACGGGGTCGGTGGCATCGGGCTCGTCCTCGTCCTCATC
>WNGO01003110.1_pt1 | contig 10656 bp, 5 predicted proteins | sample 5400511 | NCBI WGS metagenome assembly WNGO01 (sample SAMN13153380, study PRJNA577476) | soil metagenome | isolation source: 20 cm soil or saprolite under Garry oak tree replicate 2 | place: USA:California | collected 2016-06-15
CGCTGACGACTTGACCCAAGATGTATTCATCCAAGTCTTCAGGAAGGCCTACACCTTCAGAGGCGACGCTGAGTTCACGTCCTGGCTGTACGCGGTCACGCTGAATTTCGTCTTTCAATTACCCACAAATATCATGGATTTCACCGACAAAGCGAGATGAGGGAGTAGGTTCGGCCTCAGGGTAGGCACTTCTGAAAGGCGTGCGAAAAGTGGCGAACTGTGGTCATGAAGCCACGCCGGGGATTTGCAAAGTCGCATTCTGACGGATGGATCGATAAGGAGTTGGCGAGTTGCAGGTTTAGGGATGAACGCCACGCCCGCCGATTGCGAAAGCTTCTGGGACAACTCTCTGATCACATCGGGGGAAGTATCCCGTGGGCAAGTCAAGACTGGGCGAACACCAAGGCGGCCTACCGATTTTTCTCCAATCCGCGCATCAGCGAAGAAGAGATTCTGGGTGGGCATTTTCAAGCGACCGGGGAGCGAATCCGGGCCTGTGGTGCGTTGATCCTGATGTTGCATGACACCAGCGAATTCACCTTCCACCGCCATGACACAGCTCCCGTGGGCATTCTCAATAAGTCTTATATGCGCAAGAACAAGAAGGGGCGCCCTCTGCACTACACCGTTTGCGGCATTCTGATGCACTCCAGCCTGGCGGTAACGAGCGCAGGTTTGCCGCTGGGATTGGCCGCGATCAAGTTCTGGACACGCGATGAATTCAAAGGCTGCAATGCCCTCAAAAAGAAGATCAATCCGACGCGGGTGCCGATCGAACGCAAGGAGAGTTATCGCTGGCTGGAAAATGTGCGGCAGTCAACGGCCCTGGTCCAACACCCCGAACGCTGTATCCATATCGGCGACCGTGAAAGCGACATCTACGAACTGTTCTGCTCCGCGCAACAACTGGGCACGCATTTTCTGGTGCGCACCTGCGTGGATCGTCTGGCGGGAGACGGCAGTGGAACCATCGCTGAGGAGATGAAGCATGTTCCGGTGCAAGGCCTACACCGCCTTGTGATCAGAAACAAGCACGGCAAAGTGTCCGATGCCGTGCTGGAGCTTCGCTATCGCCGTTTGGTTGTGCTTCCGCCGATTGGCAAACAGAAGAAGTATCCGCCGTTGGTGCTCAGCGTGATCTATGCCCAAGAGCGCGGCCAACCGCAAGGACGAGAGAGGATTGACTGGAAACTGCTCACCGATCTTCCCGTCCGTTCCTGCCTGCAGGCGATAGAGAAACTGGAATGGTATGCGCAGCGCTGGAAGATCGAAACCTTCCACAAAATCCTCAAGTCCGGCTGTCGAGCGGAGGAATCCCGACTGCGGACCGCCGAGCGGTTGGTAAATCTGGTCGCGATCTTCTGCATTCTGGGTTGGCGCATCTTTTGGATGACAATGATCAACCGTGATCAGCCAAAAGCCGCACCCCACACGGGGTTTACGGAACTGGAACTGTTCTTACTCGACACCCTGATTCGAGACAAGACTGCCGACAAACCCACGAAATCACTGGGGGCTTATCTGATCAAACTCGCTCGGCTCGGCGGCTATCTCGATCGCGCACATGATCCGCCGCCCGGCAACAAAGTCATGTGGAGAGGCTTGACTCGTTTAACAGACATCGAACTGGGGGCTATCATCGGTGCTCAACTTGTGGGTAATTGAAAGTTCAATCGAACGCTTACTGCACTTGTTCTTCAACCTTCAGGATCTGATCCGAAGGCACGTCTCGTAGCACCTGCCGTGTGCCGCTGGGCCACTTGATCTCGATTTCGCGGATGACTCGTGAACCGCCAAGGCCGAAGTGCACACGAGGGTCGCTGGCACACGCGTAGCCGACCGCGGTCGTGGCATGGTTGTATTGAACTTTACCGTCTTCACCTGTGATGCGCACTTTCGCCCCCAGGCCCATGCGATTGCTCTTCTTGCCGACAAGCTTCAGGATGATCCAGTGATTACTGTTCTTTGAGATATTGTGAAGATATCTCAGGGATCCGTTAAGGACTGTAACGACCGCATCGATTCGTCCGTCATTATCTATATCTCCAAAGGCGACTCCACGGTGTGCGGCCGCCACCTGGAAGTCGGGACCCGCTTGGCTGCTGACATCCTCGAACTTGCCATTTCCCAGATTGCGCAGAACCGAATTGGGCTCCTCATACTTGCGATTGGAAAATTGGGCGATGTTATCGAGAACGTTGCTGCGGGCGACGAACAGATCCTTCCATCCGTCATTATCGAAATCGAAGATTCCGTTTCCCCATCCAGACATCGTGCGAGTCACTGCCAACTGGGCGGGAAGTGTTTGCTCCACGAACTGGCCGCCACCGACGTTGTGAAATAACGGGAACGATTCGTTCTCGACTGCCGTATGCCACAGATCGGGACGCCCATCATTATCGACGTCTTTGAAATCGACCCCCATGCCGGAAAGGGCGCTGCCGCTCTGGGCATACGCAACACCCGCTTCCAGAGCAACTTCCTCGAATTTCTTGCCGCCAAGATTATGAAGGAGGAAGTTGGGATGATTGTCATTGGCCACAAATATGTCTATGAATCCATCACCATCGTAGTCGGCGACGGCGACTCCCATGCCTTTCCCGAAGTACTTGGCGATTCCAGTTTCTACGGAAACATCGGTGAAGGTGCCGTCGCCGTTGTTGCGGTACAGAGTATTCGGGAGATTCGCATAATTGTTGGGATGGCAATATGCACGCAGCTTGGGAGTCGGGCCGCAGTATGGGTCCTTATTAACCTCCCACTTGCAGTAATTCGACACGAACAGGTCCAGCAGGCCGTCATTGTTGTAATCGACCCAGGCTGCCGACACGGACCACATCTTTTCGCCATCGAGAAAGCCTCCACCCGTCCCGGATTTGTCGGTAACATCGGTAAAGGTGCCGTTCCCGTTGTTGTGCAGCAACTGATTCCTTCCCACGTTTACGATGTAGATGTCGGGCCAGCCATCATTGTCATAGTCGCCAACAGCTACGCCCATGCCATAGCCGATACCAGCCACACCTGCTGCCTCGGTTACATCGGTGAATGTTCCGTCATGATTGTTGTGGTAGAGGCGGTTCCAGTACTTCGGACTTTCTTTCTGAAGTGACGGAATTGCGCCACCGTTTACCGCCAGAACATCGAGATAGCCGTCATTGTCGTAATCAAGCAGCGCCACGCCGGCTACCATGGTTTCAGGCTGATTCTTGTTCGGCGTAGGGCTGCTGTCGGTGAAAAAAGCCAGACCCGAGCGTTGCGAGATCTCCTCAAAAACAATAGGGCTACTAGTGGACGCGGCGATGAGAACGCCTGTCCCGAGCAGAATTCCAGATAGAATGCGGAAATAGGACTTCATGCCCAGCAATCAGTCTAGCATCTGGCAAGCGCTGGCAAGCGGCTTTTGCCTAGTGGTCGCATGCCTTTTTCTCCTGTCGTCCGGGTCAGCACCAGCAAGCAGACGGCCTGGCTTTGTGGACTTCGCGCCACGATCCAAAGTTACGTATATCAGCAACAACAGCCCCGGCGGGCATAAGTACTTCCCGCAGCCAATGTGTGGAGGAGTGGCCATTTTCGATTTCGATAACGATGGCAGGATGGATATTTTCTTCACCAATGGCGCACAGATACCGGAAATGAAAAAGACGAATCCCTCCTACTACAACTGCCTCCTTAAGCAGAGGCCCGACGGGACGTTTGAGGATGTGACAGCCAAAGCTGGTTTGCTGGGTGAATCCCTCGATTTCAACTTCGGGGTCGCAGTCGGTGACTACGACAACGACGGTTATGAAGATCTATTCGTCTGCGCAGCGGGCCGGAACACGCTCTATCACAACAACGGCAACGGGACCTTCACCGATGTGACTGGCATTTCAGGAATCGGCACCAAGCCGCCTGACACGCTCAGCGTCGTTGCCGCGTGGTTCGATTATGACAACGATGGTCTGCTCGACCTGATTGTCTCGAACTACACGTTCTGGACGCCCCAGACTGATCTCCGCTGCACAATGGGAAGCACCGAGTACTACTGCGACCCCAGACGCTACAAGAGCGTGCCTCATCGTCTCTACCACAACCTCGGCAACGGTAAGTTCGAGGATGTGACGGAAAAGTCAGGTTTGGCGAAATCGCCAGGCAAGGGAATGGGGATCTCGATTGCCGACTTCAACGACGACGGCTGGCCGGACATATTCATTGCCAACGATACCGAACCCAACTCGCTGTTCATCAACATGCATAATGGAAAGTTCGAAGAACGAGGGCTCGAACTGGGAGTTGGCTACGACGACAATGCCCGCACCGGATCATCGATGGGCTCGGACGCGAAGGATTTCGACAACGATGGCAAGGTCGATATCTTCTACAACAACCTCCGGCAGCAGGTCTGGCAACTGCTCAGGAATGATGGCCAATTATTCAGTTATGCGTACTCCTCGAAAATTCAGTCGATGAGCGTGCCTCACTCGGGATGGAGCAACGAGTTCATCGATTACAACAACGATGGCTGGAAGGACATTTACTCCGCCAACGGCGACGTCGACCAGGTCAACGAATCATCTCCCGAACACGATACCATGTTCGAGAATGTCGACGGCAAAACCTTCATAGACGTGTCCGAGGAGATGGGCAAGGACTTCTTGCGCAAGGGGTACCAACGAGGGTCGGCAATCGGTGACCTCAACAATGACGGCTCTCTTGACATTGTGGTTACCTCGCTCAACAACACCCCCAGAATTTTGATCAATACCGCCGATAGCGGTAATCACTGGCTGATGCTGAATCTGATCGGGCACAAGAGTGCGCGCGATGCCATCGGAGCCAAAGTCAAGCTCACTGCGGCCTCAGGTCGCGTGCTCTATAACCATGTCTCCGTTATCACCGGGTTCATGTCTTCCAGCGACAAGCGGGTTCACTTCGGGCTGGGCCAAGAGTCCAAAGTTGCATTGATTGAGATCCGCTGGCCTAGTGGAGTTCGGCAAGTTCTGGAGGACATCGCCGCTGATCAGTTCTTGAAAATAGACGAGCCTGCCAAGTAGCCGGTGGATGGCGTGGGCGTTACCGTCTGGGCTGAGCTTCTCCTTTGACCTTCGACTGCTCCGCGTCCTGCTCCGCTTTGAGCTTCTGCACGATCGCACGCTCGCGGTCCCCGTCTTCTTTGCGCCTCAATCGGTAATAGACCTGTGCGAGGGAAACGTGTGGCTCAATGAACTCCGGGTACTGCTTCACCAGAGACTCCAAAGCGCTAAGTGCCCGGTTCATGTCTCCAGCGGCTAGGTAAGTCGCCCCGACCTGATAGAGCGCGCCCGGATCCTTCGAACGAACCAGCAAGGCACGGTCCAGTAGCTGATGAGCACGCTCGTAGTTCCCTTCTTGCTTCAACAGGACCGCCAGCCGCACGTTCGACTCGAAGTCGTTGGGATTCACGGCGAGCTCTCTCTCAAACGCCTCCCGTGCTGCCGTCATGTCCCCGCTGGCCATCTGCGCCTGGCCGAGGTACGAATAAACGTCCGGCAGATTCGGATTAATCTCTGCCGCCTTTGTGAGGTCCGCGATGGCCTCGGGATATTCCATTGCCTCGAACTTGGTCATTCCCAACAGCAGGTGGGACTCCGCCGACTCGCCATTGCGCAGAATACGGTCAATCACCGCCGCCCCTTCCTCGCGCTGCTTGTTCCTCAGGAGGGCCGTTCCCAGCATGTAAGCGATAGCATGATCGTCGGGGTGAGCTTTCGAAACGGGCTGCAACAAAGTGATCGTCTCTTTGTTCTCCCCCATGCGCAGGTAGCAGTCGCCGAGCAGTTGCACAACCTGCATGTTGCCTGGATCCTGGCGATGGACGCGCGTCAACTGGGTTGCCGCGTCTGCGATGCGTCCCATCTTGTAATAGGCGAGCGCGAGATTCAGCCGTGCGGCCGGAAATGACGGCGACTGCTTGAGCGCAACCTTGTACTCCGAAACGGCTTCCTCATAACGACCCAGACCAGCCAGCGCCACGCCTAGATTGGTGTGAATGGGCGTGGCTTCGGGATGAAGTTTGAGGAACTGCTTGTAGCCGGTGACGGCACCAGCAAGATCCCCTGCCTGCTGCTTCTGCATGGCATCCTCGACCAGCTGCTGCGGTGAGAGCTGCGGAGCCTGTGCACAGAGAAGAGAACTGAACAGCAGTATGGGAAGAAGAAGCAATCTATGCATACCGCGCGGCCGTTGCTAATAAGTCTACAGCAAAAGAAAGGGATGGCCGAAGCCATCCCATTCTGGTTAGGGAAACGTCTCGAGTTTAGAAGTAGTACTTGACCGCCATCTCGACGATGCGGTGCCCCTGTTTCTGGGTGACATAACCGAACGTCGAGTTGCTCTGCGTGAAAGCACCCGTATTATCTTGCTGGAAGGTGAGCCCGAGATTGTTTCCGTTAAACGACCACAGCGGATGGTTCATCCAGTTGTAGAAGTTGAAGCGGAACTGCAGTTTCTGGCTCTCGGTGATGGCAAAGTTCTTGAACAATGCCATATCCCAGTTGAAGTACGCCGGCCCATAGATGGCCGGCAAGACAAACGGGCCGTTCTGACCCACCTGCGATGGGGCCGCGAAGCAACTCCCATTGATGTACTGGTGCGTTTTTAGCCCACTCTCTGGATTGCAGGTCACCATGGGATTGAGTTGGATCTCCGTCGTGCCCAGCAAGGACTTATTGTTGAGTGCGAAGTTGGTGCCTGGAACCACCGCCGTGCCATTGTTCCCAGCTGTGCCTACGTAGCTCATGCCGAAGTTTTGGTTCTGGAAGGCGGTCAGGTTGGGCCCGCTCTGCACCTGCACGATTCCGCTAACCTGCCAGCCGTTTACGAAGCCGCCAACATACTTGTTGATGTTCTTCGCGGTGGGCAGATCCACGGAATAAGCAGCATTGAACAGGTGTTTTCGGCTGTTGGGCAGAACACCGATGCTTTTATTTATGTCGAAAATATTTGCGGCACGGCCCGAGCCGTCATTCACCACACCCTCAGCCTTGCCGAAAGTGTAGTTTAGGTCGAGCGTGTACCGCCCTTTCGTGCGAGCCCAAGTTGCCTGCAAGGCGTGGTAGTTGGCCAGGCCATTATTGGTGGTCACATTCAGGTCCGAATAACCCTGAATGGGATAGAAGTTGGCGACATTCAGGGTGTTCGGATCAGCGCCGCCATTCTTTGAGGACAGCATTGCTCCTACGGGTATCAGGTTGATGTTGTAGGTAGCGAAGCCTCCGCCCCCAGCGCCCAGACTTCCACCATTGCCCCCGTTTGAAAGATCTCTCGACCGATTGCCAATATAGGCGACCTCAAACAGGCTCGACCAGGGCAACTGGCGAGAGATGGTGAAGTTCCAGTTGTCCGTATAGCCCATTTTGTCATCCTTGCCGTCCACGGCTGCGGGGCCGGAGGGATTCGCGCTGAAATTGACGGTATCCAACCCAGCATTGCCAGCGGCGCCCCTCCATGGAGCCAAAGACGCAGGTAGCGGATTGACCAGGATCGGCTGACTGGTGTTCCCGCTCAACGCGATCTGGCTGCCGAACCCGGTCGTTTGAACCCCTGCGGACGCATCCAGGCCACTTGTAAACTGGCCTGTGTGGAAGTAGTAACGGCCCCATCCTCCGCGGAGGACGGTCTTGCCGTCACCCATGAGATCGTATGCGCCGCCCAGGCGTGGCTGATAGTACAGCGCACGGGTCGGGTAGCCAGTCAAGGGCACGGAGCTGCTCTTGGCATGCCACAGGTATCCGCAGAACGTGGGCGCGCCCGTACATGATGCCCCGCCACCCGAGTTATAGGCGTTGATGTCGAAGATGGCGAAGCCATAGGGCAACCGGTCATACCAAGGCTGCAAGTGACTGAAGCGGAGGCCGAAGTTTATGGTCAGCCGCCTGGTCGCTTTCCAGTCATCCTGAGCGAAGAAATCGACCGTGTTGTAGGCAATATCGTTGAGCCGATTCTTCGTGGCTTCATTGTAGTTGCTGGCGATGCCCAGAACCTCGTCAGCATAGGAGTCGCCACTAGTATACAGTTGATTACTTCCGGATACGAACTGCAGGTACCCGTTGGTATTGTTGTTCGCAGGCTGGACGTTACGAATCCATTCCCAGAAGAAGCCTCCCTTGATCGTATGCGTGCCGATCACTTTGGTGATCGTGTCACTCACGCTGGGCATGTACTTGTTGGCATACAAGCCTTGCGACGCTCCACCAGCTTCGAAGCCGCCCGGATTGAAGACCAAAGCCGTTTCACCGTTGCCGCCCGTACCTCCGAACGACGGAATCTGAGCGACGCCGTTCTTGAATAGCCCCTGAACACCGTAGCCGACATTCCCACGATCAACTGTCTTAGGATTGGAAAAAACGTTCGGGAACTTTACCAGCGTGTAGGCGACGACCGTTTCGTTGGTCATGCTCGGGCTGAACACGTGGGTGAGCGATCCCGAGATCGAGTAGGACCGGTTTCTGCCCTCGATCGGCGTCGGATAGGGAACCTGGTCCGACTGGCGCCACCACAGTCCCACCGGGAACTGTTGCGTCTCTTTCTGATAGTTGTAGCGCACAAACAGCTTGGTGCTGTTGCTGATGTTGTAGTCTTCGCGCGTGACGAACTGCGTGTTGTTTTGGTTGAAAATTGCAGACTTGATGTAGTTGTACCCGCCGGTCGCGTTGGGATCGGCATTGGGCGCCGGATATAGCTTCATTAGGGCCAGCATGTTCGGGTTCAGGTCCGCTGTCGGAATCGAGCCACTCCATCCCAAGTCGGTCGCGTTCTGCGTAAACCCGAACGCATTCATCCCCGCCTGGTTAAGACATGGGAGGTAGGGGTTCGGGGTGCCGGGGCCGGTGTTCGGGCAGGCCGTTCCCACCGGCGTTCCTCCACCACCCGTGTTGTAGCCGTGGGTTGCGTCGCCGATTTTCGCCAGCTCGGAAGTTGAGAAATTCCCATTCAGCATGTCTGCCGTGGGAACGGTAGAACGCAGCAAGCCGGTGTCCAAAACCTGGTGGAAGTACTCGAAGCCCGCAAAGAAGAACAGCTTGTTGTGGGTCTTGGGAACCGTTCCACCGATGCTGCCGCCGGGGTAGTAGTACTTATTCGCAGGTTTCGGGGAGTTGCTGTTGTTGTTGAGCCAGTCGTTGGCATTGAGTGCGTAATTCCGGGCAGAAAAAAAGCCGCTGCCGTGCAGTTGCTGCCCACCGGCCTTGGTCACCGACGTGATGAGAATGGGCCCCTTTTGGTTCTCGGCGCTGAAGTTCGATGCCAGCACTCGGAATTCCTGCAAGAAATCAGAGTTGGGATTGACTGGAGTGTCGCAATCGCAACCCGGGTCGGCGACGTGTGCGCCGTCCATGGTGATGTCGAGCGAGTTGCCGGGCAGACCGTTGTAGCTAGAAGCGTTGTTCAGCGGGCTCTGGCTGCCGGCGTCGCCATTGGCGTTGATGCCGATGACTTCGCCGCTGTAGTTCGCCTTGTTGGAACTGCCGTTTTGAACCGCAAATCCGGGCATGATCTTGACGTACTCGCCCGCGTTGCTGCCGATCTGAGTCAGATTCTGCAGCTGCCTCTCTCCCAGCGTATACGTATGCTCGGGCGAGTCCGTGGTCACGAGCTGGGTGGCTTCAGCATTCACCTCGATCGTCTGGCTCGTCGAGCCCAGTGTGAGAGTGACGTTCAGATTGCGCTTTTCAGCGCCACCCAACGCGATGCCTGTTGCCTTATAGGTTTCAAATCCCTGCGCTTCAATCGTGATGTTGTATTTGCCTACGGGAACTGAAGCGAAGGTGTAATATCCGTCGCTGTTGGTTTGCGTCTCGCGGGCCGAGCCCGACCCAGCGTCCGTGAGAGTGACTCTTGCACCGTTGACTACTGCTCCGGAGGGATCGGAAACCAAGCCCGTCAAGGTGGCGAAAATTCCTTGCCCCCACATCACGCCCACGAGGAGCCCGAGCAAGCAGACTAAGCCCCTGGCTAGCTTCAACGTCTTACGCATAAAAGCATCTCCAATCGTGAATGAGTTCTAGTTGACCGTTTTGAGCTTCCGGTCGAGGGATCGAGACGCCCCGTCTCCATCCCAGTCCGTCTGGGACTTCGAACCTAGTGTTTTTCTACTACTGCGAGATTACGCTACAGACCTATCACCACTGTCAAGAAGAAAATCGTTTTTTCTACCAGTTGCCGAGCGGTTCCCATTACGCGGTATAGTGATCGTAATCACAGATCGTTTCGCGCTGCTGAGGTAAGCGAGAGCCCATCCAAGGGGACGTATGTTTACCGGATTCAGCTTCTGGTTCAGGGTTGTTCCCAACATGCTGGCGCTGCTGCTACTGGGACTATGCCGAATCCTGTCTGATGGCCGCCTGCTGCGGGGTCGGAAGGAATTTTTCTTCTTCGAACCACCCCAACTCGGGTGTGAAAAAACAAGCGCCCGCCGAGAGGTGCGTGCCGCGCCTCGATTACAGAAAGCGTGTGTGGCGTAACAGATCATCCAGACCATCGAGCATTGCATTCGCGCGTTCGGTGACTCGACTATCCGCAACGTCGAGAGAAAGGCCGTCACGCCTTCCACCATGCCAGTCGGCAGGTTCGGACATAAGGCTCCGGCAAATTCGACCAGCCGCTTTTCTCCCGGATGTGGCTGCCCATTTACGGCGAACA
>WNGO01006415.1_pt1 | contig 10656 bp, 13 predicted proteins | sample 5400511 | NCBI WGS metagenome assembly WNGO01 (sample SAMN13153380, study PRJNA577476) | soil metagenome | isolation source: 20 cm soil or saprolite under Garry oak tree replicate 2 | place: USA:California | collected 2016-06-15
CGAACCTCCATCACCCAGTAGCACGCCACCTTGTCGCGCCCGCGGCGGTCGACATACGCCGTGCAGCCGAGCGGCCGGACGAGGTCACATCGCAGGCCGGTCTCCTCGCGAACCTCGCGCAGCGCACAGTCCTCCGGCGTCTCTTCGGGCTCGATCTTGCCTTTCGGCAGCGTCCAGTCGTCGTACTCGGGACGGTGGACGACCGCGATCTCGGCCTCACCGGATCGCGAATTTCTTACGACTACCCCACCCGCAGCTCTGATCACGCTCACATCCGCAACATCAAGGATCTTTGTTGCCACCGTTGCTCCTTCGTCAGCTGAAACGTTTGGGCTCCGCGCTGAGCGCCAGTTTAAACGCGAGGTCCCACTTAATGAAAGAGCCTTGGTTAGCCGCGCAGACCTGCTGTATGAAGAATCGCAAACGCGACCCATGCGATGAGGGCCGAGGCGGGGATGGTGATGATCCACGCCGCAACGATGTTTGCGCCGACTCCCCAGCGGACACCGCCCAGGTTGCGGCTTGCTCCGACCCCCAGCACCGACCCTGTGACAACGTGTGTCGTGCTGACTGGAAGGCCGATGAGCGTGGCCCCCTGGATGACGCTCGCTCCCATCAGCTGGGCAGAGAAGCCTGTTGCCGGTTCGAGCTTGAAGATGCTCCAGCCGAGCGTGCGGATGATCCGCCATCCGCCGGCGTACGTTCCGAAGCCAATTGCCGCAGCGGAAAGGACCACCACCCAAAGAGGCACCTGGAATTTCGGCAGTTCCCCCGCGGCTACCAGCGCGAGGGTGATTGCAGCCATCGTCTTCTGCGCGTCATTGGCGCCGTGTGAATAGGAGAGGAAGGCAGACGTCGCGATTTGCAAGCCGCGGAGCGTCCGGTTCACCGGCGCCGGGCGCCAGTGTGCGCGGTGGATGACCGTGATCAACGCGATGGCGAAGATCGCCGCCGCCACGAACCCAAGCGGTGGTGAGATGACGAGGCTTGCGGCCTGCTTCAAGAGCGCCGACCACTGGACCCCACCAAGCCCGCCCGCAGCGGCAACCCCAGCGCCGCACAAACCGCCGATCAACGCATGGGTCGAGCTGCTGGGCAGCCCTCGATACCACGTGATCAGATTCCATGCGATGGCGCCGAGGAGCGCCGACATTACGACCACCAGCCCAGGCTTGATCGCCAGCGTGCTGGCGATCGTGTTCGAGACCTTGGCCTGGAAGAAGGCGACCGTGATAACGGCGCCGATGAGATTGAAAACAGCGGCGAGACCTACGGCCGCACGCGGAGAGAGCGCTCGTGTGGAGATCGACGTCGCGATCGCGTTGGCCGTGTCGTGGAAGCCGTTGGTGAAATCGAATACGACCGCCACGGCAACCGTGATCCAGAGCAGAATCGCGGTCTCATGCATTCTTGATCGCGACCGTCTCCATCACGTTGGCGGCGTGCTCGCATGCATCCATCGTCGCCTCGAGCAGGTCGTAGATGTCCTTCCACTTCACGAGCTCGGAGGCGTCTTTTTCCCGCGAGAACAGGTCGCCGATCGCCGCGCGAGTGAGGCGGTCGCCCTCATTTTCCAGGCGGTGTATCTCGAGGCGGTGCGGCTTGAGCTCAGCGAATCCTTCGAAGCGATCGAGAGCGGCGGCGATCTCGATACCGGCCTGGGCAAGGTATTCGCCCATCTGCCGTGCGGGATCCGAGATGTGCTGAACCCGGTACAGGTCGATTTTGTCTCCCGTCTCCTCGGCAAGGTCGACGACATCGTCGAGACTCGAAGCCAGAAGCAGGATGTCCTCTTCGTCAAGCGGCGTGATGAACGCGCTGTTGACGAGATTGTGGATCTGATGGGTGGCTTCATCGCACTCATGCTCCAGGTCGCGCAACCGCGCATGGCGGCTTTTGCCTTCGAGCAACGATTTGCTCAGCTCGGTCAGGGTCTCGCTGACGAGCTTTCCCTGCGTCCGAAAGAGCTCATAAAAGCGCCGTCCAGGGGTGACCGGTGTGATTCTCATCCCATCCTCCGGTAAAGGGCTTCCGGTTCAGGTCGCCACGAGCCCAAACGTCGCGCCAACCACCCTCTGGATCCTGCCCCAGCCCTGGTGTACCTCACGCCTCAGGCATTCTTGATGGCGATCGTTTCGATGATCTCGGCGACCTCCTCGCACTCGTCCAGGGTCGACTCGAGCAACGCGTAGACGTCCTTCCACTTGATGAGGCTCGCGGCCGCGCGGGGGTTCTCATCGAAGAGCTGCTGCAAGGCCCGGCGGGTGATCGCATCCCCTTCGTTCTCGAGACGATGGATCTCCTGCAGCACAGGGCCGAGCTCTTTCAATTCGTCCAGGCCGGCCGCTGCCTTGGCGACCTCGGCTCCCGCTTGGGCCAGGCACTCTCCGAGCTGCTTGGCGGCGTCCGTGATGGCCCCCACCTCATACAGGTCGATCCTGTCCGAAACCTCCTCGGCCAGGTCGACGACCTCGTCCAGGGAGTGCGCCAGGGTGAGGATGTCGTCGCGGTCCATGGGGGTCGTGAAAGTCCGGTTCGTCAGGTTGTAGAGCTCGCGAGTGATGTCATCGCCTTCATGCTCGAGGTCGCGCAGGACGGAGTGCCGGCTCCGCCCTTCGCCCAGCGATCTCGACAGCTCGTGAAGCGTTCGGGAGACCACGTCGCCCTGTCGCTGGAACAGCTCGTAGAAGCGAAGCTCCCGCGGAACCAGGCTCAGCGGCACGTTCTACCCACCCCCGCTAAAAGGGTAAGTGAGATGGCTTGCGCGGCGAGCGGCCCCAAGGTCGGCCCAGGATCGCGGTTCGAGAAACGTCTACAGCTGGCCCGCCAGCGCGATCTGGCGCCGCAGAATCCATCTGCTGATGAGGTTGATGCTGAGCACCATCACGATCAGCACGAGCGCCGCTCCCCATGCCTGGTCCTGCAGCGACTTGTAGGGCAGCAGTGCGTATTTGAAGACCGTGACCGGCAGGGCCTGCATAGGACCGCTTGGATCGAACTCGAGGATATGAGCGCCGAAGGCGGTGAACAGCAACGACGAGCTGCAGCGAAACGCGCCACCGGGGTAGGCCCAGAGCCAAGCCGGACTCACGCAGACCGTTCGGAATCAACGCGACCGCCCCCTCGGTGGTTCGGGTCACGATCGGCAGCATCAAGACCGCGAGCGCGACCGCGCCCGAGAAGGCGGAGAAATGGTGCAACGGGACGACCAGGAACGCGTAAGCGAAGAGCCCGATCGCGATCGATGGTGTGCCCACGAGGACATCGCTTGCCAGCCGCACCCAGTTGGACCAGGGCGTTACGCGGTACTCCGCGAGGTAGATGCCGGCAAGAACGCCGACTGGGATCGCGATCAGCGAGGCGATGCCGACCATGATCCCGGTGCCCACGATCGCGTGGCCAACCCCTGCTTGGGACACCGCGGGGCACCGCGGCTCGCATGGCGGGAGCTCGCTGTTGAAAAGGAACTGCGGGTGGATGACGGAGGGCAGTCCCTTGGCGATGGTGAACCACAACACCAGCCCCAGTGGTATCAGGGCAAGAAGGGTCAACACGTACATGAGTCCGAGCCCGGCGCCACTCACGTAGGTGCGCCGGTGATTGCGATTCATACCGCGCGCCTGGCATCGCGTGTGGATGACTGGACGAGAAGCAAGGCGAGCATGTTGACCACCAACGTCACGATGATGTGAACCAGCCCGAGCTCGATCAGCGCCGCGGGGTAGAGCATCCCCGTCGCTTCGGTGAACTCGTTGGCGATCACGCTCGCCAGCGTGTACGCGGGCTGGAAGATCGAGTGCGGAATGACGTAGGCGTTGCCGATCACCATCGTCACCGCGATGGTTTCCCCGAGAGCACGACCGAGCGCGAGGATCGTCGCGCCGAAAATTCCCGCCCGGGCGGAAGGAAGCATCACCCGCCACGTGGTCTCCCACCACGTCGCGCCCAGCGCCACCGCGTTCTCCTTCAAGCCCCGCGGCACGGCCTTCATAACATCGCGCGAGATCGCGGTGAGCGTCGGTAGGACCATCACCGCCAGAACGAGCGAAGCGTTGAAGAGTCCCCGCACCGCCGGCGAGCCAAACCATCCAATAAAGCCCAGATGCTCGGAGACGGGTATCTCGATATGCTCGTACGACCAGGGTGCCAGCACGTACAGGGCCCAGATCCCATAGACGACGCTCGGGATTGCCGCGAGCAGCTCGATACCCGTGCCCAGGAATCCTCGCAGCGTCGTATGGCCCGGCTCCGCCAGCACCACCGCCACCGCCACGCCCACCGGTAGCGCGAGCGCGAGCGCGAGGAACGCGGTGAAAACGGTGCCGAAGATGGCGGGCAAGGCGCCAAAGCTGTCGGTGACGGGGTTCCAGTCCGTGGTCACCAGGAACCGGGCGCCGAAGTGCTGGATCGCCGGCGTCGCCTGCAGCAGCAGCGTCAGGATGATCAGCAGGAGCAGTGCCGGGACGGCGCTCGCGACGATGCCGACCACCCACTGGAATCCATCCCGCGGCCGGCTCGTCACGATGGCCGTTTTGGCCTCGACTCTGGCCGCCATCGCTCAGCCCGGCAGTTCGACGGAGAGCTTGCGGTCGAGCCGGTAACCGACGCCGCGCACCGTCACGATCTCGAAAGGCGCCACCCCGGCAAACTTCTCGCGCAGCCACCGCACATGCACGTCGACCGTCTTGCGGTCGCCCGAGAATTCCTGACCCCAGACGTTTTCCAGCAGCACGTCGCGGGTGTGCACACGGTCGGGGTGCGCGAGCAGGTACGACAGGAGGTCGAATTCGCGGGTGGTCAATTTCACCTCGGCGCCGCGCAAGATCACCCGACGGGCGGGGCGGTCGATGGCGAAATCTCCAAACGCGTCCCGCTCGGGAACTGCGTTCGGCTCGTTGCCGTCAGCAGATGCTCGCCGGAGGACGGCGTTCACTCGGGCCAGGACCTCGCGTACCGAAAATGGTTTCGTGATGTAGTCGTCGGCGCCGAGCTCGAGACCGACGATCTTGTCCACCTCGGCGTCTTTGGCGGTGATCATGATGATCGGCACCTTGCTGCTCCGGCGTAACGCGCGGCAGAAATCGAATCCGCTCATGCCCGGCAGCATGAGGTCGAGCAGGATCAGGTCGGGGCGCGAAGTGCGAGCTGTGCGCAGACCGGATGCACCGTCGCTCGCCTCATGCACGGCGAAGCCGGCGGTGACCAGGTTGTACTTCAGCATCTCGCGGATGCCTTCGTCGTCCTCGACGACTAGCACCCGTCCCGCGGTGCCGTAAGGCTGGGCGCGGCTCATCCGAGCTCGACCACCTGGCCGGACTCGAGGAAGATGATGTCCTCAGCCACGTTGGTGACCCGGTCGGAGATGCGCTCGAGGTTGTGGGCGACGAGCAGCAGCGTCACCGACCGCAGCGCGCCATCGGAGTCGATGTGGCCGTTGCCTATCTCCTTCACCAGGTCTTCGAACACGCGGTGATAGAGACGATCGATCTCGTTGTCGCGCGCCGCGACCTCTCGCGCGCGAGGCTCGTTCTGGTCGATCAGCGCCTCGAGGATGTCGTGGACCTGTCCGATCGCGAGCTCGCCCATCAACCCGAACTCGGCACGCAGAGGCCGGTCGGGCAGCGCAACCAGAGTGCCCGTCATGCGCGCGATGCGCACCGCGTAGTCACCCATCCGTTCCAGCTCGGTGGCGATCCACTGCAGACCCATCAGGTACCGGAGATCGCGTGCGACCGGCTGCTGGGTGGAGATGACCATGAAGACCTGCTCGCGCATCTGGCGGAACAGCTCGTTCAGGTACTGATCCTGGGTACGAACCTTTTCCGCGGCCGAGCCGTCGCGGCGGCGCAGCGCGTCGAGGGCGGCCTCGATCTGCGATTCGACGAGGGTCCCCATCCGGACCAACGACTCCCGAAGGCTCGCGAGCTCTCTTTCAAATGTGAGACGAGGCATCAGCTCAGCCTTTTATCCGAAGCGCCCGGTGATGTACGCCTCTGTGCGGTCGTCCTGAGGCTGGTTGAAGAGGTCGGCGGTGGGCGCGAACTCGATGAGCTCGCCGTAGCGCCCTTCGGGGTTCATCAGCATGAACGCGGTGAAGTCCGAGACGCGCGCGGCCTGCTGCATGTTGTGAGTGACGATCACGATCGTGAAGTCGCGCGTGAGGGTCGCCATGAGGTCCTCGATCTTCAGGGTCGCGACCGGGTCGAGGGCGGAACAGGGCTCGTCCATGAGGATGACCTGGGGGCTGACCGCGATGCAGCGCGCGATCGCCAGGCGCTGCTGTTGCCCACCGGAAAGCGACGTCGCCGGCTGGTCCAGGCGGTCCTTCACCTCATCGAGCAGGGCCGCGCGTTCTAGGCTCTCTTCGACGGCGGATCTGACGCGGGATTGGGGCCAACCCAAAAGCCTCGGCGCGAACGCGACGTTGTCGCGAACCGACATCGGAAACGGGCTCGGCCTCTGAAACACCATGCCGACCTTCTGTCGCAGCTCGAGCAGCCTCCGGCTGGTGACGACGTTTTCGTTGTCGAGGAACACGGCCCCGCTTGCGTGAGCCTTCGGCACCAGGTCGTACATCCGGTTGAAGACCCGCAGCAGGGTGCTCTTGCCGCACCCGGAAGGCCCAATGATCGCAGTGATCCGCTTCTGGGGGATTTCGAAGGTCACCTCGTGGAGGGCCTGGAACCGGTCATAGAAGAACGACAGGTGGTCGACCTTCAGCTTCGCATCGCCCGCTCCGCGCAAGGCTCGCAAGCCGGGCCTCCCTGAAGTCACCGGTGGCTCGATGTACGGACGTACGTCTGCCATCCCCGGTTTCAGGATAGGCAGCGCCGGGTTAACGGCAATTTATGCGGCCGTTAAGACTTCCCTCGGGAGCGCGATGTAAAAGACCTGCCCACCCTCGCGCGCAGCTTCGGTCCAGATGCGTCCGCCGAGCACCTGGACGAGGTGCTTGGTGATCGCCAGCCCCAATCCAAAGCCTCCCGCCTCGCGCGGGCGCGCGCGATCCACCTTGTAGAAGCGTTCGAACACGCGGCTCCAGTGCTCGGGCGAGATCCCGGGGCCTCGATCGCGAACGCTGATCACGAGCTCGTCGCCGGCCACGGCCGCCTCGACGTCGATCGCGGTCGCCGGCGGAGAGAACTTCGCTGCGTTGTCGAGCAGGTTTGCCAGCGCCTGGACCAGCTTGGCGCGGTCCGTATCGAGCGTCAGGCCGCGCGGGACCGCGATGTTCACAGGTCGCTCCACCGCGAGACGCGTGATGCTGTCGTTGACCAGCTCGTCCAGCTCGAACCGCGAGACGTTGACGGCGAGGGCACCTTCCTCGATATCGCCGAGCTGGCGCAGGTTGTCGATGATCTTGCTGATCAGGTCCGCCTCCTGGACCGCCCGCTCGGCGAAACGCCGCCTGTCCTTTGGCAGCGGGTCGCCGAGCAGGCTCCCCGCGGTCAACCGCAGGGAGGTGATCGGAGTTTTCAGCTCGTGCACAAGGTTGGCGACGAACTCCTGGCGCACGGTTGCAAGCCGCCGGAGCTCAGTGACATCGGCCAGAAACAGGATCCTCTGGCCAGCGTTCGGACCGGGAATGAGGTGAGCCTGTGCGGTCCGGCGATGGTGAACCAGGTTGACGGTGGCCTCCGCCTCGCCCGCATTCACGATCTCGAACAGCCGCGACTCCAGGGTGACCTCAACCACGCTCGCCGGCAGCCGGGCCGGGTCGATCGCAAAGAAATCGCGCGCCGCGGCATTCGCACGGACGACGCGTCCGTCGGCATCGAGCAGCAGCGCGGTGATCGGCGCGTGTTCGAGCATGTCCGCGAACGCGTCTGGTGGCGTCGACTCGATATTCCCCAGTTCGTCTGCCCGCCGGCGATCCCAGATCACGGCCGGAGTATATGGAGCCAATTTCGGAACCCTGCTACTTAAGTTCGCATTAACCCCGCCTTAAACGGGCTCGCCTAGCGTGATTGACGCAATCAGATCGAAGCCAAACAGGAGGGGTTAGATGCTTCGTCTTTCATCCGTCGGGCGGTTTGCGGTAATGGCCGGAGTGGCAGCCACGGTCGCCACCGCGTGCGGCGGTACCGGCGCGGCAACTTCAACCGACGTCGGCCAGGGATCACTGACCGGCGCGGGCGCAACGTTCCCAGGTCCGTTCTACGACAAGGCGTTTCTCGACTACTCGATCAGGTATCCCCAGGTGAAGGTGAACTACCAGGCCGTCGGTTCTGGCGCGGGCATCCAGCAGTTCATCAAGAAGACGGTCGACTTCGGCGCGAGCGATGTGCCGATGGCAGCGACAGACATCGCCTCCGCGGGTGGCGACTCCGCGTTGACGCAGATTCCCACGACCCTTGGGGTTGTATCGGTCGCGTTCAACGTCAAGGGTGTCGACAAGCTGAACCTGGACGCTGACACCTTGGCGGGGATCTTCCTCGGCAAGGTCAAGAACTGGAACGACCCGAAGATCGCTGCCATCAACTCGGGCACGACGCTGCCCAACAAAGCGATCACCGTCGTCCACCGCTCGGATGGGAGCGGCACGACATTCCACTTCACCGACTACATGAGCAAGATCTCGGCCGACTGGAAGTCGACCGTCGGAACCGCGAAGTCGGTGAAATGGCCGACCGGTGTCGGCGCAAGCGGCAACCAGGCCGTCGCGCAGGCAATCACGTCGACCGACGGCGCGGTTGGCTACGTCGAGCTGGCCTACGTCGTGCAGACGGGTATGAAGCAGGCCGCGCTCAAGAACGCCAACGGCAAGTTCGTGCAGGCGAGCATCGACGCAGCGACCGCCGCAGCCGGCACGAACACCAGTGTCAGCCCGACCAACTACTCGATCACCAACGCCGCGTGCGATGCGTGCTATCCGATAGCAGGATTCAGCTGGGTGATGCTCTACACGTCGTACAGCGATGCGGCCAAGGGCAAGGCTGTCGTCAATCTCTTCAAGTGGCTGGTCACGGACGGCCAGAGCGACAGCAAGGACCTGCAGTACGCGCCGCTCCCCGCAGCCGTGCAGCAGCTTGCACTCAGCAACCTGAAAGCGATCAAAGCCGGAGGCTCACCGGTACTCAGCTAAGGGCTTTCCCCGGAAGCGGCGAGGGTTCGAGCCCCTCGCCGTTTTTCTCTTTTAGAGGGGTTTGCGTGCGGGGAGGCCGGGCCGCCGCGGGTAGGCCGGCGGCGTCGCGCGGAGCTTCGAGATCACGACGACCGTCCCGGTCGAGCGGCCAGCGGATGGCGCTCGGGTCACCGACTCGAGCGAACCGCCCAGCAGCCTGATCGCGTGCTCGGCCGCGTCGACCTCTTCCTTATGTGTCTTCTGGGCCAGGAGCCTGCCGCCGATCCTGACCAGCGGCAGGCACAGCTCGGCCAGCACCGGTAACGGCGCAAGCGCCCGCGCCACAGCCACGTCGAACCACTCGCGGTAGCGCGGCTCGTGGCCGACCTCCTCGGCCCGCCGAGCCAACACCTCGACACCGGTGAGGCCGAGGCGGGCGCAGGCCTGAACGAGAAAAGCCGCCTTACCGGAATCCGCCTCGACGAGGGTCACCTCGATGTGTGGCCGCGCGATCTTAAGCGGTAAGCCCGGCAGCCCGCCGCCCGAACCGACGTCGACCAGCGTCCGCGCATCGCCAAGGTGGTCGAGGAGGACGAGCGCGTCATCGATCAGCTCGTCAGCCGGCCCTGAAACCAGGCCGGGCCACTCCGAGATCATCCGCGCGAGCTCCGACAACTTAGAATCGTTCACTAGAGATGCCCATCTACGAGTATCGGTGCGAGGGCTGCGCCGGGAAGTTCGAGGTGCTGACCCGTTTCGCCGAGCGCGACACCGCGCAGATCTGCCCCGCGTGCGAGTCGACGAAGACGCGCGTCCTGGTCTCGAGCTTCGCGGTCGCCGGCGGCGAGCCAGCCGTGTCCGACTTCGCGAGCGAGTCGAGCGGCGGCGGATGCTGCGGCGGCGGGTGCGGCTCGTGCGGCTCCGGGCCCAACTAGCGACCTAGGTCTTGTTGTTCCCGGTCACGTACCGGGTCAATGCTGCCGGCCACATCGAGGTGGGCGGCTGCGACCTCGTTGAGCTGGCCCGAGCCCATGGCACTCCTCTTTACGTCTACGACGAGGCGACGGTCCGCCAGCGGTCGTCCGAGTACGTAGCCGCAATGGGCGGCGCGGGTCAGGTCCTGTACTCGGCCAAAGCTTTTGCCTCGCCTCGGTTCCTCCGCATCGTCGCCGAAGAGGGTCTCGGCCTTGACGTCGTCTCGGCCGGCGAGCTGCACCTGGCGCTGAAGTCGGATTTCCCGACCGATCGGATCCACTTCCTCGGCAACAACAAGAGCCTCGAGGACCTTCAGGCCGCCTACCGGGCGGGGGCCACCATCGTCATCGACGGCGAGCACGAGTTCGACTTGCTCCGCGAGGTCGTGCCCGACGGCCGTCGGGCCCCGGTGATGCTGCGCCTATCGCCTGGCGTCAAGCCGGCCACTCACGACCACATCTCCACGGGCCAGCTCGACTCCAAGTTCGGGTTCTCGATCGAGTCGGGTGCCGCGCGGAAGGCGGTCGAGACTGCGCTGCGGCATCCCCGGCTCGAGCTGGTCGGGCTGCACTCGCACATCGGCTCGCAGATCTTCGGGCTGCGCGCTTACGAAGAGG
>WNGO01008279.1_pt1 | contig 10653 bp, 9 predicted proteins | sample 5400511 | NCBI WGS metagenome assembly WNGO01 (sample SAMN13153380, study PRJNA577476) | soil metagenome | isolation source: 20 cm soil or saprolite under Garry oak tree replicate 2 | place: USA:California | collected 2016-06-15
CCGGTCACCAGGTACTGGTAGATGACCGACACGCCGATCAGCGTCAGGCCGTTGCGGAACACCCCGACGATCAACGCGCCGATCAGCGTGCCGATGACCGTTCCGCGTCCACCGAAGAGACTCGTGCCGCCGAGGACCACGGCCGTGATGCTGTCGAGGTTCTCGGTCGTCTGTCCCGCATTCGGATCGCCGACCTGCGTACGCCCGATGAGCAGCCACGCGGCGATGCCGTAGGTGAGCCCGGCCAGCGTATAGACGGAGAGGAGAACGCGATTGGTGTTGATGCCGGTGAGGCGCGCAGCTTCGCGATTGTCTCCCGTGGCGTAGACGTGCCTCCCCCAGGCGGTCTGGTTGAGCCCGTACCAGGCCAGCGCATAGAGCACGAGCATCAGCACGACCCCGTACGTGAAGTCCGTCCCGCTGATGTTGAACGTTCGGCCCCAGAACAGCTCGAGCTTGGGCAACCCGGTGAAGGTCAGGTCGTTCGAGATGATGTGGGTCAACGCAAAGGCGATGTTCAGCGTGCCGAGCGTGATGATGAAGGGTGGCAGCCGAACGCCAGTCACGAGCCCGCCGTGCAAGACGCCGAAGCCAACGCACGTGAGGACCCCGAGGAGGAGCGCAGGCACGACCGGAACGCCGTTCGCGACCGCGAGCTTTGTCATGATCACCTGCCCGAGCGCCATGACCGTGCCCACCGAGAGATCGATGCCGGCGGTGAGGATCACGAGCGTCTGCCCTATCGCCAGAACGCCGACGATCATCACCTGCTGCAGCACGAGCGAGAAGTTCTGCGCCTGGAAGAACCGGTCGGTCTTCAGCGCGAAGAACACCATCGTGAGGACGAGCGCGATGAACGGCCCCACCGTCGGCGCCGTGATCAGGCGACGGACGAGCTGTAGTGTCCTTGTCGGTCCCAAACGCCGATCCTAAGGCCGCAACGGCCACAACCGGAGGCGAGGAGGTAGCCCCCGGTTGCGGTCGCTGGACGGACTACCTAGCCCCAGCAGTTGGCCAGGCCGTACGTGACGCTCTTAGAAGGCACGCCCTTCAGCGGCTTCTTGGCGATCAGGTTGAGTCCGGTGTCTGTGTAGCCGGACGCTTTCGCCCCGCCGTTCGCGAACTTCACGACTGCTGCGACTCCTAGTGACGCCATTCTCAACGGGTACTGCTGCGAGGTGGCGTCGATGATTCCGGCCTTGACGTTTCGAACGCCAGCGCAGCCGCCGTCAACGGAGACGATGGTCACTCCGCTCGGCTTCTTGCCGGCGTTCTTCAGAGCGGTCCAGGCGCCTGCGGCGCTCGGCTCGTTGATCGTGTAGAGCACGTTGATGTTCGGGTTCTTCTGTAGGCAGTTCTCCATTGCCGGCTGCGACTGGGTCTGCTGGCCGCCGCCGTTCGCCACACAGGCGATCTGCTTGTCGTTCTTCTTGATTCCGAATCCCTTGAGGAACCCGTTGTGGCGCAACGCGCCCACGGACGATCCCGCGTGCTCGTCGAGCATCGCGATCGTCACCTTGCGGCCCTTCGTCGCCGCGCGTGCGTACTTACCGATGAACACGCCGGCGTTGAAGTTGTTCGTGGCGAACAATGCGTCGACCGCACTGGTCGGACTGGTCGGCGAGTCGAGCGCAATCACCAACACTCCCTTCGCCCTCGCCTGCGCGATCGCCGCATTCTCGGCCTTCGCGTCGGCCACGGTGATCAGGATCCCCTTCACGCCCGCCGTCACCATGTTCTCGATTGCGGTGATCTGGCCGGCGTTGTCGGAGCTGTCCTTGCCGGCGGCATAGATCAGCTGTGCACCCGCCTTGCTGGCAGCCTGATTCGCTCCCGCGTGCATCTTGACGAAGAACGGGTTCGTCGCATCCTTCGTGATCAGCCCGACCTTGACGGTCGCGTTGGTAGCCGTCGGCTTCGCGGCTGCCACCGAGACGACGACGGCCATGACCACCAGGACGAGGATTGCCGTAAAAAGCCCGAACCTCCATGTTCGGCGTTCGCCCCCTTGCGGATGGCGCATTCGATCCTCCCTTCCCTCATTGCCCAGATTGTGGTACCGATAACACGGTGGCGGCCGAAAAGTCAAGGTGCCGAAGCAGAAGCAGTGTGAGTTCTGGGCACAAATTGTGTTACCGATACCAAAAGTGAGCCCAAGCAACACCACAATCAGAGACGTAGCCCGCCTGTCCGGGGTCTCCCCGATGACCGTCTCGCGGGTGATCAACGACAGCGAACGCGTCAGCCCCGAGACGCGGAGACGCGTCGAGGAGGCGATCTCGGAGCTCGGGTACGTGCCGAGCCGCCTCGCCCGTGGCCTCAGCCGACAGCGAACGGGCACGCTCGCCGTGATCGTCCCGGACGTGGCGAATCCCTTCTTCACCGCGGTCGTGCGCGCAGCCGAGGAGGTCGCGCGCCGCGCCGACTACCAGGTGATCCTCTGCGATACCCGAGCGGACCTGAACGTCGAGCGCGACGTCATCGACGAGTTGATCGCACACCGAGCCGAGGGAATGGTGATTGCGCCGGTGAGCGACCGCTCGGCCGCGCAACTGAGGCGACTCGCCGAGTTCGGCGTTCCCTTCGTCCTCATCGATCGCACGATCCCTGGAGTCGACTGCGACGTCGTCCTCGGCGACAGCACGGGCGGCGCACGGCAGCTCGTCGAGCATCTCATCTCGTTGGGGCACCGGCGGATCGGCTTCATCGTGGAGTCCGACGACGTCTCGACTGCTCGCGATCGGCGCCGAGGGTACGAAGCCGCGTTGAGCGCAGCCGGCATCGAGTTCGACCCGGCGTTGGTGGCGCACGCTGCTCCGGACCCGAGCGGGGGCTCGGCAGGGATGCGCAGGCTGCTCGAGCTCGAGGACCGACCGACGGCGGTCTTCACCGTCAACAACCTCGTCGCGCTCGGCGCGATCGAGGCGGTGCGCGCCGCCGGACTCGAGGTCCCCGACGACGTCGCGCTCGTCTGCTTCGACGACATCGAGTACGCATCGAGGCTCTATCCGTTTCTGACGGCGATGGAACAACCGGCCCAAACGTTCGGGACGCTGGGCACGCAGCTCCTTCTGGAACGCATCGAGGGCCGCGGGCCCGAACGGCGGCACGCGGTGGTCTTGCCCGGCGAATTCATCGTCCGCAAGTCGTGCGGCGCAAAGTGACCGCTTACGGCGGTAACGAGACCGGTGGATCGAAATGGGAGTGTGCGCGATCGCTCTCGCCCAGACCCTTTAACCGAACGCGTGCCGGAGGGCATCGCGCGAAGCGCCCCCTTCCGCATAGCGCGACGTACCCTCTTCTCGCAGCTCCCGTGCGCCTTCGAGCAACGCACCGTAGGCAGCACCCGCCAGCAGGCTCCCCGTGGAGATACGCCGAACTCCGGCAGCTGCGAGCTCGCCGAGACTCGGTCCCGACGGCAGCGCGAGCACATTGAGCGGAATTCGCACGGCTTCCACGACCCTCGCGATCTGTTCGAGGTCCGTCAGGCCCGGCGCGTAGACGGCGTCTGCACCGGCATCGCGGTAGGCGATCAGCCGGGCGATCGTGTCGTCCAGATCGTCGACACCGCGAATGTGGTTCTCGGCTCGAGCGGTGAGCAGCATTCCTTCGCGCGACGCCTGCACCGCCTCGGCGACACGCTCGGCCGCACGACCGACCGCGTCCATACCGCCGGTGTCCGGGTCGTAGTCCTCGATCGAGAATCCCGCTGCTCCGGCCTCGGCGAGCAACTCCACAGTTCGCGTCACACCTCCCGGGTCGTCCGGATAGCAGCGCTCGCTGTCGACGTTGAGCGGCAGGTCTGTCGCAGCCGCAAGCGTCGCGACATGGGCGACGAGCTCGTCGCGCGACACGGTCTGGTCGAGCTTGCCGACCGACCAGGCGAAACCGGCGCTCGTCGTGGCGAGCGCCTCGAACCCGGCGTACTGCAGCAGTCGGGCGGAGCCGACGTCCCACGGATTCGGCATGACGAACAGCTGCTCTCGGTCGTGAAGCGCCCGGAATCGGGCCCGCCGTTCGGCGGCTTCATCGCTCATCGTCGAGAGTGAATCAGGAACCAAGCCGCGCACGCGCGGGAACGCGGCCCTAGTCCTTGTACGGATCCTGCACGTCGCGGCCGGCCATCGCCACGCCGAGCGGGCGCAGCGTGTGCTTCACGCGGATCGAGCCCGCATGCGCAGCGAGCACCTCCGGCAGGCGCTTGTACACCTCCGGCGCCTCGTCCGCACCGCCGCCCACGAGCACGATGCCCTGCTCGCGCAGACGCGCCTGCACGGCCGGCCAGTCGACGACGCCAGGCTTGATCTGCTCCTCGACCCAGACCCTCTTCAGGCCCGCTTCCGGATGGTCCGGGCACGCGCCGTCGCGGTCGAAGACGCGGTCGCAGTCGCGGTTCCGGCAGATCCAGCGCTTGCGACGGCGCATACGGCCCGCCGCCTGCGAGCGACTCATCACGCGACCGGCGCCGTGGACGGTCGAGAAGAGCGACTGCTCGGCGTCGGCGCCCGCGACGCCCTCGAGGATCACGGACTCGTCACCCATCGAGGCACCGACGAAGCCCTCCTGACCGGGTCGCGCCGGCGTGCAGCCCTTGCGGATCACCCAGTACGTGCGTCCGAAGTGATCCTCGCGCCAAGCGAAGTTGTGGTGATTGTGCACCTCGTACACCGCCTCGGTGCCGAGCATCTCGAGCACCTTGCCGACCACGACGTCGCGGCCGGCGCGGGCGTACTCGCCCGCAAGCTCCATGGCGGAAACGTAGGACTCGCCGAGCTCGGAGCCGACCTCGAAGAGGACGGGCGGCGAGTCCATCTCTCCCTCGCTCGCCCGGCCACCGAAAGGCAGTCCCTGCGCGAGCGCTAGGAAACCGGATGCCGTCTTGTGGCCGAAGCCGCGCGAGCCGAAGTGGACGCCTACCCAGATGCGACCCTCCTCGTCCTCCATCAGGTTGACGTAGTGGTTGCCCGAGCCGACGGTGCCGAGCTGCGACGCGGCCACGTCACGCAGCTTCCGCTGCGGCGCAAAATCCGCGTCCCGGATCTTGTCGAGGACAGGATGATCGCTGCGCTCCTGCGCTGGGACACCCATCCCGAAGGAGATCCGCCGTGTGATCTCGCGCATGATTGCCTCGACGCCGCCCTGCGAGTCGAGGTCCGTTCGCGTCAGCTCTGTACGCGCCGCCTTGTTGCCGCAGGCGATGTCATAGCCCACGCCGGAGGGCGAGACGTAGCCCTCGTAAGCGATACCGCCACCGATCGGCTGGCTGTAACCCGGGTGATGGTCGGCGCAGAGGACTCCGAACTCGGCGTCGCCGGCCTCCATGCACCGCTCCAGCTGCGCGAGGCTCCGCTGGTCGACGGTGCCGAACGTCTTGATCGTGCTCATCTGTGCTCCTTCCATTCTGGCTGGCTGAAAGACACCGGGCGGAATCGAACCGCCGTAGCGCGCTTTGCAGGCGCGCACCTCGCCGCTCGGTCACGGTGTCACGGTGTTAGAGCCCCCGAGAGGATTCGAACCTCTGCGCCCGGGGTCGAAGCCTGGTGCTCTGAGTCCGCTGAGCTACGGAGGCAAGGTGCGGGCGGAGGGAGTCGAACCCCCACAGTCCGGTTTCTGAAACCGGTGCGTCTGCCTGGTTGCGCCACACCCGCACGAGCGCCATGGGCGGCGACTGGAATGCTCGCCGCCGCCCGTGCGATCCGGCTTCAGTCCCGATGTTCCGCGAGCTCGCGCTCTCGCTGGTCGTACGGCTCGAACTCCAGCTCCACGCCCTCGCGAAAGACGCGCAGGGCAGCCAGCAGGGTGTCGAGCTTGTGCAGCGAGTTGGCGCGACCCGCCTCCGAGTCGACGTCAAACTCGAGATTGATCCGACCGTTGCAGTCGGCGATCTCGAGAATCATCCGCGGCTCGAAGTTGTAGGGACAAGTCCGGCAGTCCTCTTCGTCGCAGTCGTACTGCAGGCCACGCTCACGCGTGTCCTCGACGTAGGCGATCACGTAGGCGCCGCCGTGGAAGCCGGGCAGGTTCAGGAACCAGCGCTCGCTGACACGAGCGCGATACGGCAGTCCCATGTCGTGCTCCTTCCTAGGCCGACCAGCCGGCCGGCCGTCGTGTCGTCAAGCGCTGGACACGCCGCCGCCTGCGAGACGGCGCCCAGCCTTCGCGGACCATCGGAGTCCGCGAATCTGTTGGAGCAGGTCCGCCAGGGATCGAACCCGGACCAGCGAGGTTGGAGCTCGCCGTGCTACCGGTTACACCACGGACCTGTGAAGCGGACGACCCGGATCGAACGGGCCTATCCGGGTTGGCGGCCCGGTGCTCTGCCTGCTGAGCTACGTCCGCGTGCTGAAGCCTCCGGCAGGAGTCGAACCCACACCTCGGCCGTACAAAGGGCGCGTGCTTGCCGTTGACACTACGGAGGCGTTGATGGAGACGGTGGGAGTCGAACCCACTCCTCCTCGTTGCAAGCGAGGCGCTCTTCCGATCGAGCTACATCCCCAAGGTGCGGATTGCGTCCGCGATGAAAGAAAGGTTTGGTTCGATCAAACGGCCGCCGAACGACAACTGAAGCTCGCCGATGACGGCCTCGCCGGCGTCGGCCACTCGGCGCGAGATCGACTCTCGAAGTCGAACGCCGGAAAATCATCATGGCCCGCGCAGCGGGCCGGATTTTCCGCTGGAGAGCGCCGGTGGGATTCGAACCCACGGTCTCGAGCTCATGAGGCTCGCGGGGACAGCCACTCCCCTACGGCGCGAAAGCCGGTCGCGCCGGCAAAGCCGCCACGACCTTTGGTCGGCGTCGCAAGCGAGCGTCGAAGCCGCGTCGCAAGCGAGCGTCGAAGCCGGTCGCGCCGGCAAAGCCGCCACGACCTTTGGTCGGCGTCGCAAGCGAGCGCCTTAGTCTGCCCGGCTGGAGTCGAACCAGCGATCTCCGGCGCCCAAAGCCAGCGGGGTGGCCAATCTCCCTACAGGCAGAAGTGACAGTAAGCCGATGCCGGCTTTGCCGGCGTCGGCGGACCACGCGGGGATTGCAACGAGAGGCCGATCGAAGTCATCATGGCCCGGCGAAGCCGGGCCGGACTTCGATCGGTTAATACCCCCGGCGGGACTCGAACCCGCAGCTTCCGGATTGAGAGTCCGGCGTCATAGCCCGTTCGACCACGGGGGCTTGTATGTTCAGAGCCAACATCCGATTGGTGACGACCGCCACCGATGCCGGCTTTGCCGGCGTCGGCAACCCACGGCCGGAATCGAAACGACTCACCGATCGAAGTCATCACGGCTCGGCGAAGCCGAGCCGGACTTCGATCGGTTACTCCGGCGCCAGGGCTCGAACCTGGGCCTCGCGATTAACAGTCGCGCGTCTTACCGCTCGACTACACCGGAACGAAAGCGGAAGGAGAGGGAGTCGAACCCCCAAGGCCGAAGCCCACCCGTTTTCGAGACGGGATACCGCGCCAGATGGCAGTCCTTCCGGCAGGTGGCCCCGGCAGGACTCGAACCTGCACGACCCCGATTAAGAGTCGGGCGCTCTGCCGAATTGAGCTACGGAGCCAGAGATGTGGTCGGCAGGAGTCGAACCTGCACGCCCCGCGTTTCAAGCGGGCGCTCTACCTGATTGGAGCTACGACCACGGGATGCGCGATTGCAGATCCGCCGCCGATGCCGGCTTCGCCGGCGTCGGCCACCCAGGCCGGAATCGACACCTGGTTATCCGATCGAAGTCATCATGGCTCGGCGGCAGCCGAGCCGGACTTCGATCGGTAGTGCTATGTCTCGCCCAGCCTGAGCCGAACGATGTTTTCCAAGCCTCTCGCCTACCCTTCGACCCTGGATCGATCGCTCGGCGTCGCAAGAGCGTCGTCCTACGTGGAGGAGCTTTGGAGCCCGATCCTTGCTCGCCGGACTGGAAATGCGCAGGCTAAAGCTGACGCTTATTGGCCGATGGATTTCTCAGCGCGCGGCTGCAGAGATCTTTCTCTCTCAGGCGGGGCCTCGATTTCGACTCAGAACTGTTTCAAGCTGAGCATCACCTTCTGTTCGACATCCTCTGGCCGCCTCTCCAAACAAAAAGGCGACCCAGTTTTGGGTCGCCCTCGTCTGGCTTGCTTCTGCGGCTAGGGATCTAGCGCAGGGAGCTCCCAGCGAGGGCTACGACGTAACCGAGCCGGCAAATCGCATCGCGGCGATGCAGGCACGGGAAACCCGTCACGGCGACGGCCGCTTCGGAAAATGATTGGTTGTTGGCTTTGATCAGCATCGTGATGTGGCTAGTGCCGGATCGCAGGATAGAGCAAGAATCGGACATTGGCAAGAGTTCCAAACGAAGATCTAACGAACAGTAGTCCTGCTCGAATCCACTGCGTCGAAAGAAATGCTGAAAGTCATTCGTCGCCTTCTCGCAGCAGCGCTTCTCGCTGCGAAGGAAAATGGCGCTGTGATCGACGTCGCAGTGCTCGGACGGGTAGGCATCGACCTGTATCCGAATCAGCTCCGCACTCCCCTGCGCGAAGTGCGCACCTACACGCGGTTCGTCGGCGGCTTCGCCGGCAACGTCGCGACCGGGCTCGCGCGGCTCGGGCTGACACCTGCGATCGTCTCGCGCGTCGGTCCCGATCCGCACGGGGAGTTCGTGCGCGACTTCCTTTCCAAAGAGGGAGTCGACGTGCGCTTCCTCGCCGTCGACGAACGCCTGATGACGCCGCCGACGTTCTGCGAGGTCTGGCCCCCCGACAACTTCCCGATCACGTTCTATCGCTACCCGACTGCGCCGGATTGGCAGCTTGCGCCGGAGGATTTCGACGGTGCCGAGGTCGGCGCCGCGCCGTTCATGCTCGCGACCGGGACCGGCCTCGCGCAGTCACCGAGCCGCGAGACGACGCTGGCCGCGCTCGAAGCCCACAACGGCACGACGATCTTCGACCTCGACTGGCGCCCAACTCTCTGGGAACGAGCTCACGAATACGGCGAGCTCGCTCGAACCGCGGCGAAGCACGCGGACATCGTCATCGGCAACGAAGAGGAAGTCGCAGCGGCGGCGGGAGAGCCGAACGCGCTCCTCGAGCTCGGAGTTCGCACGCTCGTGCTCAAGCGCGGCGAGCGCGGCGCACTGCTTTTCCACGAAGGCCGTGAGGTCGACGTGCCGGGTCATCCCGTCGAGGTCGTCAACGGGCTCGGCGCCGGCGACGCCTTCGTCGCGACCTTCGTCCAGAGCCTGCACGCGAATCTGCCGCTCGAGGAGTCGGTTCGCCGAGGCTCGGTCGCCGGCGCGATCGTCGCCTCTCAGCTGGCATGCTCGGAAGCGATGCCGACCCTCGAGGAACTCGAAGCGGAGCTCGCGTGACGGAGCTCCTGCTGCGCCACGGCGAGTGGGACGTCGTCGACCCGGCGTCGGCGTCGTGGCGCTACCTGTCGTTCCGCGTCGAGCGCCTGCGAGAAGGCGAGCAAGCGTCACGTCGGACGGGCGGCGAGGAAATTGCGCTCGTTCCGTTGGGAGGAAGGTGCGCCGTCGAGAGCGACGGCGAACGATGGGAGCTCGGCGAACGCTCGAGCGTCTTCGCAGGCATGCCCTGGGCCCTGTACCTCCCGCGCGAGACCGAGTACACGCTGTCGGCACTCGGCGATGTCGAGGTCGCAGTCTCGGGAGCACTCGCAGACGAACGACTCGAGCCGCGGCTCGTCACACCGGACGAGGTCGACATCGAGGTGCGCGGCTCCGGGAACGCGACCCGTCAGATCAACCACATCATCAAGCCCGAGTTTCCGGCCCAGCGCCTGCTCGTCGTCGAGGTGTTCACACCGGCGGGGAACTGGTCGAGCTATCCGCCGCACAAACACGACGAGGATCACCCGCCCGGCGAGGTCGTGCTCGAAGAGGTCTACTACTACCGCACGCAGACCGATCCGCCGGGTGCGTTCGCAGTGCAGCGTCTCTACAGCCCGCAACATGGAACCGACGTCACCGAGACCGTGCGCGACGGCGACATCATGCTCGTGCCACACGGCTACCACACGACCGCCGCTGCGCACGGCTACGACCTCTACTACCTCAACGGGCTCGCCGGGGACCGCCGGTCGATGGCCGCCGCCGACGATCCGTTGCTCGCATGGATCCGGCCGGCGTGGGCAAACCTCGAGCCCGATCCGCGCGTGCCAATGGTGACCCCGGAAGGATGGCGTCGCTGAACGGCATTCGCATCGCGAATGCGCCGTGCAGCTACGGGGCGTTCGAGATCACGGTCGGAATCCTGCCCGACGTGCCCGGGCCCGAGTTCGTGCTCGCGGCGATCTCCGACGCGGGCTATGAAGGAACGGAGCTCGGTCCGCCCGGATACCTGGGCCAACGCGACAACCTGCACGACCGGCTCGCGGATCACGACCTCGTCCTCGTCGGCGGGTACATCCCGATCCGCTTCAGCGAGCCCGAGCACTGGGACGAGGACCTCGCGGCGATGCGAGCGACCCTAGATCTGTTCGCGGCCGCCAACGGCGACGCGGCCAAAGCAGTCCTTGCGGACGCGGGCTCGCCGGAGCGCGCGCAATTTCCCGGTCGGGCCGCTTCGGATCGGTCGATCGGCCTCGACACCTCCGGCTGGCGACGCCTGTCGGAGGGCATCGCTCGCGCCGCCGATCTCGCTCGCACGCGCGGCGTGGAGC
>WNGO01007243.1_pt1 | contig 10651 bp, 9 predicted proteins | sample 5400511 | NCBI WGS metagenome assembly WNGO01 (sample SAMN13153380, study PRJNA577476) | soil metagenome | isolation source: 20 cm soil or saprolite under Garry oak tree replicate 2 | place: USA:California | collected 2016-06-15
GCAGGGATGCCTCTTCTACTTTTGCAACGGTAGCGACGGCTGTTCTGAGTATTCTGTTGCTTGCGCGTGACGAGAGACGCGCAGCCTGCAAAAAGTTGCGCTGACGGCGCGGCGCTCTCCACCTATGGCGTGGGTGTCGGCGGCGGTCGTCCGCTGATATCCTGTTCGATTTTTCTTAGCAATGGGGCGGCCGGTGCCTCGGAGACAATCCGTAGAACGCTGCGCACGAGATCAAGGGCGCGCTTTGGCTTATCTTGCTTGATCAGGCCGTCGGCCTCTTCCAGCACGACTCGCAGAATATCGTCACGTTTCGCATAACAAGCGCGCGCCTGCTGAAAATAACTCGTGGCCAAGGTAAAATCTCCCTCGCGCGCTTCCATCGAGCCGAGATCTTCCAGCATAGGTCCATTACGCGCGCGCGATGCAACTTGCCGCGCGAGAACCCGGTATTGTGGTGCGGGAAGGGAAGCGTTTTTCACCGCGAAGTCGTGATACATTTTCCATTGGCCTGCCGCTTTACTCGAATCGCGCGGTGCGTCGATTTGCGCCCATGGCGCGTATGGCCGGTAAAGCGGATCGCCGACCATAACTGACATCCAGGAAAGCGCCTGAGTCGCCATATAGGCGCTTTCGGCGAAGGTGAATCCATGAAGTAATCGGTCATTAAAGATGTCGAGATGTGTGGTCAGCTGCAAATAGGGCTCGTAGACATTACCTATGCTCGCCGTGGCGCCTCGGCTGATAAGTGGTGCAACCCAGTTTGCGTTCGGGTCGCGCAAAGTACTCGCGCTAAAGGAATGGATGTGGACTGCAATAGCGCCTTGGATAAATCGAAAATCCGACCGGGTGAACGGGCCGGCCATCTGCCCGGCGTACCAGCCATAGTAGAGCGCACAGTCCGTCATGGGATAACTGTCGGGAAAAATCGGCGGGGAATCGTCATAGACGACGGGGATTCCAACTCTGTGAAACTGCTCCGTAATATCTGCCAGCCATTTGTCGCCGACTTGATAGCCCGGAGCGGCATTGTGCGAACCGTCGACATAAGCGCGCCCCCAAAGGCCGTTCTTCTCCGCAGCGATTCCATCGGTAATCATTCGCCGAACGGTGGTGGCCGCAGGCGCATCCAGGCGGCACACCAGCAACAACGTTGCGTTTTCAAACTCACCGATTCCGCGGAAGCTTTGAAAGTAGGGATTGGGAATCGCCCCGGAAATATGTTTAAAGAAAAAAGCGAGTACGGATATCTCGGAATCGACCGAGGCTTCATTGCGACTCGCGATCGGACCTGCGCTTGGGTCGTCGCCTGGATAGGGCGTGGCGCTGGGACGAATTTTCAGCGGCATGCCCCAGATCATGGCCACAAAATGGATGGAACTGCTCGCGACCGCCTCTCCATTGTTTGACGTTTCGCGCATTGTCCACCAGTGGCGGTTTTTGAAAATCTCACGCAACGGTGCCGCGATGGTTGTGTCGTACTCTTCACGGCTGATCTCTTCTTCCACAGAGCAGTCGAGCCCAACGAGATGGTCTCGCGCGATACGGCGTTGCTGGGCGTAAAATTTGGCCAGGTCGGCGGATTCCGGAATCGCCTTGTTATAGATGACAATGGTGGAATCAGCGAGCGGTTGCTCCGCCGGATATGCGGTCACAATTGTCACCGTCCCGAAACACCATGCGAGCGTGATCGATAAGAACGACGACTTGACCATCAGAATTTTAGCTTCAGGCCGTCATAAGCGATGTGTGTGTCCGCGGGAAGCTGAGATTCAGCGGCCTGTGGCAGCTCGTGGCAGATGTGCGTAAAATAGGTTTTGGCCGGCCGCACTCGCTCGGCGACTTCCAGCGCTTGAGCGACGCTGAGATGCGTCGGATGCGGTTTGTGGCGAAGAGCGTCGATGATTAACGTGTTAACACCCGTGATCTGGCGGGCGATCTCTTCCGGCACTTCACTGCAGTCGCTGAGATAAGCAACAAGCTTTTGGTCGCTCCGCGAAAAGAGGTACCCGGTTACGATGGAATTGCCATGTGGAACGGGTAAGGGTGTGATGAGGGTCGAGCCCAAGGTGAATGGCTCAGTGACGACATGTGGTTCAGGTTTTAGGTATCCGGGGAAAGGATTTAAAGCTTTGAAAGCAAACTCGAATACCCGTTCAAGATCTTGCATCGTCTCCGCCGGGGCATAGACCGGCATATATCCGCGCTGATAGGCAAAACGCCGAAGATCGTCAAACCCCATGATATGATCGGTATGCGAGTGTGTGAAAATAACAGCATCGATCTGCCGAATGTTTTCACGAAGGGCCTGCGTGCGAAAATCAGTTCCGGTGTCGACCACCCACGAGCGCTCTGGTGTTTCGACATAGATGGAAGAGCGTAACCGTTGGTCGCGCCGATCAGGCGAGTGGCAGACGGCACAGTCGCAGCCAATCATCGGAACTCCTTGGGAAGTGCCGGTGCCGAGAAAGGTGAGAGTGAGTTGGGAGTTGAGGGTTGTCGTCTGAATTGGCAAGCTTCGAAAAGCGGAACTCTCAACTGTTAGCTAGTAACTCTCAACCTCTACCTCATGGCCGCGCTGCTCAGTCATTTGCGAATCAAGAATCTCGCGCTCGTGGAGGAGGTGGAGTGGCCGATGAACTCCGGTTTTATCGCGGTAACCGGCGAAACGGGTGCCGGTAAATCAATCATTATCGGAGCACTCAATCTCCTGCTTGGGGAACGCGCGGACAAATCACTCATCCGCACCGGAGCCGATCTTTGCACAGTGGAAGCGGCCTTTACCGGATCTGATTTGCGCAAACTGAATCCGCAATTGGACGAGGCCGGGATTGAAACATGCGAAGACGAGCTCGTTATCAAGCGAACACTTTCGGCGAGCGGCGCGAATCGGCAGTTCATTAACGGCTCGCTCACCACACTGGCAGTTCTGAAACAATTGGGCGACGAGCTGGTTGATCTTCACGGCCCGCACGATCATCAATCGCTCCTGTCGTCCGACAAGCAGCTCGCGTTGCTTGACGGGTTTGCCCGCGCTGAAGAGTCGCTGGCCGAATATCGCAAGCATTTCGCGCATCTGCAGTCGCTCATGGCCGAACATGCCGCCCTCAACACGGCCGAGACCGCGCGCGAACAGGAACTCGATCTGCTCCGCCACCAGGTAAATGAAATTGCCGCGGCGAAATTGGACGCAGCCGAAGAAGAGCAAATCGAAACGCGCTATAAACTCGCCAGCAATAGCAAGCGTGTCATAGAACTTGCCTCCGGAATTTCCCAGCGCCTGGCCGAAGCTGACGACGCGGTTCTTACCCAACTGGCCGAGACGCAACGACTCCTTAGAGAGCTGGAAAAAATCGACGGCTCGGTTTCACAATTTGTTTCCGCCCATGAAACCGCGGTGGTCGAACTTTCGGAAATAGCGCGGTCGCTCTCCGGTTATGCGGAGAAGCTCGATCTCGATCCGACGCAGCTGGCCGCCTTAGAGCAGCGGGTTTCACTTTTTGAGACGCTAAAGCGCAAATATGGCGGGCACGCGGGCAAATCTGGATCGTGGTGGCGAAGCCCTGCGCAAGCTGCGTCTAAAAGCGGCTCCGAAATTGGCAGACCATATCCGCCGCAATTTGCGCGATCTAGGTTTTCGTCAGTCGGAATTCGAGGCGAAGCTAACGCCGTTGTCGGAGCCGCGGGCCAACGGCTTCGATTCCATCGAACTGCTGTTCTCTCCGAATCCGGGTGAGCCTTTGAAGCCACTTCGCGCCATCGCATCGAGCGGCGAGATTTCGCGTTTAATGCTGGCGGTTAAGTCCGCGTTGGCGGCGCAGGATGCCATTTCCTTACTGGTCTTCGATGAGATTGACGCAAACGTCGGCGGCGAGATTGCGCACGCCGTCGGTGCAAAGATGCAAACCTTGGCGGACAAACATCAAGTCATTTGCATTACCCATCTCCCGCAGGTCGCCGCGGCGGCCTCATCCCATTTTGTTGTGACCAAGGAGGTGCGAAACGGGCGCACTCATTCGCAATTGCACGAAGTGACCGGAAAAGCGCGCCGGGAAGAGATTGCGCGGATGCTCGGTGGAAAGAGCGATTCGGCTTTGGAGCTGGCGGCGAGCTTGTTGAAACGTAGAGGCGATTGAATCAATTGCCCGTAGCGGCGCTCTTTGAACGGCCGAAGAATGTGACGGTCAGCCTGCCTTCGCCAAGGCTACGGCGCGCCAGGGAGACGGCCGCTACAAATCGGAACAGGCGCTTGGCACAAACGCCTCTACAATTTATAAGGCTCCGTGCTGAACTACATTTGGTTGACGTTTCTCATCGTCGCGGTAATCGTCGGCGGTTTTTCAGGGAGGCTGCCCGCCGTCACCAAAGGAGCCTTCGAGACGGCGGAATTTGCCGTAATGAAGATTGCACTGCCGTTGGTCGGGATTATGGCGATCTGGCTCGGGATCATGCGGCTTGCCGAGCGCGCCGGGCTCGTCCAGCTCATTGCCCGTGCTTTACGCCCGGTTATGCGGCGACTCTTTCCCGACGTTCCGCCCGAGCATCCTGCGATGGGATCCATGGTGATGAACATGGCCGCGAACATGCTCGGACTTGGCAACGCGGCAACGCCGCTTGGTCTGCGTGCCATGGCTGATCTGGAAAAGCTGAATCCACGGCCCGGCGTTGCGACCAATGCCATGTGCACTTTTCTCGCGATCAACACCGCCTCTATCCAGCTTGTTCCAACTACCGCCATCGGTCTGCTGGCGATCGCCGGCTCCACCAATCCGACCGCGATTGTGCCAACGGCATTTCTCGCGACTTGCTGCGCACTAACCTGCGGGGTTCTTTCAGCCAGGTTGATGGAAAAATTGCCGATGTTCCGGCTGCCAGATCCGCCCCGCACGATAGCATCAGATCGTGAACGGGACGCGACAACTGCAACACAACCTACTGCCGTCGACCTGGAAAAAATCGAACCGCGGCCATTGACCCTCGCTAGCCGCTCCTGGCTCACCATCTTCGGGCTTTGTTTCGTGGCCATGTTTGTGATGCTTGCCTTTCCTGAGTTCGCGAGCACAGCGATCCAGCGGCTTGGACTGAAGTTGCCTCCCGCGCCGGCTGATCTAGCCGATAAAGGCGTCATAATCCGGTCGCTTTTTGCGGTTTCAATCCTGGCCGTGCCGTTTTTGCTCTCATTTTTTCCACTTTATGCAGCGCTCCGGGGCGTAAAGGTCTACGAGCAATTTGTGGAAGGTGCGCGCGAAGCGTTCGTTGTGGCGCAGCGCATCATCCCGTTTCTCGTCGCGATGCTGGTTTCCATTGCCATGTTGCGGGAAGCGGGAGTGATCGACGCGATGACGCGAAGCCTCGGTCCAGCCTTGTCGAAGGTCGGATTCCCTGTCGATCTGCTACCGATGGTGCTGATGCGGCCGCTCAGTGGAAGCGCGACCCAGGGAATCTTCGTTGAACTCATTAACCATTTGGGGCCTGATACGCTCGTTAGTCGAATGGCCGCGACGATATATGGCAGTACCGAAACCACCTTCTATGTCTTGGCCGTTTATTTCGGATCGGTTGCTATTCGAAAGACGCGGCACGCGGTCGCCGCTGGTCTGATTGCCGATACCACGGCGGTCATCGCCTCAATCATCATCTGCCGGGCGGTGTTGTGAGGCGAAAAACTTTAAAGGTTGAATCTTTGAATCGCTTTGACGAGCTAACGATTTAACGATTTAACTTGTCGGCGCACCCTGGCCAGCGCCTAAATTGATTTTCTATCATCCAATTGTTCACAAATGATTCAGCGCGACTATCTCATTATCGGTGGCGGGATTGGCGGAGCAAGCGCCTGCGAAAGCATTCGCAAATACGACAAGCGCGGCTCCGTCACAATGATCAGCGCCGAGATCTTCCAACCTTATAAACGCTGGTTACTCTCGAAAGATTTTTTACGCGATAAAACGCCGCAGATAAAGAAATTGGCGCTCCTGGATGAGCGCTGGTACAACTCGCACAAGATCGAGACACGACTGGACACAGTCGTAACTCAGTTCAACATCGACCGGCGGTTGGCCGTTCTGGGAAATGGTGAAAGCATCGAGTTCAACAAGGCGTGCCTGGCTATGGGTAGCCGCCCTGTGCGTCCACCGGTGGCCGGAGTTGGTCTCGGAAACGTGATTTATTTAAGGACGATTCGCGACGCGCTCGCCTTGCGAGAAATGGGAACCCTGGAAAAGACCGTCATGATTGTGGGCGGTGGTTTGCTTGCCTGTGAGACGGCCGCCAGCCTGCGTCAAGTGAAGTTGAAAGTGAGCGTGATGCATCGCACCTCACATCTGCTCAATCGCTACGTTGACCCGGAACTGGGAGTGTGGCTGACGGAGTATTTTGCCAAGCATGGCGTAACGATGTTGATGGGCGAGAGCCTGAATGGTTTTGAAGGCAAAACCGTGCTGCGCAATATCCAGACAAAAAGCGGAAACCGCGTCCCTGCCGGGCTCGCCGTTGTCGCCTGCGGCGCAGAGCCGAACCTCGATCTGGTGCGGAATACACCGCTGGCCGGACCACATGGTTCGCCAGTGACGGAATATCTCGAGACAGAGGAAAAGGGAATCTACGCGATTGGTGACCTGGCATTTTATCCCGATCGGATGATGGGCGGGGTGCGTCGACAAACTCATTGGGAAAATGCGCGCGAACAGGGACTCATCGCCGGTGCTAATATGACCGGGAAAAAGCGGCAGCGCTACGAGCAGATTCCATATTTCTGGACCGAAATGTTTGATCTGCGCATGGATTTTGTTGGCGACTTCAGTGTGCAACCAACCCGGGTCGACCTTCGGGGCACCTACGCGAAGAAAAAGTTTAGCGCGCGCTATTACCAAGGGGATCGGTTGCGGGCGATTCTTCTTTGCAATCAGACTACGAGAGAAGTGGACTCAGCCAAGACAGAATTGAAGAACGCTCTCGGAAAATAGAAACGTGCGCATTTTGTGCATCTCCTAAGACGCGAAAGGTAATCATGCGCCAAGAATGGACGGGCGAGCTTCTGCGAACCCTTGCACACCGTGGCGTCGCTGAGCCTGTCCTGAACCTGCCGAAGGAACCTCCGCTCTCCACGACTTCTTTGGAATGACTTGCCCTTTCATCAGCGGTTCATTGGAATTCTGATGGAATCTGCAGTTCGGGGTTGCTGACCCGGATTAGTTTCCACTCCCAGGGCTTTCCGGAGACGCGACGCCATTCGAGCTGGAACGGGGATCCAAGCGGGTTGACTCGCTCTTTGATCGCGGTCATGACTTCGCCATTGTCGCCGTTTATCACAATCTTTGCCTTCCAATACCCGCTTTGGTTGACGACCCAGAGGGTCGGATTAGCCGCGGTTAATCGAGCCGTCCGCACGTATCTGAACACTTCGCGTGTTCTCGCCAAGACCAGTGCGTGGTCGTTCCCCCATTGATCTTGATAATCACCGGCAATAAAAGAAGCAAAGCGGGCCCAGTCTCTCTTCTCGACCGCGCGGAACAGGTTTTCGCTGTGGCGTTGCAGTTGCCGTTCCGGGCGCCAAAGCCAAACAAGGAAGAGCCCGACGACTAAGGCGACGATCAAGCCGCCATAGAAAGCTTCGCGAAACGAGATGCGCACGGGACGTGTTTTATTGATCCGTTCGCTTTGTACCCGATGATGAATTGGAGGAATTGTCGAGCTGGAAACTCGCTTCGCCACAAAGCGAAACACGTGACGGTGAGCAGCGTGGCACGGCATGAACCGTGCTGAATTCATCGCCCTTTGAGTTATGCTGACGATTGGCTCCTTTACTATCGCTTTCTTGGCCGTGCTTGGCTCTGTTTGGTGGGCATGTTTGGACGATAAAGACTGAACCCACCCAACGCTTATGCTCGACCATGATGATTTGAAGTGGATCGCCACTACCTCCACTGAGCTGAATTCGATCCTGCATCAGGTTTCGCGGTACGCTGATTTGGCCCGTCGGCACAAAGGTGGACACAATTACATCGATTTACTTGGTGAGAGAGTGGAACTTGCGACCAAAACGGCGCAGGCACTTTTTGATCGCGTGACGTCAAAAATTCTCGCGGAGACTGCCGCGAAAGCGACGAGGCCGCCAGCGGGGCCCCACACCCCTTTCACTGTCCTTCCGCCAGCTGTTCGCTCCGGGCCGGGGCAAACGGCCAATCCGAAGTCTTCGACTCAGGCACCTAAGTCAAAATCCGGGAGAGAAGCCTCTACGGCGCCATCGGCTATTCCGGCCGACATCAAGGTTAAAAATCCTAAAGGCAATCGCGAACTGCTTCTGCTCATCGAAGATGAACTGGAGGTTGCAGAAAATGCCGCCGAACTGCTGGCTGAGGAAGGGTACAAAGTCATTCAGGTGCACGACGGGTTCGAGGCGCTGAAAATCTACGAGCGGATCGGGAAGAGAATCGGCCTCGTCATCCTCGATTTCTTCCTGCCGATTATGGATGGCGATGCTGTGTTCGACGAACTTAGGATACTGAATCCAAACGTAGACGTCGTTTTGAGTAGTGGTTTTGCCGAGGAAAACAAGATCAGCGCGATGCTCGCGCAAGGGCTGCGTGGCTTTATTCCAAAACCCTACTCGCGCGAGAAATTGCTCGCGCAAGTGCGCTTTACCTTAGACGCGGCTCGGCAGCCTTTGGCCTAGGGGAAAATCGCCCCAGCGTGGGAGGGGCGTCGGAAACACCGATAAGCCTGAAACCGTCCTCTATGGCATCAATTTAGCTCTTTCATGCATGCCCAGGTACGCCCATGGCTCGCATTGACGCGTTTTTCAAACTGATGTCGGAACAAAAGGCTTCCGATCTCCATCTTTCGACAAACAATCCGCCCATGCTTCGCATCAATGGGGATCTCGTCCGGGTGGATTATCCTCCTCTCAAGAACGACGAACTGAAGACGATGGTTTACGAGATTGCGCCCGAAGGAAAAATCAAAACTTTTGAAGAAACGCTGGACGTTGATTTCGGGTATGAGGTGCCTGGAGTCGCGCGCTATCGCGCCAATTTTTTCCAGCAAAAATACGGCATCTCCGCTGTCTTTCGATTGATCCCCTCCAATGTCATGACTGTGGAAGAGCTCGCTTTGCCGCCGGTCTTGAAAAAATTTCCCATGCTCAAGAAGGGGCTCGTTCTCGTGACGGGACCGACCGGCTCCGGTAAATCCACAACTTTGGCGGCGATGATGGATTATGCCAACCTCCAGCGGCAGGACCATATCATTACGGTCGAAGATCCGATCGAATTCGTCCATCGTAGCCAAAACTGCCTAGTGCAACATCGCGAAGTAGGCGTACACACACGATCTTTTGCCTCAGCTTTGCGCGGTGCATTGCGTGAGGACCCCGACATTCTGCTGGTTGGCGAATTGCGCGATCTCGAAACGATCGAATTAGCGCTCACCGCGGCCGCGACCGGCCACCTTGTTTTCGGTACTTTGCACACATCCAGCGCCTCCAAGGCGGTTGACCGCGTCATTGATGTGTTCCCGACCAGCCAGCAAAACCAAATTCGCGCCACGCTGGCTGAATCGCTCAAAGGCGTAATCGCGCAAAATCTGTTTAAGCGGATCGACAAGCCCGGTCGCGTCGCTGCTTTGGAAATTCTCGTCGTCGACATCGCTATTGCTAATCTCGTCCGCGAAGGAAAGACGCATCAAATCCCCGGCATGATCCAGGTTGGCAAGAAGAAGGGAAATCAGCCGCTCGACGATGCCATCATGGATCACCTGCGTAATATGCGGATTTCCCCGGAAGAGGCCTACGACAAGGCCATCGACAAAAAGAAATTCCGTCAATTCCTAAAAGAGCCGCCGCTAGATGCGTCGGAAGAGTAAACAAAATGAGACTACCAGACCTAGACAAGATTCTTTCGGCGATGCTCAAAACATATGACGGCATCTCCGACCTTAATTTTTCGGTTGGCCACCCGCTCCAGGTTGAGGATTTCGGCGAGTTAAAGCCGGTGTTCGTCGATCCACCGATTGAGGCGCTGACTTCATACCAGACCGAGCAGATTGCCCTCACGCTCATGCAAGGCAATCGGCGTTTGATTTACGATTACCTAACGAGCGGCTCGTGCGATTGCAGTTACTCACTGCACGACGAGGCTCGTTTTCGTTGCAGTATTTTTCGACAACAAGGGCACTTTTCCGTCGTGCTGCGAAGACTCGAGGCAGAAGTTCCGACCGTCGAGTCGCTTTTTCTTCCGCCGATCTTTCGGGAAGTCGCCAAGGAAAAAACCGGACTTGTTTTGGTGACCGGCGCCACCGGAAGCGGAAAAACGACGACTTTGGCCGCGATTCTAAACGAAGTTAACGAAAACCAACCTGTCCACGTTATCACCCTGGAGGATCCAATTGAGTTTGTTCATCCCAAACGCAAGGCCACCTTCAACCAGCGAGAACTTGGTCATGACTTCAATAATTATCCAAACGGATTGCGCGCCGCCTTGCGGCAGGCCCCTAAAATCATCCTGGTGGGAGAAATGCGCGATCGCGCCACCGTCGAGGTCGCGCTGATGGCCGCCGAAACCGGTCATCTAGTCTTGAGTACGCTGCACACCGTTGATGCCGGCCAGTCTATCAACCGAATCCTCGGGTTATTTTCGCTCGGGGAAGAGAAACAACTCCG
>WNGO01004544.1_pt1 | contig 10650 bp, 9 predicted proteins | sample 5400511 | NCBI WGS metagenome assembly WNGO01 (sample SAMN13153380, study PRJNA577476) | soil metagenome | isolation source: 20 cm soil or saprolite under Garry oak tree replicate 2 | place: USA:California | collected 2016-06-15
GTCGCCGTCACCATCAACACGTCGTCCTCGACGCGATAGGCGGCGCACTCGTACGTGGCGCTCGTCCGGCCGATCTTGCGCATCCGGATGAAGATCTCGATCAGATCGTCGAACTGCGCCGGGGCGAAGTACTCGACCGAGGAGGCGCGCATGACGAACTGCTCTTCGCCCATCGCCTCGCCGAGCAGATCGAGGTGGCGGTGGTACTCGACGCGCGCCTGGTCGAAGTAGGGCAGGTAGCGGCCGTAGTAGACGATGCCCTGGGCGTCCGTGTCCGAGAAGCCCACGCGGGTGAAGGCGGCGTACTTGAACGGTGGCTTGCGATCCGTGGCGTGCCCGAGCTCGATGTTCACGAGCGGATGGCCGCCAGCACTTCGTCGCGCTTGCGCTCCATCAGCTCGGGCGTCCGTGCCTCGAGATTCAGCCGTAGCAAGGGTTCCGTGTTCGACGGCCGCACGTTCATGTGCCAGTCACCCGCATCGATCGAAAGCCCGTCGAGGTGGCTCACCTCGCCCTCGCTCCCGAAGCGCTGCTCCAGCTCCTGCAGCTTCCCCGCCACGTCGGCGACCTCGGTGTTGAGCTCGCCGGTCAGGAAGTAGCGACCGCGATAGTCGGCGAGGATCTCCGACAGCTTGCGGCCCTCCTTCGAAACCAGTTCGAGCATCAGCAGGAAAGGAACCACCCCCGAGTCCGCCTGCGAGAAGTCGCGGAAGTAGTAGTGCCCGGAGACCTCGCCCCCGAAGGCAGCGCCTTCGTCGCGCATCCGCTGCTTGATGAACGCGTGGCCGACCCGGTTGATCAGTGGCACGCCGCCGGCGCGCACGATCGTCTCCGGCACGGCCCAGCTTGCGCGGAGGTCGTAGATGATCTTTGCGCCGGGCTCCTTCTCGAGCAGCGACGCGGCCAGCAGGGCGGTGACGAAATCGCCGGGGACGAACTCGCCCGTGTCGTCGACGAAGAAGCACCGGTCGGCGTCGCCGTCGAACGCGGCGCCCAGGTCGGCGCCTTCCTCCAGCGTCTTCGCGACGATGAACTCGCGATTCTCCGGCAGCAGCGGGTTCGGCGGGTGATTGGGAAAAGACCCGTCGGGCTCGAAGAAGAATCGGATTGCGTCGATCGGAAGCCGGTCGAGCACACGGGGCAGCATTGCGCCCGCCATCCCGTTCGCAGCGTCGATCACAACGCGCAGCGGCTTGATCGCCTGGACGTCGACGAAGGAGAGCACCCGGTCGACATAGGCGGGCCAGATGTCGTACGGCTCGACGCGGCCGCGCTTGCCTGTCTCCGAGCGGCCCTTGATCTCCACGGCCCGGTCGCGAATGTCGAGCAGCCCCGACTCCCCGCCGACGGGAAGCGCGCCACGGCGCACGATCTTCATGCCCGTGTACTCCTTCGGGTTGTGCGAGGCGGTGACGGCGACGCCGCCGTCAAGCCCCAGGTCGCCGACCGCGAAATACAGCATCTCAGTGCCGATGAGGCCGAGCTGGAGCACATCGGCCCCCGCGTCCGCGGCTCCGTCGGTCACGGCTTCGGTCAGCCCCGGGCTCGACACGCGCATGTCGTGTCCCACCGCGATCCGCTTCGGCTCGAACTGCTCGACGAAGGCGCGGCCGATCGCGTAGGCGCCCTCCTCGTCGATCTCCGCGGGATAGATGCCACGGACGTCATACGCCTTGAAGACCTTGGGATCGAGCACCGGCCGGGATGCTAACCGCGACGCCTGCGTCCAACGGCGCTCCGGCGGACTCTGCGGCAAAGGCCGACCGGGGCGCCGCTGAGCGTTGCGCTTGCTGCGCCAGGGCTGCGTGGTATGCGGTCGGCCGCGCGGCCCGAGGGGAGGGGAGATGCCGATCGCGGCCTGTTGCAGGCACTCAACCCGACAAGCAGGAGACATTCGCGCCGTACGTCGCCGCTGTCAAATAAGGGTCTCGCAGTTTGCGTGTCTTTTCGTCAGTTTTCGGTGTTTCTGGTCGAAACGCAGCAGTTTTCCACCGGATCGCGTGCTGCGCGCCGACGAGCGTGAAAGCTCGCCGACGCCGGAGGTCCGCACCGGCCGTGTTTTTTGGCTTGAAACCTGGATTTTCAGGACTTTTGACGGCTGCGCGGTCGTTCATAGACTTAGGCTCGTGGAACGAAAGCTCGCAACCGTTCTGTTCGTCGACCTCGTCGATTCGACGGCGCTCGTTGCCGGTGCCGACCCGGAGGTCGCGCGCCGGCGGGTGACGCAGTTCTTCGACCGGGTCTCGCACTGCGTGACCACGCACGGGGGCATCGTCGAGAAGTTCGCGGGCGACGCCGTCCTGGCTGCGTTCGGAATTCCGCAGGCCCACGAGGATGACGCCGAGCGCGCGGTCCGCGCGGCGCTGGCGATGCTGGACTCCGTCGCCGAGCTAGGGCTCGAGGCCCGCGTCGGCGTCGAGTCGGGCGAGGTCGTCGTCGACGAGGCCGACTCGACCTTCGCGACGGGCGAGGCCGTGACCCTGGCCGCGAGGCTCCAACAGGCGGCCGGCGCAGGCGAGGTGCTGATCGGGCCGCACGCGTACCGGCTGACGAGTGGGCGGCTGCAGACCGAGGATGTCGGTCCGCTCGACGTCAAGGGCTTCGGCGACCGGATCTGGACGTGGAGGGCCGAGGCGGTGCTCGACGGCGCACTGAAGCGCGGCGGCGTCGCGGCGCCCCTCGTCGGGCGCGAGGCGGAGCTCGAGCTGCTGCAGAACACGTACGAACGCGCCGTCCGCAATCGCCGCGCCCACCTGTTCACGCTTTACGGCGACCCCGGCGTCGGCAAGAGCCGGCTCGCGCAGGAGTTCGTGGAAGGCCTCGAAGGCGCAACCGTGCTCGTGGGCCGGGCGCTGCCCTATGGCGAGAGCGTCACGTACTGGCCGCTTGCCGAGATGGTCAAGTCCGCCGCAGGGATCACCGACGACGACCCGCTCGAAGTGGCGGTCGAGAAACTGCGCGAATCCTGCGAGAACGAGGCGATCGCCGACCTGCTCGGGCTCGCCTCCGGCGTGCTCGAGGCGGTCAAGGGTGAGCGGAGTCAGCAGGAGATCGCCTGGGCGGCGCGCGAGTGGGTCGAGCGCATGGCCGAGAACCAGCCGCTCGTGCTCGCCTTCGAAGACATCCACTGGGCCGAGGACGCATTGCTCGACCTGATCGAGCACCTCGCAGAGTGGGTGCGTGACGCGCCGCTTCTGATCATCGGCCTTGCCCGAGCGGAGCTCCTCGATGTGCGCCCCGGCTGGGGCGGCGGCAGGCTCCGGGCGACTGCGATCGAGCTCGAGCCGCTGGGGCGAGAGGAAAGCGAGCAGCTCGTCGAGGCGCTTGCGGCGGACGGACCCCTCGACGCCGACGCCCTCGAGGCGTTGCTGGAAAAGACCGAGGGGAACCCTCTGTTCGTCGAGGAGACGGTGCGGATGCTTGCCGAATGCGAAGGGCGGCCGCTCTCCGAGTTCGCCGAGCGGATCCCTGACACCCTCCAGGCGCTGATCGCTGCCCGCATCGACCGTCTCCCGCCGGAGGAGAAGACCGTGCTCCAGCGCGCATCGGTGATCGGCCGGACCTTCTGGGGCGGAGCGATCAAGGAGCTTGCAACCGAGGTCGAGGAGCTCGACTCGGTGCTCGACACGCTGCTTCTGCGGGAGTTCCTCGTCCCCGAGGTGCGGTCGTCGATCTCAGGCGAAACCGCCTACCGCTTCAAGCACGTGCTGATCCGCGAAGTGGCGTATTCGGGTCTCTCGAAGTCCGCGCGAGCCGACCTGCACGAGCGCTTCGCCCACTGGCTGCGCGAGCGCGCCGGCGAGGAGCTGCTCGAGATCCGCGCCTACCACCTCGACCAGGCCGCGGCGTTGATCGCCGAGCTCGACGGCGGCCCGCCGCCCGAGCTGGCCCACGAGGCTGCAGAGGCGCTCGAGACGGCCGGACGGCGCTCGCTCGCGCGCGAGGCGCATCGGTCAGCCCGTAAGCAGCTGCTGCGGGCGCTCGAGCTGGAACCGACCCTGGAGCGCCGGTATCAGGCGGCGCGGGCGGCGTGGCGGCTCGGCGACCTGCCGGCCGTCTCGAAGGAGATGGAGCGTGTCCGGGCGGAGGCCGCGGAGGAGGGCGACCGCTGGTGCGAAGCCCGCGCGCTCGCGGCGCTGTCCGAGGTCGCGTTGAACCGCGACGCCGACGTGGACGAGGCGAGTCGGCTGGCGGCGCTCGCCGTCGATGTGGCCGACGCCAACGACTACGAGCCGCGCTTCGATGCTCTCCACGTGCTCAACACGGGTGCATGGTGGCGCGGCCGGTTGACCGATTCCGAACGCTACGCGCGCGACCAGCTCGCGCTCGCCCAGGAGGCCGGGCGCGGAGATCTGGAGAGCCGGGCCGCCATCGATCTGGCCGGCGTGTACAACGCGCGGAAGGATTACGAGCTGGCGGCGCCGCTCTACGCGCGTGCGCTCGAGCTGGCCGAGCAGAGCGGCTCGATCGTCGCGCGCGGACATGCCCTGGCGTCCTCGGGAGACTTTGCGGTCTATCGCGAGGACTACGACGAGGCTCAGCGGCAGCTCGAGGAGGCTCGAGCCTTGTACGAGGAGGCCGGAGTCGCCTCGGCGCTCGGCCGCGTCCTCTACCGCCTCGCGGTCGTAGCCTGGCACCAGGGCGACCTCGACCGCGCCGAACGCCTGAGCCGCGACTCGATCAGGACGCTCGCGCCGCTCGAGGACCGCGGCACCCTTTGCGAGGCGCAGCGTCGGCTCGCCGAAGTTCTGCTCGAGAAGGGCAAAGTGGACGAGGCCGAGCGCTACGCAGAGGCGGCTCTCGACACGGTCGGCCCCCAGGACATGACCTCGAGGGCTTCGACACGCTCCACTCTCGCCCGCGTGCGGAGCGCTCAGGGGCGCTTTGACGAAGCCGAGAAGCTGCTACGCGAGGCGGTGGGCATCATCGACGAGACCGAATACTGCGCGTTCGGTTCGGAGACGCTGCAGGCCCTGGCTCAGCTGCTGCGTGACCGCGGCCGCGAGGACGAGGCCGAGGTCTTCGAGCGGCGGCTCGAGGGCACCAGAGTCGCCTCCAGCGCAGCCTGAATCGCCTGATGTGAAGCCTCGTCCGGCGACTCGCTGATCACCGTCGCGGGCCGCTCGAAACGCGCCAGCGCCTCGCCCAGCGGCTCGGCGCGCAGTGTCCCCTCGCCGTACGGCAGGTGCTTCGTCTCGTTTCGGTTCGCATAGGCGATGTCCGAGAAGTGGACGTGGAAGGGCGCGCCGGGCTCGAGCACGTCGTCGGCGCCCTCGAGAATCTCGGCGAAGGCCTCGGTCTCGGTGAAGCCGCCGTCGGTGACGGCGTGCAGGTGGGCGAAATCGACGACGGGGCGGACCCAGCCGGTGCGAGCGGCGATCGTGAACACGTCTTCCGCCGTCCCGAGCTCGCGGACGCGGCCCATGATCTCGACCCCGAACGGCACCGCGCGGTCTTTGCCCTCGAGCCGCTCCCGGAGCTCGCCGAGCTGCTCGACGACCGAGTCGATCGCGTCCGACCGCTCGCGGCCGAGCAGGAAGCCGGGGTGGAAGACGACGAGCTCGGCGCCGGCCGATTTCGCGATCCCGGCAGAGTGGTCGAGCATCCCGACGGCCATGCGCTGCTTCTTGTCGCGCTCGACGTGACCCATGAAGCCCGCAATCGGTGCGTGGACGGAGAGCACGATTCCCGCCTCGCGCGCAAGCTCACCGAAGCGTTCCGCCCACGGGTAGTCCATCCAGAACTTGCCCTCGAAGTCGATCTCGCAGGCGGTGTAGCCGCGCTCCTGGAGCAATTCGATCGCTGCCTCCGGGCTCTCACGCGAGGGAACTCGAGCCGGCCCGAAATGGAGCGCTCCCATCCGGCCAACGCTAGCTGAGCGTCAGTGCCGTCCGACCCTTTTCTTACGCTTTTTCCATGCCGAAACGCCCGAGCCGCATCGATCTGCTGGAACTCGATATCGACCTCCGCCTCGCCGACCTCTGGCGTGAGGCCGCCGAGATCGACGAGTGGAACCTCGATGTCGTCGCGGCCTTCATGCGCGCCGCCTACGGGAAGGGCTACTGCGACGCGCTGACCGAAGATTCGCCCGGCAGCCTCTGCGAAGAGCACGGCTACCGGGTGCCCGCGCGGCGGGCCACGGCGACACCCGAAGCCTGACCCGCCACTAGCATTTGGCGCGTGAGTGTCTGGCTCTCGCTCGGCGTTGTGCTCGCTGTCGCCGCTGTCGTCGTGGTCGCGCTGCCGTTTCTCCGGCGGCCCGGGATCACGGCCGCGGAAGACCGGCTCGGCGAGCCTGATGAGCTCGAGCGCCGCAGGCTGGAGCTCGCGGAGGAGCGCGACCGCGCGCTGGCAGCCCTGAAGGAGCTCGAGTTCGACCATCGCACCGGCAAGGTCTCCGACGAGGACTACCGCGAGTTGGTCGGACCGCTGCGCAGGAGGGCGGCCGAAGCGCTCCGCGCCCTAGAGCCGCGTTCGGGCGAAGCCGAAGCGAAGGTCCATGCCCGTGGCTAACTGCGCCAACTGCGGCGCCCGGCTGCCGAAGGACGGGCGCTTCTGCCCCGAGTGCGGCGTTCGAACCTCGGTCGAGAACGACGCCACCGCCGTCGAGGAGATTCCGCCTGACGAGACCGGACGCGTTCCTGTGCACACGGTCTCCGTGACTCCGCGGTATTTCGGCATCGCGCCGCCGCTCGCGCTGTTCGCGATCGCAGTCGCAGCGCTCGCCGCCGCGATCGTCGTCCTCGTGGCCGGCAAGGCGATCGCGGGGGCGCTGCTGCTGGCCGCCGCCGCGCTCTTCTCGGTGCTCTTCGTCACAGCGTCCAAGCGGCTGCCCGAGAACGCCGTCGCGAGGGTGGGCCGCCGCGTCTTTGCGACGGCCCGGGACCGGACCGGGTTCGCGGTCGAGGCCGTCAGCGTTCACTCGACTACCCGGGTGGAGCTCTTCCGGCTTCGCCGCGAGCTCTCAGAGCTTGTCGCCGAACGCGCCGAAGCCGCCCGGGCGCTCGGCGAGGCTGTGTACGTTGGCGCCGAAGACGAGATCGAAGCCGGCCGCAACCGGATGAGCGAGATCGAGCAGGCGCTCGCAGACAAGGAGGGGGAGATGACGAGAGTGACAGCAGCAGCGAACGAGCGCATTCAGCGCGCGCAGCTCCAGGTCCAGCCGACCGAGGTGGTCGAGCCACCGGAGGTGCCCGAGCCGATGCCGGCTCCGTCCGAGCCGCCGCAACCCGTCATCGTCCCGGAGCCGTCGCCGGTGCCCTCGGAGCCGCCGATGCCCGTGCCCTCGCCGGAGCCGTCGCCGGAACCCTCGCCTCCACAACCCGAGCAGCCCAGCTGAGGTAGAAACGGGTGCAGGGACGCCCGGAGGCTTCGCGAAAGTCCCGCAGATGAGGCGTACAACCCTGGTGGCGCTGGCAGTTCTCGCGGCTGTCATCGCGGCGCCGGCGTCCGGAGACGTCTACAGCCGCAAGCATTCCGTCGACGCCCGGCTGTCGGCGCTGCACGCTCGCATCGCCGGGGCGCAGCGGCAGGCGCAGCAACTCTCGGACCAGATCGACTCGGTCAGCTCACAGATCCAGAGCCTCGCAGGCCGGGTCGGCGACGTCTCTGCTCGCCTGGCGACGCTCGAGAACGACCTGGCGCTGCACCAGCGCAAGCTCGACCGCCTGACGGCCCTCTACCGGGTCGAGACGAAGCGGTACCTCTTTCTCCGGCGTGAGTATTCGCTCGCGCTGGAACGCCTGAACGCCAGGCTCGTCGAGGTCTACGAGCAGGGCGACGTCGACTCGGTCGACGTGATCCTCGGCGCCAGCACCCTCTCCGACTTGGTCGACGGGCTCGACTACGTCAACCAGGTCGGGGCGGCGGACGAGCGAATCGCGACGAGCGTCGGCCACGCGAAGGGCGCGGCGCGAGCGGCGCGCGCAGAAACGCGGAAGCTTCGCAGGTTCGTCGCCGCTGCGACGCGAGCCGTCCAGGCCCGTACCGAGCAGGTGCGCGCAGTCCGCGACCAGCTGGTGTCGAACCGGCGTGAGCTCGTCGCCGCTCGCTCGACGAAACGGGTCAGCCTCACCAAGGTCAGAGCGAGCGAGCGCCAGGAGGCCAGCGAGGCACAGGCGCTCGAGCAGGTGAGCGCCTCTCTCGGCGCGCAGATCCAGGCGGCCCAGTCGGCCTCGTCCTACAGCCCGCCGGCCTCGAGATCGTCGAGCGGATTCATCTGGCCGGTCAGCGGCCCGGTGACGAGCCCGTTCGGGATGCGCTGGGGCCGGATGCACACCGGCATCGACATCGGGGTCGCCTACGGCACGCCGATCCACGCCGCCGCATCGGGCCAGGTCATCTACGCCGGTTGGATGGACGGGTACGGCAATCTCGTCTTCATCGACCACGGCCGCGGCATCTCGACGGGCTATGCACACCAGTCCAGCATCGCTGTCTCGAACGGGCAGGCCGTCACGCAGGGACAGGTGATCGGCTATGTGGGCTGTACCGGCCACTGCTTCGGGCCGCACCTCCACTTCGAAGTGCGCGTGAACGGGACGCCGGTCGACCCGCTCGGCTACCTGTAGCCGATAGCCGTAACCAACTTCTCGACTCATACGTTTGTGACTTAGAAGGCGTAAGCGGAGGGGAGTTAGGCTCGCGCTTACGCCTACACGTCTCCCGACGGCACCGGCCGTCTCCCCCGGGGCGGCCGGTGCACCTACAAGAGGGTTTGGTAGAGCAGGAAGACGTTCAGGCCGGAGATCAGTGCGGCGACGAGCGTGGCGATGATCGTCGTCGCCCGGTGGTTGACGAGCGGCCCCATGATCTTCCGGTTCGCGGTGAAGATCACTAGCGGGATCAGCGCGAAGGGGATCCCGAACGAGAGCACGACCTGGCTGAGTACGAGCGTTCGCGAAGGGTCGGCTCCAATGCCGATCACGATCAGCGCCGGCAGCATCGTCACCAGCCGGCGCACCCAGACGGGGATCCGGCGGCGGATGAAGCCCTGCATCACCACCTGAAAAACGTGCTCGCGGCGACGACGAGCATCGCGATATTGATCAGGCCGGCGAGCGTCATCGCGATCACGACGTCGATGCGTGTGAACCGGAAGAGGCGCCGCGCCTGCTCCTCGGACTTCGGCAGCACCCGATCCTGCAGCAGCGCCGAGTGCAGGTAGATCACGTGCGGCATCACGGTCGCGCCGAGGATTCCGACCGCCAGCAGGACGGACTCGCTGCCCGCGAACTGGGGCACGAACGCGTGCTTGGCGACGGTGCCGAGCGGAGGCTTCGCATAGAAGAGCTCACCGAGGTAGCAGACGCCGATCATGCCGACGATCGCCGCGATCACCGCCTCGAACGGCCGGAAGCCGAATCGCTGTAGACCGAGGATCAGGAAGGCCGCGATCGCCGTGAGGATCGCCGCCGGGAAGAGGTCAATCCCGAGCAGCAGGTGAAAGCCGAGCGCCGCGCCGAGGAACTCCGCGAGGTCGGTCGCCATCGCGATCAACTCGGCTTGGATCCAGAGCGCGAAGGACGTCCGCCTGGAGAATTGCTCGCGGCAGACCTCGGGCAGGTTGTGCCCGGTGGCGATCCCGAGCTTCGCCGAGAGGGTCTGAATGAGCATCGCCATCAGGTTCGCGGCGACGATCACCCAGACCAGCGTGTAGCCGAACTTCGACCCGCCGGCGATGTTCGTGGCGAAGTTGCCGGGGTCGATGTAGGCGACGCAGGCGACGAACGCGGGGCCGAGGAAAGGGAGGATGCGGAAGCTGCCGCGGCGCTCACCTCGCAACACGCGGCCGGCGTCGTACGCAGTGCGCGCCGTGGCGTTCATCGAGCTGAGTCTAGCGAGAGAGTTAGGTGCGCCTAAACTTCGCCACGCGCAGCTCCGGCAGGTTGCGGTGGCGTTCGTCCAGATCGAAGCCGTAGCCGACGAAGTACTCGTCCGGGACAACGAAGCCGATGTACCGGACCGGGAGATCGTCGACGAGCCGCCGGTAGGGACGGTCGAGCAGCGTCGCGATCGAGAGGGAGGCCGGCCGACGCAGCGTGAGCAGCTTGCGCAGGTAGTTCAGCGTCAAGCCGGTGTCGACCACGTCCTCGACGATGAGCACGTGGCGGCCCTCGATCGGCCCGTTCAGGTCCTTCAGCAACCTCACCCGCTCGTGCCCCCCCGGGACGGCGCCGTCATAGCCGGCGAGCTCGACGAAATCGAGTTCGTGGAGCGACGGGATCGCTCGCGAGAGGTCGGCGAGGAAGAACAGGGAGCCTTTGAGCGGCGCGACGAGCAGGAGGTCGAGGCCGGCGTAGTCGGCGGCGATCTGGGCGCCCATTTCGCCGACGCGCGTCTGGATCTCCTCGGCGGAGAGGTAGGTCTCGCCGACGCGCAGGTCGTCGGCTAGCGGGCGAGGTCGAGCCTGAATCTCTGGGCCAGGCGCTCGATGTCGCGCCGGTAGAAGAGCTTGATCCGGACGTCCGGGTAGCGCTCACGGAGTTTGCGCAACTTGCGGTTCTTTCGGGTCACGAGCGCCTGCTTCATCACCGTCACCTCGACGTAGAGGTCCTGCTCCGGCAGGTAGAAGTCGGGCGTGAAGGCCACGGTGACGCGGCCGTCCTCGGCTTCTTCGAGCGCGAAGGTTCGAGGTTCGTACTCCCACGG
>WNGO01003114.1_pt1 | contig 10649 bp, 8 predicted proteins | sample 5400511 | NCBI WGS metagenome assembly WNGO01 (sample SAMN13153380, study PRJNA577476) | soil metagenome | isolation source: 20 cm soil or saprolite under Garry oak tree replicate 2 | place: USA:California | collected 2016-06-15
GCTGACTTTGAACCTCTTCGCAGCCCGGCGCAGTCCGCGATAAAGCTCCTCCATCCACTCAACCTTCGCTTCCTCAGGAGCAATGAGTGTAATCAGGGCAAATTGAGGGACAGCCGATGTTGCCGCGAAATCGCTGAGCGGACGCATCATCGCTTTCCAACCGACGTCGAGCGCGTTCGCGGTTGCCAGGAAATGCACGCCTGCGACAACGCAATCGGTTTTGAGCACAAAAAAGTTGCGGCGATCGCGGGTTTCCACCACAGCGCAATCATCCCCCGGGCCGTGGATAACGGCTTTTGAGAGCGGAAGATCAGGCAAAAGCTGGCCGAGCAGCCGGTCTTCTCCGATCTCGCGCAGTTTCATTGTCCGTTTTAGCGCCCGCGGCGCTAGGTCAGTTTGAGCCCGGCGTGGCCCTCCAGGTTATGGATAAATCTGCACCTTTGGCACCACGCTCGCGAAGGCTCATGGAGAAAAGATCTCCGGAAATGCGAGGGCGGTAAGAGTTAACGAATTGAAGAGCGAATGCATCGTCATGGAGATTAGAATGGAACCGCTCCACTCGTATGCAATTGCGAAACAACTTCCCAAAACAAACAATGGTACAAATGAAGGCAGGTGGGCGTGCGCGGCAGCGAACAGAAGCGCGCTGAATGCGACGCCCAGCAGGCGACCGAAATAGCGCTTGAGTACACCGTAAATAAAAAATCGAAAAAGAAATTCCTCAACTACCGGCGCGATTGCCACGGCGAAAACGATGATCATCATTCGCTGCTCAATCGTGCGCGATCCGCTGAAAAACTCGACGATGTTTTGCTTACTTGAGCCGCCCTCGAAAAGCCGTTGCGTAATTGCGTCAGACAACAAAATCAATGGATACGCAAAAAAAAGCATGATCGCTGCCGTACTCACGGTCCGGATAAAGCTTAGCTTGGAAAACCCGCCTAACGAGCCAACGTCAAATCCGCGGAACTGGAGGAAAGTGACTATGACGAGCACTACGCAACCAGTAATAAGAAAATTTGCGAGGAGATTGCGCGCGCTGAACTGGATCGAAGGCTGCGAAACAGATGCGCCAATGGTGAGAAAGAGAAAAAGGATCAATAGCGCAGCCAGTATGGCCTCGGGCAATCCAAAGCTTCGCGTCGTCGCCGTGTCACCACCGGAAGCGTTCCGGGTTCGCGCGCTGATCTGATAAGCCAGCGAAATATAGACATACACGCTGGCAAGAAGATAAAGAAGAGAGAGAAGAAGGCCTAAGACAGAGCCGGGAACGGCTCCTGATGCCGCGAAGAGGCTGCCGAATCGCATGCGTCCTGGAATTCCTACCGAACCGGCAAACGTTTGCGCATCTTTTTCTTACTCGTGCTCATGCTCTTGCAGCATAGTGTTCGAGCATGAGGAAGAATAAGAAACCAGGGAGAGTTCACTGTATTTCCACACCTTCACGGCGCGTAATAGCTGGGCAGGAAATACGCGCGACCACCTTCCAATTGCGGAACGAGTTGCTTTGGGAGCTGGAGTTCAATTTTTGAATCGGCCTCTCCAAATATCCGGAAGAAGCGGCTCAGACTAAACGGCGGGCCGTATTTCACGACTTTGGCATCCGGCGCATTTCCGAGTTCTTTGGCTTTCCCGAATGCGTCTTCCAATTCGCCGAGGCCATCGATCAGCTTGTGTTCGAACGCGTCCTTTCCCGAAAGGATTCGCCCGTCGGCAATCGTATTGCGCAAAAGGTCTGCCGGAAGATTTCTTTCTTTGGCAACGATGCCGAGAAATTTGTCATAAGTCTTCATGATAAAGCTCTGTACGAGCTCGCGTTCCTCCGGTGTGATGGGTCGTGCGCCGTTTAGCATGTCTTTGAACTTGCCGCTTTTGAAAACCACGGAAGCGAGTCCGATTTTGTTAAACAGCTGCTCGTAATTCAGCGTTTGAATAATGACGCCGATGCTGCCGGTGATGGTGGTATCGCTTGCCATTAAGAATTTGCCTCCGCAGGAAACGTAATAGCCACCGGATGCCGCCAGTGAATCCATGTAAACCACCACTGGTTTCCTTGCCCGCACCTTGACCAAGGCGCTGTAGATCGCATCGGAAGCGGTCACTTCTCCACCGGGAGAATCGACTTCAAGCACGATGGCTTTGACGCGACTGTCATCGCGCGCCTGTTGCAGGGCTGCGCGCATGTCATCGACCATTGAATCGGTAACCGTGCCGGGAAGTGAAGAGCTGATCAGACCGCGCATGGTGATGACCGCGATTTTGTCTGTGGCCGCGCGTGCCCCCCGCTGAAGCAGAATTTCACGGAAACGGGGAATTGGCTCGGGTTCGCGGATTCCACCGAGGCGCTGAAACGCCGCGGCCATTAGCACAATGTTAACGAACAGACTGGCACAAAGCGCGACGAACAGGAAGATGCTGAGACAACCAAGCTTGCGATTCGACGCCATGACAGAACGAAACTGGCGGAGAACCGGCAGTCGCACAAGAGCTTTTCGCGAGAGTAACAGCTAGTTCGCTGACAAGCGTGACACTGCACTGTCCGTTGTCCTCAGCGGACGATTGGCAGCCAATTTTCCGGATGTGCTGCAAATACTACAGCGTTTTCAAATATTCGAGCAGTTTCTCCTTGTCCTGGTTCGACAATTGCGTGCCGTAGGTGTGACCATTGTTGCCGTTACCTTTTTCTCGCGTGTCGAAAAGGATATAAGGTTGCGTCAATTCGCCCGTCGGCCCGGTCGCCCGCGGTAGCGGCTCTCTAAATCCGACTTTCACGGGATCGAAAACATCGTAACCGCGGTAGAAAGTTTGCGGACGTTCATTTTGCGAATTTAACAAATCGCGCAATGTCGGCACGGAGCCGTTATGGAGGTAAGGCGCACGCAGCCAGATTCCATCCAATGGCGGGGAAACATAACCATATGGGTCCAGCGTTTCTACCATCGGTGGACGTTCAATACCCATTTGTTTGACGCGCCGGTTTGCTTCCGCGGCAGCTTCTTTCGACCATGAATACATTCGCTCGGGATCAGTTCCGATCTCGGTGATCGGAATCACCTTGTTTGTAAATTCAGCACGCGGGTCATGACACGCCGCGCAGTCGCGGGTGTAAATCTTCTGACCGTCGGTGGCCACTTGCTGGTTGATTGGATTTGTTTCGGTAAAGGGCCACTTGGGAGGCGGCAGATTGCTGAGATAATGATCGAGATCGGCCATCCGCTGTAGAAACCACGGCCGCGCAGGTGCGCCGAGACCCAGCGCAGAATCGATTAAGACCGAGCGCACTGCCGGAGTATCGCCAGTCCAGTTCAATAACATCTGCTTTCCAGCATTATCCTTTCCGCTGCGGTCGGCGAGGTTCCAGATCGAAGGAAAATCGGTTGGCCCAAACGTTTTGTCCTCCGCCATGTTGGTCATGAAATATTTTGTCAGATTCATGGCATCATCGCGTCCCGGTCCCCACTGGGGCTTTGGCTTGCCGTCTGTGACGTAGCGTTCCATCCAGGTGAATTGTTTCTCTTGCTGGAGCAGCGCTTTTTTCGTGAATGGAATCAACAGGTAACGGTAAATCTGTCGATCAATAAACGAGAGACCGCCATTGCCATAATTGTTGGCGCTCACCAGGCGGATTTCGTTCATAATAATGTCCGAATTGAAGCGAGGATCGTGCGCTGCTTTGAACAAAAAGCGCAGCATGCTTTGGACATTATTGGTATGGCCCGGCCCCGCGACGACGACGTGCGGCACTTCGTCCTCGCTCAAACGGTACGTCGCCGTGTGGCACACTGCGCAATTGTTCGTGATTCGCGCGAAGCCCACGACTTTTTTTGAAAAACCAACCGGAATTTCACGGCCTTCTTCCCAGACCACGCCAAACGATTTGTAGCCGCCCGGCCCGGGCATCAGGTCTGGAAAAACACGCGGCAAGACCATCCAGAGATAATACGGGATGCCACGGTCGCCTTCGGCGCCAAGCGAGCCGTATTTGAAATGCTCTTCTTCGTTCGCGAACACTTCCTTCTCTTCACGGAAGAATTTTGTCCACGTAAACAAAGCGCCAAGCGCAATCACAATCACGAGCACTACCGCGCAAACCCAAAGGAGGCGTTTTGTTTCAGGTCGTAGGCTCATTGATTTGTCGATCGTGCGTTGATCAAAATGTTTTCAGATATTCGACGATCGCGTCTTTTTCCTGGGCAGAGAGTGTCGTTCCATAGGCCGGTCCTTCGTGGCCGACATTTGAATTGCCTTCATTCCGGTCACGCGGGGTCAATCCGCCCGGTGTCATTCGTGTGTCGAACCTGAAATATTTCCTTGGATTTTCGGAGTCGTCCTTGCTGCGGCCTTCCTCATCGAATCGAGTTACGTCCGACACAAATCCGAGGTTCACCGGGTCGAAGACATCGTATCCGCGATAAAAAACTGTGGGCCGTTCGGCGCTAGTATTTAGAAGATCACGCAACGTCGGTACCGAACCGTTGTGCAGGTACGGCGCCCGCAACCAGATACCGTCCAGGGGCAAATTGACGTAGCCAAAAGTCTTCCGGAAATGACTGAACCGCCAAGGATAACCGGCATACAGCGTATTCTGCGCCACAGCCAGTTGTTCTGTGTACGAATCAAGCCGGTGACGGTCGGTTCCGATTTTGTCGATCGGCACTATGTCGCCCACGTACTCACCGTTGAAATCCCGGCCATTGCGGCCGTGGCAATTTGCGCAGTATTGCGCATAGAGTTTCTCGCCCTGTGGGCTGAGCTGCGCATTGATCGGAAACGGATATTTGGGCGGTTCCTTGTAGAGGAGCCACTGCTCGACGCGGGCCATCTGTTTCAAGTCGATCGTCGGTGGAAATGTGCCCGTGCCGAACGCAGCGCTCTTGTTGCGCTCTTCCATCATGCTGTTATTCCCGTCCCAGTGCGCGTGAATGTTTTTCTCTTTGCGCGGACCCTGCAGCCAGATCGAGGGCAAATCGCAGAGACCAACAAGCTCGCGCGTTTCCAGTTTTTCGAGAGGAAATTCCAGGAGCGTCTTCGCTGGGTTGAAGGTGTCAGTGCGGCCGGGGCCAGCGTCCGGTTCCCAATCGCCGAAACGGAAATGGCCTTTCAACATCAACAGTCGTTCGCGCATAAAAGGAATGGCGTAATAGCGCAGGATGAAGCGATTGATCAGATCATATTTTGCACCGATTCCTTCCATCTCGGCGAGGATCCGTGGAGCGTTGAATCGTTGATCTGATGCGCAGGCAAAAATGAAACGCTCAAACGCCTCAAGATCGACAGTGTTCGACGGCATGCCAGTGTAGACGGTGCGCGGGCTGTGTGGGCTGCCGCGCACAGAACCAGTGTGACAAATCGCGCAGTTCAAGAAGACGCGATCAAGTCCCTGCGTGTTGCGGCGTGAAACACCGATCGGCAGGTCTTTACCTGGCTCGTAAAGAAAGCCTAACGAGACGTATTCCGTCCCGGGAATATACGTTTTCCCAGGCAGATATTCTGGAAACATTTTGGGCAGCACTTTCCAAATCCAGTAGGGAATGCCGGATTCGCGCTCGCCGCCGGTCGAACCGTACTTGAAGTGTTCTTCCGAGTCCGCGTACGTGACCGGATCGTCTCGAGTAAAGCGCCAGGCAAGATATGAAAAGCCAATTGCGAGGAGCGCGACGACTACCAGCAACACAATCCGCCACTTCCAGCCGCGGGTTTTTGCAGGTTGATCTGGGGCGTCGGCCATGGCCGCAGATTACGCTTACCCCGACGCTGGAAACTCAAGCGCGAAATCAATCAATCGCTTTTTGCCCAAATAGACTTTGCCCAGATAAATGTGCGGCGCGATTTCGCGGATCTCATCGCGGACCCAGTGTGCCAGCAGGGAGGTCTCCGAATAATCCAGAACGATGCACTCCTTGTTATCCAGCCAGCTTGGCCCTTTATAGACCTTCGCGATAATCGCGTTCAGTCCGAAGGGCAAAATCTTGTTTCGTAAAACGCCCTTTGCCGGATCGAAGATTTTCCCCTGCCACGCAAAATGATTTATGAAATTTGCGATGTCCTGCGTGTAAGTTGTTCCCGGCGCAACGATCGCCGTCCCTTTGGCCTCGCCCTTCGGAATTTCGCCGACAGGGCTTTGCGTAAAAAGATCGTCGAGCTGCGCTTGCGACATTTCTAACATTTCAGCAACGGTAACAGCCATGTTCTCTCCTTTCGCTGGATGGGTCTCGATCAAAGCGTCTTCAGATATTCGATTAGCGCGCGTTTATCGTTATCAGGTAAATCCGTGCCAAAATAATGGCCCTTGTCCTCGACAAAGTCAGGGCACTTGTTTGCCGCGAGCAGTTCGGGAACGGCCTTGATCAATTCCTCCGTGGCTTGTTCCGATGAAAGATTCTGTGTGTGAATCTTCAGCAATGCTTTGCCTATTTTTGCCTGCAAAACGACCAACTGCCCAAAATCAGGTTCGAGGTTAGCAATCAGGTTGATCGGTGTGTCCTTCGGGATGGGACCAATGTTAATGTAGCCATCCTTATCAGCCAGCGCTTGCAACGGTTTTGGCACAAATTCCTTGCGTAGATGCAGCGCGCACTCGTTTTGTGTGCGCCAGATAGAAGCCTTGTTCAGCCGCTTTTCCGGCCATAACAATTTTTCTACCGCATCGTTGAAAGCTTCCATCCGGCCAGCCACGGAAGGATCGCCGGTGAATTTTCCGAGCATGTTATTGTGCAGGAACGGCGCGGAACTCCAAAGACTAACGAGAGACGGAGTCCGATAGTAACCGGGCGCCACATTCTTGTCCTTCGGCTTAAATTTGATTGGCTGCGTTTCATTGAACGGATTGAAAAATTCCAGCTCATCGACGGGAGAAAGTTCCTTGTAAGTCTGTGACGAAAAGTTGTCCCAGACATGACCGGCTTTGGCATTGGTCGCAAACGCACGGGCGGAGTTCGTCTCGATTTTGGTCAATGGATAACGCTTGTCGTTCGATAGGAAATTGTTTTCCAGAAAATCCGGCGCCATCACGGCTGCCCGGAACCAGGCTTTTCCCTCGCCGGAGCGAGGATCAACATTTGGCGGCGGCTGTTTGCTCGAATGACACGCCGCGCAGCTCTCCCCGAAAACCTCTTTTCCGCGCATCATCACTGCTAAATCGCCCGTGACGTAAGCCTGTCCGCCGGGAGCGTCGGCGAGATGAAACGGCTTCAGGCGGCGGAAAAAGGCCGCAATGTTCGCCAGACGCTCCTCCGTTGCACGCCAGAAGACCGAATGTTCCCGCGCATAAGAAATCTCAAAAGGTTTTTGCGGAGTCAGCCCGATCAATCGATTGTGAAGGGTCAACCAGTATTCGGAAAACATGCCGATGTTGACGTAGACGCGGATGGTTGCCCCGGGCACGCCGATGGAGTCTGCGCCGTCCTTCAACACGTGCGGCACTGCCATCTCTTCTTTCTCTCCAGGCAAAGCGAGGGTGCCGCCCGCCATTTTTTCCGGGACGGCTATCCGCTCCCGTTCGGCAAGCAAAAAGATCGGGTTGATTGCGTTTGGATTGTTGATGTGATCGGTCGCGATCCGGGAAGTGTCGGAAGTGCCGCGTGGCTGCGTCGCCAGCATCTCATAAAAGAAGCCACCTTTTTCGACGTTACACGCGAAGACCTTTCCTTCGTTGATGTACTGATTGCCAATGGCCGATGCGAGATTTTCCCAGCGCGGATTTTCCGGATCGGCCGGCGGATTATCTGGATACGGCGCGATATGACAGGCGCCACACGCGACACCGACGCGATATGGGCGAACCAGCTTATCGTCGTTGTAATAGGTCGGATCGTTTATGAAACGATCGCCGTCCCACTTCTTGCGTGCCTCTTCATTGAAGTCGGGATTTGGAAAAAGCCGGAAACCGAGGACACCGGATGGTTTGCCGTAAACAATCTCGTTGACGCCTGCCGGTTCGGGCTCCGCTTGCTCATCGAGCCACAAGCCAAATTCATCCGGCTTGGTCGCGGCGCGAAATCCGGGCTCATTGACCAAGCCCAAATTCCTGAAGCGTTCACCACGCGGATATTTGCGACTATCCAGCATCTTCAACAGATCCATTAATCCATAGCTGTCCTGGGCTGCGCGATTCCAAAAATGTTGATTGCCTGCGCTCCAAAGGTTCCAGGTATTGCGACCCATGATTGCCTCAGGCGACAGATTAATGCCGCCATCCATCGGTTTGAAAATGTCCGCGGTGATTTGCGGAAAATCGGCAGTCGTTTTTCCAGCCGCTTTCGCTTCGTCGGTTGGCTCGTTTTTTTCGCAGCCGGAAAAGGCCAGGGACAAGCAGGCACCAAGGCAGATCCCGGCCGGGGTGAGACGGAGAAGATCGCGTTTGGCTTGGAGGAACGCCTGCACCGAGCCATCATTGATATCCCTCGGGCGAACCGAGAGGCAAGACAATTCCGGGAGCCAGGGGCTGTAGCGTCCGCTGTCCTCAGCGGACTTCTTGGCCGCGGCGTTATCTCGGAACTTGTGCGCTGAGGACAGCGCACGTTACAACATTCACTATGCAGCGTGTGTTCAAAGGTAAGCCGCCACGATTGGATTTAATCTTCCAACGCTTCGGCGCGCCGGTGTATTTCGTAACATTTAATACCCATATTCGGGCCAGCCTGCTCGCGACGCCGCAGGTACATGCAGCCTTCATTGAATACTGCCGCAGCGCCGCTGATTTTCGTATTGGCGTTGGCCGCTACGTGCTTATGCCTGATCACATTCACCTGTTTGTATGCTTTGGAATTGGTTGTTCGACGACTTTGAGCACGTGGATTAAGGGACTCAAACGGGAACTCGATCGCATTTTGCTCTCAAGAGGACATCAACCTGTAAAGCGACCGGGCCAAACGCTATCTTCCTTCTGGCAACCGGGCTTTCACGATCATCCGTTGCGAAGCGACGAGAGCTACGCTGCCAAGTGGGATTATGTTTTCCAGAGTCCGGCGCGCGCTGGACTGGTTACTCGCGCCGAAGACTGGCCATACGCAGGTGAGATCGTGCGACTTAATCGAAGGTAACAAAGTCGTCGGTGCTGTGCTGTAGCGTCCGCTGTCCTCAGCGGATACCAGAGTCGGCGCGCACCCGTTCGGATTAGGTGCGCTATGGACAGCGCACGCTACAGCATCTTCGGTGTAGCCGCAGTCGTCCCACATTCAGCTGCCGACGTCATTCGACGAATTCCACTTCGATCGGGGCGTCGGTGTAACCTTTGTTGTGCGCCTCTGCCAGAAATCTCCGGATAGCGTCGCGTCCAACTTCACCATAATCGCGAGTAAATTCATTTACATACATGCCGATAAATTTCCCGGCGAGCTTCGCGTCCATGTCGCGCGCGTAGGAAAGAGAATGTCGCACCGCCTCGTTCCGATGCGCCAGACCGTAGTCGATGCTTTCGCGAATGATTTCGCTGAGATCGTGGCGTACCGGCTTTGGAATATCTTTGCGCACGACATTTCCGCCAAGAGGCAGTGGCAATCCGGTTTGCGCTTTCCACCATTTGCCAAGATCGACAATTTTCTCAAATCCTGATTTCGCATAGGTGAGTTGTCCTTCGTGAATAATCAGACCGAGATCCGCTTGCCCGCTGTGCAATGCATCGAAAATTTGATCGAACGGCACAACGACGTAATCGAACTCTCCGAGGAAAAGTTGTAGCGCGAGGAAGGCGCTGGTCATCGTGCCGGGTACAGCAATTTTCTTGTCTGTCAGGAAATGTCGCGCTGCCGATTCCGGCATTGAACCCTCGTTGAAAGTTGGGCGTTGGGCGTTGGGCGTTGGGCGTTTGCTTATAACAATCGGCCCATACCCGTCGCCCATGCTCGCTCCGCAGGGCAGCAGCGCGTATTTGTGTGCGACGTACGCATAGGCATGGATCGAGATCGCCGAAATGTGCAGTTCGCCTCGGACTGCGCGTTCGTTCAACGTTTGAATATCCTCCAGTCGATGCTCGAACCGATATCCGCGCAGGTCGATCTTATTCTGCGCCATCGCATAAAACATGAACGCGTCATCCGGATCCGGGGAGTGACCCAGGGTAAAGATTTCGGAGCTGTCATTCGTCTTTTTTTTCATCTCGATTTGGACCGGTCGGCCTTCGTTAGAAGAGCTCGGCGCAATTCAAACGTAGCACAGGCTTCCTAGCCTGTGGGCCGCCGGGCATCTTGCCTGGTCGCTGCAGCTTCGTGGCACGTAATCCAGCAGGCAGGATGCCCGCTGGCCCCACAGCCAGGATGGCTATGCTCCATCCAAAAACAAAACAGCCCCGAATTGCTTCGGGGCTGTTTGAAACTTCTTTATGCCTATTTGATCAGCAGGCTTATCGGTTCTCGACCACTCGAGGCGTTGGCCTGATCATTTCAAGCTGAGCGCTCACTTGCTGAATTTGATCGGCTTGCTGCTTGAGGCCCGCGGTGAGGGCCTTAATTTGCCCTTCCTGCAAAGCGATCACTGCCGCTTGTCTTTCAGTTGTGGCCTTCAATTCCTGCACGATCTGACGCTGTTTGAGCACCTGGCTCATCGAGATTGGCGAATCCGCAGGGACGGTGCCGAGCTTGCCGTCCGCATTGACGACAACAGGCAAACCACCGGTTGCCGTTGCACCAAAGATGCCGCCGACGAAGCATGCT
>WNGO01005845.1_pt1 | contig 10644 bp, 14 predicted proteins | sample 5400511 | NCBI WGS metagenome assembly WNGO01 (sample SAMN13153380, study PRJNA577476) | soil metagenome | isolation source: 20 cm soil or saprolite under Garry oak tree replicate 2 | place: USA:California | collected 2016-06-15
ACCGTCGCCTGCGCTTCTTCTCACAGGCTTGACGCCAACGATTGGGGCGTCGGAACCACACGACTTCGCCGTACGTAGCAGACCGCGTTCGTCTCGCGCGCTGCCGCGTCCACCGCATCCCGCTCCACGTTGATGACGTGCGCAACGCCCCTCTGTCGGAACGGGACAGTACGAATCAGTGAACTGATTTGGGTCGGGAGAAAACAGAAATATTTTTGCAAACGGGGCTTGACACCATTTCTGAAAATCAGAAGTGATTTGCCCGTCGGGTTAATTTGTCGCAGCTCAATGCCCGGATTTGATTTGCCCTATAGCAGGCAAATCAGTTTGTCCCGCAAAGTTTGTTGTGCGTTCTTGCCATTTGCAAGCGAATGACCATCCTATTCGCAGGCGACGAATGCGAGCCGACAGCAAGAGGAATCACCATGTCCGTACATTTGCCAAAGGCGATCGAACTCTTCATGTCATCCGAGAACGCCCATGATGCCGAGGCGCTGGCTGAATGCTTTGCATCCGATGCGACGGTCAGGGACGAGGGGCGTACGAGAGCGGGCCTGACGGACATCGCGGCCTGGCGGCGCGAAACGACGGAGAAGTACCGCCACGCCGTCGAGCCGGTCGCCGTTGCCGAGCGAGATGGAAAAACAATCGTAGCGACCAGAGTTTCCGGAGATTTTCCCGGCAGCCCAATCACGCTCGACTTCGTCTTCCGGCTCGAGAACGGCAAGATCTCGTCGTTGGAGATTCAGTCGTAAAGCAGAACAAAAGACGCGACGGAATGACTCCCGTCGCGTCCGACTTTTGTTTCTCGCTGGTCCAGGCGCCGAGAGCGCCCCGGTGCAAAGCGTCAAGAGCTTAGCGGGCGATCCCAGCGAGGTGACAGCGCTTGGTGTAAGACACTGGATCACCTCCTTTCGTTGTTGATGGAATTTTCAGTATAGGCAGCGAATCGCCACCTGTTAAGGGCCGGGGCCGCACGAAACCCGCCAGGAACGAGGGCCTTTTCAAGGCCCGGTGCATGGCGGTTGAGGCCGCCTCTTTGCCGTGATAGTTGATCGGTCGCGCGCGGGTGTAGCTCAATGGTAGAGCAGCAGCCTTCCAAGCTGAATACGAGGGTTCGATTCCCTTCACCCGCTCCACGATTTTCTACGCCACGATACGATCTAGTGCGATTTGGCACGCCTTTATGCGCGCGTCTCCTCGCCGCCGATCCGGCGCGCCGATTGAGATCAACCTCTCCTAGAAGCTTATCCCGCTGTCTGCTTCGCCTTCCACGGCGGGGATAAGGTTCGCGGCGAGAAAGTCCACGAAAGCTCTGAGCTTGGGAGCGAGATGCCGGCTCGACGGCCACAGCACCCGAAGCGGTCCGGAGCGGTCGGTGTAGTCGTCGAGCACGGTGACGAGCAGGCCTTCACGAAGTTGCCGGCCGATGGCGAAGTCCGGCAAATAGGCGATGCCCAGGCCTTGCTCGGCCATATAGATCAGCGGCTCAAGCGTGCTTGCGACCGCCGTTTTCGGCAGTTCAATCTCGACGCCGGCCTGCTCAGGCGGCAAGGGCCATTGCTCGAACCTTCTGCTGGTCGGAAACCTGTGGTGCAGACAGGCATGAGCCTTGAGGTCATCAGGGGTTTTGGGAACACCTTTGGCCGCGAGATAAGCCGGGGCCGCCACCAGGCGCCGGCGATAGGTGCCCAAGGCCCGCGACATCAAGCGCGTGTCGCCGGCGTCGGCGAAGCGCACCACGGCGTCAAAACCCTCCTCGATCACATCGATGATCCGATCGCTGAAATCGAGATCCAGCATGATCTCGGGATAGGTCCGCATGAACGCCGCGAGCGTCGGTATCATCAGCATGCCGACCAATGGCAGACCGACACGCAGCGTGCCGCGCGGGGCCTCGTGTGTCTGCGACAGCTCAAGCTCGGCTGCTTCGATTTCAGAAAAGATGCGCCGGCACCGATCGAGGAACAGGGCGCCTTCCGCGGTGAGTGTGATGCTGCGCGTGCTGCGATGGAAGAGGCGCACGCCGAGCCGTTCCTCCATCCGAGCCACTGACTTGCCGATCGCCGATGACGACACGCCAAGCTGCCGTCCCGCAACCGTGAAGCTTCGGGTTTCGGCGGCCCGAACGAACGCATTGAGCGATCCCAGACTGTCCATCCGCGAACCTCCATATCGGACACCCATGTCCGATATGTTTGGAATTATGGCCTGTTTTTCAATTGGTCGAGAACGCTCATCTTGGGGCCAACGCCGCAACCAACCCCTCTCACAACACCAGGTCGGAGACGGCGGCCACAGAAACCTTTTCTTATCAAGGAGATAATCATGCCATCATCAGTCGTTCTCATCACTGGTGCCCTCACGGGCATCGGCCGCGCTGCTGCGGTCTCGTTCGCGAAAGCGGGCAATCGCGTTGTTGTTTCTGGGCGCAAGCCGGATGCCGGTGAGGCACTGGTTCGCGAGCTCCGTTCGTTCGGTGCCGAAGCCGAATTCGTCCAGGCCGATGTGCGCAAGGAAGACGATGTCCGTCGTCTCGTCGACCGCACCGTCGAGCGCTTCGGGCGTCTCGATATCGCGGTCAATAATGCCGGCACCGAAGGCAAACCCGGCCCGATCACGGAGCAGACCGCGGAAAGCTATTCCGCGACGTTCGACACCAATGTTCTCGGCGTACTCCTGAGCATGAAGCACGAAGCGCGCGTCATGCAGGGACAGCGCAGCGGGACCATCATCAACATCTCCTCGACCTATGGGCACGAGGGCGCGGCGGGGGCCCCGATCTATGTCGGCAGCAAGCACGCCGTCGAAGGCATTACCAAGTCGGTGGCGCTCGAGCTCGCGAAGTCGGGGATACGCGTCAATGCGGTGGCGCCTGGCCCGACCGACACCGGCATGTTGACCCGCTTCACGGGCACGCCGGAGAACAAGGCGGCGCTGTCGGCGACCGTTCCGATGGCGCGTCTCGGCCTCTCGGAAGAAATCGCCAACGCGGTCGTCTTCATCGCGTCGGAGGGAGCCTCCTACATCACCGGCCATGTCCTCCACGTCGATGGTGGCAAGAGCCACTGACTCTGAGGGCTTTCTCGTTCGCGCTTCATCGATCGGGCTTGTTCACGGTAGTCGATTGTTGCGACCAAACCCGATTGGCGCGCAACGCATTTCAAATAGTGGGAGGAGCCCGATGGGCAACGTAGTGACGAAGCACAGCATTTCTTCCGAACTGGCACAGAAGATGATCGATCAAGCGGTGGCAAAAGCCAGACAAATGGGGGTCGCCGAGAACGTCGCGATTCTCGATGACGGCGGCAATCTCAAGGCCTTTAGCCGGATGGATGGGGCCCCGATCCTTTCCATCGAGATTGCGCAGAACAAGGCGTACACAGCTCTGTTCGGCGTCTCCACCCAGGACTTTTTCGACTTTATCCAGCGCGACCCGTCGCTTCTGGCTGGAATCCCCACGCTTGCGCGTGTGGCGGCGTACGGAGGAGGTTTTCCTATCAAGGTGGGCGGAGAAGTCGTCGGGGCGATCGGTGTGAGCGGGGCTCCCACGGTGCAGCATGACGTCGATTGCGCGAAAGCAGCCCTTGCGCTCGTGCCCGATGCGATGCGAGCCGAATAGTTGTAGCTCAGATCACGATGATTCACGGCCGTCCAGAAGAACAAGCCCTATGAGCACACCTTCGGAGAGCGCGATAGTGACCACCTGCACCTGCCAACACGGAGACGAGTCATGACTGACAAGCCAGTGAAGATTCCGGGGCCGGACCACCCGATTTCGATCGAAGCGAACCCGTCTCGCATCGTGGTCAAGGTCGGCGGAAAAATCATCGCCGACACAAGCGCTGCGTTGACACTTCGCGAGGCGTCATATCCGCCCGTTCAGTATATCCCCCGTCGGGACGTCGATATGGCCGCGCTTATGCGCAGCGAACACACTTCGTATTGCCCTTACAAAGGCGACGCTTCCTACTACAGCATTCCTGCTGGCGGTGATCGTTCACGCAACGCGGTGTGGACTTATGAGGCTCCATTTGAAGCGATGGCGCAGATCAAGGATTATGTCGCCTTCTACCCGGACCGGATCGACGAGATAAGTTAACCGGCGAGAGGAAGGAGCATAAGAGATGGCGTCGATGGAAGAAAGGAACAGACGCTTGTCCTCGAAGCATTCAATACACTCTTCAACAAACGGGATTATGCGTACAGGAACCGACCAGAGGCCGATCTCGACATCTTCAGCTAAGCGATAAACAATGGTTCGTCGGGCCCAACTGCGTCCAATGAAACGTCCAACAAAGCGTCCAACACAAAAACTGGCTGCGCGTCTAAGCTTATGGTATGCAATCGAAAAACCGATCGGATAATTCGAGTCGGCGCGCTTCACCCGCTCCAATTTTTTCAGGCACTTTTCGCACTATCCGCGGCATAGTGGAGATCGGGCTGAAGGCGAACGGAAAATGATAGAGTGGTTTGATGATCTAGCGTTAGGTATGCGCTTCAAAACGGGTGAGGTCACGATCACCAAGGAAGATATAAAGCGGTTCGCCGCCGAGTTCGATCCGCAGCCGTTCCATTTGGATGAAGCTGCCGCCGAGAAGACCGCACTCAAAGGGCTTGCAGCATCGGGTTGGCACACTGCGGCCATTTCGATGAGCCTTATCGTTAAAATCCGGCCATTTGGACCCCAGCCGCTCATGGGTCTTGGCGTCGACGACCTACGCTGGATGATGCCGGTGCGGCCTGGCGATGTGCTTCATGTCGAGGGCGAAGTGGTGGAACTAATTCCATCGCGAACCAAACCGCAAGGAATCGCGAAGGTCAAATGGACCGCCTACAACCAGCGCGGCGAAGCACTATACACCTTCACGCCGATCGGGATCCTCGCCCGTCGTCCTGATCCTGCAAGTTGACTCTTTGCAACTCATCGCGGCACGTAATAGGTTGATGAATGAGGTTTATGCCAACTAAGCGTGGCTTTGCTGCGGATAGCTTCGGCGCTTATCGTCCCGCCGTGATATTTTGCGCGCTGCTCAAGCTATTCTCTGACATCAAGCGGGACAATAGCGAGGTCTCCCTTGCTGTCGGCTGTTCTCTTCATTGATAAGCACTCACTGAATCGAGTTGTTTCGATTTTGCAGCGGCGGCATGCCGCGATTCTGAAGTCGGGTTTTTCTTCGTAAAAGCCTATCGGGTCGTCAACTCTTTGAGCACGAGCTCGGAAATTTGCGCCGGGTCTTCAATCCCCAACCGGCCAATCGCAATGATCTTCTCGGCGACAAGCTGCGTGATGGGGTCGCTGCGATCCTTCAAACGCAGCGCCCGCAACGTCTGCTCGTAAGCCGACACCAGACGTTCAATGTCCTCCGGCTCGAACGCAGTGTTTTGTAACAGCTTGTAAATAGCCATCGCTTCCGACAACGCGCGGCGGCGAGGTTTCGTCGTTCATCAAAATTGCGGGGTGCCTAAAAAAACAGGGAACAAAACCAGCGAACGCTGTTCTTGTTCTGTTGGGCCACGTGAGCCATTACGCGCTGGTCCGTGGCTCGGGCACGGTTTCGCCTTCATCCACGCCTTAGCACCAGGGCGGGAACCGTGCTTCCGTGAGATGCGCATTTCAGGGTGAAATGTCATGACACAGCAACAAGGAGTTTCTCGGCGGCGAGTTCTGACTATCGCGGCAGGCGCCGCTGGCGCATCAGTTGCCGGAGTAGGTGTGGCGCGCGCGCAGGCCAAGACGCCGCAGAAAGCCGTGAAGTACCAAGACACTCCGAAGGGCGACCAGCGCTGCGAGAATTGCAAGCAGTTCGAACCGCCATCGGCCTGCAAAGTCGTGGATGGAACTATTTCCCCGCAAGGCTGGTGCACGGTTTATATGAAGAAGTAGGCCTAGGATGATCATTTTCCTGGACCTATCTATCCGCCATGCCCGCCCTGACGTCTGCGGCGATCGAGCGGTAGCGACCGCAAGCTTGTCCGCTTAACAAAAACCCGCCCGGTGCAGACCACCGGGCGGGTTCGCGCTAGATCTTCCGTCAGACCCTACGCCGCCTCGCGTTTCGAATCGGTGCTTTGCTGAGCCACGATGTTGCTAGCGGCTTCGAAACTCTTTTCATAATTGCGCGCCGCCTGTTCGATGTTCTCGGCGACCACCCGCATCATCGAGATCTGGAACTGAATGAACGGCTTGACCGCGTTGAACCCAATGGAGGCGCTGGCAGCCATGCGGCCCTCTTGTTCCCGGGCGATACGGCGGGCATCCAAACTCTGATCAGCCATATTGTGTCCTCCTTTTTCTTGCCCCAGCCACCTCGAAAAAACGCCGCGAACCGGAAGCGGTTTCAGAAAAACGACATCAAAATTTTTCGGAACATCGCCGGCCAATCAATCGGAACCCGGTTTCCTTTGCGGTTGGTCTGCAGGGGCAGCAAGTGCCGATGCCGCAACTTGCGCCGGTTAAGTGGAGGATGGTTGCACGCTCGGATAGTTGCTGCCGCGATTCCTGGAACGCCGATCCCGGTGCCCGGTCCCATTTTGGACTCAAATTCGCCCGCGACTCAATCGAAGCTGGAACGACTGGGGGCATGTCCTGAATTTGGGGGACTTGCCATGAGCATCGGACGTCCGCCGCACAACAAGCAAGACCGCCTCACCGTGCTGCTTCGCGCCGCCGACAACGTTGTGTCTCTCCGACATCGGGGTGACGAATTTTTCGACGCCTTGTCGCCGCTGCTTGAAGAGGCCGCGAACCTTCCAGACGATGAATTGCCACGTCAGGCAATCCACAACGTTTTGTCGCTGCGCGAGGAGAATGCCCGGCTTCGCGCGCTTGCGGTCCAGCTGTCGAACCTCGTTGGAGACCTCCCGGTTCGAGAGTGGGACGATGCCGTCGCAGCGTGCGCAGATCGGCCGCCGATGCGTTGAACGGGTCTGCCTGGTGATCGTGGTGATGTAGTCGCGTCCCGCAGGGCGGCGAGCTGAACGCCTTTCGGAACCGGAACCGGAATCGGTTCGTCGAAGGCGCGCGGCCAGACAGGATTCGCCCTGTGAGCTACCTCACGTTGTGAACTACCTCACGTTGCATCGCGCGCCGATACTCTATGATGTCGACCTCACGCAAAAATTGGAGGTGTCGACATGCCTAGTCCAACAACGGTCGTAACGGGACCGCGAGCCAAATGGGGAGTTAGCAATTGCGGACAACTGATGGGGACCCCGACGGAGGCAGGACTAGCCTCTATCGAACCCGAGGGTGACTACGAGCATTTGGCCGTCGGCGTGCTGGAAGAGGGTTATACGCTGGTCTACAAGACGGCCCCCGGCGGCCCCGATCACGTCAAGTACGACGTGTATCAATCCAGTAGCGGAATTGTATGCGTCGACAGCCACATCTGTCGCAACGACAATGGCGAGTTTGTGAAGAGTACCGAGAGCAGAACAGACGATGGCTTGATTACCATTCGTCAGACGTTCACGATCTCAAAACATGCCACCCGGGTCATCATCCGAATGGAGATCACCAATTGTCAGAAAGAGAGGTCTGTGGATCTGACGGATTTTCTGGTCAAGAGATACGCGGATATCGATGTCGACACCGGCGGCAGCGCCGGCTGGGCGGCCTTTCAGGCCTATTGGGACAAGACTCGTTACTCGGTCTTTAGCTACAACCTCGATGGCGATGCTCCGAAGGGCAAGCGGGCGCATGTTGTCGAAATGGTCGCGATGCCCAGCGACCTGGCTCTCGATGAACCCTTCATCGGCAAGCTCGGGTCTCAGCAGTACAACCAGCGGGCCAATATCAATCCGGTCGCACCGGGTACGAAAATCGATGCGGACGGCGTTCTGCAGTGGCACGCGGATCGATTTCTGGCGGGCGAGATGCTCCGCATCAACATGTATTACGATGCCTTCAGGTCATTTGCGAAGTGAGGCATGAGCTGAGGAGGCCCCGGCTGCGCTGGATGCTCGACCGGGGCCAGGCGCTACGTGAACTGGCCGGGCGACACTTCCGGGTTTGCCCGGAATTTTCGCGACACGATATGAACATTCCCCAGTGCGAATAGCTCATCCATTCATCATGATCAGTCATGTCATCGGCTCCTTGCGTGTCATTCATGATTTCAGCCAACACCGGGGCTGTTCTCAAGGTTTCGCGAACACCCTTCGCATCAGTTGAACTGGGGAATTGTCGGCGCAGCTATGTGCGGCTGCGGAAGCGGAGCTATCCTGGAAGCGTTGCCCACGCCGCTGGGATCGACCGCCACATTGTTCATTCCCCCCAGCGTTTGCCGGGCCCCGCGCAATACCACTGATCGGCACATTTCCCATCGCCCCCGAACCGGCGGGTCGCGCAAATCCTCCCATCGCTCCAAAACCTGCGTGTCCGCCTCCGTGGCCGCCTCGCGCAAATGAAGCCGCAGGTGCGGTCAGGATCATGAGCAATGCGATAGCGACTTTTACTGACGTGTTGGACATGCGAAGCGCCTCTACAATTCACGGGAACGGCCGAAGCCGTGAGGCTCATGTAGCTTCGCAATCCGCCGACGCCATTAAATTGAATTTTATCAACCGGATTTTAAGAAGCGTTTCGTGGCGGGTCGAAAACCCGCCTGCCGCAATGTCGGCGCCGCCTATCGGCACACGCTCGCCTGGTCCCGCTTTCGCTGGCTTGCTTTACTTTCATAAAGGATACCCCCTAAACTCTGTCAGGCCACAGACCGGGATCATCCGGGCCGCGTCCGGGATGCGGGAAATCGACGATATCGCACACATGCTGCTGGTAATTTCCATCCTCCTCGAAGCAAGCATTGCGGCGATCGCCGTCCTGGCGGCGCGTCAGGGCAGACCGTACCTCTACGGTCTGGCGTTCACGTTCATCGCTTACGTGATCTACGATCTCGCGCGTTTCATGCGCTGGGCCGTCGAGGGGCCGTTGCTGTCCGGTCTCTTCCTGTCAGCAAAGGACTGATCAGGGAGTAGGTCGTTTCTTCTCTTCCAGCGCCGGAACCACTACATGGCCCTGCCGCAATACTTTTTTCAGCACGGAAGCAAATTCTGGATCGGCAAGGAGAGCGTCGGCCACGCTGAATGAAGGGTCCGGATTCCACCTGGCGCCGTTGCTGACCTCAGACAATACCGCTTCGGTCATCGCGTAGCCGATCCGGCCACTGCCAACTTCCACGAACTTCCGGATCCTGTGCACGACCTGATGCCTCCTTTTAGCCTTCACGCCAGCTCGCCATGGCCGGCATTGTCGCAGACTTGGCTTGAACCGCCCTCCAAAGCTAGCCTGATTCTTGCCGATGTTGGCATGCCCGTGCTGCTCTGACATCCCGCCCGCATACCTGCGACACCGGCCCGGTGCACCCTCCGTCCCAGGAACTTATGTCCACAATGTAACTTATCGCTTTCGACCCGGAGCAAGGGGAGCGGTTTACGCTACGGTCCGGAGGAGAAAGCCATGAAGAAGTTAGCTTGCGTTTTGGCCGCATTCGCAGTCGTGGTGCCCGGCCTCGCAAATACGGAAGAGCTGGGAGTTCGCGTTGGCGGGGACCGGGACCTGTATCGGGACCGCGATTTTCGCGCCGCACGCGCGGAGTTTGCCTATGGCGAAGACGACCGTGGCGTTCATCGCGCCCGGTACCGCGGCGCGCACCGAGGCCACGATCGAGAGGTCATCGTTAAACGCCACCATCGCTAAGATGGATAGGCAAAAGACCAGTCATGGGATTGGCTGAATGCATGATCGTCGCGCAAGGTGACGAACGGGGCGCTGCACGACGGAAGCACGAGGGCGCTTCAGTATCCAAACGAAGCTGAAGCGTTCGATCATTATTGAGCCCTAATATTGCCCAATAGCCCCGATCAAATTCTCGCACTTGCCTTGATACAGAATTCGCCGGGGGGTGAAGTTCATGCCGTTGTATTTTTTTGACTTCACGGACGGCGAATTTAGCGGTCGCGACCAATTCGGAACGAAATTACCAGACATTGAGGCGGCCGCTCGGGAAGCGGTCGGCGCTTTGGCAAACATCTCCAAGGATGTACGCAAACGATACAGAGATCGCGTCCTGGCCTTGAATGTAAGGAGCCAGAGTGGGGAGACGGTTCTTAACGTGACCCTCACGCTCGCGGTGACCTGGTTTCCTGAGGCACCAATTGAATGCGACCAGTTCGCGCTTGCGGGGCCGATGTCGAACCCGGCAATGTTATCGACGCGGGCCAATTCACCGTAACGCATTGTGCGCCGGAAGGTGCGGAGGGCGGCAAGCCTTCCCGGCACTGCACCCGCGAATTAGGCCAGCTCTACGCGAGATGTCCGCGCCCCAAAGTAACGCCCCCAACACAGGGGGGACCGCATTGAGGCCGCCTTGGAGCCGACCAAGTGGCGGGGTGACACCATCGCCAAATCCGGGATGGTTCTATTCCGCGTTGGTTTTCATTTGAACCTTTATGCGGCCTGTGCAGACAGAAGGCTATCGGGGGATTGCGCTGCCCGGTTTTAACACAACGCCGCCAGGCATTATTCGGCTTGGCGGCGTTGGCGTTAGTGCGGCGTGGGCGGCACGGTATTGCTGTTGATTATTTCTTTTGAATTTTTGTGATGGTCAAGACGCCGTCAATCCGGGTTGCCGTGAACTCCAC
>WNGO01003771.1_pt1 | contig 10641 bp, 10 predicted proteins | sample 5400511 | NCBI WGS metagenome assembly WNGO01 (sample SAMN13153380, study PRJNA577476) | soil metagenome | isolation source: 20 cm soil or saprolite under Garry oak tree replicate 2 | place: USA:California | collected 2016-06-15
ATCCGCAGATTGAGGCGGGGGTCCTGCGAGGCGCTCCCATGACGCACCCCAGGCACCTCGGCCGTCGCATCTTCGGATCCGGCATCAACTTGACCGACCTCTATCACGGCAAGATCTCGTTCATCGAATTCATGCTCGAGCGAGAGTTGGGCTGCGTCAGCAAGATGTATCGCGGCCTCTCACCAGAGGATCCCTCGGTGGGGGACCTCGAGGAAGGCCGCATCGAGAAACCATTTCTCGCGGCGGTCGAAGCGTGGGCGATCGGAGGTGCGTGCCAGTGGCTGCTGGTGATGGACCTGGTGGTGGCAGAGAAAAACTCTTACTTCAGTCTGCCCGCTCGCAACGAGGGAATCATCCCCGGCTGTGCCCCTCTACGCTTGCCCCGCTTCATCGGCGAGAGGGCCGCCCGCCAGGCACTGTTCCTGAGCCGCGTCTTTCGTGCCGACTCCGCCGAGGGGAGAATGTTGGCCGATCAAGTATTGGACAGTGACGAGATCGAGTCGACGGTGCGGAGATTGGCCGAAGAGCTGACCGCTCCAGGGAGGACCAGCCTGATTGCAAATCGCCGAGCGCTGCGCATCGCATCGGAGCCTCTTGATCTCTTCCGGCGTTACATGGCCAGTTACGCGGTAGAGCAGGCGCGGTGCCTTTACAGTCCAGCGCTGATCGATAACCTCGAACGCAACTGGGTCGCCAGAAGCCCGCAGTTGCCTATTGAGCGCGGCATTGGCACCTGAATCTCTGCAAGCGATCAACGCTCAGCTGGCTCGATTGCGAGAAAACGTGAGCTTCTACCGTGAGCGCCTACCCGAGGGCGGTCTTCGCTCTTTGGACGAAGTCGGCAGTCTTCCGTTCACCACGAAGGAGGATTTTCGGGCGAACTACCCGTTCGGGCTATTCGCCGTGCCGCGGGAAGAAGTCGTGCGCCTGCACATGTCGAGTGGGACGACTGGCAGGCCTGTCGTGACTGGCTACACGCGTCACGACCTCGAGCTCTGGGCCCGACCAGCTCGGGCGTGACCCAGCGCCAGGTCATGCTGATGCGTGACCTAGGCACCACGGTGCTGTGCTGCACGCCTTCATACGCGCTGGTTCTGGCCGAAGCTCTTCGTGGGTTGGAAGGTCGTGAGGGCGTCCGGCTTCGGGTCGGGATCTTCGGCGCGGAGCCCTGGAGCGATGGCTTGCGGGGCCAGATTCAAACGCACCTCGGCCTGGAAGCCTTCGACATCTATGGGCTGACGGAGTTGGGAGGCCCCGGTGTGGCTGCCGAGTGCAGCCGGCATGAGGGCTTGCACATTTTCGAAGACCACTTCTATGCGGAAGTCGTGGACCCAGGTACCGGTACGCCACTTCAGGAAGGGCGGCCAGGTGAGTTGGTGCTGACAAGCCTCCGTCGTGAGGCGTCACCGGTGCTGCGCTACCGCACAAGAGATCGGACCGTGCTCACCTCCGAGCCTTGCGCCTGTGGCAGCCCTTACCGACGCTTCCTGCGGGTCCAGGGTCGCACCGATGACATGCTCGTCGTGCGTGGCGAAAACGTCTTTCCAAGCCAGTTCGAGGAGCTCTTGGCCGGCTTTGCAGGCTTCAATGGCCAGTACATCCTGGTCGTCGACCGCCAGGCCCATTCACTCGACACGCTGGAAGTCCGTCTGGAAGCTGACACAGCGGACGAACAAAGGCTGGAGCAGGAGATTCGCGATCGAATCCGCGACTCCATCGGACTCACCGTCACCGCAAAGGTGCTGCGACCGGGTGTTCTTCCCCGCAGCGAAGGCAAGGCCAAACGAGTGGTGGACCACCGCGAAGCAGTGGGAACGCCGTAATCGACGCGCTGTCTCCGCTAAAGATTCAACTCAACGAGCTACGACTCTCGCGTGCCACTATCGCCGCCGCCATTTGGCGTGCCGGCGGCTAGAGCTCGGCCCACCAGCGCATCCAGCTCCAGCTGCGGCAAAGAGGCGTGCGTCGGCAGCGACGACTCGAATCGGCTCGGCGCGACCGCGCAGCTCAGTCAGGTACATAAGTAGAGGCTCTCCCTGCTCACGAGGTGGAGCGGTCCAGAAACCGGAATGGGCGTTAAGATTGGATTTTCCTGGGGTCCCGCATTGAACTGGTGAGGGGGTTCCTGCGATGACGCAAGGCAAGAGGGCCGTGGCAGGCTGGTCGCGTCGGGACTTCCTCAAGACAGCGGGGGTGGCCGCAGCCACACTCGCCTTCCCCGAGGTCATCATCTCCTGCGGCACGTCTGGTTCGACCGCCACGGCCACCATCCCCAAGCCGCGCAAGGGCGCCTCCATCCGGCTGCTCCAGTGGACCAGCTTCGTCAAGCCGGCCGACGCCGAGTTCAAACGCCAAGCTGCCGAATGGGGTGCCGCCAATGGGGTGACAGTGGCGATCGAGACGGTCACCGGCGACCAGCTGCAGCCCAAGACCGCTGCCGCGGTGGAGGCCGGCGCCGGACCAGACATCATCCAGATGCAATACGGCTGGCCGCAGCTCTACACCGACGCCTGCCTGGACGTGTCCAACGACGTCAACATCTTGATCAGCAAGCTGGGCAAGCCGGATCCCGTCAACGAGGCCTTCTGCAAGGTCAATGGCACCTGGCGGGCGATCCCCTACACGGTCGTACCCAACGCCTGGACCTACCGCACCGACTACTTCCAGCAGGCGGGCGTGAGCAACTTCCCGACGACCTGGGACGAGCTCACCGCCGCTGCCGCCAAGCTGAAAACGACCGGCAAGCCGATCTCACAGACCGACGGCCACGCCTACGGCGACTCGCTGACCATGTGGAACCCGGTGCTTTGGGGCTTCGGCGGCAAAGAGGTGAACGCCGACGGCAAGACGGTCGCCATCAACTCCAAGGAGACCCGCGAGGCCATCAAGTGGGCGAAGGGCGCGGTCCAGGCTGGGCTCGTGGTGCACCCCGAGTGGCTCGACCCCGACAACAACCAGGCCTACCACGCCGACCGCGTAAGCGGGACGCTGAACGGGGCCAGCATCTACATCAGGGAGAAAATCGAGTTTCACAAGTACACGGACGTGACCAACAACGCCCCGATGCCAAGTGGTCCCAAGGGCACCTTCGCGATGAACCTCATCTTCAACCACGCAGTGATGAAGTGGTCGCCTGACGCCGAGACCGCCAGGGCGATGCTTCTCGCCCTGATGGAGAAGGACCAATACCAGAAGTGGACCCTGATCGCGAGCGGCTACAACGCAGGCCCGTTCGAGGCGCTCCATAACGACCCCGTCTTCGCGAGTGACCCCAAGCTGAAGGCATTTCAGGAAGTGGTGGCGCCTGGCAAGTGGCCGGGCTGGCCGGCGCTGCCGAGCAAGAAGACGGCCCAGGCGCAGACGCAGTTCATCGTGGCCGACATGTTTGCCAAGTCGCTCGCGAACGGCGGGACCGGTGACATGGAGGCCGCAATCTCAGCGGCCGAGACGTCGCTGAAGGCGATCTTCGAGCGGCCCTGACGGTACCTAGCCTGGCCACCTAGCAGATGGGGACCGCGGTCCGGACGAACGCGGCACCCGCCTGGCACCAGCGACGCGTGCGGATCTATGACCGCGAAGCGCCGCTCGGATACCTCCTGCTGGTGCCGACTCTTCTCGTCCTGGGCATCTTCCTGCTCTACCCGTTCTTGTTCGGGATCTGGCTGTCGCTTACAGACTCCGAGCTCGGCAACCTGGGCAACTTCATCGGCCTCGGCAACTACCGCTTCGAATGGAGTAACACCGACGGCGTCTTTTACACAGCCGTCGTGAATACGTTTCTCTACACGGGGATCACGACCGTATTCAAGCTGAGCCTCGGCCTGGTCATGGCGCTGTTGCTGAACCAGGCCTTCCCGTTCCGGCGCTTCGTGCGGGCGGCCCTGCTTCTTCCCTACATCATCCCGACCGTGCTCAGCTATGAGGCCTGGAGGTGGATGTTCGACCCCACTTTCAGCGTCGTCAACTGGCTTCTCGTGAACACGCACCTGGCGGCATACCCCGGACCCAACTGGCTCGGCGTGCCCTTCAACGCGATGGCGGCGCTGATGATCGTGAACGTCTGGCGCGGCACGCCGTTTTATGCCATCGCCTTCCTGGCCGGCATGCAGGTCATCCCGCTAGACCTCTACGAGGCGGCACGGGTAGACGGCGCCACCCGTTGGCAGCAGTTCACCAACATCACGCTGCCGATGCTGCAGCCTGTGCTGCTGGTCGTCCTTCTCCTCTCGACCATCCTGACCTTCGCCGACTTCCAGGGGCCGTTCGTGCTCACCAACGGGGCCCCGTACAACAGCACCCAACTGCTATCCATCTGGGCCTATCAATGGGGCATTCCTGGGGGTGCCATCAGCCTGGGCGCCGCCATCTCGCTGGTGCTATTCCCGTTGCTCACCTTCGTGGTCGCCGGCGTCCTCTTTCTGCTCCGTAGGCCCGAGTAGATGGCGGCCGTGGCGCGTCTCAAGTTCCGCAAGCCTGGGACAGGTCGCGTCATCGGAGACTCGTTTGTCGGGCGCGCGATCCGGATCTACATTCCACTGCTCATCTTGCTGGTCGTGACGCTGTTCCCGTTCTATTGGATGGCGGTCACCTCGTTCAAGTCGGCGTCCGAGCTGTTCGATTTCTCGGTCAGCCCGCTGTGGGTCCGGGATCCCACCCTGGACTGGTACAGGCACCTCTTCACTCAGACGAACTTCCCGCGCTGGGCGTTCAACACGGCGCTGGTGGCGACCATCTCCACCCTCATCTCCCTCTTCTGCAGCATCATGGCCGGCTACTCGCTCGCACGCCTGCGTTACCGGGGCGCCGATGCGATTGGTTGGGGAATCTTCGTCACGTACCTTGTCCCGCCGACGCTGCTGTTCCTACCGCTGACCTTCGTCATCCGAGAGCTGCACCTGTTCAACAACCTGTGGGCGCTGATCCTCACGTATCCCACCTTCCTGATTCCCTTCTGCACCTGGATGCTCATGGGCTTCTTCAAAGGCATACCGCGCGAGCTGGAAGAAGCTGCCCTGGTGGATGGCGCCACCCGCATCCAGGCCATGCTTCGAATCGCCATCCCACTTGCGCTCCCGGGCATCCTTGCCGCCGCGCTCTTCGCGTTCACCCTGTCCTGGAACGAGTTCCTCTACGCACTCATCTTCATGAACGACAGCCTGGTCAAGACCATCCCGGTCGGCGTCACGCAGGAGCTCATTCATGGTGACGAGTTCTTTTGGGGCGAGCTGATGGCCGCCGCGCTTCTGGGCTCCGTCCCGGTCGCCGTGCTGTATTCGTTCTTTGTCGATTACTTCGTCGCGGGCATGACAGCAGGTGCCGTCAAGGGCTAAACCTATTTGACCACGCCCGCGCCAAAGCCCCTGGCGTAGTCGACTAGGATTTTCGCGTGGCGTCTGTCACGTACGAACACGTCACCAAGAAGTTCTCGGCCGACACCACGGCCGTCAACGACCTAAGCCTGGAGATACGGGACACGGAGTTCATGGTCCTGGTCGGGCCCTCCGGGTGCGGGAAGTCGACCGCGCTCCGTATGCTGGCGGGCCTCGAGGAAATCACTGCCGGCCAGATCAAGATCGACGACCAGGTCGTCAACAAGATGCCTCCCCGCGAACGGGACGTGGCCATGGTGTTCCAGTCCTACGCGCTGTACCCGCACATGAGCGTATTCGACAACATGGGCTTTGGCCTGAAGATGCGGGGCAGCACCAGGACCGAGATCGAAACGCGGGTCAAGGAGGCTGGCCGCATCCTTCGGCTGGACAAGCTGCTTGGCCGCAAGCCACGTCAGCTGTCGGGATGCGAGCGCCAGCGCGTCGCCCTCGGCCGCGCCATAGTCGGTCAGCCTCGGGTATTCCTGCTCGACGAGCCGCTGTCCAACCTGGACGCCATGCTTCGCGTCCAGACCCGGATCGAGCTACAGAAGATGCACCAGCGGCTGGGCACTACCTTTATATATGTCACCCACGACCAGGTCGAGGCGATGACCATGGGCGACCGAATCGCAGTGATGAGGGACGGCGTTCTGCAGCAGGTGGCGCCGCCGCGGGAGATCTACGACCAACCCGTGAACATGTACGTCGCCGGTTTCATCGGCAGCCCGCGCATGAACTTCTTGCCAGTCACGATCTCCGACCATGAGGCGAAGGCGTCGGGTTTCGAGCTCAAGCTGCCCGAGGCGCCCGGCGTGGCACGCGGCATCCTGGGCATCCGGCCCGAGCACTTTCTGCCCACTGTCTCGGAAGAAGACACCGCCATCGAACTTAAGGTCGAGGTGCTCGAGGTATTGGGCGCGGACCAGTACCTGTACGGCAAGATAGGTTCGGACGACCTCATCGCGCGTGTCGATCCCGCGCTCAAGGTCAGCATCGGTGACCGTGTTCGGTTGGCGGTCAACATGAAGCGGCTGCACCTCTTCGACGCGGAGACCGAGAAGGCCGTCTTCTAGACCCCCATCAGTAGCCAGTTTTGGCGACCTCGCCCTTCACTCCGCGCAGGAGCTCCAGCACGCGGGCCGCGCCGCCACGCAAGAAGACAGCGTCGTTGTCCACGTTGAGCATCCGGAACCCCGCCTCGCGCCAGCGGATGGCCGTCTCTGGTCCTGCGCAGTGGATGCCCGCGATCAGGCCTCGGCGTTCGCAGGCTTGCAGGATCGTCTCGATCAGGCGCCGATGCTCGGGGCTGCTCGCGGTTGCGTCGGGTTTCATGCCATGGGTGACGGCGAGGTCGTTGGGGCCGACATAGACCCCGTCCACGCCTGGCACAGCCAGGATCTCGTCGAGGGCCGCCATCCCCTCCACGGTCTCGATCATGACGACGCAGACGACCGCGCGGTCGGCGCTCTCGGGCCCGAAGCCGGTCGTCTGGAGCGCGGCCCGGGTCGGCCCCCATGACCGGTAGCCCTGGGGTGGGTAGCGGCATGCACCGACTGCCCTCCGCGCCTCCTCCTCGGAGTTGACCATCGGCACGATCACGCCGTCGGCGCCGGCGTCGAGCGCCTTCATGATGTCGGATGGCTGGTTCCACGGCACCCGCACGAACGCCGGCGTCCCCGTGCCGGAGAGGGCCTGCAGCATGGGCAGCATCTGGTCGTATCCGATCACGCCGTGCTGGGTGTCGATGCAGACCCAGTCATAACCTGCCTTGCCCATCAGCTCGGCCGCGAATGGGCTGGGGATGACGCACCAGCCGCCGACGGTCGGCTCGCCCCGGTCCCAGAGCTCGCGGAGTGTCACCTTCGCAGTCGAGCCCCTAGCTTGACCCCGTTGACGACGTTGGCCGGCTCCTCGCCATCGAGCACCCGAACCAGGTTGTCGCGAACCACTTCCAGCGCCCGTGCCTCCGCCTCCAACGTGGCGCCGCCGACATGCGGTGAGAGGAAGACATTCTCCATGCGCCGAAGCGGATTGTTCGTTGGCGTCGGCTCCTGCTCGAAGACGTCCAGCCCGGCGCCACCCAGGTGCCCCGACTCGAGCGCGGCGACGAGTGCCTTCTCGTCCACCACCGGCCCACGAGAGGCGTTGATCAGATACGCCCCCTTTGCCATGCGCGCGAGCGCCTCGGCTTCGATGAGGTGGTGGGTCTCCGCGTTCAGAGGCACATGTACGCATACGACATCAGCGAGCTCGAGCAAGTCTTCGAGCGAGACCCGCTCCACGCCCGCGAAGCTCTTCTCCACGACGTCGGCGTACAGCACGCGAGAGCCGAATGCGAGCAGACGAGTGGCCACCGCGGAGCCCACGTTGCCCAGGCCCACGATGCCGACCGTCAGCGCGCCCAGCTCGCGTCCCATCATCTCGGGCTTGGGCCAGGCGCCGTCCCGCAACCGCCGATCCCCCCAGGAGCCCCGGCGGATCAGGTTCAAGATGGCCATGACCGTCCAGTCAGCCACGGCGTCCCGGTTGTAGCCGGCCGCGTTCGCGACCGCAATTCCGAACTCAGCCGCGGCGCGGTCATCGATGACGTCGTAGCCGACCGCGGGCATCTGGATGAGCAGGCAGCGGGTCATTCGTTGCAAGACCTCGCGTGGCAGGCGGTGGGCGTGGCGTTTGTCTGCGATGACGAGCTCGGCGAGGGAGCATTCCCGGAGCACCGCCTCAGGAGCAGGCGGGTCGGGGACGGTCACCACCTCGACCGCATGACGGCCGGCCAAGAGGTCTTCGACCTGCTTTTTCGCATAGGGAGACAAGCAGACGATGCGGGCGGGCACCGGCCGTCAGGCTATCACGCAGCCGGGTACGCTCGCGGCGAAGAAACACAGGAGGGGATGAGCATGGGTTCGATGACCAAGGTTGGCGTCGTTACCGGCGGTGGCACGGGCATTGGGAGGGCCGTGGCCCTTGCTCTCGCGGGGGAGGGGTACTCGGTCGTCGTGGCCGGCCGCCGAAAGGAACCCTTAGAGGCGGTGGTGGCAGAGGGGTCGAAACTGGGCGCGCGAATGCTCGGCGTACCCACGGATGTCAGCGACCCGAAGTCCGTCAGGGATCTTTTCGACACGACCGTGGAAACGTTCGGGCGGTTGGATCTCCTGTTCAACAACGCAGGTTCGGGAGCTCCGCCGGTACCCCTGGAAGACCTGACCTTCGAGCAGTGGAGATCAGTTGTCGATGTGAATCTCACCGGCGCCTTTCTCTGCACACAACAGGCAATCAGGGCTATGAAGAAGCAGCTGCCTCGCGGGGGACGGATAGTCAACAACGGGTCCATATCGGCCCACGCTCCGAGGCCGAACTCTGCTCCATACACCGCGACGAAGCACGCGATCACCGGCTTGACCAGGTCCACCTCGCTGGATGGCCGCAAGTACGACATCGCCTGTGGCCAGATCGACATCGGCAACGCCGCCACGGAAATGACGCAGGGAATGGTGAGGGGCGTCCCGCAAGCAAATGGGGAGATCGCGGTCGAGCCGCGCATGGAGCTCGAGCATGTGGCGCGGGCGGTCCTGTACATGGCCAGCCTTCCGCTCGAGGCCAACGTTCAGTTCATGACGGTGATGGCGACGAAGATGCCGTTCATCGGTCGCGGATAACATCGACGGCCGGAAGACGATACGTTGAGTGAAGCGATGCCAGACCATCCCCTGACTGGGGTTCGCGTGATCGAGGTCGGCATTTACATGGCCGGTCCCTTTTGCGCGATGCAGCTGGCTGACCTGGGCGCCGACGTGATCAAGGTGGAGAATCCCGAGGGTGGCGACATCGCCCGCGACTCTGCGCCCTTCCTGGACGGTGAGTCATCGCCTTTTATTCGGCTCAATCGGAACAAGCGCTCGCTCGCGATCAACCTCAAGGCACCAGAAGGCAAAGAGGTCTTCCGCCAGCTCGTCCAGGGTGCGGACGTCGTGGTCGAGAACCTTCGGCCAGGAACAATGGCGGACCTCGAGCTCGACTACCAGCGGCTCTCGACGCTCAATCCACGCCTGGTCTACGTCGCCGCCTCGGGCTGGGGCCAAACCGGTCCTTACTCTCAGCTGGCGGGGCTGGACATCATGGCCCAGGCAATGAGCGGGCTGATGTCGATCACAGGCGAGCCCAACGGCAATCCGGTCAAAGTCGGCGTGCCGATCTGCGACCTGGTCTGCGCGTTGTACGGCACGATCGGCGCCCTCTCGGCGCTGCGCGTACGCGAGCAGACAGGCCGCGGGCAGTTCATCGACGTGTCGCTCTTTGAGTCGGGAGTATCCCTGGAGGTATGGGAGGCGGGGCGCTACTTCGCGACCGGGGAGATTCCAGGGCCACTGGGTTCCGCCCACCAGACCTCGGCGCCCTATCAGGCGATCCGCGCCGCCGACGGCTACTTCACTGTCGGCGCCACCACTCCACGGAACTGGCGGTCGTTCTGCGATGCGCTGGGCCATCCGGAGTGGGCGAGCGAGGAGCGTTTCAAGGACAACCCCTCGCGTCACGCGCGTCGGGACATCCTGATCCCGATGATCGAACAGGTGACGTCGCCCAAGCCGCGGGATCACTGGGTATCGCTACTTCAGAAGGCGGGCGTTCCCTGCGCCGAGATCCAGACCTTCGATCAAGTTTTCAACGACTCGCAACTTCAGGCGCGAGGCTTCTTCTGGAACGGGCGGCATTCAAAGCTGGGCGATGTCGAGCAGATCGGCTCCCCGATACATTTCTCGGATACGCCGGTGCGACAGTGGCGGGCGGGACCAGGGCTGGGCGAGCACAATTCGGAAGTGCTGCGGGCGCTGGGGAGGACAGATGCGGAGATCGCGGAACTCAAGACCAAGGGAATTCTGGGCGGGAATGAGCGAGGACGCGGCGCAGCAGGCTGAGCCGGAGTTGCTCGAGGAGCGGCGTGGCGATTCCGGCCAGATCGTCTGGCTGACGCTCAACCGCCCGCAGGCGCGCAACGCGCTCACGTTCCCCATGTACGAGCGGATCCGGGAGATTTGCGTCGAGGTCAACGCCGATTCATCGGTCCGGACTGTTGTGTTCACAGGCGCCGGTGGCCGCGCGTTTGCCGCGGGGACCGACATCTCGCAGTTCCGCGCCTTCGACAAGGAGGAGGACGCGCTCGCCTACGAGGAGCGGATGGACCGCGTGCTGGGCGCGCTAGAAAGTGTGCGGGTGCCCACGATCGCCGCAATCGCCGGGGCGTGCACCGGCGGCGGCGCAGGCATCGCGGCGG
>WNGO01004609.1_pt1 | contig 10640 bp, 9 predicted proteins | sample 5400511 | NCBI WGS metagenome assembly WNGO01 (sample SAMN13153380, study PRJNA577476) | soil metagenome | isolation source: 20 cm soil or saprolite under Garry oak tree replicate 2 | place: USA:California | collected 2016-06-15
CGACAACCAAGCCGACCGCAGAGACGAAATTCCAAAGGCGATCTTGGGTCATCGCCAACGATATCGTGACCGCACAACGCCACAACTAAACTCGCTCGTTAAGCTTGATGCCGACGCTGCGGGTTAATTCTGGAACCGCGGGCGTCAAACGTCGTGCCGACTTCGGCATTCCCGCGATCTTGAGGTGAAAGAACGCCCGAAAGGTGGTCTCTAATTCCTAATTTAGCCCAGTGCGGTCGTTTGCGTCGTCGCTCAGACGATCCTCGATCAACTCTTTTTCCGCAGTCATCTTCGCAACTAACGTTGCAGAAACCTTCTGATGAAGAGCCCATAGCTCATCGATAGACATTGAATTGATGTCTTGCACCACTTCCGGCGGTTGTTTTTTCGGCGCTATCACAAGGCCTCGCCGTGCTTGCAATTGACTTTGGGGATAGTGGGGCCGTCGACGGGGAAGCGCCAACGGCCCCTGTCGTGCGGCAGGGTAGTAGGCCGTTCGACTTGGGGGGTCGCCCGCGCACGACGGACCAACGATAGTGGTTGATCGCACTGCCACAACTAAACTCGGGCGTTAACCTGAATGTCGATGCTTTGAGTTAATTCTGGAACCGCTGGCGATGCCGAACGCGACGGCCGACCATTGCCGCGAGCGTTACGGAGTCCATACCGGCCTTCAGCATGCGGTATGAAGGGCGCTCCACGCTTTCGGCCCACGTCGGAGCGTCGACTAATCGAACGCCCACACGACGCCTTCAACCAGCATCCACAACCAACCCATCATCGCTACTGCAATGGCCGTGAGGTAGAACACTCTGAACAAGCGGGCACGCATGACCACTCTTCGCTTACTGCCCCGTCGAGGATCTATCTTAATCGTGGTCGCAACGGCCCCGAGCGTTGCGCGTTAACTACGGAACGGCATTGCTTTGAATCGACTACGTGCCGGACGTGCGAGCAACCAGCTGCCTGGCTGTTGACGGCCCAGCCCGAGCCGGAGACGGACATCGTACCACAGGAACCTTGTTCACGGTCAGAGGACTGCGGAACGATCAACCAAATAGGTCGGATAACCGGACATGGTCCGGCCAGCGGTCTGCGTCGGTCTCTACCTGGTGCCGCAGGCGGCAAAAGTGCGAGTCGGATTCAACGTGCTGCGCGCCGTTTCGCCACTGGCGGATCGCCTTCGGGATGGCGTGGCCGCAACCCCGCCAGGTCCGGCTGCGGCTTTCTTCGCTCGTCCTTGTAGCCTTGGCATCGCAGCACCTTGGCGAGCGTATGCATGGGCTTCTCCCGTGGCCAGACCACCTCGGTCAAATCAATCAGGCTTTCATGGCTGCTGTCGATTAAAATAACCTTGTACTATGGACGCGGGATCAAGAAGCAGGTAGCAACGTTACGGACACCCCACGGAGGGGGAAAATCACGGTGTGAAGCATGCTTTTTTCCGAAGCGATCGATACCTCCCTGCGCGTCGATGATCCTGGCAAGCAATTCGTTCATCAGATATCTCCATCGGTGCGGCTAAGTATGCTGTTGAGCGATGACCGGCAACGCTGGCAGTTGCGGGCGCGCGGCGCTCGGTAACGCCACTGTGCCCTCGACAAGCTCGATGAAATCGCGCCGTCGCATGAGTCGCCCCAATTAGGCCAAGGACGCTCCGACTATCCGACCGACCTAGGAAGTTCCGAGCGGCGCTGTGCCGCTTGCGCAATTAGCGGGCGCGGACCCGGTTAGGTTTCCACAACCGTCGATATCCTATATTCTTCGTGCGTCAATCAACGCTGATGCGTCTCAAAAGGGAGCTGCGGCTAAACATGCATGCGATGAAAGCGATCGCCATCATAGTGGTCCTGCTCCTGGTCGTCAAATGTATCTATCGGGTGGGGCGGTGGCGCTGAGCCTTGTCGCGCTGATAGCGATCCTGGTCGGGCGCGGCCCGTCACGGGATAACCGAAGTGCTGGCGCTGAGGCGGCCCGACCGATGCCTGTTACGACTCGCGCAAACCGGGCAGACGCCGAGATCGTCAGCTTTTTGGCGATGCTGCAGGCAAGGGGCCGGCTGGTCGATTTCCTGATGGACGACATCAACGCGCATGATGACGCACAGGTTGGGGCAGCCGCGCGCGTGGTTCATGCCGGATGCAAGACCGCCCTGCTGGAGCACTTCCGAATCTCCCCCGTGCGCGCAGAGAGCGAGGGATCGACGGTGCAGGTCGCCGCTGGCTATTCGCCGGACGAGTACCGACTGCTGGGCAAGATCAGCGGCCCGGCGCCGTTCTCGGGAGTGCTTGTCCACCACGGCTGGAAAACGGATGCGGTGAATCTACCGCGCGTTTTGCGGAGCTCGACCGATCGACTTCCGGCAATCGCTCCGGCGGAGGTGGAACTGAGATAAGCGGGCTGGCATCGGCCGGCTGCCGGACGCCCGAGTCGGATCACGTACAACCGGTGCTTTCCATCACGCGCGGCTAATGACGCGAATTGACAGCACGACAACCAGGACAACCCTCCCCTCATGAGCGCTCGTTTCAGTCTTGCTATCGACCTCGGCACCAGCAACAGCGCAATCGCGATCGCCGATCTCGAGAGTGGTGAGACCAGGATTATCGAAATCGCGCAGACCCTAGGACCAAATCAGATCGGCGAGATGCCGACACTGCCGTCCGCCATTTATATTCCGCACTCCGAGGAGTTCCCGCAGAGTTCGTTTCCTCTGCCCTGGAACGATGCCGGGGAGCGCGCGATCATTGGCCAGTTCGCGCGCGAGCGGGGGGCGCTCGTGCCTGATCGCCTCGCGACCTCCGCCAAATCCTGGCTGTCCAACCCGCATATCGACCCGAAGCAGCGGATCCTGCCCTGGCGATCCGACATCGCGGAAGAGAAGCTCTCGCCATTCGAATGCTCACGCCTTTACCTCCAACATCTCAGGGACGCGTTCCTGCATACCGAACGGGCGCAGGGGCGGGATTGGGACCTCTCGGAAGGCGAGATCGTTGTAACCGTTCCTGCCTCGTTCGATGAGGTCGCAAGAAGTCTCACCGCCGAGGCCGCCAAGGCTGCGGGGCTTGAGGACGTCACATTGCTGGAGGAGCCGCAGGCTGCATTCTACGCCTGGATGGCACAGACGGGCAGAGATTGGCGAAACCTGATTGCTGATGGCGATATCGTGCTGGTCTGCGATGTCGGTGGCGGGACAGCCGATTTCAGCTTGATCGCGGTCACAGATGTCGAAGGCCGCCTGGAACTTGAGCGTGTCAGCGTCGGCGAGCACATTCTGCTAGGTGGCGACAATATGGATTTGGCGCTCGCATATGCGCTGCACGCCAAGCTTGAGGCCGCGGGCAAACGGCTGGACTCCTGGCAGTTCCTGGCGCTCGTGCATGCCGCCTCCAAAGCCAAGATCGTCCTGTTTGATGATGGCGGGCTGGCGCAGGCGCCAATCGCGGTCCCCTCGCGCGGCTCCAGCCTGCTTGCCAAGACTGTCTCAACGACTCTCGATCGCGAGACGCTGGAGCAAGTTGTTGTCGACGGTTTTTTCGCCAGAACCAGCGTTGACGACCTGCCGCGCGAGAGCCGTATGGCAGGGCTGCAGGAATTCGGTCTGCCCTATGCTTCCGATCCGGTCGTCAGCAAGCATATCGCCCGGTTTCTCGCTCAGAGCCTGCAGAACGTGAAGGCAAGCGAAAAGCTTGCCGCTCTGGTGGGAGCATCGGCTGGCACGCAGGTGCTGATGCCGACCGCGGTCTTGTTCAATGGGGGCGTTTTCAAGGCCGCGCCAATCCGTACCCGGGTGCTTGATCTGCTGGCGTCCTGGAATGGGGGCCAGCCAGTCCGCGAATTGCAGGGTTTCGAACCAGACCTCGCCGTCGCACGCGGCGGCGCGATCTACGGACGTCACCGCGCCACTGGCAAGGGCATGCGCATCAAGGCCGGCGCGGCGCGCTCCTATTACATCGGCCTGGAAACGTCGATGCCCGCCATTCCGGGCTACAAGCCGCCGCTGAAGGCATTGTGTGTTGTCCCGCAGGGGATGCAGGAAGGCACGGAACTGCTGATCGAAGGACGCGAGTTCGGCCTTGTCACCGGCCGCACGGCGGAGTTTCGGTTTTTCTCCTCCTCCGTACGAAGCGGCGATACGCCGGGACAGATCCTCCCCGACGCCGAGCGTGACCTTGATGACGCTGGCCTGCTCGAAGTCGCGATCCCGGCACTGGACGTCCCGGTGGGGCAGGTGGTGCCGGTCCGCGTCAGCCCCGTCGTCACCGAACTTGGCATCCTTGAGCTTTGGATGAGGCACACGAACTCCGATCGCCGATGGAAGGTTGAGTTCCAGGTCCGCACGGAATAGGGGCCGGACCGCCTCTGGAGGTAATTCTTGACGAAAGACCGCGCCCGCTTCGCCATTGGTATTGATCTCGGCACGACCAACTCCGCACTCGCATTCGCGCCACTGGTCGGCGAGGGGACTCCAGAGGTCCTTCTCGTCCCGCAATGGGAAGGCCTGGCGAGTCTGACCGAGAAGCCAACGCTACCTTCTTTCCTGTACCTGCCAGAGGAAGCGGTCGCAGCACACTTGCGCGGTGAGGAGGTCGGAGCCGGGCAATGGATCGTCGGCCTTTTTGCACGCATGAAGGCGAGCGAAGCGCCCGGACGGGTCGTCCATTCCGCGAAGTCGTGGCTTTGCCATCACGCCGCCGACCGGTCGGCACCCTTTCTGCCATGGGGATCGACGGTTCTGACACGTGAGCAGAAAATCTCACCGGTACGCGCCTCGGCACTGATTCTGAACTATCTGCGAGGGATCTGGAACAGCCGGTTTGCCCAGGCCGGGTTTGCGTTCGATGATCAGGACATCACGGTTACCGTCCCGGCTTCCTTCGATGCGGCGGCGCAGCGGCTGACGATTACCGCCGCCGAGGAAGCGGGCTTCCCCGGCGATGTGCGACTGCTCGAAGAGCCGCAGGCTGCGTTCTATTGCTGGCTGGAAAGCCACGACCCAGCGCGCGAATTATGGCAGCGGCCCGACAACGGCGATGCCGGGCTGCGACACGTGTTGGTCATCGATATCGGCGGCGGCACCTCGGATTTCAGCATTTTTGAAGTTCGCCTGAACGAGCAAACGCCGGACCCTGACATCAGGCGTGTCGCGGTGAGCGAGCATACGCTGCTCGGCGGCGACAATATCGACCTTGCCGTCGCCCATTTCCTGGAGCCGCGGCTTGCCGGGGCGGGCGGCCGGCTTTCCGGCCCGCAATGGGATCAGCTCGTCGCCGCCTGCCGTCATCTGAAAGAGCACGCGCTGGCCGCTACGGGGCCGCCGGATGAGCGTTTCGTTGTTGCACTGGCCGGTCGCGGGTCGGGGATGGTCGGCGGCTCGCAGGCGGCGACGGTGATGCGGGCGGAAATCGAGAGCCTATTGCTGGAGGGATTTTTTCCCTTCTGCGACGCGGCGGCGCGGCCGTACCGGACGCACGCGGCACTGAGGGAATGGGGGCTTCCTTATCCTCCCGACAGCGCGATAACCCGACACCTTGCCGAATTCCTCAACGATCGCCCGCACATTGATGCCGTCCTGTTCAACGGCGGATCCGTCCGACCGCCGCTCCTGCGCCAAAGACTCCGCGAGCAGATCGGAGGCTGGCAGGACGGCTTCGTACCGCAGGTTCTGGAGAACGAGGAGCCGGATCTGGCGGTGGCGCGCGGAGCCGCGCGATTTGGTGCCCTTCTCCACCACCGTTCGGGTCGCATCGCCGCTGGGGCCGCCGCTGCGATCTTTCTCGAAGTGGAGGGGATACAGGCAACGGATCGCCAGACTGTGCGTCCGCCCCTCGTATGCGTTCTTCCTCAGGGTGCAGCGCCGTCGCAGCTTTTTGAGATCGCTGATCTTGGGCTTAAGCTCCGCACCGATCAGCTGGTGCGCTTCCAGGCTTATTCCTCAACCCGGAAGAGCGTCAGCCGGGCCGGAGACATCGTTTCCTGGTCCGAAGGCGAATTTCACCCGTTGCCCCCGCTCCAGACCATCGTCAGGACGGCTGAGCTATCCGGTCCGGAAGCGGGCGGGATGTTGCCCGTCGGTCTGACGGCGCGGATGAACGCACTGGGGCTGCTCCACATCTCGTGCGTCAGCGCCGACCCCGCCGTCCAGCAGTCCTGGCCGCTGGAATTCAACATGCGCGAGCACGTCCAAGGCGTCGCGGGCGCGCCCGGTGCGGGGCGGGCGCGGGAAGCAAACGCTCCGATTGAACCGAACGCTTCAGCGGACGCGCTGGAAACGGCACGCAGGCAGATCGGGATCGTGTTCACCCAGCCTGCCAATAACAGCAAGAAGAACAAGATTACTGCTGCAACGATCCTCAAGGGTGTGGAGCGCATCCTCGCGTCTGCCAGAAGTGAATGGAACGGGCCCCTGCTGCGCGCCCTTTGGCCTGCGCTCGAGGAGCGGCGGGACGACAGACGACGTTCGGCGGACCACGAAGAGGCATGGCTCATCATGGCTGGATTCCTGCTGCGCCCGGGCTTCGGCGTTGTCCGGGACGACCTTCGTATCGATGCCCTGTGGCGGGTGCACGATGGCGGCCCGTGTTTTCCCGGTCGGCGCATCAAGAGCCAGGAATACATCCTCTTGCGCCGGGTGGCGGGCGGGCTCACGCGGGAACGCCAGACCAGGCTTATGGCCGGAGAGATCGACAGGATCCGCAGCGGCAGGGCGCCCGACGAACTCGTGCGCCTGGCTGGATCCCTGGAACTGATCCACCACGACACCAAGGCGGAACTGGTGCGTTGCTTCTGCGACACCGCGGTGACGCTTGCACGGGCCAAGCGGCACTGCGCTCCTTATCTTGCGGCGCTCGGGCTCCTGCTCAACCGAACTCCGCTCTACGCAGGGCCGGAGACTGTCGTCTCGCCCGATCTCGTCGAGCACGCGTATCAGGCTTTCCAGCGCTTCGATTGGACTACGCCGGAGTTGCTCGACCTGCAGATTCTGTTCCTCCGGGCCGCGCGCGTCGTCGACGATCGGAGCCTGGACCTACCCATGCCTTTGCGCGGCCTGATTGCCAGCAAGCTGGAGAAATCCGGCGTCCCTGCGCTGCAGACCGCAAAAATCAAAAGCTTCGTTCCGATCGGACGATCCGACCGGGCCAGTCTATACGACGAGTCACTCCCTCCCGGTCTGATCCTGATCGAATAGACATGCGCGAGGCCCGCGCCGCTAGCGGCCATGCCGCCGCTCTACGTGCTCGCTGCTCAAGATCCACCCCCGAAGCTCGGGGAAATTGAAATGTTCATATAGCGGAATTGTGGGCCGATGTCCGGCCGGGCCCATGTCCGAAACGGAAAAGCGGTAAGGTTCCGACCGAGCAAATGTTTTCAGGTTTTGCGCCTCAAAGCACACGCAATGCGTTTATGAGTACACGCCCTAGCTAGTCAACTGGAGCTTAGTGCGCGAGCTGCGCTGGGACCGCATCTTGGCGAGTTTGCGGGCGCGTTCCGCAAGATTGTCTACCAATCTCGGCGTAGCAAGAGCCGCGCGAAAAGGGGCCGAGAATGCACGGCCCACAGAACGCAACTGCTCAAGGTTCTTTCCCGAGCAAGTGCTCCGAACAATCTCCGCCCACCTGTTTTGCATTGCCGCTTAGCGTTATCATGCCCGCCTGCCTGGCAGGCGTCATATAGACGGCAGCTCCGTCTCGGCCAATTCTGGATAAATAGTAGGCGTGCTGAGTGCCGCCAGCTTCACACGCTATCAGGAAAGGAAAGTCAGCAAATGACACCTCGGCGGCACGTGCGTCGGAATTGGCTAGGGCCGCAAGTAGCAATAGCGTAAGGCCGGCGAAAGTTATTCTTCCAACGACCCCGAGAACCTTCGCACAAATATTCTGCCACAGCTTAACCCTGTCCATTTTTTCGGGGGAAGATCAGCTTGCAAGCTCCAACCCTACGCAGTCACCAGCCCAAAGCTTGGTCCCCTTGACAGTTCCTACCAGCTTGCAGCCTAGCGCCGGTGGCTTTACTTGCTTCAGCGGTTTGCCACCATCCCTCGGCGCTGCGGTTTGAGCCAAGGCAGGCGCCGAAAGGCTGAAGATCGCGGCCATGATCAGCAGCGTCCTCATTGTCATTTTCCCTTCGCCCCGACTTCCTCGACCGGCAGCGCGGCGCTCAGGGCTACTGCCAGTCCTCTAAGGAGGCGGGTCACGTACCAAAGCATCGGTAATTTCGACCCATTTCCATTGCTGCTGCGACTTGGCTGCGTGTTGCGGACGGATTTGATAAAACTGCCGAGACTGCGTCGCATTTTGTCGGCGCTTTCAGCCGATCGCCAGCGCAACCGGTCAACATGAAAGTAAATAGTAGAACGACGATTCTCATTGGGGCAATCTTTCGGTCAACTTCCAACCGCGCCGGGCTTCCCTCATTGGTCAGCCGGACGTGGGCCCGTCATTTCCCTTTTGCGTTTAGCCCCAGCTCTACCAGCCGGCGACGGCGGCGGAGCCGGTCGCGCAACGAGAGGCGACGGCGGCGCTGTCTCATGGCATGGATCCGCTCGTGCAATCTCATTGCTATTTCCCCTTCACCTTCAGCCCATCTGCAATTGTTCCAGCCTGATTTTTCTCAAAATTACCTGCAGCTGGCACTGAACGGACGGCAGTATCGGTCCGATTCATCCGGATGCCGATCGCCCTCGAGCTGAGTCCCGTGGGCGCTAACCTCAGCAGCTTATCATCGTCGGCCTGCGTCCATGGTCGAGAAGCGAAATGCTCGGGTTCTGTCATTGGTCCACGCGCCCCGCGGGTTTAAAGCAAACCAAATTCAGCAAATCAGTCGCTGCCGGCGGCGGAGTAATGGGCTTCCGCTTGGTCGATCGGGCCAAGGTAGTTGTCAATCAAACGGACGGCGCCGATCGAGAGCACGATCGCCAGCGCGACGGCTAACAACGTCGGTACGACGAATTCCAGAGTAATCCCTTTGCGGGTCATGCGGATACTCGCTTTGACCAGCCCCAGGGCAGAAGACCACCTTCCGCTGAGTCGGGGAATTGGTAATTGAAGATTGAAAATTCGGCGAATCAGGAGGCGGGAAGCAGCTTATCCGTCGCCTTGTCCAGATGCTTTTAGGCAGCGCTGGCGCTCATTCCTTCGCCTTCAGCCCGAGCACGACGTCAGGTGGCCCAGCATGACCTTGCAGGCTTCTTCGGCCTCAGCGAGCATTTTAAAGGGCGAGCCGATAATCCTCACGGCGCACCTGTTCTGATGGATCGGCCGCCACGACGCCACGAAGCCGTATGTCCGCGGCCTGGAGATACTGCGTCCGTGAAAGCCGGGACCGGCGCTGCTCTCATAACTGATCACGAACGAGAAGCCGTTGCTGCTCGCGTTCCAGATTTCCATGTCCTCGACGGCAAAAACGACACGGCTGAATTGCAAGGCCATTCCATTCATTGGTGAGTCTGCCATTGAGAAGCCCCCAAGCCCAAACGGAAGGTCAATCCTGAGTCGCGGCGCAGATGTGGCGCTTCCCCGATGGATTTTTAACGGCCCTTCGCCCTCAGCCCGAGCTCGACCACGCGGCGGATGGGGTTCGGGGCGGGATAGGTCGGGCGCATGCTTCTTTGTCCAACTATCCAGATCATCAAGCCGGTCGGGCTGCAGACGAACGCCGACAAGCGTGCCCTGACCCGTGGCCGGCCGCCCTCGGCTCGAGACGACTCAAGCGGTAACGGCCAACGGGCGCGGGCTCAGGTCCGCGCCTCAATCCTGTGAACAACGACCGCAGCGTCTCGCAGCGACCGTGCCATCAGTGACCAGGAATCACAGTGACCAAAGGCCGCAACCGGGAATAAACTGGCCAGTTAACCTCTCATTAACTATGCCGATGCAGGCTTGGTGTAGATCGCGATGGCACCGGAAATCGAGCCGGCAGTCGCAAGTAGAAGCCGTCGGCGTAACGCCCGCCGGCTTTTTCTGCATCCGCCGCCGCGCCACGCTGGCGAAACCGGCAACATGGACAGTCCCCAATTCCGGACGCACCAGCGGGGCTTCTCTGAGTCACGGGAGTAGCGACGGCAGAAAACGTCAGTGCGACGATTCGTGTTCTGGCTGCGTTGCTTCCTAATACTCGACTGATAGCGAGCGATAATGGGCCGCCATTTCTTTGTAGTGCTGGCGGGAAATGGGGTCGGAGGCCCGTTCCGCACGCTCTTCAAACATGCGAGCACGCTCGATAAGGTCTTTAGCGTTGGGCATTGGGCACCTCCCTGCGGAGTTCCAATTCGTTTTGGCCGCTATACCCTCCAGTTCGCCGCCGGCTCAAATCATCGTGTGGCGACTTGGGTGCTGGCCCCTTTCCGCCGATCAGCCCGGCGGGCTTTTCTTTTGCTTTTGCTGGGCGCAGTGATCTGTTGACGCAGACTTTCGCGATGCTCTTGGAGCGCGCCCGAAAATCTGGCGGCCCACCGCCGCTCGAACCTTCTTTCAAGGTCCAGAGGGATTACACTCATAACCAAAGCTCCGGGTTCGCGGTCGCCCCGGGTCTTGAAGGCGTCAATGCGCGCGGTCCTTTAAAGGTCGATCCCGTAGGAACAATCCATCGAACGCCGCTTTGTAAGGCGGGCCACGTTGTCCGCGCTGGTCCGTGGCCCGGCA
>WNGO01008973.1_pt1 | contig 10637 bp, 7 predicted proteins | sample 5400511 | NCBI WGS metagenome assembly WNGO01 (sample SAMN13153380, study PRJNA577476) | soil metagenome | isolation source: 20 cm soil or saprolite under Garry oak tree replicate 2 | place: USA:California | collected 2016-06-15
GTTCGCGTCCTTATATGTCTGAGGTGATATGTCTGAGGTGTCGGAGGACCGGAGCTAGGTCGTTTCGGCCTTCCGGGCCAGGTTCGAGAGCAGCGTGCCGAACTCCCTGGAGACCTGAGGGCCGAGCATCCAACCCAAGACCGGGCCGAGTGGTCCGCCGACCTCGACCCTCTGGCTGATCCTGGTCTTGGCGCCGGCGGGCTCGACGCGGCAGTTGAAGCGAAACCGGGTTCCGGGAACGACGCTCGTGTGAAGCGCGAAGCTGCGTCCGGGTTGGACGTCGACCAGCTCCATCTGGTGATGCTGCCCCGCCTTGGTATTCATGACACCCGCGGTCCCGGACGCAAACCCGCCCTCCCAGTCCATCGTCGAGACATTCGGATTCCACTCTCCCCACGTCGACATGTCCGACCAGACGCGCCAGACCTTTTCCGGCGAAGCGATCGTCTCGACGGAGGTGCCGTACTCGCGTGCCATGCGAATGTCCTCTTCTTCTTCAGGCAGATCGCGCGGCGGCCAGCCGCTCATGCGGCAGCTCGACGATGTCGCGCGTCTTGAGAAAGTTCAAGGTCACGACGCTGACCACCAGGAGCACCGCGCCGAACAGCTCGATCGGCCGCAACGGCGCGGCCTGTCCCACCGGGGCCGGCAGCGAGAAGATCAGGAACAGCGCCAGCGGATAGCCGAGCTCGGCGATCGTCGCCAGCGAAGCCGGCGTATTGGAAAGCGCGAGGTAGTAAAGCAGCATGGCGACCAGGCCCGGCACCAGCACGATGCCCAGGAAGCTGGGCAGCTGGCTGACCGAGTAGCCGCTGAAAGCCGCTCCACCCCTGTCCACGAGCACGATGACGAGGAGCACCGGCAGCGCGAGCACGAAACGCATGCTGGTCGTGACCGGGAAGCTGACGTCCTGCAGGGCATAGCGGCCGAGCACCGTCCCGGCCGCCCACATGATCACCGCCCCCAGAACCAGGGCGCCGGCGACAAGCTCTGGGTTGCGGATCTGCCACGGCGCTGCCGGATCGTCGGCGAAGACGATGAGGTAGACGCCGACGAGGGCGATCGCCGCAAGCGGCCAGAAGCTGCGCTTGCGTCGCTCACCCAAAAAGATCCTCGCGAACGCGATCCCAAAGATTGGCTGCAAGAGGTAGAGCAGGTAGACCTCGTGCAGGACGTCGAAGTTGGGCGCGGCGGGATTGGCGAACGAGTAGCCGATCGCCTTTGTGAAGAGGACGGTGGCCACGGCCTGGGGTCCGATCGCGATCGCGGCCAGGGCCAGCCAGCGGCGGGGGCTGAGACGGCGCAGCGACGCGCCGTTGGCGATCAGCACCGGCAGGAGGCAGATGCTGATCATGAGGTCCTCGACCAGCACGATCTGGCCTGAGCTCAGCTGCTTGGTCAGGCCCGGCCGGAAGTAAGCATCGAACGCCCAGAGCGCTGCGGCCACGCCGACCAGCACGACCGAGCCCGCTTCGAGGAACCGCGAACGAGGCGCCGAGAGACTCACGCTATGAGGTTATCGGGTTGCCGTAGCCGGCTATTCCACGCCTAGGTTGCCACGACCTCGTCTTCGGCCACATTTGTTTCCAGGGATACCTCGGGATGCTGCACCACGTAGATCTCCTCGGTCCGGTCGTGGCCCTCCAGCCGCCGTTTCCCCACCGACGCCAGGACGATGTCCGGCCGGAGGATATCGGCGACGATCGAGTAGGTCGTCTCGGAGACCAGGATCTGGTTCCCCACCGCGCGCCGCCGCAGCTTGGCGCACCGGTTGACCGCCGGAGAACGATAGTCCCGGTCCGCGGCGTCCGCCTCCCCGGTCAGCACAGCCATCCGCACGGATACCGAGAGGCGGTCGGGCCACGGCTCCGCCCGGATCGCCTGCTGCCCGTCCACGGCCGCGACGACCGCATCTGTCGCCCGCAAGAACACAGCGAAGAACGAGTCGCCCTCGCCTCGCTCCTTCAGCACGATTCCACCGTTCGCCTCGATCGCCGCGGCCAAAAGCTGGTCGTGCCGCCGCATCGCCTGGTACATGGATGCTCGGCTCTGCAGCCACATCGGCGTGGACTCGACGACGTCCGTCATCAAAAAGGTGACGATGCCGTCGGGCAGCGACGTGCCCTCCTCGATTTTGAACGCCGTCCCTGGCGATGTGGTGGTCGTGCCATCGGCCGCCGCGCGCGGCACAAGTGAGCCCTGGACGATCAGAAAGTCGTCAATGCCGTGCACCCGCCGGAAGAAGTGCACGTTGTAGGAGGGCAGGAACATCCAGGTCTCGTAATCGCCGCTGAACGAGCCCTCGCGGCACACGTCGGGTACGTGCGCGACGAGAAGGCCTAGCTTCGTCAGTGCGAGCGGGTCAAGCCCCAGGCTGGATGCGATCGCGTCGCTTGCCAGAGGACGGTCCTCCTGGTCCGCAGCAACCGCGACGTGAACCAACTGGACGAAGTTGTCGAGGTCGGGCTGCGGTTCGTCGAATCGCTGCAGCTGGTCGATCGTGAGCCGAAGCTCGATGCCCTCTGGGCTGTTTCCGTTGGTCGCGGCCCCCGAGCCGTTGGCGTGACCATTAGTCGCCGCGCGCGCCCCGAGCGCCGCGAGCACGCTCTCGTACGAGTCCGCCACCGCGAACTCTCGCGTCGCGCTTCGGTACACCTCGCCGGCAGAAGGCCATCTGCCCGCGGCCACGAAGTGGTTGGCCGCGACGTGCTCGTAGAGCCAGGTCGATCCGCCCAGGCCAAATTCCAGGTTCAGGGCGACCTGGAGGAAGTCGACCGCGGTCCGGTACAGCTCGCTCACCACCGTGAGCGGATCAGCATCCGCGACGCGGATCTCCCGATCGAGCCCTGCGGAATGGTTGGCGCGCGAGTCACCGTCCGCGTAGGAGAAGAGCTCGACCCCGACCAGCTCGCCGTGGTTGCGGAGCCGGATTCGGGACTGGGAAACCCGCGGCCCGGGGCCACCCAGCTGGGGGGAGTCGACCACGTGCACGTGCCCGCCGGGCCCCCATGAGCGCTGGATCGGCGCACGCAGTTCCGAGATCAACGCGTAGAAGCGCTGGATGAAGACGAGCGCCTCGCGCCCGCGCCCCACGTCGAACGTGTCCTGGCGCACCGCGCGCAGGTCCGCCTCCCACGCGGCGATCAGCGCGCTGCGCAAACCGACGACCCCCGGCTGCATGCTTCCTTCCCTCAAGGGCGGCCCGATTTCCCCCGGTGGGTCCCCCTGAGCGTGAAAGGTTAGATCCTTCGGCTCCGCACCAGCACCCCTTACGCGAGGCCAGCCATACTGCATCTGGGGATCGAGTTCAAGCCAGCTCGAAAAGAGAGCGGTCCAAGCACTTCGAGGAGGCGCGATGAGTGATGTGACGCCCGGCGGCCATGCCATCGAGACCCTTCAGGTCGAGGAGCGCCGGTACAAACCTGACCCGGCCTTCAGCAAGCAGGCCAACGCCAAGCCGAGCATCTACAAGAAGGGATTCGACGAGTTCTGGACAGAGGAGTCCAAACGAATCTCGTTCTTCGAGCCCTGGAACCAGCTCTACGAATGGAAGCCCCCCTACGCAAAGTGGTTCATCGGGGGCAAGCTGAACGTTTGTTACAACTGCGTCGACCGCCACGTCGAGTCAGGCCGCAAGGATAAGGTCGCCTATTTCTGGGAGGGCGAGCCGGAAGACGATCGCCGTGAGATCACGTTCGGCCAGCTCCAGCAAGACGTCGTCCGCTTCGCCAACGCCCTCAAGAAGCTCGGCGTCAAGAAAGGTACCCACGTCGGGATCTATATGGGGATGATCCCCGAGCTTCCCATCGCGATGCTCGCGTGCACACGCATCGGAGCGCCGTTCACCGTCGTCTTCGGCGGATTCAGCGGCGAGTCGTTGTCCGGCCGCATGAATGACATGCAATGCGAGCTGCTGATCACGCAGGACGAGGGCTGGCGGCGCGGCAACAGGGTGCCCCTCAAGGCCAACGCCGACGCGGCCCTCGAAGCCTCTCCCACGGTGACGCGATGCGTTGTCGTCAGGCGCACCGGGGGTGACGTCCACATGGTGCAGGGCCGGGATGTCTGGGCCCACGACGTTCTCCAAGACGCGAGCGATGACCCAGAGACCTGCGCGTGTGAGCCGATGGATTCAGAGGACCTCCTGTACCTTCTCTACACCAGCGGCACGACGGCAAAGCCGAAGGGCATCATCCACACCACAGCCGGCTACCTCGTCGGCGTGGCGACGACGCATCACTACATCTTCGATGTCAAGCCGAGCTCGATCTACTGGTGCGCAGCCGACATCGGCTGGGTAACCGGTCACAGCTACATTGTCTTCGGCCCGCTCGCCAACGCGACCACCGGCATCATCTACGAGGGCACTCCCGACTTCCCGGACAAGGACCGCTGGTGGAAGATCGTTGAGCGCTACAAGCCGGACATCCTCTACACGGCGCCGACCACGATCCGCACACACATGAAGTGGGGCCCGGAGTACGCCCAGAGATATGACCTCAGCTCGCTGAGGGTCCTCGGCACGGTCGGCGAGCCGATCAACCCCGAGGCCTGGGTCTGGTATCGCGAGCACATCGGCGGGAATCGCACGCCGGTGGTCGACACCTGGTGGCAGACCGAGACCGGGATGATCCTCATCACACCGCTGCCAGGTATCACGACACTGAAGCCAGGTTCGGCGACCCAGCCATTTCCCACAGTCGACGCCGCCGTTTACAACAACGCGGGGGAAACCGTGCCGCCCGGCGGCGGCGGGTACCTCGTCATCCGCAAGCCATGGCCCGCCATGCTGCGCGGGATCTACGGCGACCCCGAGCGCTACCAGCAGACGTACTGGAACCGCTGGAAGGACACCTACTTCGTCGGCGACGGCGCGCGGGTCGACGAGGATGGTGACTTCTGGCTGCTGGGGCGCGTCGACGACGTGATGAACATCTCCGGGCACCGCATCTCGACGATCGAGGTCGAGAGCGCGCTCGTCAGCCACCCCGCCGTGGCCGAGGCTGCGGTCGCCGGTCGCAACGATGCGCAGACGGGCCAGGCCATCGTCGCCTTTGTCACTTTGAAGGGCGGCGAGGACGGCTCGCCACAAATGCTCAAAGAGCTGCGCGACCACGTCGGGAAGGTCATCGGCAAGTTCGCGGCGCCCGCGAACATCGTGTTCACGCCGGAGCTTCCGAAGACGCGCTCCGGAAAGATCATGCGCCGCCTTCTCCGCGACGTGTCCGAGAACCGGCCGCTGGGCGACACGACCACCCTCGCCGACCCGGCGGTCGTAGCTGAGCTTGCGCGGCGCGGCAGAGAGGAAGCTTCCAAAGAAGAAACCTGAGAGTTAGCGCAGACTTCCGTCCGTGACCGTCGACCCCGCCGTCGAGTCGCCCGCCCTCAAGGAGCGGGAAACGCCGCGCGCGAGTCCGCCTCTCCCACGCCCGCGCATCTCGATCCGCCGGCCTCCCACCCGCCACATCGCCAACCTCGCCGGCGCGCTGCTCGTTGCGGCCGCCGTCCTTTACGTGTCGTTCGTCCCCGTCGCCGGTCTGCCCGCTCTCGGGCCTGCGTTCAACCCGACGACGGGCGCGTGGACGATGGCCGCCGACGCCGAGGTGACCGACCGCGTGCTCCGCCTCAATGGCCTCCAGCAGCCTGTGCGTGTTGTGCTCGAGAAGGACGGCACGGCGCACGTCACCGCCCAGACCGACCACGACCTGTTCCTCGCCACAGGTTACGTGCACGCGAAGTTCCGCCTGTTCCAGATGGATCTCATGCGGCGGCAGGGAGCGGGCCGGCTTTCTGAGATCGTGGGCAAGGTCGCCCTCGACACCGACCGTTTCGAGCTCCAGCTTGGACTTCTGCGGACCGCTCAGCTGGAGTGGAGGCAGCTGCCCGCAAGCGATCCCTCGCGGGACGCGCTCCTGGCGTACGCGCAGGGGGTGAACGACAGGATCAGCGAGGCCGAGTCCAACCATCAGCTCGACGCGATGTTCACGTTGCTCGGATACCACCCGCAACCATGGACGCCAGTTGATTCGCTGCTGGTCAAGGGGGACATGACGCAGACACTCAACTTCACCGACACACCCCTCGCGCTAGCGCTGCTGAACAAATCGCTCGGCGCCGACCTGACATCGGAGTGGTTCCCGATCCTTCCGCCCAACCAGCAGTCGCCATACGATCCAGGCCCTTATGGAAAGGCCGCCCCGCCGGCGCCTGTCGCGGCGATGTCGAGCCTCACCGACACGCAGTCGGCATCGGCGCAGGCGCTTTACGAGCGGCTGTCCGCCCTCCCCGCGGGCCTCATCTCCAAGGGTGGCGCGAGCAACAACTGGGCGGTCGCCGGCGCCAGGAGCGCAAGCGGCGGGGCACTGCTCGCCGGTGACCCGCACCTCCACCTCACCCTGCCCGCGATCTGGTTCCAGCTCACCCAGGATTCGCCTGGCTTTCATACGGCGGGCGTCAGCATCCCGGGCACACCTGGAGTGCTGATCGGCCACAACCAGCACATCGCATGGAGCCTGACCGACGCCCAAAACCAGCAGACCTTCTTCTACATGGAGAAGGAGGACTCCACGCATCCAGGAATCAGTCATCTCGGAACGGGGCCAGACAACGTCCGTGTGGTGGAGCGGCAACCTGCCTTCGCAGGACCTCGGCGTGCTGATGAACGTCGGCCGGGCGAGCAACTGGCAGGAGTTTCGCGCCGCGCTGCGCGGCTGGTACTCGCCCACCCACAACTTCGTCTACGCCGACGACAAAGGCAACATCGGTTTGATCTCCGCCGGCTACTACCCGCAGGTCGCCAAAGGCCAGCCCTGGTTGCCGATGCCAGGCACCGGCGAATACGACGTGACGGGCACCATCCCGTACGACGACATCCCGCAGGCTTACAACCCGCCTGGAAACGTCATCTGGTCGGCCAACCAGCGGCAGGTGACGAGCGGCTATCCGTACTACATCGGCACCGCGTCGAACTTCTTCGACCCTGGTTATCGGGCGAACGAGATCCACCGCGTCCTCAGCCAGCCGGGCAAGCTCAGTGCGAGCGACATGCAGTCCCTACAGACGGACACCCGCGACTTCCTCGCCGCCGAGATGGTGCCGGCACTTCTTCGCTCGCTCTCAGCCGAGAAGCTCAGCCCGACCGAGGCCGCGGCAGTCGACTTCCTGAAGAGCTGGGACTTCCGGATGGAGACGAGCTCGGTCGCGGCGACGATCTGGTGGCACTATTGGGGCTGGTACCTCACCGAGACCTTTCAACCGTGGTGGAAGTCACGCGCCGTGAGCCTTGATATGGCCGAAGTCTGGGACGCGCTGACACAAGACCTCGAGATGTGGACACTCTCCGACCCGAACAACCGCGCATTCAGCGCGCCGGGCGTCGGCCCGCGATCGGCGAGCGACGCGGAGCGCAAGTCGTTCCACAAGCTGATCAGCGACATGGTGAAGATGTACGGCCCGGATCCGCACACATGGACGTACAGCCGCGCCCACCAGCGCGTCCTGGAGAACCTCGCCGACATCAGCGGTCTCAACTACGGGCCCCGGCCGGAACGCGGCGACGGCAACACCCCGCTTGCGGCTGGCGGTTACCCGTCCACGCACGGGCCAAGCTGGCGGATGGTCGTCGACTGGGGCAGCCAGACCTTCCAGGGCATCTACCCCGGTGGCCAGAGCGAAAACCCGGCTTCGGACTGGTACACGGACCGCGTCGACACTTGGTTCGCCGGAGGGCTCAATCCGATGCTCACCGCGGAGCTGGCCGCGACGACGGGCGGAACCCGGACATGGGATATGCGGCCGTGAGGCGCTACCTACCGATCCTCCTGGCCGCGCTTCTGGCACTGGCCGGGGTGTTGCTCGGCCTGTGGTGGGCGCCCTTTGTCGTCGGTGTCGTCCTCGGAGCCCTCGATCCCCGCGCCCGGATCACCGTCCCTCTCGCAGCCGCCGCCGGACTTCTCGCCTGGGCCATCCCGATCGCCGTGCTCGGCGCCCGCTACGGACTGGGCCCGACCGCCCAGGCCCTTGCCGCGATCATGGGATTCGGCCACCAGGCTGCGGTTCCGGTTGCGCTGACCCTGCTCGTGGGCACGCTTCTTGGCGCCACCGGCGCCTGGCTCGGCGGAGCGAGCCGGGCGATTCTTACTTCAGCCCGAACCGGAAGGTAATCGTCGATCCGTCATTGAGCGTGATCACGTAAATGTAGGTGCGGTTCGCACTCAGATTCTTCGTCGAGACATTGAAGATCCATTGCTGGCCGCTCGCATCCCAACGAAATGCCGTATCGGGGGTTGTCGACACGATCGCCTCGTTGACTCCGGTCGACGCCCCTGCCATGTATGTGGCGACGAAGGACTGCACAACACCGGGGTCCCCGATCGACTTGCCGTTGGCGTCGCAGACGCGGAACTTCGCGGGCACGGTGCTGCCCTGCTTGAACACGCTCGTGCCGTCGATGTTGATTGGCTGCAGGACTACGTGACCGGCGTCGCCCGCGCATGTGCCCGAGCCGGCGTACAAGATCTGGAACGTCCCGCCGGTGAAGCCGATCGCGTAGTTATTGCCTGAGTTGCCGTCGGTCACGGTCAGCGTGCCCTGCTTGATCGCGTGAGACCCGACAGTTTCGCCCGAGTCCCGCGCAAGGGCGCCCGCCCACGAATCTCCCGCCGCCAGCATCCCCGACATGACGGTGTAGGTCAGCGGCGGGTCAGCCGAGGCAAGCAGCTTGGTCTTGTCGTCCGCCTTGATGGCGATCAGACGCGAGGTGATGTTCGCGGTGGTGGTGGCGCTGGTGTTGGTGAGGTTGTAATTCGCAGCGTCGGTCAAGGCGATCGCGAGGCCAGCCACTGACACAGCCTTGTTGGTCCCGACGTTCCTGTCCGCAAACGACGCGATCGTGTAGCTCGCGCTCACGCTGTCGCTCGGGACCTTGTCAGTCGAGAGCGTGACGGTCGCAGCTGTCGTGCCGTCATAGATCTTGTTGACTCCCGCGGCGCTGACGTGCAGGTCGCGCTGAGTAATGTTCGCCAGGGTGCCTGCGATCGCGTTGGTCAGGTTGTAGTTGCCGGCGTCGGGGCCCGAGATGGAGATCCCGCTCACCGAGACCGGCTTGCCGGTGCCCACGTTCTTGTCCCCGAACGAGGCCGCCGCGTAGGCGGGTGTCACGGAATCGTCCGCCAGCTTGTCGGTAGCCAACGTCACCGTCGCGGCGGTTGTCGCGTCGTAGGTCTTGTCGATGCCGGTCGCGGTCACCGTCAGATCTTTCCGGGTGATGTTCGCCGTGGTCGCCGCGGTCGTGTTGGTCAGGTTGTAGTTGGCGGCGTCGGCGCCCGAGATCGAGATCCCGCTCCCCGCGACCGCCTTGCCCGTGCCCACGTTCTTGTTCGCAAAGGAGGCGCTGGTGTAAGCCGCCGAGACATCATCCGCGCCCAGCTTGTCGCTCGAGAGCGTCACCGTGGCCGTCGGATTGCCGTCGTAGACCTTGTTCACCCCGTGCGCGCTCACGACCAGATCCTTGCGGGTGATGTTCGCCGTGGTCGCCGCCGTCGTGTTGACCAGGTGGTAGTTGGCCGCGTCGTCGCCCCAGATCGTGATCCCGCTCACCGAGACCGCCTTGCCGTTGCCCACGTTCTTGTCGGCGAAGGAGGCGCTACCGTAGCTCGCGACCACGTAGTCCTCGCCCAGCTTGTCGCTCGAGAGCGTGACCTGGGCCGCCGGCGTCGTGTCGTAGATCTTGTTCACGCCGAGCGCGCTGACGTGGAGATCGCGGGCCGTGATGTTCGCGCTGGTGGCGGCGGTCGTGTTCGCCAGGTGGTAGTTGCCGGCGTCGGTCCCCGAGATCGAGATCCCACTCACCGCGACCGCCTTGCCCGTGCCCACGGTCTTGTCCGCGAAGGCAGCGCTCGAGTAGGACGGCGTGACATCGTCGCCCGCAACCTCGTCGTCGGCGAGCGTGACCGGCGCCGCGGTCGTGGTGTCGTATTCCCTGTTCACCCCGGTCGCCGTGACGTGCAGGTCTCGCGCCGTGATTGCCGCGGTTGTCGCGGCGGTGGAGTTGGTCAGGTGGTAGTTGCCGGCGTCGCCACCTGTGATCGTGATCCCGCTCACCGAGACGGCCTTGCCGAGGGCGACACTCTTGTCGGCGAACGAGGCGCCGCCATAGTGAGCAGTCACATCGTCGCCACTGATCTTGTCCGTCGACAGCGTCACGGTGGCGCTCGTGTTCCCGTCGTAGATCCTGTTCACCCCGCTCGCGGCGACGGTCAGGTCGCGCGGAGCGATGTCTGCATTGGTCGTCGCCGTGGCGTTGACCAGGTGGTAGTTGCCGGCGTCGGCCCCCGAGATCGAGATCCCGCTCACCGAGACCGCCTTGCCTGTTCCCACATTCTTGTCAGCGAACGAGGCCGTCGCGTAAGCGGGCGTCACGTAATCGCCTGACAACTTGTCAGTCGCCAGGTCTACTGTCGCGACGTTCGTCGCGTCGTAGGTCTTGTCGCCGCCCGTCGCGGTCACGTTCAGATCGCGAGGCGTGATGCTCGCCGTGGCTGCGTTGGTCGTGAACGAGTAGTTCGCCGCGTCTGCACCCGCGAGAGTAAACCCGGTCCCGGTCACCATCTTGCCGACCCCCACGTTCTTGTCGGCGA
>WNGO01013457.1_pt1 | contig 10636 bp, 9 predicted proteins | sample 5400511 | NCBI WGS metagenome assembly WNGO01 (sample SAMN13153380, study PRJNA577476) | soil metagenome | isolation source: 20 cm soil or saprolite under Garry oak tree replicate 2 | place: USA:California | collected 2016-06-15
GAGCTACTGGGACTGCTTCAGCCGCTCGAGCACCTTGCTGGTGATGTCGAGGGCGGGATCGGCGGCGACGATGTTCGAGCCGGGAGCGTCGGCGTCGAAGATCAAGGCGTAATTCCCCTCGGCCCGGAGTCCCTGAATCACGGCGTTGACGCGAGCCTGGATCGGCTGCAGCAGCTCCTGCTCGCGCTGCTGGGCGCGGCCCTGCAGATCGTTCGAGCGCTGCTCGAACTTCTGCTGCAGCTGCTGCAGATCCTTCTGTTTTTGCTGCTTGGCGGCGGGCGACAGCGCGATCGCCTGCTGGTCGAACACACGCACCGCCGAGTCGAGCTGCTGCTGCAGCTTCTGGACCTCGTCACGGAAGCCCTGGACCTCCTTGTTGAAGGTCGACTCGGCCGCCGCGTACCCGGGTGTCTGCTGCAGGATCTGCCGCGAGCTGATGAACCCGATCTTGAGCGAGGGCTGCGACGGGCGCGCCTGCGCCCCCCCGGGCGCCGCCGTCCCAGCAAGAAGCCCAACCCACGCCCACAGCGTCACTGCTCGCCTCATAACGCATCTCCGGAAGAGTACATGCCGTAGAGTGATCCCCGCGGCGCGCGCGGGGCCCGGGCTCAGAAGAAGTTGCCGAGCTTGAAATGCAGCTTCCAGCCGGGGGCCGGCTGGCCGAGGATATTGGTGCGATCGAACCCGTACGCCCAGTCGATGCCGATGGGACCGAGGGGCGAGATGATGCTGAGGCCGATACCGGCACCGCGCAGCAAACGGGTGGGGTTGAACTGGCCGGCGCGCGCCCACACGTTGCCGGCGTCGTAGAACGCCGCGACGTAGAACATCTGCGACAGCCGGGCCCCCACCTCGCCGGTCATCGCGAGGTAGGTCTTGCCGAACGCACTGGCGCTCGCCTGCCCGCTGCTGGCGCTCGGGTCGAACCCGTGCGGGGTGACCGAGAACTCGTCGTAGCCGCGCAACGGAATGCCGTACTGCGTGCCGCCCATCGTGAAGAGCTGGTCGATGAACGGCGAGTTGCCGAACACGAACCCGGAGCGGGTCGACAGGCCCATGACGAACTTGACGCCGCCGCCCGTGGGGCCGCCGCTCGAGAGCGGCGCATACCAGCGACCCTCGAGGTCCACGCGCTGGAAGTTGCCCGTGCCCCCGAGCGGGCCGCCGCTCTGCGAGACGCCGATCGAGTGCATCGTCCCCGCGGTCGGGAACGGCAGATCGATCCGGGTGTCGCGCATGACCGAGAAACCGATGGTGGAGCGGATGCAGTTGTTGCAGCTCAGGGACGCGAGGCCCGTGGTCGCCCCCGTAAACGTCTGATCGTCGATCGCGTACGATACGAACAATCGCGTGTAGCGGTCGTTGAACAACGGGAAGCCGAACTGGAGATTGCCGCCGCGGCGGCGCAGCTGGCCCAGGTCGGAGATGGTGTAGCGCAGGCGCGTGTTGTGCACCCCGACCGTCATCGAGACGCGCGAATCGCGGAACGCGGGATCGGTGTACGACAGGTCGAAGTCGTTGATGTTCTTCCCGAACTGCCATTGAAACCGGCCGCGTTTCCCCTGCCCGAACAGATTCGGCTCGTCCAGTCCCAGGAAGCCGCCCAGGCCGGTGCCCTGCCCCACCGACGCGCCGAAGTTGATGTTCCCCGTCCGTTTCTCCGTGACGCGGAAGATGACATCCACGTCGCCCTGGTCGTTCGCCGGGCGCGTGTCCGGGAACGGCACCGGCTGCTGGAAGAAGCCCAGATTGGAGATGTTCTGGTAGGAACGGATCAGCGCGTCCTGGCGGAACACGTCGCCCGGGAGCAGGACGATCGCCTCCCGGATCACGCGTTCGTGGGTCACGTCGTTGCCGGCGATCTCCACCTTGTTGACGATGGCGGGTTGGCCCTCCGTGATCACCCAGCGCAGATCCACGACCGGCTTGCCGTCCGCGCCGGTGCGGCGGATCACGTCGGCGCGCGGCTGCATGTAGATGTAGCCGTTGTTGTAGTACAGCGTGCGCATCTGCTGGGTGGCGTCGTCCCACTTCTGCTGGTTGAAGTAGGCGGGTCCCTGCTGCACTCCGCCCAACCCCAGCAGCCCGGTGCGGGTCGCCCCCTTGAAGGGGAACAGCTGTTCCAGGTCCTCGGTGGAGAAGCGACGGTTGCCGACGATCTCGAACGTCCCCACCTGATAGGGCTCGCCCTCGCTCACGCGCACGACGAGCGTCGCCTTCCCGGTCGTGTCATCGACGATCAACGTGTCGCCGAGCACCTGGAAGTCCACGTAGCCCCGGTCGCCGTAAAACTTGGGCAACCGCTCCTGCAGATCGCCGTGCAGCTTGTCGTCGTCATAGTCGCCCGAGCGGAACCACCAGAATCCTTCGGGGCCTGTCTTCATCTGGCCGACCAGGTCCGCGTCGGAGAAATGCGTATTGCCCTCGACCTTGAATTGCGCGATCGCCACGCGCCGGCCCTCGTCCACGTCGAAGATCACCCGCACGCGGGAGGAGTCGGCCTCGTACACCGTGACGACCTTCACCTGGGCGAGGTAGTACCCGTCCGCACGATACAGCGAGTCGATGCGACCGCGGGCGCGCGCCACGGCGGCGGGATCGATCGGCCGCCCTTCGAGCAGCTGCACCTTGTCGCGCACGCTGTGCTCGCCCACCCGGCTGACGCCGCGCAGCGCCCACTTGAGGAGGATCGGCCGCTCCCGCACGCGCACGATGAGCAGCTCGCGCCCCCCTTGCTCGGCCTGTTCCACCCGGACGTCGTCGTACTGGCCGGTGGCGTACAGCGCCTGGGTGGCGCGCTGGATGTCGCGATACCCCACGGCGCGGCCGGGCGCGAGCCCGCTCTGCTCCAGCACCGCGCGGCGCTCCACGCGCCGCAATCCCAGGACTACGATGGAGTCGGGAGCGACCGTCTGTGGGGCCGGCGCCTCACCCTCGCCCTGCGCGCGCGCGACGCACGGGGGGAGAGCGACCGAACACACAGCTATGACGAAAGAGAGCTGGCGGATCACGCCTTCGAGCCGGAGAGCGCGCGGAACCCCAGCCGTTCCTTGTCCGGGGCCACGTCGACCTCGATCTCGTCGCCCCGCGCGAACTCACCGATCAGGATCTTCTCGGAGAGCGGATCTTCGACGTATTTCTGGATCGCCCGCTTGAGCGGCCGCGCGCCGAAGTGCTCGTCGTAGCCGCGGTCCACCAGGAAGTCCGTGCCCGCCGGGGTCAGCCGCAGCGTCAGCTCCTCCTCGCCCAGCCGCTTCTGCACTTCCCGCAAGAGGATCGCCACGATCTGCGTGATGTGTTCCCGGGAGAGCGGATGGAACACGATGACGTCGTCGAGCCGGTTCAGGAACTCCGGGTTGAAGGTCTTGTTGATCTCTTCCTTGACCTTCTCGGCCAGCTTCTCGAACGTGGCGCGGGAATCGGGCTGGGCGAACCCCAGGGCCTTGCCCTTGACCATGTCGCGCGCGCCGACGTTCGATGTCATGATCACGACCGTGTTCTTGAAGTCGATGACGCGCCCATAGTTGTCCGTGAGGTGGCCCTCATCCAGCACCTGCAGCAGGATATTGAAGACGTCGGGATGCGCCTTCTCGATCTCGTCGAGCAGCACCACGGAGTACGGCTTGCGCCGCACCGCCTTCGTGAGCGTCCCCGAGTCTTCGTACCCGACGTACCCGGGCGGCGCGCCGATCAGGCGGCTGACGGAGAACTTCTCCATGTACTCCGACATATCCACGCGGATCAGGGCGTTGGCGTCGGCGAACAGGAACCGGGCGAGCGCCCGGGCCAGCTCGGTCTTGCCGACGCCCGTGGGGCCGGAGAAGATGAACGATCCGATCGGCCGCTTGGGGTCCTTCAGGCCGGCCCGGCTCCGCCGGATCGCCCGCGCGATCACCTGGATCGCCTCGTCCTGGCCGACCACCGTCTGGTGCAGCTCCTCCTCCATCCGGAGCAGCCGCGCCGTTTCGGCTTCCTGCAACCGGGTCACGGGAATCCCCGTCCAGCGCGACACGATGAACGCCACGCCTTCTTCGTTGATCGTGGGCCGGTGCGTGGCGCGCTCCTTCTCCCATGCCTCCTGCTTGCGGCGGATGTCGGACTGGAGCTCGCGCTCCTGGTCGCGCAAGGACGCCGCGCGCTCGAAGTTCTGGTCGCGGACCGCGCCCTCTTTGTCGCTGTTGATGTGCTCGAGTTTGTTCTTCAGCGCGGCGACCTCGGGCGAGCGACTCGTCCGGGATGATCACCCGGTGGTGCTCCTCGTAACGCTTCCGCAGCCCCTTCAGGATCTCGATCGTCTCGTCCACGGTCGGTGGATCGACGATCACGGTCTGGAACCGCCGCTCGAGCGCGCCGTCCTTCTCTATATACTTGCGGTACTCGTTGAGCGTGGAGGCGCCGACGCACTGCAGCTCACCGCGGGCGAGCGCCGGCTTCAGCATGTTCGACGCGTCGACTGCACCTTCCGCGGCCCCCGCCCCCACCAGCGTGTGGAGCTCGTCGATGAACAGGATGATGTTGCGGTTCTGGGCGATCTCGTTGATGATCGCCTTGAGCCGCTCCTCGAACTGGCCGCGGTACTTGGTGCCGGCGATCACCGCCGCCATGTCGAGCGACAGCACCCGGTGATCCTTGAGCGCGTCGGGGCACTGCCCACTCGCGATCAGCTGAGCGAGCCCCTCGACGATCGCCGTCTTCCCCACGCCCGGTTCGCCGATCAGCACCGGATTGTTCTTCTTGCGGCGCGACAGGATCTCCATCACGCGCTCGATCTCTTTCTGCCGCCCGATCGTGGGATCGAGCTGACCTTCGGCCGCCAGCTGGGTGAGATCGCGGCAGAAGTGATCGAGCGCCGGGGTCTTCGACTTCTTCTCGCTCTTGGGGCTCGCGGGCTGCGCGCCCGAGCCGGCCGGCGCCGGGCCCGACGGCATCTCGCTGCCGAGCAACCGCAGCGTCTCGGCGCGCGCCTGCTCCAGGTTGACGCCCGCGTCGGTCAGCACCTGCGCGGCGATCCCCTTCTCCTCCCGCAGCAGACCGAGCAGCAGATGCTCCGTCCCCACGTAGGAGTGGTTCAGCTCGCGCGCCTCGCTCATGGCGAGCTCGAGAACTTTTTTGGCCCGGGACGTGTACGGCAGATCGGGTCCGGCGGCGGCGGCCGCTTTGCCCTTCTTCACCGTCTCCTCGATCTTCTGCTGAATCTCCTCGAGGTCGACGTTGAGATTCGTCAGCACGGCCGCGGCAACGCCTTCGCCTTCGCGGATCAATCCCAGCAGGATATGCTCGGTCCCCACGTACTCGTGGTGCAGCCGCGCAGCTTCCTCCCGCGCCATTTGGAGGACCTTGCGCACCCGATCCGTGAAGTTGTACCCGTTCATCGCTCCCCCACCTCAGACTGCTTCGGTCTCGAGCACGCGGCGCACAGACGTCGCGCGCACCGTCGGCAACTCAGGATCGCCGCTGTGACGACCTTCGAGCGCCGCAAGGTGCGCGGGCTGGGTGAATATCAACAGCTTGTTGAGTGTGTATACACTCAACCGAGGTGGTCCAGCAGCTCGTCTTCCGACTTCCCTAAGGTCGTCTGGTTGGACAACTGAAAGAAGTTTCCGACGACCTCGCTGCCTTCGCCGTACAAGCCGCGGAAGGTCAGCCCCACCTGCGCCAGCCCTTGCAGTACCTTGCCGATCTCCTTGGTCAAAACGAGGCCCGGCAAGTGGATGAGTACGCTGGCGCGGAGTCCCGTTCCAGCGTTCGTCGGGCACGACGTAAGATAGCCAAATTCCGGATGAAACGCGAAGGGTAAGAGACGCCCCAAATCGGCATCTACCGCCTCCACTTCGGCATACGCCTCCTCCAACGCGAATCCCGAGCGCATTCCGTGCAATCGGAGATGGTCCTCCTCATTGACCATGACCCCCACCCCCCCCTGCACCAGCAGCGCCGCGCCCGGCCGCGGTCGCGACTCGCGGTCCAGCCCCGCCAGCTCCTTGCTGACGAGGTGCCGCTCGTGCAACAACTGCCGCTCGACCCGCTCGAGCTGGTCGAGCCGGAACGTCACCGCTCCGCCGAGCCGGTCGCTCGCCGCCCCCGCCTCGGTCACGCGCGTGAGCACGGCGGTGCGGTCCGCGTCGCCGGCGCGCTGGCCGAACACGTGGCCCTGCAGATTGCGGGCGAGGCGGATGCGGGTCGACAGCACGATGCTCGCCTTCGGCCCGGATGCGTCGAGCCAGCCGATCCCGCCGTCCGGAAGCAGCGACAGATCGATCATTCGAGCACCCGGATGCGGTCGCGCAGCTCGGCGGCGAGCTCGAAGTTCTCGTTCTCGACGGCACGACGCAGCTGCTCGCGCAGCTCGAGCAGCTGGATGCGGGGGTCGGCGGCGGCGTCGGTGCCGGGCGGCGTGTAGCGCTCCCCGACGTGCTGGCTCGACCCATGGAGGCGGCGCAGCAAATCGCGCAGGTGGGTCTGGAACGACTCGTAGCACTGGGCGCAGCCCAGGCGCCCGGATTCCCGGAAGTCCTTGAGCGTGCTGCCGCAGGCGGCGCAGCGCAGGCCGTCCGCCGGCGTGGGGAGCAGACTCGCCCCCCCCTTGCCCATCGCCTGGATGAACCCGCCGAGCGGCGACTTGAGAATGGAATCGCCGGTCTCGAAGCCCTTCTGCTGCGCGCACTGCTTGCAGAGGTGGAGCGTCACCTTCGTGTCGTTCTCCACTTTGGTGAGGTGGATCTCCACCTCGCGCTCTTTGCAGTTATCGCACAGCATCACGGTATCGCGTCCACCGAGCTCACGGCAGCGAGCCTGCCGTCCTCTAGCAGCAAGATTCGGTCCGCCCGGCCGGCGAGCTGCCGGTTGTGGGTCACCACCACGACCGCGGTCTCGTATTCGCGCGCCAGCCGGAAGAAGACGTCGTGCAGCCGATCGGCGTTGGCATGGTCCAGGTTCCCGGACGGTTCATCGGCCAGCACGAGGCTCGGGTCATGCACCAGGGCGCGCGCCACGGCGCAGCGTTGCTGCTCGCCGCCCGACAACTCGCTGGGGCGATGCGACATACGCCCGGCGAGCCCGACGAGCGAGAGCACTTCCTCGGCCCGTGAGGTGGCCGGCCGCACTGCCATGCCCCCGATCAAGAGCGGCATCATCACGTTCTCCAAAGCCGAGAATTCCCGCAAGAGATGATGGAACTGAAAGACGAACCCCAACTTGTGGTTCCGGAGCTCGGCGAGCTCGTCCCCGTCCAGGTCGGCGTAGCGCGAGCCGTCGAGCCAAATGTCCCCGCTCGTCGGGCGGTCGAGCGCACCGAGCAGATGCAGTAACGTGCTCTTGCCGGCCCCGGAGGCGCCCACGATCGCCACGAACTCGCCGCGGTGGACCTCCAGCTCCACGCTGCGCAACACTTCCAGCGGCTGGCCGTCGCCGCCCGCGAACACCTTGCGGATGCCCCGGCCTTCGAGCAGCGCGCTCATTCGTAGCGGATCGCCGTCACCGGATCGAGGCGCGACGCCTGGACCGACGGGTGCAGCGGCGCCAGCATGGCCACGAGCAGACTCGCGGCGATGACCGACAACGCGTCGAGCGGCTGCATGTGCACGGGCAGGTGGTCGATGAAGTAGATCGAGGGGTCGATCGGGATCCAATGCCCGCGGTTCACCATGCCGCCCACGACGAGCCCCAGTACGACCCCGAGCGACGTTCCCGTCAGGCCCACCAGGATCCCCTGGGCCAGGAAGACCCGGCGAATCGAGCCCTGCTTTAACCCCATCGCCAGCAGGATGCCGATCTCGCGCGTCTTGTCGCGCACCACCATGGTGAGCGTACCGACCACGTTGAAGGCGGCCACGACGCAAATGAGGAACACCACGAACGCCATCGCGAGTTTCTCGAGCTTCAGGGCCGAAAAGAGCGACTGGTTCTGCGTCTGCCAGTCGAGCGCGCGGTACGGGTACAGCAGATCCTCCTCGAGGCGCACTGCGAACTCGCGGGCCTTCCAGGGGTCCGCCAGGCGGACCTCGACTCCCGTCACGGCGCTATCGAGCCCGGCGAACCGCTGCGCCACCCGGCGGCCGAGCGCCACGTAGCTGTTGTCGTATTCGTACATCCCGGTGTCGAACAGCCCCGTGACCTCGTAGCGGTGGAACTGCGGGACGTAGGCGCCGAGGCTGGGGTTGAAGCGCGCACCCGCCGGGGCCACGAGCGTCACTACGTCGCCGGCATAGGCCGAGAGCTTGGTCGCGAGCCGGGCGCCGAGCGCGATGCCGCCCTCGACGTCGGGGCGCGTGGTGCGGAACCGGAGGTCGCCTTTCGTGAAGTGCTGGGCGAAGCTCGTCACTGCCCGGAGGCCGGTGTCCGGGTCCACGCCGAGCACGACGACGCCCTCGGCATAGTCGTGCCCCGCGGAGATGAGGCCCTGGGTCAAGACGAACGGGGCGGCGGCTTCGACCCCCGGCGTGCGCCGCACCCGGTCCAGCACCCGGCGCCAGTCGTCGAGCCGCAGCCCTTCGCCGTAGGTGAGGACGCGCAGGTGCGGATTCGCCACCAGAATCTTGTCCCGCAGATCCTCCTGGAGGCCGTTCATCACGCCCAGCACCACCACGAGGGCCATCACGCCGACCGTCACGCCCCCGACCGCGATGACCGTGATGAGCGACAGCAGCCGCGACGAGCGCCGGCTGCGGAGGTAGCGCAGGGCGATGCGGGCTTCCAGCGACGACGGCCGGTAGTGCCACAGATACAGCGCGATCGCGAGCGCCGCGGCGACCAGCAGGATGTGCTGCAGCGAGAGCGCGGGCATCACTCGGGCCGCAGCATCGGGAACAGAATCACGTCGCGGATGTTCGTTTGGTCCGCGAGGATCATCAGCAGGCGGTCGATCCCCATGCCGACGCCGCCGGCGGGCGGCATGCCGTACTCGAGCGCCCGGAGGAAATCCTCGTCGAGCTGCTGCGCCTCCGCATCCCCGGCGGCGCGGAGCCGCGCCTGGTGCTCGAAGCGGCGGCGCTGCTCCTCGGGATCGTTGAGCTCGCTGAAGGCGTTCGCAATCTCCCGCTTCTGGATGAACAGCTCCCAGCGCTCGACCTTGCTCGGATCGCCCCGCTTGAGCTTCGCGAGCGGCGACAGCGCGACCGGGTAATCCAGCACGAAGGTGGGTTGCACCAGCGTCGGCTCGACGTAATTCTTGAACACCTCATCGACGAGCTTCCCGCCGGTGAGCGCGTCCGCGTCGGCGACCTCCTTGCGCTCGAGCGCGGCGCGCAGCTCCGCTTCGGTGGCGCGGGCCAGGTCGATGCCCGCCGTCTCGCGCACCAGGCCGTAGTAGTCACGGCGTGCGAAGGGCGGCTCGAACGAGAGCGTCGCGCCGTGGCGCTCCAGCGTCGCCGTGCCGTACAGCTCCCGCACCATCCCGGCCAGCAGATCCTGGGTGAGCTCGAGCATCGCCTCGTAGTCGGCGTACGCCTCGTACCATTCGGCCATCGTGAACTCGGGATTGTGAAACCGCGACAGCCCCTCGTTCCGGAAATCGTGGCCGATCTCGTAGACCCGCTCGAGCCCGCCCACGATGCAGCGCTTCAGGTACAACTCGTCGGCGATCCGGAGATAAAAATCCGCGTCCAGCGCTTCGTAGTGCGTCTTGAACGGCCGCGCGGTCGCGCCGCCGTACAGCGGCTGCAGCACGGGAGTTTCGACCTCGAGATAGCCGCGCGCGTCCAGGAACCGGCGCACGTAGCTCACCACCCGCGCGCGCAGGCGAAAGATCTCCCGGACCTCGGGGTGTACGGCGAGGTCGGCGTAGCGCTGGCGGGCTCGCAGCTCGGGGTCGGACAGCTCGCCGTGCCGCACCCCGCTCGCGTCCTCCTTGCCGAGCGGCAGCGGCCGTAACGACTTCGCCAGCAGCGTCAGGCGCTCGACCCGCACCGTGACTTCCCCCGTCTTGGTCCGGAACAGCGGTCCCTCGACGCCGACCACGTCCCCCAGGTCGAGCAGCTTCACCACCTCGTACGGCTCGGCGCCGAGGGCGTCGATCTTGAAATAGACCTGGATCTTGCCGCTTGCGTCCTCCAGATGGCCGAAGGTCGTCTTGCCCATGGGCCGCAGCAGCACCAGGCGCCCCGCCAGCCGGTGCACCGTCGCGTCGTCGTCGCGGAATGCCTCGAGCGCCGCGCGCGCCGCGCCCGTGCGCTCGAACCGGTACGCGAAGCCCGCTACGCCGCGCCGCACGAGCTCGGCGAGCTTTTCGCGCCGCGCCGCCTCGACGAAGCTCGTCACGCCGCCTTGCTCCCGAACTGCTTCAAGTACGCCTCGATGAAGGGATCGAGGTCGCCGTCCATCACCTTCTGCACGTCGGTCACCTTCAGCTCGGTGCGGTGATCGTTGACCATCGTGTACGGCTGAAACACGTAGGACCGGATTTGATTGCCCCACGAGATGTCGGTCTTCTGCTTGTCGACCTCGGCCTTCTTCGCCTCACGCTCGAGGACGGCCCGTTCATATAGCCGCGCCTTCAGCATCTTGAGCGCCGTCGCCTTGTTCTTGAACTGACTGCGCTCCTGTTGACAAGAGACGACGATGTTCGTCGGCAAGTGTGTAATCCGCACGGCAGAGGAGGTCTTGTTGACGTGCTGGCCGCCCTTCCCCGACGCCCGGAACA
>WNGO01010877.1_pt1 | contig 10635 bp, 9 predicted proteins | sample 5400511 | NCBI WGS metagenome assembly WNGO01 (sample SAMN13153380, study PRJNA577476) | soil metagenome | isolation source: 20 cm soil or saprolite under Garry oak tree replicate 2 | place: USA:California | collected 2016-06-15
GCGCGTCCGAGGGTCAAGTCCGCTGCCTGCAGCCGCCGCCTGCAGCCGCTGCCGGCAGCCGCTGCCGGCAGGTGGTGTCGATGGGCGCGAACGCGGGATACTAGCTGTTCGGAGCGGTCGCGGACGACCAGGAGGGCCAGATGGCTGACAGCTATCAGATGTTCATCGACGGCGAGTGGGTGTCTTCGTCGGACGGGCAGACGCGAGACGTCATCAGCCCGCACACGGGGGCCGTGATGGCGACCGTCCAGGAGGGGACCGCGGAGGACGCGAACCGGGCCGTCGCCGCCGCGAAGAAGGCCTTCACCCAGATCTGGTTCGACTCCACCCCGAAGGACCGCCAGCTGGCGCTCCTGAGGCTCGCGGACGCGGTCGAGGAGCACGCCGACGAGCTCGTGAAGATCGAGGCGGAGAACGCCGGCAAGCCGGCCGAGCTCACGATGTCGGAGGAGATCCCGCCGATCGTCGACAACCTGCGGTTCTTCGCCGGGGCCGCGCGGACCATGGAGGGCCGCAGCGCCGGCGAGTACATGGCCGGGTTCACCTCGTTCATCCGGCGTGAGCCGATCGGCGTCGCCGGACTGATCGCCCCCTGGAACTACCCGCTGATGATGGCGATCTGGAAGATCGGCCCGTCGCTCGCGACGGGCAACACGGTCGTCCTCAAGCCCTCGGAGCTGACGCCGCTCACGGCGCTCAAGCTCGCGGAGTACGCAGCGGACATCTTCCCGCCGGGCGTGTTCAACGTGATCACCGGCGACGGCGTTCCGGTGGGCGACACGCTCGTGCGGCATCCCGACGTCGGCATCGTTTCTCTGACCGGGGACGTGAACACCGGCAAGCGGATTCACGCGAACGCGAGCGACACGCTCAAGCGCGTGCACCTCGAGCTCGGCGGCAAGGCGCCGGTCGTCGTCTTCGACGACGCGGACATGGCCACGGTCGTGGAGTGGATCGGGATCGCCGGCTACTTCAACGCCGGGCAGGACTGCACGGCGGCCACCCGGGTGCTCGCGGGGCCGAAGATCTACGACAAGAGCAGCTCGAGCGGGTCGAGGGGTTCGTCGAGCGCGCGCAGGAGGCCGGGGCCGAGGTCCTCACCGGTGGCAAGCCGATGGGGGACAAGGGCTTCTACTACACGCCGACCGTGGTCGCGAACCCCGCCCAGGACTCCGAGATCGTCCAGAAGGAGGTTTTCGGGCCCGTCGTGACGGTGCAGCGCTTCTCCGACGAGGATCAGGCGCTCGCGTGGGCGAACGGCGTCGATTACGGTCTCGCCTCCAGCGTGTGGACCCGAGACGTCGGCCGGGCGATGCGGATGGCCCGCAAGCTCCAGTTCGGCTGCGTCTGGGTGAACACCCACATCCCGCTGACACCGGAGATGCCCCACGGCGGCTACAAGCAGTCCGGTCACGGCAAGGACATGAGCGTCTATTCGCTCGAGGACTACACGAACATCAAGCACGTGATGGTGTCGCTCGACTGAGCGACCGGCGAACGACGTGGAGGGCGGGGCGTCCGTGTGGCGCCCCGCCGCCATGAGAGGTGGTGAGCAGACATGACGGTCCGTCCGTATCTCGTGAACGGTGAGTGGCGCACCGGCGAGGGCACGTTCGAGGTGAAGAGCCCGTTCGACGACAGCGTGGTCGCCGAGGTCGCGGTCCCGACCGCGGCCGACGTCGAGGAGGCGATGGCGACCGCCGACTCCACCTTCGAGGAGTCCAAGAAACTCCCCGTGTGGGCGCGGTCCGAAGCGCTCGACCACATCTCCCGACGGCTCGCCGAAACGGTGGATGAGAACGCCGAGTTGATCGCCCGCGAGGGCGGCAAGCCGATCAAGTGGGCGAAGGTCGAGGCAACACGTGCCATCTCCACCTTCCGATGGGCATCTGAGGTGATCCGCCACGGCGACGACGAGCTGATGCGCCTCGACACGGAGCAGGCGCTCGGGTCACGGGTCGGCGTGCTTCGCCGCTTCCCGTTGGGGCCCGTGCTGGGGATCACCCCGTTCAACTTCCCGCTCAACCTGGTCGCGCACAAGGTGGCACCCGCGCTCGGTGTCGGCGCTCCGATCACCGTGAAGCCCGCATCGGCGACGCCGATCGGGTCGCTCCGCTTGGCGGAATTCTTCGACGAGACGGATCTGCCCAAGGGCATGTACCAGGTCCTGCCCGTGAGCTCGAAGGTGGCGGACGGCATGGCCCGGGACGAGCGGTTCCGGAAGATCAGCTTCACCGGCTCCTCGGAGATCGGCTGGTACCTGAAGGGACTCGATCCGAAGAAGCGGGTCACGCTCGAGCTCGGCGGGAACGCCGGCGTGATCGTGCACTCCGACGCCGATCTGGACTTCGCCGCGCAGCGGATCGCGTTCGGCGGGTACTACCAGGCCGGACAGAGCTGCATCAGCGTCCAGCGTGTCTACGTCGCGAGCGACGTGTACGACCGGTTCGCCGAGCTCCTGACGAAGCAGGTCCAGCAGCTGAAGGTCGGCGATCCGCTCGATCCCACGGTCGACGTCGGGCCGGTGATCCAGCGCTCGGAGGTCGACCGGATCGGCGAGTGGGTCCAGGAGGCGGTCTCCCAGGGCGCCGAGATCCTCACCGGGGGGACCGGCGAAGGCCCGTTCTTCCAGCCCACGCTGCTCTCCGACGTGACGCCCGAGATGAAGGTCTGCCGCGAAGAGATCTTCGGTCCGGTCGTGACGATCAGCCCGTACGAGACCTACGAGGACGCGCTCAAGCTGGTGAACGACTCACGCTTCGGGCTGCAGGCGGGTGTGTTCACGAACGACATCAACCGCGCGTTCGAGGCGCACCGCACGATCGAGGTCGGCGGCGTCATCATCAACGACGTGTCGGCCTTCCGCGCCGACCAGATGCCGTACGGGGGGTCGAAGGACTCGGGCTTCGGCCGCGAGGGCCTGCGGTTCGCGATGGAGGAGATGACCGAGCCACGCATCATGGTGCTGTCGCACGTCCCGCTGTGAGACGCCATCTGACGCATCTCCATCTCTTTCAGCGTGGTTCAGATTCGGTCTCGCAGTCTGTGGATGGTCTGGCGGCACGACGCACAGACCGTCCGAACCCGTGATGAGGATGTGAGTTCGATGCGTCGACGAGCGCTCACGTCGGTTCTCACGTGCCTCATCCTGCTGACGGCATGTGCGAGTGCCTCGCCCGTGGCACGACCGACACCGACCACCTCGGCCGCAGGCGAGGCGACGGTCGCCCGGCGTCATCCGGTGCCCGTGGTGTTGATCCTGATGGAGAACCATAGCTATGCGCAGATCGCGGGGAACTCATCGGCTCCGTATCTGAACGGGTTCGCGCATCGGGGAACGCTGTTCACGAACATGAACGCGGTGAGCCACCCGTCGCTCCCGAACTACCTGGCCCTCACATCGGGGTCAACGCTGGGGTGCACGAGCGACAGATGCCCAACCCGTTCATTCCGCGCGAAGAACATCTTCGAACAACTCTCGGCCCACCGTCGCTCGTGGAGATCATGGGAGGAGTCGATGCCGGGTCGATGCGTCCGGTCGAACGCGAGCCCGTACGCCGTGCGGCACAACCCGGCCGTGTACTACACCGACCTGTTCCCACGTGCGTGCCCGAAGTTCGACGTCCCGTATCCGAAGTCGCTTCCCCGCCGATTGCACGGCCTGACCTTCATCACGCCGAACATCTGCCACGACACGCACGACTGCTCCGTGGCGGTCGGAGACACGTGGCTGCGCAGACACGTTCCGAAGCTCCTGAAGCGGGGGGCCATCGTGGTGATCACCTACGACGAGGGTGAAGGGAGCAACCACGTCTTCTGTGCGGCTCGAGGACCGGGTATCGGTCAGGGCGTGCGGCGGCGAGCCGCGTATACGCACTACGGGCTCCTCGCCGGGATCGAGCGTCACTTCGGGTTGCGCCGTCTCCGCCAGGCGGCAACCGCGAGGCCGGTCCCGCTCTAGAACGACCGAGCCGTCGGGGTTAGCCTCAGGGGGTGAACCCGATCATCGCGACCGATCAACCGTGGGTGTACGCGGCGCTGCCGTTCATCACGATCGCCGCGCTGGGCGTCGGGTTCCTGATCGTGTTCCGGCAGCGCGCCGCGGCCCGCCGCGCGACCCACGAGCAGGGACCGATGCACGCCGCGCTCACCGGGTCGCGGAGCCGGGAAGCAGCGCTCCCCGGGCGACCGTGGTGGGGGAACTCGCTGCTCTGGGTTGCGGTGTGCGCGGTCTCCCTCATCCTCGGGTTCGTCGTGTGGCCGGGGCTCTTCGGTGGGGCGTTCATCGTGCTGCCGTTCGTCTGGATATGGCGTCCCCGGCGAGAGCCCAAGATGGATCCCCGGACGAACGGTCACACCTCGCGCGACGCCGGTACCTTCACAGGCGATTGAGGACCCGGTCGGCGAACGCGCCGACGATGGACGCGGCCTCCCTCTCGCGACGCCAGAGATAGTGGTCCGTCCCCGGTACGACCACGACCTCGGCCTGCGGCAACAGCGCGCCGTACGCGCGGAGGTCCTCCGGTGGCGCGTACTGGTCATGCTCGCCGGCGAGGAGCATCGCGGGTCGTGCGAAGAGCCGCAGATCCGTCCGATCGGGGAGCGGCGGCATCTCGACGTCGCCCGGGCGGAGCGGGATGCCCACGAGCGCGAGCGCGCTCACCCGCGCGTCGTCCAGGGCCTCCCGCAGGGCGACGCTCGCGCCGAAGGACCACCCGACGACGACCGTCGGTGGGTCCTCGAGCCCCGAGTGCGACCGGGCCGCCTCGATCGCGGCGCGCGTGTCGCGGAGCTCGTCGCGGCCGCCGCCGTAGGTGCCCGACGATCCCATGACGCCGCGGAAGTTGAACCCGAGGACCGCGAGTCCGCGGGCAGCGGCGAGGTCGTTGCGGATCGCCCAGAGCACCGGGTGGTCTTTCGATCCGCCGTGCCGAGGATGGGCGTGACAGATCACCGCAGCGCCACGGGGCGTGCCGTCGGGCATCCGCAGCTCCCCCTCGAGGCGGATCCCGTCCTCGGTCGTGAAGGTCACCTGATCCATCGGTCTGTCACCATCCGAGCATATGGCGACCGCTCCACGGATCACCGGCACCGCGTTCGCGCTCCGCGACCCGTATCCGTGGGGGCACCTGTCCGGCCTCGCGCGGATCGGTGAGTCCCTCGGGTACCGGGCGATGTTCATGCCGGAGGTGGGTTCGCGCGATGTGCTCGCCGCGCTCACCGGGATCGCGGGGGAGACGGGCGGGCTCCTGCTCGGCAGCGGGGTCCTTCCCCTCCCGGCGCGCTCGCCGCGACTGCTCGCGCAGGCCGGCGCGACGGTGCAAGAGCGTTCGAACGGGAGGCTGATCCTGGGTATCGGCACGGGTCCGGCGCTCCCGGGAGCCCTCGATCGGCTCCGGGCAACCGTCGTGATGCTCCGCGAGGCCTTCGCGGGCGAGACCGCCACGACGCCCGAGGGCGAGCCGTTCCGGCTCGCCCTCGTTCCCGCGAGCCCGCCGCCGATCTGGATCGCGGCGCTCGGTCCGAGGGCGATGCGCCTCGCGGGCGCGGTCGGCGACGGGGTGCTCCTGAACTGGTGCACCCCGGAGCGCGTCGCTCGCGCCCGTCTGGAGCTCGAGGAGGGCGCGGCTGAGGTTGGCCGCGACCCCGCCGAGGTCTCCGTCGGCGTCTACGTGCGCGCGTGCGTGCACGCGGACGCCGACGCCGCGTCGCTCGCGGTACGCACGGCCGCCGCGCAGTACGCGAGCTATCCGCCGTACGCGCAGCAGTTCGCGCGGATGGGTCTGGGGGAGGAGGCCGGGCGGGCCGCGGCGGCGCACGCCGCGGCCCGCCCTGCCGACGTGCCGGAGCACTTCGTCCGCGCGGTCGCCGCGCTCGGCGACCCCGCGGCCGCCCGCGCTCGTCTCGAGGAGTACCGCTCGGCGGGGGCCGACCTGGTGGTCGTCTACCCGGTGATCGTTCCCGGCTCCGCCCTCGCGCGGAGCGCGCTCTCCACGCTGGAGTCGCTGGCCCCCAACGGTTGACGGGGCCGTGTGGAACAACCGGGCCTTGGTGGTTCGACTCACTCGTCCCACGCGGTAGGATTTCACCGGTCCACACCGTACAAATGGTGAAAAGGGGAAGGCGATGACCTACACGATCTGCGAGCCGTGCATCGACGTGAAGGACCGCGCCTGCGTCGACGAGTGTCCGGTCGACTGCATCTACGAAGGCCCGCGGATGCTCTACATCCAGCCGGACGAATGCGTCGACTGCGGCGCGTGCGAGCCGGTGTGCCCCGTGACCGCGATCTTCTACGAGGACGACGTCCCCGGCGAATGGAAGCAGTTCACCCCGGTCAACGCCGAGTGGTTCGCCGACAACGTGACCGGCCTCGGTTCGCCCGGAGGCGCGGCGCAGGTGGGGCCGGCCGCCGTCGATCACCCGGTCGTTGCCGGCTGGGAAGCCGTCTAGGCCGTCGAGCGTTCCGCCGACCTGTCGCGCTGGGCCGGTAGGAACACCCGGAACGACGCGCCGCCGCCCGTCCGCTCCTCGACCCATACCCGGCCGGCGTGGAGCTCCGCGAACCGCCGGACGAGCGTCAACCCGACCCCTACGCCGGGCGAATGCTGGGGCGCGTCGGGCCCTTGCCGGAACGGTTCGAAGATCGCTTCGCGGAGCTCGGGCGCGATGCCCGGCCCGTCGTCCTCCACGAGCAGGAGGACGCCGTCAGGGGCCGCACGAACGCTGATCCAGATCGTGGAGGTCTTCGGCGTGTGCCGGACGGTGTTGGCGAGCAGGTTCTCGATGATCCGCTCGACCTTGGCGGCGTCGACGGCGACGCACCAAAGCCCCGACGTCGGTCGGTTGCAGCTTCGGCGTGACGATCCCGCGCGCGAGCCGGTCGAGATCGAGCAGGTTCGTGACCAGGCGGTCGAGCCGCCGCGCGTTGTCGGCGATGCGGCGCGCGAGGTCCTGCGCATCCGACTCCTCCAGATGGACGTCGCCGCGCTCGAGCGTGATCGCGAGACCAAGGATCGCCGCGAGCGGTGTCCGCAGGTCGTGGGACACCGCTTGGAGGAACGTGTTCTTCATCTCGTCCAGCGCGCGGAGCCGTCCGGACGCCTCGCGCTCGACCTCGAGCGCGCGCGAGAGCTGCTCCTCGGCCTGCTTGCGTTCGGTGATGTCCAGCAGGAACCCCTGCCAGAAGGGCGGGCGACCCTCGATCTGGACCCGCTGCGCTTGATCCTGGACCCAGACGATCCGCCCGTCCTTGGCGATCATGCGGTACTCCATGCTGATCTCGTCGACGCCGGTCGTGTTGGACGCAACGTCCGCCGACAGCACCCGCTCGCGATCATCCGGATGGATCGTTCGGGTCCACAACGTGGGGTCGTCGATCACTTCATCGGTCGTGTAGCCGAACAGCACGTCCTGGCGGGGCGAGATGTACGTCGTGCGGGAAAGCGTGGGGGAGTCCGGGTCGAACTCCTGCGTGTAGATCACCGCCGGGTTCTTCTCGACGATCGTGCGGAACTTCTCCTCGGCTTCCCTGAGTTGCCGTTCGGCCTCGTGCCGTTCCGAGATGTCGAGCATGAACCCTTGCCACCATCCCTCGAGGCCGACCTCCTCGACCCAGGTGGCTTCGTCGTGGACCCACGTGTACGTGCCGTCGGCCCGCAAGAGCCGGTAGTCGCACGAGAACCGCTCCCGGGTGGCGTTCGCGTGTTCGTTCGCGGCGACGACCGTGCCCACGTCGTCGGGGTGGATGTGGTCGAGCCAGAACTGCGGTGTCGCGGACCAGTCCGCCGGACGGTGGCCGAAGACGCGCTCGAGCTGTGGGCTGATGTAGAAGCGGTCGCTCGACAGGTCGAGGGCCTCGCGGTAGACGACCGCCGGAAGGTTCTCGACCGTCGCGCGGAACAGTCGCTCGGTCTCGATCAGTCGCTCCTCGGCCTGCTTCTGGGCCGTGATGTCGAACAGGAAGCCCTGCCAGAAGGCGTCGCCGTCCGTGGACGGGACGAGCACCGCCTCGTCGTGGACCCAGATGTATGCGCCGTCCGCCCGCCGGAACCGGTAATCGGCGACGAACGGCGCTCGATCCTCGTTCGAGCGCTCGTCGTAGGCGCGGATCGCCTCGCGGTCTTCCGGGTGGACCCGGTCCACCCAGAAGTCGGGCGTCCAGGTCCACTCCTCGGCGGTGTATCCGAAGACCTGCTCGACGGTGGGGCTGATGTACAGCTTCTCGGGCGTGTTGTCGGTCGACTCCACGTAGACGACCGCCGGCATGTGGTCCACGAGCGCCTGGAGACGTTCCTGCGCCTGGCGGAGGCGCGCCTCGGTCTCCATCCGCTCCGTGATGTCGACCATGACGCCTTGCCAGACCAGGGGGTTGCCGTTCGCGTCGCGGATCAGATGGCTCTCGTCGTGGAACCACACCGTCCTGCCGTCGGCCGTCACCATCCGGTACTCCTGGAGGTACGGCTCGCCCGTCTCGGCCGTTCGATGCGACTCCGCCAGCACGGCGCTCAGGTCATCGGGATGAACCACCTGCGTCCAGAAGCCGGGCTCCTCCCACTGCGCCGCCGAGTACCCGAGGAGCTGCTCGATCTGCGGGCTGACGTAGGCGGTCGACGTGGCCTGATCGAACCCGAGCGGTTGGGGGAGCTCCTGGTAGGTGATCGCCGGCGTGTTCTCGACGATCGCCCGATAGCGTTCCTCGGCGACACGGACCTGCTCCTCGGCTTCCTTCCGTTGCGTGACGTCGAACATGAACCCCTGGAAGAACGCCACGCTTCCGTCGTCGTGCAGCACGGTCGTCGAGGTGTCCTGTACCCACACCCAATGCCCGTCTGCATGCCGCATCCGGTACACCTCATCGAAGGGGTTGAGGTCGTTCACGCTGAAGGCCTCGCGTGCCCGAAGGGCCGCGAGGTCCTCGGGATGGATCAGCTCGAACCACAGCCCGGGGCTCCGGATGAATCGCTCCGGTGGATAGCCGAGCACCTGCTCGATCTGCGGGCTCACGAACGTCATCGTCGCGCCCAGCCCCGGCCCGCCACTGGTCGGCTCGTCCACGTACGTCACCGCGGGGATCGCCTCCACCATGCTCCGGTACCGGCGCTCTGCCTCTCGGAGCAGGCGCTCGGCCTCCTTCCGGGCGGTCACGTCGATCATGAAGCCCTGGAAGTGCGAGACCGATCCGTCCTCGATCGTCACGGGCGAGGAGGTGTCGTGGACCCAGACCCAATGACCGTCGACGTGATGCATCCGGTATTCCTCGTCGAAGGGGAGGCCTTGATGACCAGCCTGACTCGCGGCTTCCTCCATCCGAGCACGGTCGTCCGGGTGGACCAGGTCGAACCAGAAGTCGGCGTCGGCGAGGAACCGCTCGGACGGATAGCCGAGGAGCGTTTCGATCTGGGGGCTGATGAACGCCATCCGCGCGCCGCCGGTCTCCATCACGTCGACGTAGGTCACCGCCGGGATCCGCTCGACCACGCTGCGGTAGCGCGACTCGGCCGAGAGGAGCCGCTCGTCCTGACGGCGGCGCGTGATCGCGGCGCCGAGCAGTGCGGCCGCCGTCCGGAGTCCTTCGAGGTCGGTCACCGACCAATCGCGGACGCCGTCGCAATCATCGAACCCGATGCACCCCCACCAACCGCCGTCCACGGTGATCGGGAAGTACGCGAGGGACACGATCGATTGGCCGCGCAGGGCGGGGCGCTCCTGTTCGGGGAAGGTGTCGATGGCGCCGACGATCGGATCGCCGGCCCGCATCCGCTCCACCCAGCGGGCGTAGTTCGGGTCCCAGGCCAACCCGTCCACGATCGGGTCGTCTCGGTAGGACGGGGTGCCGGGCGAGCACCACTCCGCGGCGAGCAGCATCGTCAGGCCACCGTTGGTGTGCTCGTTGCGCACCAGGTGCACGCGGGACACGTCCGCCGCCACCCCGAGCCGTCCCAAGACGTCGACGGCGACCTCGTTCCAGTCGCTGGACAGCAGCAGGCGCTCCGCCGCAAAGGCGACGGCCTCGAGGACCGCGTCGCGGCGAAGGGGCGCCGTATCCGCCGCGCGTGCCGTTTCCACCATCTGTGTGGGTGCCTCCTCGCCGCCCGGAGTGCAGCAGAGCACGGCCCGAACGGGGCCGCGCGTCCCATGGATTATCGGCGCAGGTCACACCGGGTGAAGTCGGGACCGCGGGGGGTCGTGCCTAGTCCCGACGGGCTACCACGGACGCAGCGCGATCAGTCGGTGGTCTCGGGCTTCGGCGGGACGAGGCCCGGGGTGGATCCAGCGGTCGCGAGCTCCTCATGGTTCGGCCAGCGCTCGCGGGACCGCTGGGCCAGCCGGAACATCAGCTCGACGGCTTTCGGATCCTCGTCCATCGCGCGGGTGACCTCGATCACGCCTTCCGCGATGGCACGGTCCCAGATCTCCTGCCCCAGATCGGTCCGGACGATCGAGAGCGTCCAGCCGCCCTCCTGGCCGAGGCCCCCGAAGGAGATGTCCGCGTGCTCCGCGGCGAAGTCCGGGCAGCGCAGGCAGCCGGGCCGGGTGAACCGGTGGGACTGCTTCAGCGAGTAGGTGATCTCCTCACCGGTATCCGTGTAGAAGAGCAGTTTGCCTTTGATGTTGACCCGGACCAGGTGGTCG
>WNGO01010059.1_pt1 | contig 10634 bp, 8 predicted proteins | sample 5400511 | NCBI WGS metagenome assembly WNGO01 (sample SAMN13153380, study PRJNA577476) | soil metagenome | isolation source: 20 cm soil or saprolite under Garry oak tree replicate 2 | place: USA:California | collected 2016-06-15
GAAGTCGCCAACATCGGCGCGGGCCACGCGGCGACGGCGCTGTCGCAGCTCACGCACCGGCGCATCATGATCTCGGTGCCGGAGATCAACATCGCCCGGCTCGAAGAGGTGCCGGGACTGATCGGCGATCCGCAGGAAGTCGTCGCCGCGGTCCTCATGCACATGCTCGGCGATTTGACGGGACGCACGCTGCTCATGTTCCCCGAGCCCGTCGGCCGGCAGCTGTGCGACATGCTGCTCAAGCGCCCCCTCGGGACGACCCAAACGTTCGAGACGATCGAGCAGTCGTGCATCAAGGAGGCGGGCAACATCCTCTCGGGCGCGTACATGAACGCGCTGTCGGAGTTCATGGGGATGCTGCTGCTGCCGTCGGTGCCGAGCCTCGTGGTGGATCTCTCGGCCGCGGTGCTCACGACGACGTACCTGAACTTCGGCCACGACCGGGACTTCGTGTTTTGCGTCGAGACGGAGTTCAATATCGATGCCCAGGACGGGCTGCGCGGCCATTTCCTGCTCCTGCCCGACCTGGCGTCGCTCAAGGCGATTTTCGACGCCATTCGGTTGACTTGACGGTCTCAGAGCGTGACGTAGCGGTCCTGAGGTCCTTTGCCCGCCGGATCGATCCCTCCGATGCGGGCGCGCATAACAATCTCGGCGTTCTCTATTACCAAAAAGCCCTCGTCCCTGAGGCGATCGAGCAGTTCACGCGCGCCCTCGAGCTCGACCCGCGCATGCAGGTCGCGCAGCGGAATCTCGAGATCGCCTACCACAACACCGGGTACTACGACCGCCGCGTGGCCGAGCTCCAGGAGAAGCTGCGCAGCGCGCCCGACGAGCGCGAAGCGCGCTGGGAGCTGGGCCGCACGTACGCGATCATGGGCGCCAACGAGGAAGCGGTCGCCGAATTCGAAGAGCTGCTGGCGCACAAGCCGAAGGACGTGGCGGCGATCATCCAGCTCGGACTCGCCGAGAAGTCCCGCGGACGTCTGGAAGTGGCGACCGAGTGGTTCCTGCGGGCCGTCGAAGAAGAGCCGGACTCCTCCGTCGTCCACTTCTATCTTGGCGAGGTCTACTACAACCGCGGGCTGAACGAGCCGGCGCTGACCGCCCTCGAGCGCGCCGTCTCGCTCAATCCCGACAACGCGAACGCGCACTACCTGATGGCGTTCGTGCTGGGCGACATGGGGCGCCATCAGGACGCCCGCGCCGCGTCGAAGCGCGCCATCCAGCTCAACCCGCCGCTGGCACGCGCGCAGACCAACCTGTCGCTGGAGCGCTACCGCGCCGAACGCCAGTCGGCCGAGCACCGCCTGCGCGAGCACCCCGCGCCCGAGGTCGTCGAGGGGAGCGAACTCGCGCATTACAACCTCGGCCTCGCGTTCCGGCAGAAGGGCTACTACGCCGAGGCGCTGCGCGAGTACCGCCTCGCGATCGACCGCGGCGAGGATCGCAGGCTGGTGCGCCAGGCGATGGCGGAAGTTCATCTCCTCAAGCGCGACTTCACCGATGCGCTCGAGCTGTACGAGTCGCTGATCCATGAGGTCCCCGACTCGCCCAAGCTCTGGAACGAGCGCGGCGTCGTGTTGCATCAGGCGGGCCGGACGGCGGACGCGCTGACGTCCTACCGCCAGGCGACGGAGGTCGATCCCCGCTACGCGCTCGCGTGGAACAACATCGGCGTCGTGCTGGCGCATCAGGCCGATACCGAAGATGCGATCGAGGGATTTCGGAAAGCCCTGCAGCTTTCGCCGGCGTTCGTCGGCGCCCGCCTCAACCTCGCGCTGCTCCTGACCCATCTGCGCCGCTTCCAGCTCGCGCTCGAAGCGTATCGCCAGGTGCTGGCGGAGCAGCCCGGCTCCGCGCCGGCGTGGAACGGCGTGGGGCTTGTGCTCGTCGAGCTGAAGCGCTTCCCCGACGCCCGGAACGCCTTCGTCCGGGCCGTCGAGGCCGATCCGCAGAACGCGGGCGCCCACTACAACCTCAGCTTCACGCTGTCGAACCTCGCCGACTACGACGGCGCGCTGCGCGCGACCAAGCGCGCGCTCGAGCTGGACCCGTATTACGTGTCGCAGAAGTTCGCGCTGGCGATCGATCTGCAGTACGAGACGGTCGCGATCGGCATCGTGCCCGAGATCTCGGCCGACGTCGCGGCCGAGAGCCTGGGCGGCGAATTCGCGTTCGACCAGCGGCTGATCGACAACATCTTCCAGGAGCTGGAGCCGCCCGCCGGCGCGTCGCAGCCCGCGCCCGCCGGGCTGGCCAAGCGGGCGGACGATCCGCTGGCCCTGGCGCGCGATTACGTGAGCAAGGGAATGATGGACCTCGCCGTGGCGGAGGCGATGCGCGCCGTGCAGCGCGGCGCGGACCGGGGCCAGGCCGCCACGCTGATCGGCGACAGCTATGCCCGCCGCGGCCTGCACGGGGAGGCGCTGGAACGCTACCGCGAGGCGCGCACGCTCGATGCCGCCAACGCCCCGGCCGCGCTCGGCGAGGTGAAGAGCCTGCTCGCCGTGCACCGCTCCGCCGAAGCGCTGCCGCTCGCCGAAGCGCTGGTCGCCAAGGCGCCCGAAGACGTCGAGGTGCTCGTCGCGGCCGCGAAGGCGCGCGCGGCGACGGGCGATGCGGCCAGCGCGTTGACGGCGCTGCGCCAGGCACAGACCCGCGCGCCGGACCGGGCCGATCTGCACAAGCTGCAGGGCGACATCGCCCTGAAAGTCGGCGACCGCCAGGCCGCCCGCGCGGCGTACCGTTCGGCGCTCGATCTCGATGAAGGGTTCGTGCAGGTCTGGCTCGATCTCGGGCGGCTGCACGAACAGGACGAAGAGTGGGTGGAAGCGCAGCGCGCGTACGAAGCGGCGCTCGAGGCGCTGCCGACCTTCCACGAGGCGGGGCTCGCGCACGCCGACCTGCTCAGGCGCACGGGGAGTCTGCGGAACGCCGTCGTGCGGCTCGCCGAGATGCTGGAGCAGGATCCGTACGACATGGACGCGCTGCTGCTGCTCGGTCGCACGCTGCTCGACGACAAGCGCAGCGTCGAGGCGCTCGAGGCGTTCCGGCGCGCGCTGAAATTCGATCCCGAGCACACCGGTGCACTGTTTTACCTGGGCGTGACGCTCGCGAAGCTGCAGCGCTACACCGAAGCGGTGGCCGCGTGGGACCGCGTGACGCGCATCGATCCCGGCGGACCGTTCGCGCAACGCGCGCGCATGCACGCGCGGACCGCCGTCGACCTGCAGCACATCTTCTCCACCTCGGACGCGGCCTAGCGTATGGCGATCGAAGGACCGCTTCGCGAGCTTGGGATCCACGACGTCTTCCAGCTGCTCGACTTGAGCCGGAAGACGGGCGCGCTGCGCGTCACCTCGGAGCTGCGCCACAACGAGGGCAAGATCTACTTCGATAACGGCGTCGTGGTGTCGGCGGAGATTCGCAGCAACCCGCACCCGCTCGGCGCGCTGCTGCTGCGCACCGGCAAAATCGCCGAGGCCGATCTCGAGCGGGCGCGCGACATGCAGCAGCGGCAGGGCGACAAGCGCAGACTCGGCGAGATCCTCGTGGCGCTCGGCGTCATTACCCAGCGCGAGGTCGAGCGCCAGATCCACTTCCAGATCGAAGAAGTCGTCTTCGAGGTCATGAGCTGGAACGAAGGCTACTTCTCGTTTGCGGAAGAGGCCGAGAGCAAGGTGCCCACCGAGGTCACGGTCCGCATCCCGGTGGAAGCGCTCTTGATGGAAGGTGCGCGCCGCATCGATGAATGGTCCCGGATCGAGAACCGCATTCCCCACGTCGGCGTCGTGCCCTCGCTCGCGCCGCCGCCCGAAGGCGGCGGCGGCGAGCTGGATCTCCTGCCACCCGAGTGGGAGGTGCTGGCGCTCATCGACGGCGATCGCTCCGTGCGGGGCCTCGCGACGGAGCTTGGCCGGTCCGATTTCGAAGTCGCCAAGACGCTGTTCGGGCTCGAGAGCGCCGGCGTCATCGTGCTGGTGGATCCGGGGACGGCCAAGCGCGGGCGTCCGAGCGCCGCGGGCGAGCTCACCGAGCAGGTGGCGAAAGCGGAGCGCGCGCTCGTCGCCAAGGACCTCGACGCCGCCCGCGCCGCCGCCGAGCAAGCCGGCAGTATGCAGCCGCACGACGCGACGATTCATCTCCTGCTCGGCCGCATCCACCTGGCGCAGGGGCACGCGTCCGCCGCTGCCGAGGAGCTGCGGCGCGCGCTGCGGCTCGATCCGTTGCTCGCCGCGACGCATCGCTACCTGGGATTCGCCCTCGTCGCGATGGGCCGGTTCGGCGAAGCCGTGCAAAGCTGGGACCAGTGGGAGCGCCTGGCGCGCACGACGGAAGAGGAGGCGTACAAACCGGACGTGCAGCGCGCCCGCGAAGCCGCGCGAGTGTTCAGCCATGGCTGACGATATCCGCGCCCTCTCGTCCCAGCTCGCGCAGGATCCGCAGAGCCTCGTGTTTCTGCGGCTGGGCGAGGCGCTGCGCCGCAAGGGACAGCTCGACGGGGCGCTCCGCGTCGCGGTGAACGGGCTCGAGCGGCACCCGCATCTCGCCGACGCGCACGACTTGTACGCGCGGATCCTGACCGACAAGCACGACTACGCGCGCGCGTTCGACGAGTGGGACATGGCCGTCCGGATCGCGCCCAACCATACCGGCGCCCTGAAGGGGCTTGCCTTCCTCTACTTCAAGGTCGGCGATATCGCGCAGGCCGAAACCCATCTCGAGCAGGCGCGCAAGGTCGAGCCGGACGATCCGACCATCGACCAGGCGTTTGAGATGATCCGCGGCGGGGCACATGCGCCGCCCTCCGCCGCCCCTTCGCCGGCCCCCGCCGCCCCAGCGCCGGCAGCGGGCGCGCTCGATGAAACGCGCGTTTTCGCGGGATTAGAGGGCGCCAACGAAGGCCTCCTGCTCATCGACGGCGCGGGACGTGTCCTGGGTGGGTCGCTCCGCGATCGGTCGGGCTCGGATGTCACCGACAGCGTCGCCGCCTATCTTGCCGGCGTCTCGCAGGAAGCGGCCCGGACCGCGAAGCTGCTGGGGCTGGGAGCCTGGAACGGTTTATCGGCGGAAGGGCAGCACGGCAACGTGCACCTGGCGCATCCGACGCCCGAAGCGCTGCTCCTCGTCGTCCGCGAGCGCGGCACGCCGCTCGGCCGCCTCGCGATTCTCGCGCAGCGGGCGACGTCGCTGGCGCGCCGCTGGCTGGAGCAGCAATGACGAAGGGCGGACCGCTCGATCTGATCACCCGCGTGCGTGGCGTCCGCGGCGCGATGCTGGTCTCGGCGGAGGACGGCCTCGTCGTGGCCGAGCAGCTCATGGAGGGGATCAAGGGCGGCGCCGTGGCCGCGCTCGCCGCGAGCCTCGCCGGCCGCCTGCGCCGGGCGATGGAAGCGGCGGGGACCGGGACGAGCGTCTTTTGGCACCTGCAGGCGGAGCAGGGCGCGCTGCTGGTCGTTCCCGGTGGGCACAATGCCGGCGGCATCCTGGTCGTCGCGGTTGCGGAGCCCGATGTGAACATCGGCCTGGTGCGCCTCGAGCTGCTGCGAGCGGCGGAGACGATGGTATGAGTCAACAGACCCGCGCCGTCGAAAACTGGACGCTGCAACCGCTCACCGACTTCGTGCGCGAAGCATCGGCGCGCCTGGTCCTGGTGCTCACGCCGTCGGGGCAGGTGCTGGCGCAATCGGGATTCTCGCGCGCCGTCGATGTCATGTCGTCCGCAGCGCTGGCCGCGGCGATCGTCGCCACCACGGGCGAGCTGGCGCGCCAGCTGCGGCAGCCGCCCTTCGCGGCGCTCAGTCATCAGGGGCCCAAGACCGGTTTCTTCCTGGCGACCTTCTCGACCGATCGCGGCACGCTGGCGGTGCTCGCCGTCTACGATATGGATGTTTCATCGCTCGGCTTGGTTCAGTTATTCTATGAGCAGCTTGCGGCGGACTTGAAGACGGCGAGTCCGAAGGGGGCGGTCCCCAAGCAGGTGCTCGCGGCCGACTTCGAGCGCGAGTTGACGGACAGCCTCAACACGCTGTTTGGGAGATAGCGGTGTCCCTGGTCAACTTCACGACCCGCGAGATCACGTGCAAAATCGTCTACTACGGACCTGGGCGGTCCGGAAAGACGACCAATCTCCATTACATCTACGGCCGCGTGCCGGAAACTCGGCGCGGGCGCATGGTGTCGCTCGCTACGCAGACCGACCGCACCCTGTTCTTCGACTTCCTGCCGATCGAATTCTCGACGCGGTTTCAGCTCTACACCGTCCCGGGCCAGGTCTATTACAACGCCACGCGGCGACTCGTGCTCCAGGGCGCGGACGGCGTGGTGTTCGTCGGGGACAGTCAAGCCCGGCAGCTCGATGAGAATGTCGAAAGCCTGCAGAACCTCCAGAGCAATCTGCTCGAGCACGGCATCGATGTGCGCACCATGCCGCTGGTGATGCAATACAACAAGCAGGACCTGCCCGCCGAGCTGATCCTGCGGCAGGAGGACCTCGACGACGCGCTCAACTTCCGGAGCGTGCCGAGCTTCGCGGCCGACGCGCTGCACGGCAGAGGTGTGTTCGAGACCCTTAAATCGATCTCGGAGCTCGTGCTCAAGAAGCTCGCGGCGGGAACCCCCGCGACATGACCAGCACGCTCAATCCCCGCTTCACGTTCGACACGTTCGTGGTCGGCGCGGCGAACCGCCTGGCCGTCACCGCCGGGCGCACCGTCGCGGAGAATCCGGGCTCGGCCTACAACCCGCTCTTCATTTATAGTGGCTCGGGGTTGGGCAAGACGCACGTGCTGATGGCGATCGGGCACGCCGCCAAGGTCATCGCGTCGCAGCTGAACATCGAGTACCTGACGTTGGACGAGTACGTTGAGGCGTTCCACGCCGCGATCGCGGCGGGGCAGGGCGACGCCTTCCGGCGCCGGTTCCAGAACGTCGATGTGCTGCTCGTCGACGACGTGCAGTTCCTCACCAATCGCAAGGAGATGCAGACCGAGCTGCTCCGCCTGACCGAGGCGCTGCAGCAGTCAGGGCACCAGATCGTGCTCGCGAGCGACCGCCCGCCGGCCGAGATCGCGGACCTGGACGAGCGTCTCATCTCGCGCTTTTCCGGCGGGCTCGTCGTCGATATGGGCATCCCCGACTACGAAACGCGCGTCGCCATTCTGCGCCGCAAGGCCGAGGAGCGGGGGACGAAGTTCCAGCCGGGAATCCTCGAGACCGTCGCGAAAGTCGAGTATCCGAACGTCCGCGAGTTGATGGGCGCGCTCAATCGTCTGATCGCCTTCCAGGCGGTGAACGACACGCCGCTCAATGCCGATGCCGCGAGCAAGGTGTTGGGTATTCCTACCGCCGCTTCACCTACCGCCGCCTCATCTACCGCCGCTTCATCCACCGCCGCCTCACCCGATGAGTTCAGCCAGTTCCTCACCGATGTCACCGTTACGGTTGGCAAGGCGGTGGAGGCATGGCGCGCGCGCGTGACCGAGGCGGTGATGCGCTGGGAGGGAGAGGGCTACCGGACGGGCCGTCTCGAAAAGCTCCTCGATCAGGACACGCCGGCCGCGGTGGACGAAGTGATCGCGTCGTACGTGGATGACGTGGACCGGCTCAAGGCGCTCGAGGCGGAAGTGGCGGTGCTCGATCCCCAGGCCGCGGGTGAGAAAGTCTTCCGCGATCCCGACCACATGGACGCGGCCGAGGCAGCCGCCGCGAAGGTTCGCGACGGCGCGGCGCCGCCGCCGGCCCCGTCGGGCGCATTCCCGCTCGAGGCGTACGTCGCCGGGTCGTCCAACGAGGTGGCCCTGAACGCCGCGCGCGATTGTGTAGCGAAGCCCGGGAAGAAATACAATCCCCTCGTGATCGTCGGCCGCAGCGGCCTCGGCAAGACGCATCTGCTCAACGCGATCGGCCTCGAGCTCGCGAAAAAGAAGAACGCGGTCGTCGCCTGCCTGTCGACACAGCAGTTCGTCGACGAGCTGATTGCCGCCATCGACGGCAACCGGGTGGACTGGTGGCGCGCGCGCTATCGGCGCGCGACGGCGCTGCTGCTCGATGATATCCAGCTGCTCGCCGGCAAGGAGCGCACGCAGGAAGAGCTGTTCAATCTCTTCAATCAGCTGGTCGACGCCGACCGGCAGCTCATCTTCACGGCGCCCGCGCATCCGAACACGCTCGAGGGCCTCGAGGAGCGCATCGTGTCGCGGCTCGAAGGCGGACTCGTGACGGAGATCGCGGAGCCGGACAAGGAGCTGCGCCGGAGCATGCTCGAGCGCCTGCTCACGCAGCAGCGCGTGGCGCTCGAGCCGGCGCTGCTCGACTACCTGGCGGACCGGCCCATCGATTCCGTCCGCAACCTGACCGGCGTGGTCCAGCGCGTGGTCGAGGCCGCCGCCGCGCAGGACGCGCCCGTGACGGCGGGTCTGGCGCGCGATGTGCTGGAGGGAGCGCCTCCGCCGCGCCGCACGGCGGGGCTGCGCACCAGCGGCATCGTCGTGTCGAGCGCCGGCGGCGTGCGCAGCCGGGAGAAGATGGTCTGGGACTGGCCCACCGCTGCTGATCGCGTCATCGAGGATCTGCGCTGATGGCCATCAAAGGCTCCCTCAAGGAAGCGTCGCTCCCCGACGTGCTGCAGCTCCTGGCGCTGGGGCAGAAAACCGGCTGCCTGTCGATCGCCGACCGCTCCAACTTCGGCTACATCTATTTCGACCGCGGCCGGATCTCCTACGCGTCGATCGTGAACCGCCGCGATCGGCTCGGCGACATCCTCGTGAAGCACGAGAAGATCACGCAGGACCAGCTGGACGCCGCGATCCATCGCCAGGCGAAAGAGCGCGACAAAAAGCTGGGCGAGATTCTCGTGCTGCAGAGCGTGCTCACGCAGCAGGAGCTCGAGCGCTACATGCGCATGCAGATCGAGGAATCGGTCTACTATCTCTTCACGTGGACGCAGGGCACGTTCAACTTCGAAGCCGACGTCCGCCCGGAGCAGCAGGACTTCCTCGTCTCGATCAACCCGGAGTCCCTGCTGCTCGAGGGCGCGCGGCGCGTGGACGAGTGGGGCCTGATCGAGAAAAAGATCCCGTCGTTCGATCTGATCTTCCTCGTGGACCGCGACCGCCTGGCCATCAGCGACGCGAAGCTGACGGAGATGCAGGATCGCCTGCTCCCGCTGCTCGACGGCTCGCGCGACGTCAATCAGGTCATCGAAGATTCCGGCCTGGGGGAATTCGAGGTCGGCAAGGCGCTCTATGGCCTCGTCACCGCCGGCTTCCTGCATCGCGCCGGCCGCACCGCCAGCGCTGAAGACGTGAAGATGACCGACGCGCGGGTGGAGGAGCACCGCAACCTCGGCATCGCCTTCTACAAGACGGGCATGCTCGACGAAGCGGCGCGCGAATTCCGCCGCGTCGCCGAGCTGCGCGCGACGGATGCCAACGCGCACTTCTTCATCGGCCTGGTCGCGCTGAAACAGGCGCGCTGGCGCGAGGCGATGGAAGCGCTGCGGCTCGCTGCCGAAAAAGGCGGGTCACGGCCCGCCGTGCTCCACAATCTGGGGCTCGCCTACGAGCAGGTCGGCCGGCTGGAGGATGCGGAAGCGGCCTACTCCGAGGCGGCCACGCGCGCGCGCAACGATCCGCGGGTGTACGTGGGATGGGGCATCGTCGCGCTGAAGCAGGGCGACCATGCCAGCGCTGCCGGGCGGCTCGACCGCGCCAAGGAGCTGTTCGCCGCCAAGGTGCCTCCGATCTGGTTCTGGGCGCGCGCACTCGTCGCGGCGTCGGCGGGCGATTTCGAGACGGCGGAACGGGTGGCCGTGCAGGCCGTCGAAACGCATCCGCACAACGGGGTGCTGCGCAACAATCTCGCCGTGCTGCACGAGCTGGCGGGTGCGCTGCCACAAGCCGAGGAGCTGGCGCGCGCCGCGCTCCAGGACGAGCCGTCCCTGCCGCAGCTGTCCAAGAATCTCGGCGACCTGGCCTACCGCGGCTCGCGCTACGATGAAGCCTGGGCGCTGTATCAGCGCGCGATCGAGCTGTCGCCCGAGCTGGGCGATGACGTCTACTTCAAGCTCGGCAACATCGCGTACAAGCGAAACGAGCGCGAGCAGGCGAGCGAGCTGTGGCGGCGCGCGCTCGAGCTGAATCCCAAACACGAGCTCGTCAAGGCCAATCTGGACACCCTGAGCAGTTTGTCGTGAGCAAAGCTCCTCTGGAGCGAGGCTTCGAAGCGCTGACGGAAAAGATCTCACGCGAGCGGGGAGTCAGCTGCGGGTCGTACAAGGATAAATGCCTGAAGCGCCGGATCGCGGTGCGCATGCGCGCCCGCGGCGCCCATACCTACGAAGACTACGGCAAGATTCTCGATCACGACGCGCACGAGTACCAGGAGCTGCTCGATGCGCTCACGATCAACGTCACCAAGTTCTTCCGCAACGCCGAAACCTGGACCGCGCTCCGGCCCCATCTGGAGGCCATCGCCAGGAGACGTCCCAAACTGCGGGTCTGGTCGGCGGGATGCGCATCGGGCGAGGAGCCGTACACGATCGCCGTGCTGATGACGGAGCTGGGCGCCCAGGGTGTCATCGACGCGACGGACGTCGATCGATTGAGTCTCGAGCGCACCCGGCAGGCGCA
>WNGO01011556.1_pt1 | contig 10631 bp, 6 predicted proteins | sample 5400511 | NCBI WGS metagenome assembly WNGO01 (sample SAMN13153380, study PRJNA577476) | soil metagenome | isolation source: 20 cm soil or saprolite under Garry oak tree replicate 2 | place: USA:California | collected 2016-06-15
TCGGCTACTTGATCAGCACCATGGGACTCGGCACACAGATGCTCGCACCGGCCGTGTTTGCCTTCGGCCTGGTGGCCTTTGGCTTCCTCGGCATGGGCCCGGTGACCATCGCCGTCGACTCCTACGGTCCCGTCACGGACAACGCGCAATCCGTATATGAGCTTTCGCTGATCGAACAGGTCCCCAACATCAAGCAGGAACTCAAGAAGGACTACAACATCGACGTCAACTTCGAGCGCGCCAAGGAAATGCTGGAAGCCAACGACGGCGCAGGCAACACCTTCAAGGCCACCGCAAAGCCGGTGCTCATCGGTACGGCCGTCGTCGGCGCGACCACCATGATCTTCTCGATCATCATGGCGCTCACCAAAGGCTTAACCGAAAACGTCAACCATCTTTCGCTCCTCCATGCGCCTTTTGTCCTCGGTCTCGTCACAGGTGGCGCCATGATTTACTGGTTCACCGGCGCGAGCACGCAGGCCGTGACCACCGGCGCGTACCGCGCAGTCGAATTCATCAAGGCCAACATCAAGCTCGAAGGAGCTGCTTCCGCCAGCATCGCCGATAGCAAGAAGGTCGTCGAGATTTGCACCAAGTACGCGCAGAAGGGCATGCTGAACATCTTCATCGCCGTATTCTTCGCCACGCTGGCCTTCGCCTTCGTCGAGCCGTTCTTCTTTATCGGCTACCTTTTCTCCATCGCCATCTTCGGCTTGTACCAGGCCATCTTCATGGCCAACGCCGGCGGCGCCTGGGACAACGCCAAGAAGATCGTTGAAGTCGAGCTCAAGCAGAAGGGCACGCCCCTCCACGATGCCACGGTCATTGGCGACACCGTGGGCGATCCGTTTAAAGACACGTCTTCGGTCGCCCTCAATCCGGTCATCAAATTCACGACGCTCTTCGGCCTGCTGGCCGTCGAACTCGCCGTGCAATTGACCGACACACAGGGCAGCGGCTTGACGCACATTCTCGCGGCGGCATTTTTCGTCGTCTCCTTCTTCTTCGTCTACCGTTCCTTCTACGGCATGCGTATCCGCGAAGACGCAGCCCACTGAAAACGGTAGCTACTATTTAGTTGTCAGTTTTTGTCAAAGAAGGAAATAAGAAGCGGGGTGGCTGGTTGCCGCCCCGCTTCTTCTTCAAGCATGAACTCTGATGTGCGAAGATTTCGTCGGGCTCGGCCGCCATCCGCAGAGAAAAGTTCATGGAACTGAAAATCAACAAGGTTCTATACGAAGTCACCGACCCGGACGAACTTCGCGTGCGCCTCGCACAGATCCCCCGCACCCAATTTTCGGAAGTTTGGATGCAACACGCGGCGGGCTGGCCGGCAATCGGCGCGCTAATCAATGGCGAAGCTGCGTGGCTGATGTACGTGCGCCATGAAGGCGATGCAGGGTTCTCCACTCGCAATCCACAGTACGCCGGGCCGGCGAAAGCGATCATTGAGTATTACCTGTCGAATGGCCAGCGCGATGAGTACCCGGCGTCGTGGAACATCACGACCGCCGAAGCACTGCGCGGCCTCGAATATTTCCTGGAACAAGAAGCCATGGCACCCTGGCTCCACTGGCATGATGACAGTCATAAATAAATCGTGTGACCTTCTTGCTTGGCCATCCGCCAGCGGGCGTGGAGATCGCCGGCAAGACTACTTGAAACTCATCGTACAATGGCAAGCAGTTAGGAAGTAGAATCCATCCCACTGCCACTTTGAGGTGTTGCCCATGAAGAAATACTTTCTGATCGTCCGGATCGTCTTGCTCCTCGCCGCTTCTTCTCACGCATGCTATGCGCAAGTCCAAACTACATGGAAGATTCACGATCTCAATCGACCGCTGCCGCCGGTGATCGAGCCGGCGACCGCTAGCACGCAAGAGTCACCAGGACGCGCGCCGTCTGATGCCGTTGTGCTGTTTGACGGCAAGGATCTCTCGCGCTGGGTGCACAAAGATGGCAGCGCGGCGAAATGGAAAGTGGAAAACGGCTATGCCGAAGTCTTGGCGAAGACCGGCTATATCAACACGCGCGATTCCTTCGGCGATTGCCAATTACATGTCGAATTTGCCGAACCTGTCCCGCCAAAAGGGGAAAGCCAGGAGCGCGGCAACAGCGGCGTCTTTCTGATGGGACTTTACGAAATTCAGGTGCTCGATTCGTACGAAAACAAGACCTACGCCGATGGCCAGGCGTCCGCCGTCTACGGTCAATATCCTCCGCTCGTTAACGCTTCACGTCCGCCCGGCCAATGGCAGACCTACGACATCGTTTTTCACGGCCCGCGTTTCGATCCTGAGGGAAAACTGCTCCGTCCCGCTCGCGTGACGGTGTTGCACAATGGCGTGCTTGTGCAGGACAACGCAGAGCTAAGCGGACCGACCGCGCATGGCCAGCGCCCGCCCTACAAGGCGCAGCCCGACAAATTGCCGCTCGCGCTGCAGGATCACGGCAATCCCGTGCGCTATCGCAACATTTGGATCCGTGAGCTGAAATAGAGATTCCGGCGCCGGCATGGCGCGCGGACGCCGGCGGCACATTGTTGCTTCTTACGAGCGGATCAGTCCTGCGTATTTGCGGGGATTGTTGTCGAAGCCGGGGAAAACGGTGTTGAGTTCCTTCACGCCGGTGTGCTTGGTCAAGATTTCGCCGACGACGGAGCGAAAATCGGTCGTGAGCGCAAGGTCCCGGCCTTCGTTGAGTTGGTGATCGTTCAGGCCGGGCCATTTGCCGTAGACCTGGCCGCCCTGCACGTCGCCGCCCATAATGAACATACAATTCGCGTGGCCATGGTCGGTACCACGATTGCCGTTTTCCTTCGCGGTGCGCCCGAACTCGCTCATGGTCACGAAGACGATGTCCTGCATGCGGTCGCCCATGTCCTGGTGAAACGCCGCAAGGCCCTGGCCGAGGTCCTTTAGCAAATTCGAGAGCTGGCCCTGCACGCCGCCTTCGTTGACGTGGTTGTCCCATCCGCCGCAATCGACGAAAAGAACTTCCACGCCGATGTTCGCTTTGAGCAGTTGCCCGATCTGCTGCAAACTTTGGCCCAGCCGGCTGGCCGGATACTGCGCGCCGTTTTCCGGCTGATACTTGGCGGGATCGGCCTTGCGCAAGAGATCGATCGCTTCAAACGTCTCCGTGCCCGTGCCATGCAGCGCGTGATCCACGGTCTGCGAGTACATGGCTTCAAAGCCGCCTTCGACCATCTGGCCCGTTCCCGGCGCCTGCGCCATCACTTTGAATTGCTTCAGGTCCGGCAGTGCAATCGCCGGCGCTCTTCCGTGCAGCATGCGCGGGAGGTTCGGCCCCATCGCCACAGCGCGGAAAGGCGAAGCGTTCTCCTCTGGAACGGTTTCCAGAGCGCGATTCAGCCAGCCGTCTTCGGTCGCTTTCAGGCCCGGCGTGCCCGATTCCATGAAGTCCTGCGCGTCGAAGTGCGAGCGCGTCGGATCGGGCGATCCGGCGGCGTGTACGATCGCAAGGTGATTCTTGTGAAAGAGCGGCTCGAGGGGCGCGAGGCTCGGGTGCAAACCGAAAAATCCGTCGAGGTCGATCGCCGCATCCGTGCCGCCGCGATTGGGCTGCGGAATAGCAATCGTCGGACGCATGCGATAGTAATTCGATTCGCCGAAGGGCACGACGATATTCAAGCCATCGGCCGCGCCGCGCTGAAACAACACCACGAGTTGCTTCTTGTTCGGCATCGGCGTGGCCGCCACGGCGCGCTGCAAAAACGCGGGCATCGCGCTCAGGCCGACCATGGCTACGCCCCCCTGCTTCAAGAAATAGCGCCTCGAAAATTTCAAGCCTCTCACGCCTTCACAGCATTTGTAGCTCATCGCGACCTCTGGTGTCCTACCGTCTTTGAAATTCCGGCGCGCCCAGCACCAAGCCCGCGACGACGCCCAGATCTACCTGTTTGCGCGGATCATCGAGCTTGGCCTGCAACACTTGCGGGTTATCGAGTTGTTTCTCGAGTGTCTCAACCGTGGTGGGTCCCGCCTGCCCGCCGAGGAATACTTGCACCGCGCGGTCAAGCGCGCTCTTCGCGTCCGCCGAGGAATCCACGCCCAGCAGCGAAGGCACATCGGTGCGTGCTCCCCGCATTTTGTTTCCCGCAAGAGCCAGGGAATAGTTCAGCCGGTTCAACAGCGCGCCGGTGTTCACCCACGCATCGGCCTTATCCGCATACCCGGTTGGGGGCTGGCACTGATACAGCGGCTCGCCGATTCGCCCCACCCACTGCACCAGCGGCAGGGGCGTGTCCACATCCGTGCCCAGGGCGCGCACCTCGGAAACCACCAGTTCAAACGGCGTCTTGATCTTCGCGCGGTACGATTCTCGCGACCAGAATTCCGGCGACCAGATCATGGTCTTCAGCACTGCGCGGATGTCGCCGTCGCTCGATTGAAACGTCCGTGCCATGCGCTCCACCAGCGCCGGCGGTGGATTATCGGAGACAAAACGGCGCGCCAGTTTTGTGGAAATAAATTTTGCCGTATTCGGGTGATGCACAAGCAGGTCGATCACCTGCTCGCCGTCCTTCATCCCGCCCGCGTGGATCTTTTTCCCCAGCACGTATTTCGGATCGGGATCGTGCAGCCTGTCGTCAAATTTGAAATCCGCGTACTGCCTCGGCTTGTCAATCGTCCAGCCCGTGAAGCAGCGCGCCACTTCCGTGACGTCTTTCTGCGAATAACCGCCGTCCACACCGAGGGTGTGCAACTCCATCAATTCGCGGCCGTAATTCTCATTCAGCCCGCGTTCATTTTTCTTCGCTTGCTGCGGGTTTGCCGATGGACGCGGAGGCCAGCCAAATCCTCCCCGGCGCCTCTGCTGGCGCATGGCCCGCTCGGCGGCCTGCCGCTGCGTGGCCCGCGGATCCGCACTCAGAAAATTGTCCAAATAAAAAAGCATCGCCGGACTCTTGGCCGTCGCGGTCAGCAGGTCCTTGAATTTTCCCAGCGCGTGCGGCTGGATGACGTCGCGTTCGTAAGACGTAAGGTAGTAGCGGTCTTCGCCTTTGGCCGCGAAAACGTTGAAGTGGTTAAACCAGAAATCGTCCATCACCTGCTGGAGTTGCCGCTCGCTGTAAATCGCTGACCAGGATTGCGGCGCGGAAACTGGAGTGGCGGCCGGCGCTTCTGAATTGGCAGGCTGCCCTGGCGCTGTCTGCATATCTTTCTCTACCACCGTGGCGGCCACATCGGAGCGGCGCTGCTCCTGTTGCGCGCGTGCCTGCGCCTGCTTCTCCGCTTGCTTTTCCGCTTGCTTGGGCTGCGGGTACTCATTTATCAATTTCGCGGTGGACATGTGCAGCGTCGGATAGTCCTGGAGGCGCGCTTCCATGGCCTGGTCATCGACGGAATTGGGATTGAGTTGCTGTTCGATCCACTTGGAGAGTCCCATTTGGCTCACGTGCTCGACGTCGCCCGGACGCGGTCCATAGGCGAGACGGTTTAATACATGAAGAATAGCTTCATCGGGACTGAGTTCTGTAATCGGCAACCCTTTTAGCGCAGCATCGGTTTTGGGCTTCTTGTCCTTCCCTGTCGCGGGAATCGCGGTGCTGGCCGGCAACTCGACGCTGAGCGACAAAATGCAAGCCAAAGAGAGGATTGCCGCGAGCAGAGACCTGGGCGTCGCGGAAATCGCAGGGATACGTTGAAAAGACGGAGCGGCGGGGCGTTCTTGCGGCCTCATTGCACTCTCCTGCCCGACAGCATCTCGGGCGAATTGCCGGTCACGAATAGAATAACCCTTGCCCGGCGAAGAAGTTGCAGAAGTCCAGAGACCGTGCCGAATCCTTACTACGGTCCAACATACAGGTAAGAAAGAACTTATTTATATCGTGCTGGCGTTCCGCGTGACTTCTCGCAACCAAAAAAGACCGCCTGAGATCGAACGCAGATTTCGGCGATCCGGCAGTTCCACCGTGCCGAGTAGGGGCGTAGCATGCTGCGCCCCTTCTTGCAAACAGCCCTGCGCTCGCCATCCTCTTTGAGGCTTATGTGCGACGGAGTCACCCCCGGCATTTCACTCCGTTACGTCAAAGTCCACAGTCCGGTCCGGCGCGTGATTCTTCGCGCTGTCGACGGCCTGCATCACCAAGCGGTAGGAACCGGGCTTTAGGTCGTCTACTTTCACTTTCATTCCCACGGGGATCACGGAATTTCCCTTTTGGATGAAATCATCGGCGCGAACAACTTCCGTGAAAAATACTTGCTTGTTGGTCGATCGCTCGAAAATGCGGTAGGCCATGCCCACAACCGGCGGGGCCGCCGAGGTCAGCAGTGGCTCATAGATTTCCGTGTACAGTATTACGTTGTCCGTATGCCTAAAGCGATTGCTGCCGGAAGGAACGATCTGCATGCCCTTGACCACCAGCGGGGTACGATCTTCGAGCAGCACGGAATCCAGGCCGGTCGGAATATCGTTCAGCCTCTGCGCGGAATTCGTCAGCGCCAGTCCGCTGAGACTGAAGTGTTTTCCGTCATATGGATCGATGGCGAGGGGCGCTTCGAATTTGCCGAAGGCATCGCCGCCCGCACTCAGGACCACGGCAAGCTTGTAAGTGCCTGGTGTGGCATCGAACTGGTTTTCGTAACGATACGGCGACTTGGTGAACTCTTTCCATTCATCCTTCTCCAAGTCCATGTTAACGGTGTCGCTGAATCGTGCTCCGATCGTCCCGTCCGCCCGATAGGCAATACCCAGCACGTTCAAGTTGGCGTGATACTTTCCTTTCTCTTTGTTGAATTGAAATGTATCCGCGGGAATCTCCATGGCCAGATTAACCCGCGCCGTTTCCGGTGCGGTGTAGAAATAGGGCGCCTGCAACACGCCATGAATCGAACCGGGCTGAGAGCCCATGGCGTGAGATTCGAGCTGTTTTTCCAGGGGCTTGCCTTCGAGCACGTTTGCGGATCGCGTGTTGCAGTATCCGCTGCGCGCGCGCACATTTAGTCCGCCGCGATTCAACTTCACTTTCAGCGTGTGGCAGCTTCCTTCCGGGGTGTCGCCGGGCACGTACCCCAGGATGTAGAATTCGTTTTGTTCTCGTCCGATGCGCTCGAGTCCACCCAGCAGGTCGTTAGTGTTGAAAATTGTGAATCCGCCCGTCCCTTCCGCCAGCGCAGCCAGGATCTGCTGGTTGGTCGAAGCCGAAGGTGGGAATGGCGGCACGATTGTCCGCGGCTGATTGTAGGGCGAATTGTTAAAATTATTGGCCCCAGGATTGTTTCCGCCACCGCGTGTGCCGCCTCCCGTGCCACCGCCGCCGGAGCCGCCTCTACCGCCTCCTCCGGTACCACCACTTCCGCCGGAGCCGCCTTTACCACCACCGCCCGTGCCACCACCGCCGGAGCCGCCCCTTCCTCCGCCTCCCGTGCCACCTCCACCTGTACCACCGCCTCCACCTCGGCCACCACCTCCACCGCCGCCACCTCCACCGCCGCCACCTCCACCGCCCGGCCGCTGCGGATCAGGCATGGCCATCGCCGGATAGGCCGCAAGGAGAATGCGTGGACGTGGTGAAATCTTCCGTGCGGGAAGGTGGTCTGAAACGGCATGGGTCTTCCCAGCCGGCGTTTTCTTGCTGGCGCTCCCGCCCGGAGCTGTCGCCACCAGACCGCGTGCATCCAGCGCGTAGACGGCCACATTCGACTTGTTGCAAGCATCGATGGTTGCCGTTAGCTCCGATTGGTTTTCCTGCGTCAGCGGGAACCCTCCAGAAAACAGCACCATCATTTTTCGGCCGGGGATGGTGCGGAGGTTTTTCGCCAAGCTGCGCACCGCCAGGAGCATGCTGCGCGCCCCAAAATCCGCCTCGGCATTGCCCAGTGACGAAAGACCTGTGGACGCTACGGTGATGGGCACGTCCGGCCCGGGCGCGTTTGGATCGACCGAGGAACTCTTCACTCCCGATACCGCCGCGCGGAGCACGTCCGCGTTCGCCGTGAAATTCTGCACGATGCGCAGCGAGCCTCCGAAATCCACGACGGCCATCAAGCGATCGGGACCGGCGTTTGCCGCGATGAACTTGGTGGCGGCGCTTCGCGCCTGGATCTGGTCCGGCGCCGCCATCGTCGAATTGTCGAAAAACAAAATCAGATACCGGCGTTGCCCGTTTGCCTGCGTAGCTGCATCGGCGCCGGTGGAAAAAGTGGAAACCGGCTGTTCCTTGTTATCTTCGAAAACCTTGAAATCATTCTGTGCCAGGTCGCGGACGTAGTTGCCCTTCTTGTCCGTCACCACCGAATCGACCAGCACCAGCTTTGATTCTTTCTTGATCACCACCACGGGCTGCGGCTCCGCCGGTGAGGCCGCCTGCGGCGGTGGAGGCGTGGGTTGCCCCTGCCCCCGCGAAGGAGCAGGAACCGCGCACATCACTCCGGCAGCCAGCCACGCGGCCAATCGATTTGTTCGCCTGAAGTTTGTCAGCGTGTTCATATTTCCCTCCACCACAATCACCGAAGCTCAATAAGGAATGACCACTGCCCCGTTGCGTGCTGCCATCTGCGCACCCTCGGCGTCTCGCACGACCAGCCGCACGAGGTAGGTGCCCGGCTTCACGTCAAAACTGGTTTTCACCGTGAACCCCGAGCGGCTCAACCGGCTGTAGGTCGTGTCGAGTAATTTCATTTCCACGACCTTCGAAAGGCCGGTTACAAAATTTCCATTCTCGTCGAAAATTCCCGTGACGATCGTCAATTGATCGTTGTTGCGCCCCTGCACTTTCCGGAAGTGCATGCCTTTCACGTCAAACCGCGTCAACACTGCGAGGCGCGCCTGGGCCTCATCCTTCTTGAAAAACTGCGTTTGCAGCTCCACCGGCAGGTCGCGGATTTCCTCTTGAGAAAACAAGGCTTCCTGCATCTCCAGTTTTGTCGCTTCGGCAGGGTCGGCAAGCGTCTTCGGCGCGAAGTAGCCGTGCCGCGCTTGGATGCCGAATTTTTCCTTGCTTGTGAGTGCGACCTTCAGGGTGTGAAACCGCCCATCAATTTTCAGGTTCTGCGGAGAAAATCCGAGCAAATAGGAAAACGCCGGCGCCGCGCCCGCTTCGCGCATGGCTTCATCCACGTCGTTGCGGTTGTGAAAGAATTTGCCGCCCGTGCCATCGGCTAACTGCGCGAGAACGTCCTCTTGCGCGAATTGTGCCGCCACGCGATAGGAGGCTTTATAACCAGCGGTACGGATCGTGTCGATCGACGGATCAGCGATGTCCCCCATTACGTCCGGGGCGTAGAGGCCGCGGGCATCAATCGTATTGATAACGATATTGGCGCGGGTCGCGCGATCGACCATTTCAGAAGCTTCGGACTGCAGGGTCGTGGTGATGAAGCCAGGCGATACCAGAACGAGCACGCGCTGACCAGGCATGTTTGCCAGGCGTCTTACGACGTCTTCCAGATGCCTGTAGGCATACTGCGTCTCGTTGTCGCCTTGCGCTACCATGCGATCCGCCGCGGTTCGCGCCAGGTTCTGTGCGGACGCCATCATCCTGGTGTCCCCATTGAAAGCGCACTGGAGGGCCTCTTCGGTGGCGACGCCGAGCGCCTGTTGGTCAGACTTGTTGACGATCAGGTCGGCCTGGTAATAACTCACGTCAGGGCAATCATGAAAATTGTGGCTCGTCACGGAATGCGGCACGATTCCGAGCAGCGCTTTTGTGAGTTTGTCATGATCATCCGTGAATTCCTGCGTCAACTGCCCGGAGGTCGTGTTCAGCGAAACGCGATCGCTCGCCGCCAAAGCTCCGAAGAAGCGCGTCGCCGAATCACGGACAGACACAGCGTCGGCCATCGAGAGGTGCACGTCGTCGAACACCATGGAGACAAATCGCTGCGGCAGAACCACGGCTTTGCCGTCGGCTGCATCCGCACTCGACGAAGAACCCTCTGCGGCACTGGATGCCACTGCCGAGGCCGTGCGTGTCTCGGGTGTCTCCACGCTAAAAGAAGAGATTGTCTGTAGTTTTCGGTTGTCGTAGAGCTGAAAGTCTTCTTTCTTGAGTTTGGACACGATCTTGCCCTGCTGGTCGCGAACTACCACACGCACCAGCACCAGGTTTACGCGCACTTTGAAAGTAGTCGGCGTATCGCGGCTAGAGACTTCCTCATTCGGGCCCCCTACTGGTGCTGGCGGGGACTTCACCGTCGAATCTGTCTTTGCGGGTCCATCCTGTGGCGGTGCGGCTGCTACCGGTGTCTGAGCGGAGAGTTGCTTGCCGGAGATCGATAGGCAGCAAGCCAAAATTGCCAAAATGATGGGGCGGAACCCGGGGAATAGCAGTGAGTGAAACATCCCTGCCCTTCAGAAACCCGCATCCTCAGGTGTCCGTGGGCTTGGAGGGGACGAGACCCAGGGGATACGATGCAGCCAATCAGTGATTTGACTATACGCTCGCCACGATTTTTGTGTCAATCACGCAGCCGCTCGATATCCGGCCAGGCTCCAGACATCCTGCGCTTCGTCATGACGAAGCACGTAACGGTCACCGTCGTCCACGAGCACGCGAAAGTAAGTTGCCCCGGGCGAGTACCAGCGATCCTCCACCGCCACGACTTCCCTCGCTCCGTCCCTCAGATTCAGTCTCAAGGGACGCTCGTCCGCCTTAAATCCGGAAT
>WNGO01003126.1_pt1 | contig 10630 bp, 11 predicted proteins | sample 5400511 | NCBI WGS metagenome assembly WNGO01 (sample SAMN13153380, study PRJNA577476) | soil metagenome | isolation source: 20 cm soil or saprolite under Garry oak tree replicate 2 | place: USA:California | collected 2016-06-15
TGAACCGTGACCGCGCGCTGGTTGTCCAGGGCCGCGCCGTAGACGAGGAACGGCGCGACGCTGTTGAAACTGAAGCAGTTGTCCAGCCAGTAGGTATTTTCCGAGTGTTCTTCGTAGACCACGTTGGGGATCATGATGTCGCCGATGCTGCCGTTGAGGGTGGCCGCCTTGCCGAGCACGTAGACGCCGCGCAGCGTCCCGGCGCTCTCCGCGACCTCCCGCAGCACGTTGTAGGCACCCAATCCGAGTGGATAGTTGACGTTGATCAGCACGGCCGGGCTGCGCTCCAGCCGATCAGGTGGCGGACTCCCCAACCGAGGATCGAGGTCCGTCGCGGCCAGCCGGTCGAGAATGATCACCTGCGCGGCGACATCGAGACCCGCCTGGCTCGGAAGGAAAAAGATGCCACGCTCCTCTTCTTCAGCGGTCCGAAGCGCACGGCGCTGACCCGCCTCGGGCGACTGCCCGTAATAGGAGCGCGCCGCGTAGTAGAGGAAGTTGTCCCAGTTGCCGCGCGACTGGCCCTGCCGCAGCTTGCGCAGCTCGGGGACCAGTTCCAGGTTGTTGCTCCGCTCGATGTACTCCACGATTTCGCCCTGGTGCCGGCGCGCGGACCCGCTCAGCAGGTTGACGAGGCTGTGCGTGTTGCTCGAGACGAAATAAACCGGCCGGTCGCGCACGCCCTCGCGCTGCATCAACGATTCGATCGGCTGCCACCAGCGGCGGGTCGCTTTGATGTACCCGATCTGCGTGCCGCCCAGCATCCGGACCCGGAAGTCCTTCTCCTCGGCCTGGATTCGACGGAGCGGCTCGAGTAGGTCGCCCCAGATTTCCACCAGGCGCAACGCGTCGTCCTCTGAAATGCCAAGTCGCTGCAGCACCTGGAACTGGTCGGCCACGTCCGTGGCGTGGCTCAAATCTTCCGCGTTCAGCAGCGCGTGCAGCTTGTTCCATTCGATTTGGAGCGCGACCAGCTGCGGGATCACATCGTCGATATCGGACGGGCTGGCGATGTACACGGCAAGCGTCTCCTTGCCGTCGAAGTAGTAGCGACGGCGCCGCCCGGGCGCGCTCTGCATCTCCCACTTTTCCACGTCGACATCGAGCATCCGCTTGAAGACGTCGGCGGATTGGCCGAGCACGATTCGCCGAACGGCCGTGATCGAGGGGGGCAGGCGCCGAAGCGCATAGATGAGCGCGCCAGTATCCGGCTCCGCCGATCCGGCCTTTGGGTGCAGGCTCGACTGCATCCCGATGTGGGACTGTTCGAGCACCTTGAGCTTGGTTTCGCCCGAACTCCGTAGCAGCGTGCCGTAGGTCCGCGTATAGAGCTCCACCGCGTCCCGGCCGGGTCCGCGATCGGAGTCGGGATCGATGAAAGCCATTGTGGGTATTATCCCGCTCGTTTTCGAAAGCCTGCCGGTGACCGCGCGTCGCTTGTTTACATCTTTTAACGAAAGTTACTTGCTGCTGGCGGCAAGCGGCTCGTACCGTGGGCGCTGATCAAAAGAACCCAGCACGCGTCGGAGGAACCAGCCTGAGAATGTACGAAGCGATCCAAACCGAGACTCAACGCACGACGCTGCGAGTAATCGCGACCCGCGCCGAGGAGGCCAAGCGCAAGCTCAGCCTTTACGCGCTGGACCGCGTCCTCTGGGCTTTGGAAGAGATGAACCTGGCCGAGCGCACCAAAGTCCGGGCCGACATCGTTGTGCAGCTGCTCGCGTTTGGTGTTCCGTATACGCCGGACGTCAAAATCCCCGACCTGATCGAGCTCGTCTTCACCGCCCAGGAACAGTTCATGAACGTCGAGCCTGATGAGATCAACCGCGTGCCAACCATCGAAGAGCTGGAAGCGTACTTCGAGCAGTCGCGCGTCGCCTGATTTAGCCAGGCCGCGCATCCTATAATTGCCCTCACCCTTTTGGGGGAGGTGATGCCGGCCAGGCTCGACAAGTCAAGAACGACCGATAGGTGGCTCGAGGAGAGCTGAAAAAGGGAAGCCGGTGCGAATCCGGCGCGAACCCGTCACTGTAACCGAGGAGCCGTGGGCGCGATCCACCGAGGCGCAGGCCTTGGGAAGGAGCCCAGCGGCAATGATCCGGAGCCAGGAGACCTGCCTGTCGGGGACCAACGACCCTCTTCGAGGCTGAGAGGGAGGTGCCAGGCATCTTCACGATCGGCCTCCAGTTGCGCATTCACAGCTCTGGAGGACACCCATGAAACGACAACTCGCTGCGCTGGCTGCTGCCGCGCTCGCGGCAATCGCATCGGCATTGCCGACTTCCGCCTTTACCCCGCAATCAACCGCGGCGACGCACGCCCTGGAATGGCTGCAAACCCTGCAGAGCGCGGACGGCACCGTCGCCGGAAGCGCGTCGCGGACGGAAGACACCGTTTTTGGACTGGTTGCCAACGGTAAAGCCGTCACCAGTTTTGCCACCTCGGGAAAGACCACCATCGACTCCCTGCGCACGCACCTTGCGGATGAGGAAAAGACCGCCGGAAACATCGGCGGGCTGATCATGGCGGTCTCGGCGGCCGGACTCACGCCGACCGAATTCGCCGGACGCAACCTGCTCCAGGATCTCGCCTGTACCTACGATCCATCCACCGGCGCGTACAACAGCCAGCTGTTCAATGACGCCCTCGCCGTCCTCGCTCTACCGGCGGGCTCCGCACCGGCGAAGGCCGTCGCCTTCCTCAAAGACCATCAACTGGCGGACGGTGGCTGGGAGTTCGCCACCGGGTGGGGCTCCGACACCAACACCACGGCCATCATCGTCCTTGCGCTGACCTCGGCCAACGGCATGACCACGGTTGTGAAAACGCGAGCGCTCGACTACTTCCATTTGCACCAGAAGCCGAGCGGCGGATTCGAGTATTCGACCCCCTTCACGCAACCTGGCGATTCTGACCCGAACTCCGACGCCGCGGTCGTTCAGGCCCTACTCGCGCTCGGCGAGGATCCCACCGGGACGGCCTGGACACTGACCGGCAAAAACGCGGTCACCGACCTCCTGACCTTCCAGTTTGAAAATGGTGGCTTCGGTTTCTCCCGGCCCACCTCGTCTCAGACCGCAGCGCCCGACGCGCTTTCGACGACGCAAGCGCTCGTCGCGCTGGCCTCGAAATATCTTCCAGTCACGCGCACGGCGGGAGCGATGCCAACGACGTGCCCTTCGGTGACCACGACCTCGCCGTCACCGACCGCCGCCCCCACGGTCCCGCAGCTCCCGGCGACAGGGGCGCCACCGGCGCCAGCGCCGTTTGTTCCCGCAATTGTCGGGTTCGCCCTGGTGGCTGTGGGCTGGAGGCTCCGCCGACGCGCTCGCTGACGATCGGCAAAACGATGTGGTTGGGCGCCGCCGCGACGGCGGCGCTCGTCGCCGCGCTCCTCGCCATCCGTCCGGCCCATGCCGCGGTGCACCATGCCGCGCTGGTCATCCAGCACGCGAGTGGCAGCGTCATCACGCGGTGCGTGGCCTTCGCGGAAGAGCAGATTACCGGACTGCAGCTGGTCGAGCGGTCAGGCGTGGAGTACGAGTCCGAGGGCTTCGGATCCATGGGAAGTGCGATGTGCCAGCTCGACCGGGAACCATCGACCGTCCCGCCAGGATGCTTCGGATCCGGACCGTACTGGCAGTACTTCCATCGTCAGGGCGCGGGCTGGCAAACGTCGCCACTCGGCGCCAGCTCGTCCCCCCTGCACGACGGCGACATGGACGGCTGGCGCTACGCCGTCGGGAAGAACCAGGTCCCCAGCATGGTCGCGTTTGCCTCGGTGTGCCGGGCGCCCGCACCACCGCCTGCGGCGAGCGCGGCGCATACGGCGCTCACGCCAAATCCGGCCACCCCTGTTCCAGTAGCGACGCCGGCGCCGACGCCCCGCCTCGACGCGTTGCTGCCGTCGGCGTCACCGAGCCCCGACGCCGTGCTGACTTCCACGGGCCCGCCCACGCAGCCGCCGAAGCCGGCCGCGGCGGCGCCATGGCTCGCGCTGGGGAGTCTGGCGATCCTGCTGCTGACGCTTGGCGCCGTCAACTTGCGGCGACGGGGCCCATGATCCGCCACCCCGTGGCGTGGGGCGCGTGGACGATCGCGGCGCTGGCCGCCGCGTTCATCGACCGCAATCCCTACGTGCAGGCATTGCTTCTCCTCGCAGTGATCAACGTCTACCTGCCGTACCGGGGGCGGCGGCTGGCTAGCACCTGGAAATTCGGCCTGGCACTCGCCCTCGTGCCCCTCCTCTTCAGCGCGGCCCTCAGCCGTTTCGGCCGGCATGTGCTCTTCACCTTGCCCCCGATCCCGATCATCGGCGGACGATGGACGCTCGACGCCGTCGCGTTCGGCGCCTCGACCGGGCTGGCCTTGTTGCTGACGGTCGCGGTCTTCGCCGTCCTGCAGCGCACGGTTCGGAGTGCCGACGTCGTCGCCATCCTTCCCCGGCCGCTGTACCGGGCCGGAACCACGGTGGCTCTCGCGCTCGCCTTCGCACCGAAAACGCTGTCCGCGTTTGAAGCCATTCGCGAGGCGCGGCAGCTGCGCGGGCAGCGTACCGGCTGGCGCGCGGCGCCGGCGTTGCTGCTGCCCCTCCTCCTCACGACGCTCGAGCGGGCGCTGCAGTACGGTGAGTCGCTCGACGCGCGCGGCTTCGGCAGCGGCCGGCGATCGCGCTACCGTCCGTTCCACTGGACGGCCGCGGACCTGCTGGTCGTCATCGCCTCGCTGGCGGCGATCGTCGTGATCGCCTTGTTGCCGGCCGTTGCCTACAACCCGTACGTCGACCTGGTGCCGGCGGCGCCCCACCCCGATCGCTTGCTGGCCGTCGCCCTGCTCGCCGTCCCCGCGGTCACCGCCAGCCTCGTACGAGTGGACCATGCCCGTCATCGCGCTTGACGCCGTCAGCTATCGCTACCCGGAGGCCGACCGGCCGGCACTGAGCGACATCACGACCGCGGTGGACCCCGGCGAGGTGATCCTCCTCCGGGGGCCCTCCGGCAGCGGAAAGTCGACACTGCTCCGCTGCCTGAACGGCCTGGTTCCGCACAGCACCGGCGGCCAGTTCCGCGGCCGGGTCGTGGTCTGCGGCCTCGACACGCGGAGCCATCCGCCACGTGAACTCGCGACCCACGTCGGCTTCGTCTTTCAACATCCCGATGCACAGTTCGTGCTCGAGGACGTCGAGGCGGAGCTCGCCTTTGGTCTCGAGAATCTCGGATTGTCGCGGCCGCTGATGCGCAAGCGCGTCGAGGAGGTGATCGACCAGGTCGGGATCAACCCGCTGCGGCGCCGCCGGATCGACACCCTGTCGGGGGGCGAACGCCAGCGGGTTGCGATTGCCGCGGCAGTCGCCATGCATCCCGATGCGCTCGTCCTCGACGAGCCAACCTCCCAGCTCGACCCGCAGGCCGCCGAGGACGTGCTGCAGGTCGTGCTCCGGCTGGTGGCCGAGCTCGGGATGACGACGGTGATCGCCGAGCATCGGGTCGAGCGCATCGCCCCCTTTGTCGATCGGATCTGGACCCTCGATGCCGGGATGCTGCGCGACCAGTCGCCTCGTATCGCGCTTGCGGAAGGCGGAGCGCGGCCGCCGGTGGTCGACCTGGCGCTGCGGGCAGGATGGATGCCAATTCCGCTCGGGCTTCGCGATGCCCGCGTCCATGCCCAGCGTCTTCCGACCGTGCGGGCAAACCCCGTGCCAGCGGACGGAAACGGTCCGATCATCTGCCGGGTCGACGGCGTGCACCATCGCTATGACACCGCGCCCGCGGTGCAGGGCGTCTCGCTGACACTGCGCCGCGGCGAGATCGTCGCGTTGATGGGTCGCAACGGATCCGGAAAGACGACACTCCTGAAGTTGATCGGCGGAGCGATGCGGCCGCAACGGGGAACCGTCAGCAACGAGGGCATCGCCGCCTACGTCCCGCAGGACGCCGACTCGTTGCTGTTCGCGGCCAGCGTCGATGAAGAGCTGCGAGGTCAGTCGGCGGAGGTCGTCGCGCCATTCGCCGCCTGGCTCCATCGCTACCCACGAGACCTGAGCTCGGGCGAACGTCAGCAGCTCGCCATCGCGTTGATGGGCGCGCGCGCCGACCTGTTGTTGCTCGACGAACCCACGCGCGGACTCGATCCGCAGGTGAAACGTGCGCTGAGCGCCTACCTGCAGACCCGAGCCGTTGCGGGCGCCGGCATCCTCGTCGCCACGCACGACGTCGAATGGGCGGCCCGCACCGCGGGTCGGATCCTATTGATGGCGGATGGCGAAATCTACGCGGACGGTCCGCCCGCCTCGGTATTGAGCGACTCTCTGGTCTTCGCGACCCAGATCAGCAAGCTCGTCGGCGGCGGCTGGCTCTTGCCGGAGGAGGTGCCCCTCTGAGCGGATGGCTCGCCGCGCGGAGCGAAGCTGCGCTCCTGCTCGGGCTCACGGCTGCCGGGCTCGCGCTCTTCATCGGTCCCCTTTTCCTCGGACCGGCGTTTCCGCAGCCGGAGGTGCTCTTCAGCGCGCTGGTCGCGGTGTCCGCCCTCGTCGTGCTGGGGGTCGCCCTCCAAACCCATCGACTCTCGACGCGCTTGCTGGCGGTGCTGGCCGCGCTGGTGGCGATCGACGCCACACTCCGGCTCGTCATCGTCATCGGACTGCTGGGGTTTTCGCCCATCTTTTTCCTGATTATCGCGGGCGGGTTCGTCATGGGTCCGAGCTTCGGCTTCGCCAGCGGCGCGCTGACGCTCCTGCTCTCAGCGGTGCTCACGGCCGGCCTGGGGCCGTGGCTGCCCTACCAGATGCTTGCCGCCGGCTGGGTCGGCATGGGCGCCGGATATCTGGGCCGGGTGACCCGTCGCTCGACCTCGCCCTGGGCCATCGCTCTGCTCTGCCTGTATGCCGGGGCCGCGGGCTTCATCTACGGCCTTCTGCTCGACCTCTGGGAGTGGCCCCTACTCGTTGCCGCCGGGTCATCGCCCCTGAGTTGGGTGCCGGGAGCCGGAGCGGCCGCGCTGCTCCGCCGCTTCAGCGGCTTCTACCTGGCGACCTCGCTTGCGTACGACACCTTCCGGGCCGCTGGCAACCTCGTGCTGATCGCCGTTCTGGGTCCGGCGGTGATCCGCGCCCTCGATCGTTTCCGGCGCCGCTTTCTCCTGGACTGGGCCGAACCGGTAATGCCTCCAGAACTCGCCCCCGCTAAGATTCCGGCAGATGTCCGAACTCCCGCCTGAGATCGCGGTCGAGCACGAACCGACCGACTCGGATCCGCCGCCCGAAGCCATTCGTCCGGACCGGCCGCGCATCTGGCCGGAAGAGCCGCGCGCGCCGCGGCCCCAGATCAAGCGGCCGATGGAAGAGTGGCTTGCCGAATTCGAGGAGCGCGTCAAGCAGCAGGATCCCCGCCCGCGCGAGCAACCCGGCCGCCGGCGGCGGCTCCGTGGGCTGGCGCGGATCGTACCGGCCGCTGCTACCCCACGCCCCGAGCGTCCGCCGGAGCGGGTTCGGGGCGAGAGCGCCAGTCCGGAGCCCGGTGACCAGCAGCGCCGCGGCCGGCGACGTCGAGGACGCGGCGGCGGCCGGCAGGTAACTGGCGAATCCGGACAGGCCCCGCGGCAGGGCCAGCCAACCCGGTCACCGCGTCCCGGATCACCACCACGGCAGCCGGGAAGTCCCGGGCCGCAGCGCGGACGGGATCGCCGCCCAAATCCACCGCGAGGCGACGTGCCGCCCCCGCCCTCGTCGTCCGGGCCGGAATCCGATCCGAATCGGCGCCGCCGGCGCCGTGGGCGTGGTCGAGGCCGCGGTCCACGTCCTGGCGGTCCGAGTCCAGGCGGCGGTCCAGGCGGACCACCGGGGCCGAGCTGACGGCTCGAATTGAGCGGAATTCGCCGGAATAGAATGGACCAGCGTGGCGTTGGCATGAGTAGCGATTTTTCGCTCTTTGAGAGGCATCTCGATGCGCTATATCGCAGCGCGTTGCGCCTGACGAGGAAGCCGGAAGACGCCGAGGATCTAGTGCAGGAAACCTATTTGCGAGCCTACCGATACCGGAATCGATTCAAGCCCGGCACCAACGAGAAGGCCTGGCTCTTCACCATCATGACCAACGTGTTTCGCAATCGTCTGCGCAAGCGGGGCGCACCCGAAGACCCCATCGACCAACCCGGCACGGACTTCTCCATCTACGACCAGATGCGCCGTGATGGGATGCCGGTCCACTTGATGTCGCCGGAGGAGATCATCGTCGATCGTGGTTTCGGCGATGAGGTCAAGCACGCGCTCGAGGAGCTTCCCGTTCCGATGCGCATGGTGGTGGTGCTGGTCGACGTCGAAGACTTCTCCTACAAAGAAGTCGCGTCGATCCTCGGCATCAAGATCGGCACCGTCATGTCCCGCCTGCATCGCGGGCGCCAGGCGTTGCAGAAGAAATTGTGGGAATATTCTGGCAGGCCGAAGGCACCGTCGCTGGCCGTGGGGGCGCGCTGATGGGAGATCACTGCGAACAGACCATGCGCCGGCTCAACACCTACATCGACCGTGAGCTGAGTGAAAGCGAAGTCCGCAACGTCAAGGCACACCTGGACGACTGTCCCCCCTGCGAGCAGGTCTTCGATTTCCAGGCAGAGATGAAGCGGTTGGTTCGCAAGGAATGCTGCACCGACGACGCGCCCGCGCGCCTGCGCGATTGGGTGCGCCAGCTCAGCACCGAGAAATCTAAGCCGGCTGGATGATCGTCGACCTGGCCCTGGCGTTTCTCGCCGGCCTGTTGTCGTTCGCCTCGACTTGCGTCCTCCCGCTGGTTCCCGCCTATGTCGCCTACATGGGTGCCGCCTCCAGCGGTACCACGACCACCCTCCGCCAGCAGCTCAAAGTGCTGGGCAACGCGGCACTGTTCGTCGGCGGCTTCGCCACGGCCTTCGTGGCCCTGGGCGCATCCTTTGGCCTGATCGGAGCGGACCTGAAAGCCTACCGGCCGCTGCTGCTGCAGATCGCCGGCGTCGCGCTGGTCTTGATCGGGATCGCCCTCCTGACACTGGGCCGCATACCCGGACTGATGGGCGAGAAGCGCTTCGACATCGCCCACCGATTGCCGCGCGCGCCCTGGGCATCGTATGTCATCGGTCTCGCCTTCGCCATCGGTTGGACCCCCTGCGTCGGCCCGATCCTGGCGGCCATCCTGCTCCGCGCCGGCAGCAGCGGGACGGCGGCGCAGGGCGCGCTGCTGCTGGCGGTTTACTCCGCCGGTCTTGGCCTGCCCTTCCTGATCGCGGCCGGCCTTTCCGGGGTGCTGAGCCGTTTGCTCGCGCGGGTGCGTGGCGCCTACGCCGTCCTCAATGCGGTCGCGGCGGTGTTCCTGATCGGCATGGGTCTGCTGATCTTCTCCAACCGGCTGACGGTCTTCAACGATTTCTTCCCGGTCGTGGCCGTCACCACGCCCTTTGATTCCCATTTCGATAGCGGTAACCCGACGCCCGCGCCCCACGGACCGGTGCAGGTCGGCAAGCCGGCGCCGAGCTTCACGGTCACCGACATCGATGGGCGTCGCGTGTCGCTCTCGCAGCTGAGGGGAAAACCCGTCCTGATCAACTTTTGGGCGACCTGGTGTGTTCCCTGCCGCGATGAGCTCCCCTTGATCCGCGACGAATACCTCGCGCATCGAGCGGAGGGATTCACGGTGATTGCGATCAACTTCGGCGACGAGTCGTCGGACACCGTCCGCAAGTTCTGGAGCAGCCACTCCCTGCAGCCGGCGCCGTTCCTCGATCCCGATGGAAGCGTCGCCTCCAACTATGGCGTCGCCTTGAACAACACCGGGTTACCCGTCAGCGTCCTGGTGGCTCGCGACGGCATTATCAGCAGTTACGAGCCGTTTCCGCTGACCAAGGACTTCATCGACGCCGCGCTGGCGAAAGTGCTCTAGTGCCGCAGCCCACCGAGACTGGCACGTGGTCGGGCCGGGGCCTCTGGCGTTATCGTGCGGACCTCGCGATTCGCGGCGACCCCGTGACCCTCGGCGAGGGCGCGACCCCGCTCGTGCCCCACGAAAAATACCTGCTGAAAATGGAGGGCATCTCGCCGACCGGATCGTTCAAGGATCGTGGGGCGGCCACCGCCATTACCGCGGCCCGCGCGGCCGGCGCCCGCACGGTGATCGAGGATTCATCAGGCAACGCGGGCACCGCGATCGCGGCGTACGCGGCCGCCGCCGGCCTTCGAGCCCGCATCTTCGCTCCGGACGACATCGTTGCGGCCAAGGCTCGCGCCATCGAGGTCCTGGGGGCGGAGCTCATCAAAGTGTCGGGGCCGCGCTCGGCCGTCACCGCGGCGGCGGTGGCGGCCGCCAAAGATGCCTATGACGCCGGCCACGCACGCGACGATGCTTTTCTCGAAGGCACCAAGACGATCGCGTATGAACTCTTCGAGGAGTTGGGCGGCCAGCTCCGCGATGTGATCACGCCGGTCGGCCAGGGAACCGTGCTGATCGGCATGGCGATGGGCTTCGCCGACCTGGTCGCTTCCGGCCGGATGGAGCGCGCGCCCCGGCTGCATGGCGTGCAATCGGACGCCTGCGCGCCGCTGGTGCGCGGCGCGTCGCTCGGTCGGCCGGCACCCGTGGTGCGGCAACCATCGATCGCCGACGGC
>WNGO01012828.1_pt1 | contig 10625 bp, 9 predicted proteins | sample 5400511 | NCBI WGS metagenome assembly WNGO01 (sample SAMN13153380, study PRJNA577476) | soil metagenome | isolation source: 20 cm soil or saprolite under Garry oak tree replicate 2 | place: USA:California | collected 2016-06-15
ACGCGTATCGGCGTCATCATCGATCACCAGAACGGTCTTGCCCTCCACCGGCGGCGGCGCGGCGATCGATTTCGACTCTACCTCCGATTCTGCTTCGGGCTCGCGGACTTCAATCGGCAACCGGACGGTAAAAATTGAGCCTTTGCCTGGCTCGCTGGTCAAGGAAACGTCGCCGCCCATCATCCGGCAGAAATTCCTCGTGATCGCGAGCCCAAGACCGGTGCCACCAAAGTCGCGCATGGTTGAGGCCTCGGCCTGAGCAAACGTCTCAAATACGCGTGCCTGTTGTTCCGGCGTCATGCCAATACCAGTGTCGCTTACGCGAAAAACAATCCAGTCGCCATTGCTCGGCGAGGCTTCACGCGCGGCTTCGAGCGTAATCTTTCCGTGGTTGGTAAACTTGCTGGCGTTACTGAGAAGGTTAAATAAGGCTTGGCGGACTTTGGTCATGTCAGCTCTCATCGCACCGAGATTTGGCGGACACCGGACCTCGATTGTATTTGAATTTTTTTGCACCAGTAGTTGAACTGTGGCGCTGATCTCTTCGAGCAAGCTCGGGATATCGAAAGTCTCGAGATACAATTCCATCTTGCCGGCTTCGATTTTGGACAAGTCAAGCACGTCGTTGATTAGTTCGAGCAAATGCCTGCCGGCGCGATTAATCTTTTTGAGATCGGGAATGAAACTCTCCTGCCCGGAATCCTGTGCTTCTTCCTGAAGCATCTCGCTGTAGCCGATGATCGCATTGAGGGGGGTGCGCAGCTCGTGACTCATGTTTGCCAGAAATTGGCTTTTGGCCTGCGTGCCAGCACGGGCTCGTTGTTCAGATTGCACCAATTGCTCATTCACGTTTTGGAGCTCTTTTTCATGCTCCTCGATCTGTCCGAGCATCTCGTTGAAGCGATCGATGAGAAAACCTACCTCATCGCCCGTGCGCTTTTCCGCTCGCATCGAGTAATTCTTCTCCTCCGAGACAATCCTCGCGGTGTGCGCCAGGGATAGGATCGGTTCGGAAATGACTCTCTGCAGTCGCGATGAAAAGAGAAACGCTATCAAGGATGCGCCTAAAACGATTGCGGCAGCAATTGCGGCGTAACGCGCTAATCGCGCGGTCATCTCCTGCAAACTGTATTGCAAATAAACGATGCCTATCCGCTCTCCGTCTCGCATAATTGGTTGAAACAAAGTCAGGTAGCCTGAACGAAACAAAGTCAGATAGGCGTTTTTAAATACGTATCCCTCGGCACCGGGCTTTGTCGGAGGCGGTTCAGATTGATTGTTGCGAAGATAGCTCGCAAAAATTTTGCCTTCCTTAGTGTAAATAGCAGCGGTTGTGATGTTCGGTGTGGCCACCAATCCCGTGAGAGCCTTAGTCGCAAATTCTGCGTCATCAAAATCCAGAGCCGAGCTGCTCTCAGTACCCATTACATCCGCCAGCGTGCGAAGATCTCGCACCAGTCCAGAGCGAAATGAGAAGTAATCGCTGGCGATCATCAATGCGAACGCCACCATGAGAGCGACGCTGCTCGTGAGCATGATTAGCCCTATCAGCTTGCGCTTGATCGTTGTTTGTCGGAAGAGCCGCATACTTCCGTCCACTGGCGCTACGATTTTACCAGTTTTGCCAGCTTGAGCAATTCTGAGCTGATGTTCAGTCCGGTGCGATGCGCCGCATCGGGATTAATTTCGAAGCGCACTTTATTGTGTTCCTGCACAAAATTGATGATACCGCCGTCACTGGCAAAACCCTCCGTTTCTCCCACGGTCAAAACACGCGCCGACTTTAGATTCTCAAATATTTCCTGCAGCCGCGATTTCTCGGAGGAACTGACGAATAGGATTTGGCATTTCTGCGCGTCGCGCACTGACTCCAGCTCCTTAATGACTAATCGCCGTCCCTTGACAACTTTGCCGTTTAGGGAAGCTAAGGCGCTCCCAAAGGGATTACCACCCAACACCCCGATGGTAATCGTATCGCCAGAACTGGGCCAATCCACATACTTAACAAAATTATACAAGTATGCCGCTTTGATTTCGTATTCACGCGAAGAGAGAACTTCCGCCGAGGCTTCTTGCGTGCCGTGGCAGAAAATGTAAGCGGCGCTAAATAAAGCGCAGTGGCAAAAAACCTTCAGTGCAGCAGAGCTTCGCGGCAACAATGAGCGATTGGTCTTTTTCATCACTTCTTCAAAACGAATAAGTCAATCCGGCAGAGAATAACCAGCGCGTGCTTAATTGCGGCCCGTCCAAATTCTCATAGATCGGGAGTCCGGCCTCGATCATGAGTCGCGTCCCTTTAAAGATTCCTTTCGGCACAAAAAAGTTCGTTCCCATTAGCAAGTCCACGCGCCGGCCGCCTTGTCGATGCGGATCACCTTCAGGGTCAACGGTGGGATCGATGTTCGGGTCGGCGCCATGCACGTTTTCCCAAATGCGCCCATTAATTCTCAGCGATGGTGCAAACCAGTCCGTCACTGCGTAGCCGAGCCAGCCCATTAAACCGTACTCGTTCCCGAGCCGATACCCATTTCCGTTGCGCCCGAACCGGAGAGTGGTGAGAAATTGAGCGCCCCAAGCCCATTTCTTGGACTCGCCTAAATAGGTCAGTCCCGGCCTGAGATCATAAGTGCCGGATCCGAGCTGCATCGGATACTCGAGCTGAAAGGTGTCGCCCATGATCGTGTTCTTCTCGTCAATCGAACCGGTGGGAAAACTCATGCCCGCATTGAGAATCAGCCGGTGTCCCTTGGTCACGCTTCCGAGTAAAGTGTAGAGCGCCAGGATTTGCAGGTCGCCGATCCCTTCCGAGCGCTCGGTGAAACGGAAGCCATCCCTCAGAACCATATCCATTTCAATGTGTTTGATGGGCAGCATTGCCATCAGCGTCAGCTCATTCGTGGGAGCATACATTACTTCGACCATGTGCTCCTCGACGGTCATTCCAGTCGAAGCAGACGGGAAACGTTTCAAAATTTCTGACTCGCTGACATCACGCGTTCCGCTGAGATGGCCGTCCATGTCCATAAACATGAACTCGTAGCCGAGCATTCTCTGGCCAGCCGGATGCGTATGCCCGCCGATCACATTCAGTTGAATGACGTCGAGATTATAGAGCTCTTCGAGGCTCAACCCGGTGAGGTCCTGGGCTGGTGTTCCAATGTGCGGCGTCGAGTCGGCGCCGGAAGATTGGACTTCCGCGCCATACGCTGGCGTGAATGACAGCAACAAAGCTCCGAGATAATTCAGCAGCGGGCTGAAACGATTTTGCCTTTTTATATGGCTTGCGCTCTTAGTCACTCGGTTACGGCACTTTACAATCAACCCCATGTTTGTTCAAAAAAGATTGCTGCAGTCAAGTACAACACGCCGCACTAAAAAGAAAAATCGCAATGAAATCCTCTCGGCGCGGTCATGACGCTCTCTGCGGTTCTCTTCGGTTTGCTGCCGATCATGTGGTCGCCTGCGATGCAAGCTGGTGCGGATGTCATGAAACGTATCGCCACGCCCATGATTGGCGGCGTTGTCACGCCGGCGATCCTGGAGCTGCTGATTTATCCGGTGATTTACGTCATCTGGAAAAGACGCGACCTGCAAGATCGACATGAAGAAGAAACCGCACTCGTGCCACCGGCGTTGCTACCATTCGAAGGAGTTCGTCGCCGCACGCCGAGAATCATCGCCACGGTTCTCACTGCTGCGGCACTTATCTACGGCGCGAATTTCGCGTGGCAGAAATTCGCGAGCCGAAACATGACCGGCACACCGTTCGCTACGCAGACCGTGAACGATCTCACTGTCACGCTCTCCTCGCCGGCCGGACAGCTCAAAACTGGCGACAACGATGCGCTGATTGAATTTCGCGACTCCGGCGGGAACCTTATCGATGTCGGCAACGTCAAATTCGAGCTCAACATGAACATGCCTGGCATGCAGATGAATGAAGGAGCAACGATTCAACCGGCAGGCGCGCCCGGCCGTTACCGCGCGAAGATCAAGGTGGGGATGGCAGGTGATTGGACGAGCAAGCTTTCTTACCAAGGGCCCAGCGGAAACGGACAAACCACTTTCAATCTCAACGTTAAACAATGAAACCCCACATGAACTCAAAACTAATCAAGCTCGACTCATCACTGGATTCATTTTCCCGTTCGTATCTGCCGGGCCCGCTTTTAGCCAGACTCCTTCAGCATCGGCATCACCGTCGCCAACGATGCAGATGCAAGATATGAATCAAATGGCTGGCATGGATAAGATGTCCGATTCGGTCACGAAGATGTCCGAGACGTGCATGGCGATGATGGAGAAGGACAACTGGAGAAATAGGTGGAGTCTGGCGGTGTTCGGGGCAGCGTCCTTCGGACTAAGCTGGATCTAATCTCGAAGGATTCGATGATCTATACCTGCCCGATGCATCCGCAGATCGAGCAGGATCATGCGGGCAATTGCCCGATCTGCGGCATGACGCTTGAGCCGAAGACGGTGGTGGCCGGCAGCGAAGAGGACAACGCGGAGCTGCGCGACATGACGCGGCGATTTTGGATCGGTACGGCGTTGGCGTTGCCGGTCTTTATTCTAGGCATGGCGCATCTGTTTCCGAATGCGCCGACTTGGGTCGCGAGCGATTGTTCGCGGTGGCTGCAATTTATTTTGAGCACACCCATCGTGCTCTGGGGCGGGTGGCCATTTTTTGTGCGGGGGTGGCAGTCGGTTCGCAACCGCTCGCTCAACATGTTTACCCTCATCGCGATGGGCGTGGGCGTTGCCTACTTTTACAGCGCCGTCGTGATGTTATTTCCGCAACTGTTCCCGCCGTCATTTCAAGAACACGGCAAGATCGGAGTCTATTTCGAATCCGCAGCCATAATTACCGTGCTCGTGCTGCTCGGGCAGGTGTTAGAACTGCGTGCGCGTAGTCGCACGAGCAGCGCGATTCGCGCGCTGCTCGATCTTGCGCCGCAAAAAGCCCATGTCTTGCGTAACGGGCAAGAGATCGACGTCCTGCTCGCTGAAATACATGTCGGCGATCATCTCCGGGTGCGACCGGGTGAGAAAATTTCGGTTGATGGAAAAATCATCGAAGGACGAACAAGCGTCGATGAGTCGATGATCACCGGCGAGTCGATGCCGGTGGAGAGGACTGTGGGCGATAGGGTTATCGCGGAAGCGCAGCGCAGCCGAGCTCCGATTCAAGCACTCGCAGACAAAGTATCGGCTTGGTTTGTTCCGGCGGTAATTGTGATTGCGGTGCTGACATTCCTGATGTGGGCATCGGTTGGCCCAGATCCACGATTCGCTTATGCGATTGTCAATGCCGTCGCTGTTCTAATCATTGCCTGTCCGTGTGCACTCGGTCTCGCAACGCCAATGTCGATAATGGTTGGGATCGGTCGCGGCGCACAGGAAGGCGTGTTGATTAAAAATGCCGAGGCCATCGAGATGATGGAAAAAGTCGACACTCTCGTCGTCGATAAAACCGGCACGCTTACCGAAGGCAAGCCGCGCCTGACTGCGATTATTGCTTCCGATTCGGCAAAAGAAATCGAATTACTCGCCGCCGCGGCCGCGGTCGAAGACCAGAGCGAACATCCGCTTGCACGAGCGATTGTCCAAGGCGCGAAAGATCGACAACTGTCAATCCCGAGAGCCGCGAATTTTCAATCAAGGACAGGTGGTGGCGTCACCGGTGACGTGAACGGACGAACCGTGCTCGTGGGCAAACCGGAATTTCTTAAGACACAAAACATTCGCGATCTCGACAAGCTCGGATCAAAGGCGGCTGACCTTCAGGCACAAGGACAGACCGTGATGTTCGTTGCCATCGACGGTCGGGCGGTCGGCATTCTCGCAGTCTCTGATCCGATAAAGGAATCGGCGCCTGCGGTGATCGAGCATCTGCATCGACTCGGAATCAAAATTATCATGCTGACGGGAGATAATCAGCGCACCGCCCGCGCCGTCGCAGACAAGCTCGGTATCGATGAAGTTGAGGCCGGCGTCGAACCACAACGCAAGCACGAACACGTGCGTCAGCTACGCCAACAAGGCTACATCGTCGCGATGGCTGGCGACGGGATTAACGACGCTCCTGCTCTTGCCGCCGCTGATGTAGGCATCGCCATGGGTACGGGGACCGATGTAGCGATGGAAAGCGCCGACATCACATTGGTAAAAGGCGATTTGCGCGGCATTGAAAAGGCAATCCGCCTCAGCCGTGCGGTAATGCATAACATTCGGCAAAACCTTTTCTTCGCTTTCGTCTACAACGCTCTCGGCATTCCAATCGCGGCCGGCGTTCTCTATCCTTTTATCGGTTTGCTCTTGAACCCAATGATTGCCGGCGCGGCGATGAGTCTTAGTTCCGTTTCAGTTATCGCGAACGCGCTGCGGCTCCGCGCGGCAAAGCTTTAGCTAACCTTTGTCCGCTGATCGTCGATCTAACAATTCAGCTGCGACAAGCGCTCGTTACTTGGTGCACTCGCAACTCTTCCCGCAATTGCATTCCTTGCCGTCGTTCATAGGGCAATTCTTCCCGGTTTTTTTGCAATTCGGCTTATCCGCCGCAAAGGAAATCGTGCACATGGTTGCAACCAAAATCGAGAACAGGATTTTCGTGTAATTTTTCATAGACTTAGTTTCGTTTCCAAGCGTCGGACATCCTAGTGGAAACCGCATGTAGCTGATTCACCACTCGACCAAATTGAGCAGGAACTGCACGATCGATTTGGAATCCAGCATATGACGGTGCAGCTTGAATGCGGCAACGCCCATCATTCATGTTCGCAAGAACCCAAGCACGTCGTTTAGAGGAAGCGGAGCCTCGAGCTGTCCGGCCACGTTCTCTGGATGTTCAGCTCGCGCTGCGCCTGACCTACCTCACGCTGGTCTGGATGACGATCGAAGGAGCAGCGTCGCTCCTTCTCGGCTGGGCGTCGAAAAGCTTGTTGCTCGAAGCATTCGGCATCGACAGTGTCATCGAGCTTTTCAGCGCTAGCGTTCTACTATGGCGCTTGCGCATAGAAGCAAGCGGACGCGCGGATGAGGCGCGAGTTGAAGCAGTGGAGCATCGTTCATCTCGATTGGTCGGTTACACTTTGTATTTCCTCGTTGCTTACGTTGTCTTCAATTCGGGTTATGGCCTCTTCATAAGCCCTCGGGTTACGGATACGCACGAAAGCGCGTGGGGCATCCTAATCGGCTTGGTCGCTAAGATCGGAATGCCAATTCTTGCCGGCTATAAACTGAAAGTCGCGGCTAGGCTTAATTCACGAGCGCTTCGAGCTGACGCAATTGAATCGATCACGTGTGGTTATTTGTCGGTTGTGTTGATGGTCGGACTCGCGGCGACCCGGCTTTTGGGATGGTGGTGGCTCGATAGCGTCGCCGCGTTGGCGCTAATACCATTCCTGATTAAAGAAGCTCGCGCGGCGGTCCACGGGGAACGCCATTGTTGCACAGCCTGATCAAGGTCAAACGGAATCGCGTTACGCACGACAAAGTTATCATTTGGTTAAGCTAGACAAAACCTAACATCTCAATTCTATGATCACACGACTTGTCATGGCAGTGTCTGTTGGATTGTTTTTCACGCCTACTGCGGCGATCCTGGCGCAGGAACATCCGGAACATCCGAAGAGCAAATCGGAGCATCTACAGAAAGGCGCCGAGGCCAAACAGGTCAGTACGGCAGAGATTTCTACCGGAATAAAAAAGCACATCGAAAACGAGACCAAGAAGTCCAGCGACGGGAAGTTTCACACGAAATATGAGGGCAAAGATCTCGCGCTCGATTTGATCAAGGTCCATGATGACCGGCTCTCGAGTCTCGGTGGCAGTAAATATTTCGCCTGTGTCGACATGCAATCCACCGATGGCACAACCTATGACATTGATTTCTTCATGGCGGGAGCCCCGGCCGATATGAAGGTCACGGACACTTCCGTTCACAAGGTCAACGGCAAGCCGCTTTACAACTGGAAGGAAGAGGGCGGGGTGTGGAAAAAGGTGCCAATTTAGCATCTCATTTCCGCCATTCCGAAGTGATGCATGAACGATTCGACAAAATGCACTTTCAATTTGAACTCCATCACCTCAACATCCCCTTGTATGGTTACACGAACCGTCATCGCAGTATTCGTTTCCTGCTTTTTAACACCGGCAATGTCGCTCCTCGCTGCCGGTGAACACCCAGAGCACCCGCGGCAATCGATTCAACTCCCGCAGCAAGCAACACAGTCTCAGCCCGGAACCGTCCAGACACAGGAAGTAACCAAAGCTGATATCTCCGCCGGCATCAAAAAGCACATCGCGAGGGACGAAAAGAAATCCAGCGACCGAAAGTTTCACGTTACGTATGGGGGCAAAAATCTCGCGCTCGACCTGGTCAAAGTTCATGACGACCGGCTTTCAAATCTTGGTGGCGGCAAATATTTCGCCTGCGTCGATATGAAAGTGAGCGACGGCACCGTCTACGACATCGATTTCTTCATGGCCGGGAAACAGGGCGACATGAGAGTGACTGAAACCTCCGTCCACAAGGTCAACGGTAAGCCGCTTTACAACTGGAAAGAAGAAGGCGGCGTTTGGAAAAAGGTTTCGAGGTCGTAGGAATTTTGCCATGCGTTTTCCGATTATCGCCATATTGCTGCTGATTGGGGCGTTGACGACCCTCGGGGGCGGCCCTCCGAGAATCGTTAAAGGCTCCGACGAGTTCGAGTTTGTTTACCGCGTAAAGTTGCCGGAAATAAAAGGCCAGGCGCGCTTGTGGATGCCGCTGGCAAAAACTGATGCCTTCCAGACTGTCGCCCAGGAGGAACTCAGCATTCCAGTCGAGTGGAACAAGGTCCAAGACCGCGATTACGGCAACGATATTTGTGTGCTGCGTCCGCAACCGGCCGACAGCGGCAAAACCATTGAGCTACGTTATCGCGTTGTGCGCAAAGAGAAAGCCGCTTACCCCGCCAAAGGCGAGGATACTGCGCGTTTTCTACGTCCGGAAAAATTGGTGCCGGTCAACGAAACCTTCAAAACGCTGGCTCAACAGGCTACCGCGGGAAAAGAAGGCGATATTAACCGTGCAAAAGCACTCTACGACCACGTGCTCGGTCGGATGCGTTACGACAAATCAGGGACTGGTTGGGGCAGGGGAGATGCCATTTACGCATGTGATGCTCGGACAGGCAATTGCAGTGATTTTCACGCTTATTTTATTGCACTGGCGCGCTCCTCCGGCATCCCAGCACGGTTTGCGATCGGCGCGACTATTCCCGCCGACAAAAACGAAGGCGCGATTGAAGGCTACCATTGTTGGGCGGAATTCTTGGCCGATGGCCGCTGGGTCCCGGTCGATATTAGCGAGGCTTGGAAAAATCCACAGCTGGCCGACTACTATTTTGGTCACAACCCGGCCAATCGCTTCGAATTGACAAAAGGACGCGATCTTATCGTCGATCCTGCGCCAGCCACCGGTCCGATCAATTTCCTCGTGTATCCGTTGCTCGAAATGGACGGCACCATCGTCAAACCCGAGACGAGTTTCAGCTTTCGGCGAACTGGAGCTTAAAGCTCCAAATTCCAAAGCCTGCCCTGAGCGAAAGCCGAACGGGCCCCAACATCCAGAGAAACTTCAGACCTCCAATATTCAAGACGTCCGTTTGTTGGAATTTGTGTGATTAAATCTTCTCTGGAGGTTGGATGTTGGAGCTTGGTGCTTCCTCATTCGGCCAGCGTTGTGCGATCGTTTTCCGTGGGCGTTTCCCTGTACTCGAGCACTTTGCCGTCCGGACTGCGCCAGTAGTCACGCTGGCTCTGAAACGGCATGACGAGAGCACTCACCGCCCGATTGTCTTCCGGCTGCGAATAACCAGGAACGCCAATCACAATCTCAGATTGTGGGATATTCAAACCCAACGTGCGATGCAGTCGATCCCACCACGTGAATACGGTCCCGAAATTTGAGTTGTTCTCCCGATGGATTTGCGAGTGATGAATGCCGTGCATGCGTGGCGTAACGATCACCTTGCTGAGAATGCGCTCCAGGCGGATCGGCAACCGCCAATTGCTATGATGAAAGACCACCTCGCTCAGAAAGGCGATTTGGTAGACGGTAAACGCCCAGGCTGAAATACCGACCAAGCTTATCTGCAGGAGGTTGAAGGCGCTCGAGAACGCGATTTCGCCAAAATGAAAACGGAATGCAGTCGAAACATCCAAGTCTGGATCGATGTGGTGAACATTGTGAAAGCGCCAGAGAAGCGGTACCCGATGGTTGGCCAGATGCCAGTAATACCACGCCAGGTCCATCATGAGGAAACCGAGCGCGAATTCGGCCCATGTCGGTAGGTAAACAACGTGCACCAGACCAAACGGTTTCTCAGGTGACCAGTGCAGCGCCCAATGAGTCGCCGGACGCACCAGCGTCACGGCTGCCACAAACGTCAGGGCCGAAAGCACAGCGTTGACAATGAGGCGTGCGATGAGCGAGCGCGTACTTTTGCGCAGAGGGAAAAACCGCTCCAGCGTAAATAGCAGGGCAAAAATCGCCGCCCCGATGAGCGGTCTATAAAGCTCGTTCACGCGAAATCGCCTTCATTTAAAGAATAACGGCACTTTATCAACAAGCAGGTGAT
>WNGO01003131.1_pt1 | contig 10621 bp, 9 predicted proteins | sample 5400511 | NCBI WGS metagenome assembly WNGO01 (sample SAMN13153380, study PRJNA577476) | soil metagenome | isolation source: 20 cm soil or saprolite under Garry oak tree replicate 2 | place: USA:California | collected 2016-06-15
TGCTCCCGAAGAAGCTCCAGGCAGTGGTCCAGTGGCAGTACCTAAATCCGGGACAAAAGGGGAACGACGGCCTCTATTCGATCCTCGGTGGACTCAACTATTACATCCACGGCAACGATCTGAAGCTAATGGTGAACTATGTTCATACTTGGTCGGATTTCCGCCAAGCAAATCCTGAATTTGGCGAGGATCAGTTCGATGAAGTTATCGGGCGGCTGCAGTGGATGTTTTAGCCGGCCACGGTTGAAGTGCTTTCGATTCCTAAACACGTTGTCTATCTCCCAAATCCCTTATGAAAAAGATAATAGCAGCGATAACTGCAACGATTCTATGTTTTGGATCGGTTGCCACTGCAGAACAAAAAACCACAATTCGGTTCGGCCATTTCCCAAACATCACTCATGCGCAGGGCGTAATCGCACACGCGCTTTCGCGGCAAGGCAAAGGCTGGTTTGAACAGCGCCTTGGCCCGAACGTTGAGATCCAGTGGTTCACCTACAATGCGGGGCCATCAGCCATGGAAGCGATCTTTGCCGGATCGCTTGACGTCACCTATGTGGGACCGAGTCCAGCACTCAATGCGTACTTCAAGTCAAACGGGGAGGAGATCCGTGTCATTTCCGGCGCGGCTAACGCCGGCGCGGCGCTCGTGGTGAAGGCGGATTCGCCGATCAAGGCGCCGGCCGATTTTCGCGGAAAAAAAATTGCCACGCCGCAGCTCGGTAACACGCAGGACATTTCTTGTCGCGCGTGGTTAAAAGCGCACGGGTTCAACGTTACTCAAACTGGCGGTGACGTAACGGTGATCCCAACCGCGAACCCGGATCAACTCGGACTCTTTCAAAGTGGCGGAGTTGATGCCGTTTGGACAGTCGAGCCGTGGGTGACTCGTCTCGAGCGTGATGCGAAAGCGCGCGTTTTTCTCGACGACAAGGACACTATCACCACCTGGCTCGTATCCAGTGTGAAGTTCCTGCATGACCGACGCCAGTTTGCTAAGAAAATTGCGGACGCAAATGTGGAACTAACGAAATGGATCCAGCAGAATCCGGCAGAAGCGCAGAAGTTATTGATCGAGGAACTCAAAGCTGAAACACGGGCTGATTTCGCGCCGGATGCCGTCGCACAAGCATGGAAGCGGATTCAATTCACAAGCGAAGTATCCCGTGATTTGATTGCGAAATCGGTCCAGGATGGAAAAGACGCGGGTTTCTTGAAAGGGTCGACAGACACGTCGAAGCTGATCGAAATCCCGTAAATGCACATTGCACACCGCCGCCGTTCCTCAGCTGCTGAGGAGCTCGAACTCATCGCGCCCTCGAAGCTCGCGATCGAGGACGTTTCGAAAAGCTTCAAAGGTGCATCCGGAGCAGTTCTCGCGCTCGATCGTGTGAGCCTGAACGTCACCGAGGGAGAATTCGTCTGCCTCGTTGGCGCCAGCGGCTGTGGCAAAACGACATTGCTAAACATCATTGCCGGCTTGGAAAAACCCGACAGCGGAACGGTGTGTACCGATGGCAAACCGGTGACCGGGCCAGGCCGTGAGCGCCTCGTGATGTTTCAAGAACCGGCCTTGTTCCCGTGGCTGAACGTGTTTGGGAATGTTCTATTCGGACTCAAGCTCAAGCCGAATCTGACAAGCAAAGATCGGCACGACGTTGCCAAGTACTACCTCGAACTGGTCGGTCTCAGCCGGTTCGAGCGCGCCAATATTCACGAGCTTTCTGGTGGAATGAAGCAGCGGGTCTCCCTTGCCCGCGCGCTGGCACCGAATCCGCGCATGCTGCTGATGGACGAGCCGTTTGCTGCTCTCGATGCGCTGACTCGTGAGCAACTCTATGGAGATCTTCAGCGAATCTGGAAAGCGCGGAACAAAACAATCGTGTTTGTCACGCACAACGTCCGCGAGGCAGCTTGTCTCGGCGATCGTGTAATAGTTTTTTCGCCGCGTCCCGGTCGCATTCGAGACGAGTTTGCTGTGGACCTGCCTCGGCCGCGCGACATCAACAGTGTCGATCTTGCCGTTCATGCTACGGAAATCATGAAAGCGCTGAAGAGTTATAGCCAACTGGAGGTCGCAATCGCAGAATGAAACGTTTTTTGTTGGCGGCACTTTTTTTTGCTATTCTCCTTTTGATTTGGGAGGCGCTGTTTCGTGCAAAGATTTGGTCGCCTGTCCTCTTGCCCTCGCCGCGCCAAGTGGCAGTCTACCTGGAAGGCGCTGCCGTGGATGGAACTTTGGTGAAAGCCACGATCGTTACGATGCGTCGATTGCTCATAGGCTACATCATTGGACTTCTTGCAGGGCTGCCGTTGGGATTGCTGACTGCGCGTTGGAAGGTGTGGCAGGACACCATTGGAACGCTAGCCCTTGGTCTCCAGACATTGCCAAGCGTCTGCTGGGTACCGCTTGCGTTGTTGTGGTTCGGACAGACGGAAGCCGCTATGCTTTTCGTGGTAGTAATGGGCACGCTCTGGTCGGTAGTGATCGCAACGGAAACTGGCGTGCGCAATGTGCCGCCAATCTACAGCCGTGCGGCTTTGACCATGGGCTCCAAGCGTTTGCACATGTGGTTCAAGGTTATTCTGCCCGCGGCGCTTCCGTTCATTGTTAGCGGGATGAAGCAAGGTTGGGCATTTGCGTGGCGTTCACTTATGGCTGCCGAGATTTTCGTGACGATTCTGACCGGTTTCGGGCTCGGACAGCTTTTACACTACGGCCGCGAACTAAACGCCATGGAGCAGGTCATCGGCATCATGATTGTCATCGTCGTCATCGGTTTACTGGCCGATAAAATATTCTTTTCGCCGATTGAAAAATTTCTGCATCGGCGTTGGGGTACCAGTCAGGCATGATCTTCAGACAAAAGCGAGCGCCCGTGTCCGCGCGGCGCGAGGTCCGCGTTAGCAACAAGCTGGGATTACACGCGCGCCCTGCCGCTCATTTTGTAAAACACGTCAGGACTTTTCGATCGGAAATCTGGCTTGTCACCGGTGGCGGGCGATATTCGGCCTCAAGCTTGATCGATGTTCTACGCGCCAACCTCGATTATGGAGCTGGCGTAACGCTCGAAGCGCACGGTACCGATGCCGAGGAGGCCGTTGAACGACTCCAAACGTTACTCGGCGAATTGGACAAGTTCGACGAATCCTAACGCAAAGGTCGGCCGACCAGAATTCCGCTGTCCGATCCGTACCGATACAAGTATTTCGAGGGTTGGTCGTCCACGACAACTTTGCCGTAATTACTGGGCGAGGAAGCGTGCATGAAATGCAAAACCCCGTCACTCGTCCGTATTGCCAGGCCCACATGGGCGGTCGAATGGAGTCCGTTTCGCTCGCGCGAAATCACGCCAATGATATCGCCGCTGCGCAACTTCGGCTCAATCTTCGCCACCTGGCTTTTTGGAATTTCATAGAGCGGTCGCGACGATACATTCGCTTCCATGCGAGCGAGCGGTCCGAGCAATGAGCGATTCGCAGCAAGATAACGGTAGTGACGCCAGCCAACGGTCATCTCGCGCGCAGAGTGCGGGACGCTGCGCCCGCCAAGCTGACGCGTCATGTCGTTAACCAAACCGCGGCGATCGTTATCGTAAAGCCAGTCTTCCAGGTAATGTAGCCGGGAAAGATAATCGCCTGTGCATTGGCCACCGCGATATCGGTCCATCTCGATGTAGTACAGTAAACGCTCCGGAGTCCAATTTGATTCCGGTTCGTTCAACATTCGCGCAAAGCCGAGTGCTGTTTCGAAAAACGTCCAGCAGTCCATCCCGTAGAAATTCACCGAAGGCGATTCGATCCGGTTATCGATCTCGAGAGTGAAATGTTTGTAGCGGGTACCGATCAGCGCTTTTCCAACCGCCGCAGTTCGATCACCGATCGATAGTGATTTCCAATTCTCTGCTTTCGCCTTGGCAACCAGCCGGTTGAATTGGTCCTGGCCCTTGAACACCGTGCCGAGTGGCAAGCGCGATTCGGACGCTATCCCGGCTGAACAAATCAAAAACAGTGTGACCCAGACCCTCCAGCTTCGCATGTGAAGAGATTAACTGAACGCCGGTTGTAGAAAGTTACAAGGTCAAAACGGTTAGAGGCTTAGAACGTCAAACGCTCTTTGGATCGCCGCGTCCGAAGTTTGTAACGTTTTAACGCTTTCCACTTTGTAACTGTCCCATATCCTTCTAAGACCGTGCCAATCCGCTTTCCAAAAAAGAAACGGCGAAATATTGTTCGCCAAGCGCAACACGGCGATACTCCTGTTCCAGTGGGGCGGCATTCCACCCGCGTTCGGCTGCGTCCGCGGTCCGATTGGCACAAACGCAATTTTCTGACGAGTGTTTTGATTCCATCGCTGTTCGTGAAGCGATCCGGCGAATACGTGCCGCCTCAATTTCCGAAGGTCCGCGAAGGCGAGATCTGCATTACCTGGATCGGTCACGCCTCATTTCTCATACAAACGCACGAGGTAAACATCTTGATCGATCCGATTTGGTCGAAATGGCTCAAGGTCATCAAACGATTGAAACAGCCTGGCTTCGAAATCCATCATCTGCCTTCCATTGACTTCGTACTCGTGACGCATGCGCATTTCGATCACCTCGACCGGCGCACGCTGCGGCGCGTAGCTGCGAACCAACCGATCGTTGTTCCAACGGGCGTGGGAAACTTGGTCCACGATCTCGGGTTTCACATCGTGCACGAACTCGACTACTGGCAGACCGTCGAACTCGGCCCGCTCAAGATTTCGCTTACGCCATGTCACCACTGGGGAGCCCGGTTTCTTGCGGATTTGCACCGCGATTTCGGTGGGTTTGTGATCGCGTCGAATGGCCGCACGATTTTTCATTGTGGCGACACAGCTTATTTCCCGGGCTTCAAAGAAATTGGCGACCGCTTCAGTGTCGATCTGGCGTTGCTTCCCATTGGCGCCTACGAGGCGCCTACAGGCCGCGAAGTTCACATGAATCCCGAGGAGGCGGTAAGAGCTTTTCTGGAATTGGGCGCCAAAACGCTAATCCCCATGCATTACGGGACATTCCCTCTCGGTTTCGAGCCCCTCCACGAACCGCCGCAGCGATTGCTTGCAGCGGCACGCGCGCACGGAATCGCGGAAAAGGTGCTCGTGATGACAGAGGGCAAACCAGTGGTGCTGTGAAAATCTTGGTCGCCACGGATGAACACGGATGAAACACGGATTGCTTTTCCTGATCCGTGAAAATCCGTGTTAATCCGTGGCCAAATCTTACCGGCGCGCTTTCAGCCGGATTACTCGTCGTTGTCTTTTGCCTGATATTGCTGTGGCACGATCCGTTGGTTTTTTGGAATGATGATTATGAATTATCGGTGCTGCCAGTGTTCGCCGACATGGCGCGCAGTTGGTCCGAAGGTCATTGGCCGATCCTGAGTCCGTATTCCTGGGTGTGCGGCAATCTCGCGGGCGAATTTCAGTACGGCACGTTTTCACTATTTGTGAATGCGCTCGTCGTTTTGGTCTGGAAATTTCCACTGGCCTTTCCACAACAGGCGGCTGCGCTTTCGATCGCGCACCTTTTTGTACTCGCGATTGGCGCATTTTTGCTCGCACGCGATCGAGGGTTTTCAATCGCCTTATCCATCTTTGTCGCGCTGGTTGCCTCGTTAAGCGGTTGGATCATTTGCTGGGGGGCGACCGATTGGTTCGGTGCGCTCGGCGCATTCACTTGGTTGCCATGGGCGTGGTGGGGAGCGGAACGCGCTCTGGATTCGCGACGAACCAAATGGCGGTTCCTCTGGCCCGCGCCCTTTGTTTATCTGCTCGTCACGGGGGGATTTCCGTACACCGTTCTAATGCTGCTGCTCCTCATTGCGTGGTTAGTGATCAAATCACTGTTTCAAACTCGCAACATTTTCTCGATTTTGCCAATACTCGTCGGCGTAGCGCTGGGTTTTGGGCTTTCCGCACCCGCATGGCTGGCGCTGCTTGATCTGGTTCAGGGTTCGGCACGCGAGTTGCAGTCCGCCGCAGCACATTGGCAATGGCGCGTTCCGCCTGCGTCGTTGCCGGGATTAATTCTGCCGTCGTGGACGGTGAACTGGACTGATTTTTCCTCGCGCAGTCACCCACATGCGGCAGCCGAATTGGCTTGTGGCTTGGTTGCTCCCGCCGCGCTTATCGCCGGACTCGTCTGGCGTGGGCGACAACTCGTTAGGCACATCAAATGGGAACTCGTATTGCTTTTAATCGTGCTCCTGCTCTGCATGACTCCAACGGCTGGCCTGTTTCGTTGGAGTTTTCGCTGGCTGCCCTTTTTCCATCTCGTACTGGCGATTTGCGCGGCGGAAGCCTTGCGTCTAAAGCTGGGGTCGCCGACCCCGGCTACAGCGGCGCTTGGACTTGTCGTCTTGATAGGCGTCGCAGCGTTGATCTTCCACATAGCTGGCGCGTACGCTTTTCCGCTCACTTGGATTGTTATTGGACTGGCTGCGGTTTGGGTTTGTTTGGAATTTTTCCTACGCAGTTCCGATTCTCGATCGTGGACGGCCGCCGGGATCACGTTTTGCGCCTTCCTCGCCACATATCTCTGCGTTCCGACGAACCGTGGAGTGCCGCGCTACAATTTTTCTCAAGAACTGCTTAAACCTGTGCCGCTCGATCCGCAGCGGCTTTATCTCAGTGTGTATCCATGGGCGGAGCTTACCTATTGTATAGCGAACGAACCGCAACCGGTCGGCCAAACGCTACGGCCGGGAAGCACCTCGATGTGGACGGGATTACGATTTATCAATGGCTATAGTCCCATTCGCGCCGCAGGCGTGGCGCGCGAATTCGCAACCAGCATTCACGGTGAAATCAACCCTGACGTTGGAACCTACCTGCTAAATCACCAAGCCGGAAGAGACGGGGAGCTGGAGTTGATGGGCGTGGACGGCATTATCGTTGCCCGAGAAGTCGACATCGCGCCCCAACCACGCACCGAATGGGACCTGGTCGTTTCGACTAATGAAGGCAATGTCTTCCAACGGCGCAGCGCGCCATTCTCGTGCGTGCGCTCGGTCACCTCAATCGATTCTCGCCTTAACGAGCAATTTGTGTTGGCGACGGTCTCACGGATTAAAGACTCCCGAAATTTCGTGACTGCAAACATTGATGTCCCGGCTGGTGATCGGTCCGCGCTTCTGACCTTTTCACGCCCATATTTCCGCGGATACAAAGCGCGGATCGGGGATCAGAAACTAGCCATCACGTCTTATCGCGGATTATTTCCAATTCTGGAAGTTCCAGCAGGCACCCATGGGCGGCTTACGGTTGCGTATAGACCAGCTTGGTTGCTGTGGGGAGGCGGTGTTGCTGCTGCCTGCGGATTGATCGTCCTGCTCGGTGTTATCGCAGTCTGTCGTTACTCTTCGACCGGAACTGAATCGCGCCCTTGATTCTTATTTTTGCCCCTGTCGTTTTGGCCGCCGCTGGATGCTATCGACTCCAGGATGATTCCGAGACAACGGTAAATCAGCTCAGACTCAGTCATATCGGGATATCTGGCGTCCGCCTTGCTCGGCATGAAATGCATGCGGTAAATCCGATCCGCGTCCGCATCGCTGCAATACGTGTTCAAGAGCCACCGGTTTTCGTCTCGGAAACATTCTTCGATCCTGGCTTCTTGCTCTGCAGAAAGCATTTGAATATTTGTTGATCGAAACTTTTTCGACAGCGCGCGCGTCAACGGTAGCGTCAGGCTGTTGTCGTGAACGTCAGAGAAAAGATGCGGATTTTTCGATAGCACGTGGAGAACCGAGACGTCGAGACTGGGATTTCGGGCTTCGCTTTCAAACTCATACCCCTTCTCTGAGAGGCCGAGCAGATTGAAAAAGTCGTGAACAGGATTGCCGCCAGCCAGCAATTCCGGGATCAAAAACCGGACGTGGATGTTCGCCGCCGGGAGCGTGGATTTCCAACTTTCGATATCCCGTTTGAAGGCTGGTGTGCGGGTGTCAACACACTGAGCAACAAAATCGCTGAGTGATGCTCCCATTTTCAGGCCCCATTGCTTCCACGCCGATGGTATCCATTGAAGTTGAGGCCGGAAGTAGAAAATTACCGACACGTCACATTGGCTGTCGAGTCCTGCCAAAAGATCGGCCATTCCGGGATTAGCCAGGTTTTCGGCGCTCAGGATCGCCAGATTTTGTCCCTTTCGCTTTAATAGCGGTGCAATTTCCGCACTGAGTCTTCGCGTGAGGTTTTCAGAATGTTTCTTCGCCTGCTCAAGACACCAAATCGGTGTGCCGATGAGATCGGCAGCCGTTCGCGCAAGCCTCAGTTCCTTATCAAAAACAAAAACATTATCCTTCTGTAGCTTGCGAAAATTCTGGAAAAGTGCAGTGCGAATGCTCGCGCTTCCGCACTTCGCAAATCCCGCATGAATAAGAAGGCGCGATCTCACTTGGGGCGGCGTTAAGACGGCGCGTGTATGACAGGCCGGCTCTCAGAGTTCTTTGGGAGTTTCGAGCAGTTCGATCACGCGCTTGAGCAAACGACTGGCGCCGCCGCCGTCGCTGCTTCGATGGTCGAAGCTTAAAGTGAGTTGCGCTTCAGTTCTGGGTACGAATTCGTTTTTCGTTTCGTCCCACGACGGAACCTTTTTGCCGACGCCGAGTCCAAGTAGCAACGTTTGATCGGGCAGGGGGATCGGCGTGCCCCATTCCATTCCGAAAATCCCGAAGTTGGAAACGGTGGCGATGCCGCCTGCCTGCATGTCAGGCGAAATCCGCCGCTGTCGCGCGAGTTCGATCAATTCCTTATATTTTGTCGTGAGATCGGCAAGCGAAGTTCTCTCTGCGCTCCGAATTACTGGCACCATGATTCCGTCTTCGGCTTCCACCGCGATTCCGACGTCGATCGAATTTGATTGCACCACGCGGTTTCCGATGAATTTCGCCGCCGCGGCTGGATTTTCCGCAAGCGCAAGCGCGAGCGCGCGCAGCGCGTAAAGGCCAAGTCCGGGCTTCGGATCGCGCGAGTGCCGATCTTTTAACATCGGATCGAGATTCACTGACGAACCAATCGTTGAAAGAGGACGTGTCCAGCTACGACGCATCGCATCGGCCACGCCGGTGCGAATCTTTGAAGCTTCATGCGCTGTCTGGTTCTCGATCTTGTGCAGAAAACTTTCAAGATCTTTGATCGTCACGCGATTGCCGGCGCCGGTTCCCATAATTCCTGCAAGATCAGCGGTTGTTAGTTGCAATTCAGCCATGCGCGCACGGACGCGCGGGGACATGAAAGTTGCGCCTTTCATGATTGCTGGAACGGGCAGGCCGCCGGCCCGTTCGCCGTCGCCATCGCGTGTAGCGATCTTTTTTCCCCGCGCCGGAGCGACTTCCTGATCGGCGCGCGCAGGAATTTCTTCCGCGACTTCCTTCTGCTCCGGAGGTGGCGGCGCATGTTTGGCGAACCGCGCAGCGTCTTGTTCGCTCGCTTCAATGTAGCCGAGCACCGCTCCCACAGGATAAGTCTCCTTCAACTCCACCGTGATCGTGCCAATCTTGCCTTTGCACGGCGTTGTTACTCCCATTACCGCCTTGTTCGTCTCGACGTCGATGATTTCCTGATCGTCTACAACTTCATCCCCAGGTTTGACTTTGATATCAACGATTGTGGCTTCGGCGATTGATTCGCCAAGCTGCGGCATGATGATCGGGACTTGCGGCATAGATTCTTATTCTCGAAGTAGCGCCCGCGCTTTTGCGACGATATTTTTGGCGTTCGGCCGATGCGCGCTCCAGAGATTTGGATGATACGGAATCGGGGTGTCTTTCGCGTTTAGACGTTGGGGCGCGGCATCGAGCAGATGAAAACCCTGGCTGGTGACCCGTGCGATAACCTCCGCAGTCGTGCCGCCCCAGGGAAATGATTCGCCGACGCAAAGCAAGCGGCCGGTGCGCGCGACAGAGGCAAGCACGGTGTCTGTGTCCAACGGCTTGACCGTGCGTAGATCGACAACCTCAACCTCGAGACCTTCACGAGCGACTTCCTCCGCAGCGGCGAGAGATTCCTGCGTCATTGCGCTGTAACTCACGATCGTGAGATCGCGCCCTTCCCGAGCAATGCGCGCTCGCCCGGTCGGTAAACCTTTGTCCGGTAATTTGTCGGCCTTGAGATGGTAATAAAGATATTTGTGCTCGCAGTAAACGACAGGGTCATCGATCGCCACGGCTTCTATCAACATCGTGTAAGCGTCTTCCACCGTGGCCGGCGTCATCACGATGAGACCCGGATAATGCGCGTACAGCGATTCCATCGATTGACTGTGAAACGGACCGCTTCCCTTCGTTCCACCGGAAGGCAAGCGCACGGTGATTGGCACCGGCACGCCTGTTCGCCAGTAATGCGTGCCTGCGTTGTTTAGAATCTGGTTCAGGGCGATGCTTGAGAAATCCGCAAACTGCATTTCGACAATCGGCCTCATTCCCTGCATCGCAGCGCCAATGGCAGTGCCGACGATCGCATCTTCACTGATCGGCGTGTTCAACACGCGCCCGGGAAATTCCGTCGCCAGTCCTTTCGTTGCTTTGAACGCGCCGCCAAATGTCCCGCCGACATCCTGTCCGTAAATGAAAACGCGATCATCGTCGCGCAACA